>Ga0180007_10001829_pt1 | contig 26932 bp, 24 predicted proteins | sample MM_PC_MetaG_FD_121122 | JGI IMG/M metagenome (GOLD analysis project Ga0180007, IMG submission 121122) | Groundwater microbial communities from the Aspo Hard Rock Laboratory (HRL) deep subsurface site, Sweden - MM_PC_MetaG | ecosystem: Environmental > Aquatic > Deep subsurface > Groundwater... | reverse complement strand
CGCTGTCAGACCGGCTGGGCCGGCGCCAATAATGACAAGATCATAATCAATTTTTGACATTTAATGTCTCCTTACAACACCCCTTTGATGGCTTTTTCAAGTTTTTCTTTGGCAACCATTCCTGTGATCTGATCTGCTATTTTTCCGTTTTTAAAGAAAATTAGTGTGGGTATTGCCTGTACGCCATATTTACTAGGGGTGAGTGGATTTTCATCAACGTTTACTTTTGCAAAGGTCATTTTATCCCCGTACTCTTTTTCAAGTGCCTCAACGGTGGGTGCAATAGCTTTGCAAGGACCACACCAGGGAGCCCAGAAATCCACCATTACAGGTTTTTCTGATTTGAGAACGTTTTCTTCAAAGGAATCATCTTCAAGTTCAATGATATTTTGTGTCATTACAACCGCCCTAAATTTAAGTTTATGGTTAAAAAACTGTTTTTTAATATAGGTCTTATCCATTTTTTGTCAATTAATCAATGCCGTTCAAATCAAAAATAAGGGGTAACAGGTCTGCCGGTTCTTCCAAACCAGTTTTACCCCTTACTTAAAATTCGGTTAAGCAGCGATTAACGGAACGATTACCAGTTTTCAGCAAGCACTTCAAAATGAGCCTGGGGATGTTCACAAGCCGGGCACTGGTCTATGGCCGCCTCTCCGGTATGAACATATCCACAGTTTCTGCATCGCCATTTGGTGCGATCCTTTTTTTTAAAAACACTTCCCATTTCCACATTGACAGCCAGATCAGCATATCTTTTTTCATGCTGTTTTTCAGCTACGGAAATCATTTCAAAAACAAGGGCAATATTATCAAATCCTTCTTGCCTGGCAGTTGTGGCAAACCCAGGATATAATTTTGTCCATTCAAACTGCTCTCCTGCAGCCGAAGCTTTCAGGTTTTCAAGCGTTGATCCGATCATGCCTGCTGGAAATGCGCTGATGATTTCAAGCTCCCCTCCTTCCAGAAATTTAAAAAACCGTTTGGCGTGTTCTTTTTCCTGGTCGGCGGTTTCAGTAAAAATATCTGAGATTTGAACAAAGCCTTCTTTTTTTGCAGCACTTGCAAAATAGGTGTATCGGTTTCTTGCCTGGGACTCACCCGCAAATGCGGTTAAAAGGTTTTTTTCGGTTTGACTGCCTTTTATGCTCATCATGAGTTCTTCCTCCGTTATCTTTCAGGGTTTTTTAAATAGCCATCCCCGTTAATGCGTGATGGCGCAGGGCCTCAATTTGATAAAATGGATATTCAGCTACTATGGAATAATCTATATTAATACTATACTCCTTCATTTTTTTAAAGAGAATAAATTTGCTGTCCGGACAGATTCTTTTCTTGACTTGTCTTTTTCTGATAAATACAGTCTTAAAACTCAAGTTTTAAAGTGACCAGATTTAATAAGGAGAGGTTAAAAATGTCCCGGCCATTAAAACTGCCATTGATTTTTACAGGTTATATCTTTGCCATTGGTGCCACAGCCATATGGTCAGGAAATTTTATTCTGGCAAGAGGGCTCAGCGAAAATATTCCACCTGTCAGCCTTGCGTTTTACAGATGGCTGGTAGCGGTTATTGTTTTTACACCCTTTGCCGTCAAGACGCTTTTGAACGAGTGGGTGACCATCAAGAAACATATTGGTTATTTTTCAATTACAGCCTTTCTGGGGATTACAATTTTCAATACCCTTATTTATTTTGCCGGCCATACAACAACGGCCATGAATCTTTCGCTTATTGCCATTACATTTCCAATTTTTATTCTGGTGTTTTCCAGGATTCTCTATAAAGAGACGATAACGATCAAAAAAGGAGTTGGTATTGCACTGGTTTTAGCCGGTGTCCTGTTTCTTATTACCAAAGGTAAATGGTCAGTTCTTTTGGGTATTTCTTTCAATATTGGTGATGTAATGATGTTATTGGCATCCATGATTTTTGCCGTTTACAGTATTTTTTTAAAAAATAAACCCCAGGGGTTAAGCATTATCGGATTGCAGTTTTCCTCTTTTCTTCTGGGGTTGCTTTTTTTATTTCCCTTTTTTTTATGGGAGCAATTCATGACACATCAATCCTTTTTAAATCAAACCACGATACCGGCAATTCTTTATATTGGTATTTTTGCATCACTGTGTGCATTTGTCTTATGGAATAAAGCCATTGTTGTATTGGGTCCATCCAAGGCAGGCATGGTCTATTATACGCTTCCTCTGTTCAGTGGTTTTTTAGGGTATTTATTTTTAAATGAAAGTATCAGAATGATTCATTTTTACAGCATGATATTGATTTTTACAGGAATTATTGTCACCAACCATGAATCAAAAAAAATATAAATCAGAATATATTGAACGCTCACTTTTCAACGTTGCCGGATTTGAAAGGAATCTGCAGGGACTTAATGTTTAAAAGTACAATAAGGAAGGCCTGGCCCCACCTAAATTTGCCAACTCCGAAAGTTGAACGGTATAAATTTTGTCTGGTGAGGTTCAATGATGGCTATAAAAACCCATTATTTTTGAAAGACGGATGCGATAAATGTATTCAGCTCATCAAAACTGATTTTTTCAACCGTGGCTTTTCCGATGCGTTCAAGGAAAACGTAAAAAAGTTCGCTGCCCTGCTTTTTTTTGTCTTTACGGGCTGCCCGGATAATTTTTTGTGCATTGTACTCAAGTGCGATGGGAAGGTTAAGATCTGTTAGCAGCGAACAGATTCTTGAAACATCTGTCTGGTTTATCATATGCCTTGCCTGTGAAAATTTTGCCGCCGCCACCATTCCCCGGGCAACAGCACTGCCATGTCCTTTTTTTTCTGTCTTTTCAATGGCATGACCAATGGTGTGGCCGAAATTTAAAAGTCTTCTTTCATTTGATTCTTTTTCATCTTTTTGGACCACCCGTGATTTGATTTTTACAGACTCTGACACAAGGGTGAAAATGGTTTCATAATCAAGACTCAGGGCTTTTTGAACGTTTTTTTCTATAAAACTGAACAGGTTTGAATCTGAAATCAGTGCATGTTTGACGATTTCGGCAAAGCCATTTGAAATTTCTTTTTGGGGCAGGGTGCTTAAAAGATCAAGATCACAAATCACGAATTTAGGCTGGTTGAAAACGCCAACCATATTTTTATAGGAGTTCAGGTTAACCCCGTTTTTTCCGCCTACACTGGCATCCACCTGGGACAAAAGAGAGGTGGATACAAATCCGAAGTTTACTCCTCTTAAAAAGACAGAGGCTGCAAAACCTGCAATATCACAGACGATACCACCGCCGATTCCCACGATAAAGCTTGATCGGTCGCAGGAAAGATGGATGAGTTTTTTTAATATGGTTTCAACCGTGGCAAGCTGTTTTATCTTTTCTCCGTTGCCAATGGTGATAACCGGCATATCTGGAAACTCTTTTTGATAATATTTTTTTATGTTTTCATCTGTGATGATAATGGTATGGCAGTCAGGCAGAAAATTTTCAAGATTTTTCAGCCGTTCTCCCACATAGATGGAAGAACTGCCATATTTATTTTCAATATTGAATGTTTTCATTATTTTTTACTGATAATTGCGTGTATGGCGTTTATTTTTTCCATGGCTGTAAAAAACTGGTCAGGATATAAAGATTGTGCACCATCACTTAATGCGTCTTCCGGGTGATTGTGCACTTCGATCATTAACCCATCAGCCCCCATGGCTGCTGAAGCATAGGCAAGGGATATCACCTGGTCCCGGACTCCGGCCGCATGACTGGGATCGACAATGACGGGCAGATGGCTTTCTTGTTTAGCTGCTGTCACAACAGAAAGATCCAATGTGTTTCTGCTGTGTCTGACAAATGTCCTTATCCCTCTTTCACAGAGAATGATGCGGGTATTGCCTTGTTCCAGTATATATTCAGCCGCCATGAGCCATTCGGATAGCGTGGCAGCCATTCCCCGTTTTAAAAGAATGGGTTTGTCAGAATTTCCAGCGCGTTTTAAAAGACTGAAATTCTGCATGTTTCGGCTACCGATCTGGATAAGATCAGCATATTCTTCAACAAGATCAAAGGTCTCAATGTCCATCACTTCCGTTGCAATGGGCAATCCTGTTTCTTCTCTCACCTTTGCTAAAAACAGGAGACCTTTTTTTCCAAGTCCCTGAAAAGAATATGGAGATGTCCTTGGCTTAAACGCGCCCCCCCTGAATACAGTTGCCCCGGCATCTTTAACAGATTTTGCAATGGAAAGAACCTGTTTCTCGCTTTCCACTGCACAGGGTCCGGCAATTACCGGAAAGCTCCCATTTCCGAAAACAGCATCACCAACGTGGATGTGGGTGTTTTCCGGCTGAAATTCCCGGCCGACAAGTTTATATGGTTTTGCCACCGGAGCAACCTCCTTTAACATTATTTTTTTCATTCTGTTTTGTATCAGTATTCACTCTTTTGAGCAATAAAAAAGGCAATGATCTTAGTCCTCACTCTGTTTGATACGGCAGATACTGTTTTACAAAATAAGTATTTCAGAGCAACAGAAAAATATCAATTAGTATTTGATTTTATCAGATCAGCAGGATACACTTTGGCTGGTTAAAATTAACGCAGAAAAGGGGCGTATGAAAACCAGGGTAATCATAGCAGACGATCACGCCATTATTCGGGAAGGATTGAAAAGCCTTTTTGAGAAAAAAGGGATGGATGTTATCGCGATTGCCAAAAATGGCCGTGAAGCCGTAGAGTTTGCAATAAAGTTTCAGCCCGATATTGTGATGATGGATATTTCAATGCCGGATCTCAATGGTGTGGAAGCTACGGCAGTCATCCGCAAGGAGGTTCCGAGAACAAAGGTCATCGCGCTTTCCATGCATGCCAATAAAATAATTATCGATAAAATGATTTCATCTGGGGTGTCTGGTTATGTTCTAAAAGAAACTGCCTTTGATGAATTGTATGATGCTGTGCTGGACGTCAAAAAAGGCAAATTTTATTTATCGCCCTCCATTGCCGGGATGTATTGCGACACTCAGGGTGACCTGCTAAAATTCGATGGTGATGTAACAAAATTCAATACGCTTTCTAAAAAAGAACGCCATGTTCTTCAACTGGTTGCCGAAGGGAAAAAAAATAAAGATATTGCTGAAACGCTTGGTGTCACTACCAAGACAATAGAATCCCACCGCAGAAGTATCATGAAAAAACTAAATATTTTCAGTATTGCCGGCCTCACAAAATTTGCAATACAAGAGGGAATCGTTTTTTTGGAATAAAAATAACACCATTTATTTTCAAAATTCAGGGTTTTCCCTAATTGAAATACCTAACTTATTTTACTATACTACAATTTTATCTGGTCGAATAGCTATGATTAATCGGGTTTAAGACAAGGTATACAAATGGAACATATTCAATTCAAAAAAGAAATCCCTGATGCCGTGGAAACGATTATGGGCGGGATTGCCCATGATTTTAAAGCGCTTTTGGCTGAAATCAAAGACAATGCTTCGCTCATGATGAGCAGTGTAAAAAATTCTGATCCACTTCGTCACAAGATTAAGGAAATGATCCGGTGCATTGACAAAGGCGTTGAGATGACGAATTTATTGCTCTGTTTTGCAAAAATGAATGAATACTATACCAGCGCCATTGATATAAACCGGCTGGTTCGGAATGCCGTGGAAAACCTTGACATAAAGGGCAAGAAAATTGTTCTGGACATGGACCTTGATTCAAAAGCCCTGATTGTTGAAGCCGATCCCGGTAAAATCAACCAGGTGTTGATGAGTATTATCGACAATGCAATGTCTGCCATGCCAAAGGGGGGAAAGCTTTCCATTATCACTGAGTCGGCAGCTATTTTAAATGGAACAGCTTATGACTATGGTCTGGACACAGGATTTTTCGTAAAAATTACCATCATAGATACTGGAATCGGGATGGAAAAAGAGGTGCTGGAGAGCATTTTCACACCTTTTTACGCCACAGGCCATAACCGATATCCTGAGAAAAAAGGCCTGGGATTAACCCTTGCCAGGGAAATCGTTGAGAACCATAACGGGGTCATTGATGTGTGGAGTTCTCCAAACACGGGATCTTCTTTTTCCATTATTTTACCTTTAAAGGAAACCATAGATGACCTTGGTGTCCGGGCTGTAGATGAAAACCCGGGCTTGTACAGGGAAACCATCCTTTTGGTGGATGATGATGAAAAAATTCTCACCGTTGGAAGAAAAATATGTAGAAAACTGGGGTATAGCGTTATAACGGCTGGGTCCGGTAAAAAAGCGCTTCGCATTTATAAAGAGAAAAAAGACAGGATCAACCTTGTTATTCTTGATATGGTCATGCCGGAGATGAATGGGCTGGAGACATTTCTGGCACTTAAGCGCTTAAATCCTGATATTAAGGTACTGCTTTCAACGGGTTATTCCATTGATGAAAAAGCCCAGGATATGCTCAGGGAAGGGTGCAAAGGGTATCTATTAAAACCATATAGTGCCATTGAACTGTCGCATAAATTAAGAGAAATTTTATTCTTGTAAGTGTTTAGTGCCCACTCCCAAAATGTAAAGTTATTTTTGAGTGAACCCTTAACATCTCTTCAGACATTATATAGAATCAGCCGGGACCTTTATCAAAGCACTATACCGAGAGCCACAGAGGCCTGATTTAGTGCTTTGATACAAAAAAATTATTCTTCTATTTTGGATACTTTGATTGAAAGCTCTAAAAGTTGCGCAGTTGATGCTTTTGACGGCGCTTCAGTCAAAAGACAGGTTGCTTTCTGTGTTTTTGGAAACGCAATGACATTTCTTATCGAATCTTCACGGCACAGCAGCATCATCAATCGGTCCAGTCCAAAAGCGATTCCGCCGTGGGGGGGGGCACCGGATGCAAGGGCATTTAAAAGAAATCCAAATTTTTCATTGGCCTGGGTTTTATCTATGCCCAGGCAGTTGAATACGGTCTCCTGAAGTTCTGTTGAATGAATACGGATACTGCCGCCACCGATTTCAATCCCGTTCAACACCAGGTCATAGGCTCTTGATTTGACAGCAAGCGGATCCGTGGAAAGTTTTTCAATATCCGCTTCAAGGGGTGCTGTAAACGGATGATGCAGGGCCTGATAGCGTTTTTCTGTTTCATCATAGTCCAGCAGGGGAAAAAGGGTCACCCATGTAAATGCAAAGGTGTCGTCGGAAATCAGCCCAAGTCTCCTTGCCAGCTCATTTCTGAGTTGCCCAAGGGCCTCATTGGTTATTTTTGGCTGGTCTGCCACAAAAAACACGATATCTCCAGGTTCAAGGTCCAGTCGCGCTCTTAAGGCATTTTTTTCCTGGTCAGTAAAGAATTTGGCAATGGGAGACTGCCATTCATCGTCTTTGATCTTTATCCAGGCAAGCCCCTTGGCTTTATAAACAGCTGCAAAAGCAGTCAACTCGTCAATCTGTTTTCGGGTAAAAAAGGAACACCCCTTTGCATTAATGGCTTTAACAAGGCCGCCATTTTTTACCACATTGGCAAACACCTTGAACCCGGCATCTTTTACAATATCGGAAACTTCACATAATTCCAGTCCAAATCGCAGGTCTGGTCTGTCCAGACCAAATCTGGACATGGCTTCATCATAGGTGATCTGTGGGAAAGGGGTGACAAGGTCGATATTGAGCACCCGTTTGAAAATAGCGACAATCATACCCTCTGCAATTTCCATAACCCCTTGTTCATCAATAAAAGAAAGCTCCATATCTATCTGGGTAAACTCGGGTTGTCGGTCTGCTCTCAAATCTTCATCTCTGAAGCATCGGACAATCTGGTAATACTTGTCAAATCCTGCAATCATTAGCAATTGTTTGAAAAGCTGGGGAGATTGCGGGAGTGCGTAAAAATTACCCGGGTTGACCCTGGACGGAACCAGGTAATCCCTTGCACCTTCAGGTGTGCTTTTGGTTAAAAAAGGTGTTTCAATATCCACAAACCCTTTGTTGTCCAGATAATTCCTGATAGCCATGGTGGCTTTATGTCTTGCCAGAATATTGTTTTTCAGCTGGGGTCGCCTTAAATCCAGATATCTGTACTGCAGGCGAATGGATTCTGATGTTTCCACCCGGTCTTCAATGGGGAATGCCGGGGTCTTGGCCCTGGAAAAAATCCTCAGCTCGTCTATCAACACTTCAATGGCACCGGTTTCCATATTCGGGTTGAGCATATCATCTGGTCGGGCAACAACGGTTCCTTTAACCCCAATGACATATTCATTCCTGATTTCCTGGGCTTTTTCATGAACCGGGATGGAATTTTCCGGGTTAAACACAATTTGGGTGATTCCTTCTTTGTCTCTTAAATCTATAAAGATTACCCCCCCATGGTCACGGCGGTGCTGAACCCAACCCATTAAAACAACTTTTTGATGGATATCCGTGTCCCTCAGCTGGCAACAATGATGTGTCCTTTTTAAATTTCCTAGTAAATCAGTCACAGTGTTTTTCCTCTATATTATTTTTTTAATATTTTGATCAGATCAGGAACCAGGGTTTCCATGGCGAGAGATACCTGTTCTTTGGTATTCATGTTTCGCAGCACAATAGCATTTTCCTTGAGTTCATTTTCCCCTGCAATCAATACATGCTGAGCATTGAGTTTATCTGCCCGTTTCATCAGGTATTTCATGTTTTTTTCTCTGAAATCCATTTCCGTGCGGATGCCGGCCTGGTTCAGGTCGCAGGACCAGTGATACCCTTTTTTTGTGGCTGTATCCCCCAGGCAGATGATAAACAGATCAAGAAGGGGATCTTTGGGTCCTTTATCAAGCTGTTCCATAACCTCCACCAGGCGATCAAAGCCAATGGCAAATCCGATGGCAGGTGTCTGGGGTCCGCCCAGTTCCTTGACAAGACCGTCATATCGCCCGCCACCGGCAACGGCACTTTGGGCGCCAAGGGTTTTGGTCTGAATTTCCCAGGCAGTCCGTGTATAGTAATCCAGACCGCGCACCAGGGATTTGTCCACGATAAAATCAAGGCCTTGTTTTTCAAGGGTTGTTTTTACCGTATCAAAATGATCTGAACAGTCACGGCACAGATAGTCAAGAGTCGAAGGGGCATTGGCGAGCGCTTTTCGACAATCTGCTATTTTGCAATCAAGGATTCTTAAGGGATTTTTATCCATCCGTCTCAGGCAATTTTCACACAGCTGGCCTTTTTTTGATTCAATAAAGTCTAACAGTGCCGTTTGAAAGGATGGTCTGCATTCCGGGCATCCAAGGGAATTTATATGTGCAGACAGTTCTGTCAGCCCAAGGCGTACGAACAATTCATTTAGTAAAAAAATCAATAGACTGTCAATATAGGCAGACTCCACACCAAATATTTCTGCATCAATTTGATAAAATTGGCGGTATCTTCCTTTTTGGGGTCTTTCGCGTCTGAACATGGGGCCAATCATGTATAATTTTCTGACAGGATCACTGGCATACATTTTATGCTGAATGTAAGACCTGACAATGGACGCTGTGGCTTCCGGTCTCAATGTCAGCTTTTCCCCCTTGCGATCTTCAAAGGTGTACATCTCTTTTTCAACAATATCGGTCACCTCTCCGATACTTCTGGCAAAAAGCTGGGTTTTTTCAAGGATGGGGATCCTGATTTCGGTAAATCCAAACGCTTCAAATAAACTGGATGCTTCTTTTTCTACTTTCTGCCAGAGGGAAATCTGCTCAGGCAATATATCTCTGAATCCTCGAATGGTCTGCATGATAGTTTCTTTATATTTAAAATTATTGGTAAACGGACAAACGCTATTTATATATTAAAATCAAGGTGTTAGTCAATACATAATATTATTTAACAAAAAATTGTCATTTTCTGATTTTGACACAATTTGCATGGGCTGCCAGGCCTTCTGTCTCAGCCAGCAGGATCACATCATCTGCTTCTGTTAAAAATGCAGTTTTTGAATAATGAATCAAGCTGGTTTTTTTTGTAAAATGGTCAACACTCAATGCTGAAGAAAATCGTGCCGTCCCGGCAGTGGGCAGGACATGGTTGGGGCCTGCAATATAATCTCCCATGGGTTCAGGTGTATACGAGCCGATAAACAGGGCACCGGCATTCTGTATACGATCAATATAATCAAAGGGGTCTTGAACGATTAACTCAAGGTGTTCCGGCGCAAGGCGGTTTGAAAGTTCAATCCCGGTTTCAATGTCCGGCACCAGCATAATGGCACCGAAATTTTCAATGGATTGTTTTGCAATATCTTTTCTGGGCAATCGTTCAATCTGATGTTCAAGGGCAGCCGCAGTTTTTTTGGCAAGACTTTGTGAATCCGTCACAAGGATTGAAGATGCCATGACATCATGTTCTGCCTGGGAAAGAAGATCTGCTGCCAAAAATTGCGGGTTAGCATGTTTATCTGCAATGATCAGTATTTCGCTGGGGCCTGCGATCATATCAATTCCGACATTGCCGGCAACCATTTTTTTAGCCAGAGTCACATAGATATTTCCGGGGCCAACAATCACATCAACTTTTGGGACGGTTTTTGTGCCATAGGCCATGGCGGCTATTGCCCATGCGCTTCCGGCTTTGAAAACAGAGGTAATCCCGATTCGTTGTGCTGCAGCAAGAAGATGGGGGTTGATTTCACCATTTTCCATGGGCGGGGTCATCAAATTAATCGATGGAACACCCGCTATTTTTGCAGGAATCCCTCCCATCAACACAGACGACACCAGCGGGGTTTTCCCGCCTTTTGCCCCTGGCGCATAAATACCTGCAGTATTTACCGGTTTGACAAGCTGCCCCACCATGACACCATTTCTTGGCGTGTCAATCCATGAGTTCTCTTTTTGTTTTGAATGAAACAGCATAAGTTGGCTCACAGATCGGTCAAGGGCATTTAAAAATGCAGCATCAACGCTTTTTAATGCGATTTCAAACTCTTTTTGGGTCACTTTTAAAGAATCAATGGTCACTTTTTTTGAATCAAATTGGTTGGTGTATTCAACAAGGGCCACATCCCCTCTTTTTTTTACATCTTCAAGATAGGCTTCAACCGTTTTATAATCCTGTTTTGAGAATCCCAGGCCTCTTTCAATGGTGGCTTTTACTCTTTTTTCTGCACTCTTGGAAGGGTATTTATATAGTTTCATTCTTTTTAATATTCCAAAATTTTTGGGTTACCATGGCAATGACCATCTGTGTTTTAAAAATAGATACAGTTAAGACATATAATATAGCCGGCCTTTTTTATAGCAAAACAGAGGATATAAATCCATTAAATAAATTTAAACACGGTTATTTCAGGAAAGGTTCCAGGTATCAGGGGAGGGCATGGGTAGCCCGTGCCCTGACTGACATAAAAGGGTTGCATTCCAGTTAAAAAAATAAGGGCAGGAAACCTGCCCTTATTTTTATTGTTTTTCAGCTTAAACGGTTAAAACTTGAGGGTTTTTGATAAGTCTTCGAGAGTAAAATCCCAGGTTGTGTTATGGGGTGGAAATGTTTCATTAAACATTTCAGGAAGCTGATCATCAATTTCTGTAAAACCAGCCCTCCGGTTAAATTCCTTTTCATTGTTCAGGATTGATTTTCCAAGCGCAACAACATCATCCGGCGTGAGTGTCAGGCCATACCGTGCATTCAGCATATCCACAATGGTTGGGACCCCATCTGCATTGTCAAGCACGGCAAAGGCAATAAACAGACAAAGCCCTGCCGCGTCAATGGCTGCTGTGGCGATCTGAAGGTTCTGGGAAAGCACAACATTGCCTTCTTTTTTAAGCGGATCAATGGTTCCGCCAACACTCAAAATATTGGCAGTAACACCGTAACCAGCCGTATGATCAGCACCCATGGGCGTTGTAGCATAGGTGACACCGACACCTTTACAGGATCGGGGGTCATAGGCCGGAAGGGCCTGGTTTTTTACCACAGGAATCCTGTCAACGCCGAGGGCATCACCAGTGAAAGCGGCACCGTTACCAATAATTTTCCCTTCAGAAGTATATTGGCCGACTTTTGACAGAAGATCTATGGCAGCTTTACCATCTCCCCATGGAATCATACCGCCTTCCATGGCAATCCCTAAGGTGACACCCATCTCTATGGTATCAAGGCCAAAATCATCACTAAGCCTGTCCAGCATGGCAATATCATCCAGCTCTTTGATGGTGGTATGGGCACCAAATGCCCAGATGGTTTCATATTCAAATCCAGATGTGAGGTACTTGCCATCCTTGTCATGATAAACATTCGAACATTTAATCACACAGCCCGGATGGCATCCTTCTGTTGTAATGCCGCCTCTTTGTTGAATAAGTTCTGCCATTCTTTCACCGCTGATATCCTGGGCATGATCAAACCTGCCGGATCGAAAGTTTTTGGTAGGCAGCGTGCCGGCTTCATTGATCACATTCACGAGCACTGCCGTGCCAAGTGCAGGTAATCCCTGGCCAGATACGGGATGGCTTTTTAACATGTCAACCCATCTCTTGTTGGCAGCCTTAAAGGCCTCTGGGTCTTTCATTTCAATTCGGGGAGCACCTTTATCATCCACGACGATGGCTTTTATCTTTTTAGACCCCATGACGGCACCGAGTCCTCCTCTGCCGTGGGCCCGTCCCGGTCTTCCATTCATATCAGCCTGCTGGATACTGGCAGCTTTCAGGCATTGTTCACCTGCCTGACCAATACTGAGAACAGCAACATTTTTCCCATATTTTTCCCACAGGCTTTCCATGACAGCATAATTGCCCTTGCCCACAAGATCTCCTGCCGGCAGAATTTCAACCCCCGCATTGTTAATCACAATGATGCTGAAGTCATTCCCTTCCGGTTTATCTTCAAGAATCAGGCCTGCAATGCCTAATTTTGCAAGCTTCTGGGAAGCATATCCGCCGGCATTACTCTCTTTGATACCTCCTGTGAGTGGAGATTTGGCACCAGCTGACAATCTTCCTGAATTGGCTGCAGGAGATCCTGTAAGCAGTCCCGGAGAAAAAATCAGTTTGTTAAATTTTCCAAGTGGACGACAGGTAGCCGGTACTTCATCCAGTATTAACTTCGAGGTGAGGGCTCGTCCTCCTAAACCTGCATAAGCTTCTGATACGTCTTCGAATCCAAAGGTTTTTTCTTTGGTGTTTATCCTTAATAATTTTCCCATTTTTTCCTCCTTGGCAAGAGTTAATAAAACACACGCATTATCTTTTCCATTGTTTTGTTCTATCGGGTGGTGCCATTTTTACAAGCTTTGGTTCAAATTTTGCCACAATTTCAACAAGACCCTTTTGCTGATCCATGACATCTTCTATATTCTTGTATGCCATGGGTATTTCATCAAGTCCAGCAGAAAGTAATGTTATCTGCTTTTTTTGTAATATATCCTGTAACAATTTAAAATTGAATTGTTTTATGGCAGCATTACGGCTCATTCGCCGCCCGGCCCCGTGTGCGGCAGAGTTTAGGGAATCATCATTTCCAAGCCCCCGGACAATGAAACCCGGATCTGCCATAGATCCCGGGATGATGCCCATAACCCCTTTGTCCGCAGGTGTTGCCCCTTTGCGGTGAACAATGACGGAATGCAATCCAATTTTCTCTTTCCAGGCAAAATTATGAAGGTTTTCTATTGTGGCAAGCGCTTTTTCGCCGATACATCCCAATACAGCATCGTGGATCAATTCATGGTTGGCACAAGCGTATCTTCCCATAAGTTCCATGGCCTTGAAATATTCAAGGCCTTCCTGCCCTTTCATATCCAGCCAGGCAAGGTTATTCAATGGTTTGCCAAGCTCGGGATGGAGCCTTTTTGCAAGGGTTGAGTAATGGTCTGCGATCTTGGCACCTGCTCCCCTGCTTCCGGAGTGGGTCAAAAATGCGATATAGTTTCCGGATTTCAGCCCGATATCATCCCGGGGTAAGGTCAATTTGCCAAATTCTGCGAAATGATTTCCTGATCCACTGGTTCCAAGTTGTTGATAGGCCTTGTCTTTTAATGCGTTAACAACAGGGCTGAATGTCCAGTCTTCATCCATGACGCGATGGTGCCGGGGAGGCTTGAATCCTTCTCCTACACCAAACTTTGTCTGGGTTTCAATGGCCTGCCTGAAATTTTGCCGATGGGTTTCATACGCGCTGAAAGGGATCGGAAGCACTGATATTTTCATACGGCAGCCAATGTCAACGCCCACGGCATAGGGGATAACAGCATCCTTAACCGCCAGCACGCCACCAATGGGAAGCCCGTATCCCTTATGGGCATCTGGCATCAATGCCCCTTTTACGGCAACCTTTAGATTTATGGCATCATCCATTTGCGATATTGCTGCCGGGTCCATGTTTTCTCCGAAAATGGTATATTTCGCCTTTTTTGACATAATTGAGAACGCTTTTTAGCTTACGAAAGGCTGCCTGATTCAGATAGATCAAGAAGCCCTTCAAGGTCTTTAATTAAAATGGTTTTGGTCTGTACATCAATGTAGGAGCCGTCCATCATTTTTTTTAATATCCTGGAAACCGTTTCAGGCGTTGTTCCGATCAGGTTGGACAATTGTGCTTTTGAGATGGGAAGGACCACTTGTTTTTTGTTTTTTTGTTCTTTGGATAGAGTGAGAATATAGGCTGCAATCCTTGCAGGAACCTCTTTTAAACTCAGGTTTTCAATCTGAACGGTAAAGTCTCTGAGTCGTTTGGACAAATCTGCCAGCAGGTTCATCCCGAGTCCGGGTGTTGACGTAATCAAATCGACAAATTTATCTCTGGGAAGGAAAAGAATGACAGATTTTTCAAGGGCCATGGAAGAGGCGGGAAAATTTTTTCCTTCAAAAACCGGCACCTCACCAAAGGTGTTGCCAGGACCGTAAATATGAAGAATGTGCTCTTTGCCCTCAACGGAAAGTTTGAAGACTTTAATCTTTCCGTTTTCAACCATATAAAATCCGTCTCCCTTATCTCCTTCCTGGAAAATCATTTCTCCCTTGTCAACGGTTAACGTTGACGCGATGGATGATATTTTCTCCAGATGTTCTTCAGACAGCCCTGAAAAAAGGGGGATTGTTTTTAAATTTTTAATGGGTTACAATTCTCCTACGCAGTGTCTCAAAAAAGGTTAAAATCTTAAAAAAAAACAAAAAATACGATTACTTGATTCAGGTCAAGGATTTATATTCTTTTTTATAATAAGTTCCAACCAGGATGTAAAGATTAATTGTTCACTAACCATTAATATAAGGAGAAACTAACATGTTTTGTTTTCAATGTCAGGAAACAGCTAAAAATCAGGGATGTACGATTAAGGGGGCTTGTGGAAAAGAAAATGACACAGCCAATCTTCAGGATCTGTTGATTTATCATCTCAAAGGAATGGGCGTTATTGCAAATGCTGCCAGGGCCAAGGGTGCAGCAATTCCCGAAGCCACCGGCCGGTTCGTTGCCAAGGCGCTGTTTACGACCATAACAAATACCAATTATAATGAAGAAAATTTGAACGAATGGATTTTGCAGGCTCAGAAAGAAAAAAAAGCGCTCCATGAGAGTGTAACGGATAAAGTGGGTACAGACCTTCATGAAAGTGCCACCTGGTATTCCGATGATGTGTCTTCTTTTGCTGCCAAGGCTGAAACCGTGGGCGTTCTTGCAACAAAAAATGAAGATGTCAGATCCCTTCGTGAACTCCTTGTCATCGGTTTAAAAGGGATTGCTGCGTATGCAGACCATGCAGCGGTTTTAGGGGTTGAAAAACATGAAATTTATGATTTTATGTTTGAAGCCCTTGCATCCACCACAAAGGATTTGTCCGTAGATGAAATGGTCGGTCTGGTGCTTAAGGCAGGAGAAGTGGCCGTCACCACTATGGCAGCCCTTGATGAAGCCAACACAACTGCCTATGGACACCCGGAATTGACAGAAGTGAATCTCGGCGTTGGATCAAATCCTGGAATACTTATTTCCGGTCATGATCTTAAAGATATGGAAGAGCTTTTAAAACAGACTCAAGGGACGGGTGTCGATGTCTACACCCATGGGGAAATGCTTCCTGCCAATTATTATCCTGCTTTCAAGAAGTTTGCCCACCTTAAAGGCAATTACGGCAGTTCCTGGTGGCATCAAAATGAGGACTTTCAATCTTTTAACGGTCCGATTCTCATGACCACCAACTGCATTGTCCCGATGAAAAGTAAAAATACCTACAAGGACAGAGTATTTACCACTGGTGTGGTCTCCTACCCCGGCACAGAACATATTTCAGACAGGGTGAACGGCAGTGCCAAGGATTTTTCAAAAATTATTGAACTTGCCAAAGCCTGCAATGCACCAGTAGAACTTGAAACCGGTAAAATTGTCGGCGGGTTTGCCCGCAACCAGGTCTTGGCCTTGGCCGATAAAGTGGTAGATGCGGTAAAATCAGGTGCCATCAAACGCTTTGTTGTCATGGCCGGGTGTGATGGTCGTCAAAAAGGAAGAAATTATTTTACAGAAGTTGCTCAAAAACTTCCAAAAGATGCTGTTATTCTGACTGCCGGATGTGCAAAATACAGATACAATAAACTGAATCTGGGTGATATCGGCGGTATTCCAAGAGTGCTTGATGCAGGCCAGTGCAACGACTGCTATTCATTGGCCGTGATTGCCCTTAAGCTCAAAGAGGTTTTTGAACTTGAGAACATAAACGATCTGCCCATATCCTTTGATATTGGATGGTATGAACAAAAGGCTGTTGCCGTTCTTCTGGCCCTTCTGCATCTGGGTGTCAAAGGTATCCGGCTTGGGCCATCATTGCCGGCATTTGTTTCACCAGCGGTTTTGAATGTGCTGGTTGAAAATTTTGATATTAAACTGATTACAGAACCTGATGCTGACGTCGAAGCCATCATGCAGGGCAAATAAATTGAAAAAGGGGGGTGTGGGTTGTAAGATGCGGGAAGCATGGAATGATTCGCTGCTCTGTCTGGAGACCCCCTCCCCATTGTTCATATCTCCTAAAAGGAGGCTTAAAATGAAATGCCCGGGACAAGATACCCAATACTGGAATAAAGATGCTATTTTTGAAACACAGTGTCCGGAATGCGGCCATCCAATGGAATTTTTCAAGGATGATGCCACTCGAAGATGTTCAAGTTGTAAAAAAAAAATTGTTAATCCGAAAATGGATTTTGGCTGTGCTTCTTATTGCAAGTTTGCCGAGCAATGTCTTGGTACACTTCCCGAAGAGTTTGTTGCCCAAAGAGACGATCTTCTTAAAGACCGTGTGGCAGTTGAAGTGAAACGATATCTTGGAAAAGATTTCAAACGGATCGGACATGCAGCAAAAGTTGCAAATTATGTCGAGAAAATAGGAAAAAAAGAACGCGCAAATCTTCCTGTCATCCTTTGCGCGGCATATCTATATGATATCGGTGTAAAAAATGCACAGGAAAAATATGATTCAGACAAGCCGGAATATATTGAAAAAGAAAGCCCGCATGTGGTTAGAGAACTCATGGAAAAACTGGGAGCCAAACCAGAATTAATCAATGACGTCATTGAAATTATCGGAAACCGCGATCGTCCGGCCCAGGATGACAGCCTTGATAAAAAAGTACTGCATGATGCCGACATGTTAGCCCATATGGCAGCCTGCAAAGATAAAAATAGTGTGACTGATGAAGCGTTCTGTGCAAAGTTGGACAGACTTTTTCTAACATCAGCAGGGAACGAATTGGCAAAACAGGTTCTGATAGAGGCAAAATAAGAAATCCTATTGAATAATTGTCAGAAAAAAAGATTATTCAAATTGATATACAATAAGGAGAATAAAATGAAAGTGACCCGAAAAATAATCCAAATAGATGAAGAGTTGTGTAACGGATGCGGCAATTGTGTGATTGCCTGTGCAGAAGGCGCTATCCAGATTATTGATGGTAAGGCCAAAGTGATAGCAGACAAGTATTGTGATGGCCTTGGGGCATGTATTGGCGATTGTCCTGAGAATGCATTAAAGATTATAGAAAGACAAGCCGATGATTTTGATGAAGAAGCGGTTGAAGCGCTGTTGAAAAAACAAAACATCGCAAAAAAAGCGGCGCCTTCTGTTGCCTGCGGCTGCCCATCCACAGTCCTGAAGACCTTTCCCACAGCGGAAAAGATAGAGCCTTGCGGTTGTAAAAATCATTCATCTGTAAAGACATCTGGTGGACCTTCCGCATTAGGCCACTGGCCCGTTCAGATAAGACTGATTCCACCGGGGGCACCCTTTCTAAAAGATGCCGATCTTTTGATTGCAGCGGATTGCGTGCCCGTGGCCTATCCCAGATTTCACCAAGATTTTCTTTCTGGAAAGGCTGTGATGATAGGTTGCCCCAAGTTTGATAATGTTGAAGAGTATGTTGAAAAATTGTCCCAGGTGTTTCGAGTATCCGGGATCAAGAGTGTTACATCTGTTATCATGGAAGTGCCATGTTGTTCAGCAATGCCGATTATTGTTAAAAAAGCGCTGGCAAAGGCAGGTGTTGAGATCCCGTTTAAAGAAGTGGTGGTCAGTGCCAGGGGAGAAATTCTTTCATGAAATGGTCTGAAGACGCAGACACAGCCATTAAAAAAGTTCCATTTTTTGTCAGAAAAAAAGTTAAGAAAAAGGTTGAGGGGTATGTTCAGCAAAAGGCAAAGACAATTGTTGAACTGTCAGATGTGAATGAATTAAAAGCGATATTTCTGTCAAATGAGGGGATGGAAAAACAGATCAAAGGATATGAGGTGACTACATGCTTTGGGAGTTCAGGATGCCCTAACACGTCAAATTCAGGGACCCTCCTTGCAAAAGAAATTGAAGCGATGATCGAAAAAGAGGATATCCTTTCCTTTTTAAAAGCGAGTGTAAGAAGCGGGTTAAAGTTCCATCACGAGTTCAGGGTTGCCATTTCAGATTGCCCGAATGCCTGTTCTAGACCTCAGATAGTGGATATCGGTATCATTGGATCGGTTGTTCCAGGTATTTCTGATGAAGCCTGCACCCTTTGTCGTGCCTGTGTTGAGGCATGTGATGAAAATGCCGTTACAATTGATCAAGACAAGGCTAAACCGATAATTGATAGCCATCGTTGTCTGTATTGCGCAAAGTGTATAAAGGCCTGTCCCACTGGAACTATTGGAGAAAGAAAAAAAGGCTTCCGAGTGTTGCTTGGCGGAAGATTGGGCCGTCATCCCAGGCTTGCCATGGAAGTTTTGGGAATTCATACCGTTGATGAGGTACTGAGACTTGTTCAAAAGTGTTTGACATTTTATAGGGAAAACTCTAAAAATGGTCAGCGGTTTTCCCATATTCTCTCCTCTGTGGATCAGATTTTTCCATAATGAGCGTCATCAGGAATGGTGACCCGGACACTGCACAAATAATGTGTTTTGTAGGAAATTTACCTACATTAGAATCAGAAATCTTCCAATTGATTCATTGACTCCATATTTAGTAGCCTTTTAAATGGCTAAAATGGAATTTTATGTTTTAAAACCAAAAACAGGAGGATGGTATGAAAATTAAACATTTATTAATTATTGGGTTTATTGCTGTTTTCACCATGGCATTTTGCCAGACAGCATTTTCAAAAGAAAGAATTGTCTTTGGTGGCGGCCCTGCCGGAGGAACATTCCAGGTGGTTGCAAATGCAGTCCAGATTTTTGGTCCAATCAAGGACTCTTCAATCTATAAAGTTCAAGCCCAGTCTTCGGCTGGTGATGTGGAGAATATCAGAAAGGTCAATGACGGCAAGCAGCAGATGGGAATTTCGTATTCTGGCAGTGTCTGGAATGCACGCAATGGTAAGTTAACAAATGACACCACAAAATATGAAAATGTTCTGGCCGTTGCATGGCTCTATGGTGCACCTGCTCAGCTGGTTGTCCGTGCGGGTTCTGGAATTAAAAGTGTAAAAGACCTGGTCGGCAAAAAAGTTGGTGTGGGAAATGCCGGTTCGGGTGCTTTTGCAAACTGCGAACTCTTTTTTACCCATATGGGGATTTGGGATAAAATTGAAAGGAATGCAATGGGTTACAATGATGCAGCCCAGGCGTTTGGGAACAATCAACTGGATGCATTCTGGTTGTTTGTTGGTTATCCATCCAGTGCAGTCATGATGGCAGCACAGACCAATGACATTGCGCTTGTGAATCTTGGTAAAGAGGCTGAAGAAAGTGGGTTTTATAAAAAATATTCATATTTTGGAAAGCTTACTATTCCTGCAAAAACCTATAAAGGTGTAGATTATGACACTCCTTCTTTCCAGGATTCAGCCATATGGACTGCAAACTCAAAAGTACCTGCTGATATTGTTTATGATATCCTTTCAAAAATTTACACGGATGCAGGGCTGGCTCATATGGTAGAACAGAAAAAAACATTTAAAGGGATGTCAATTGCAACCGGGGCAGATGGCATTGTTACTCCTTTCCATCCAGGTGCTGAAAAATTCTGGAAAGAAAAAGGGATTTTAAAATAGATATACGTTAGTTGTAAAGTTATTTCTTATTAAAGATACGGGTTTTTAATTCAAAAAAACCCGTATCTTCTAATCGCTAACCGAAACATTGGGGACAGAATTAAAATTTGTTTCAGATGGCTTCATAATATCAGGAAGGCAACCCGTGTACGAAAAGTTAAATAGATTTGAGCAAATCGTGTTTGATGTATGCTCAGTGATCCTGGTTCTTTTTTACTCTTATGCTGCGGTGATTCAGCCTATGGCAACCCAGTATCACAGAGGGGTTTATGTCATTATAACCTATGTTCTTGTCTTTCTGCTGTACAAATCCAAAACCAGGATTATGCGGATTGTGGATTACGTTCTCATACTGCTTTCCATTGTCTCCATCGGATACTGGATTATAATGTTTGAGGTCATTAACTACCGGACAGGGGCTGAAACATCAACGGATATGGTATTTGCCATCATTGGCGTTTTGATTGGCATTGAGCTTGCCCGCCGCGTTGTGGGCAATGTGTTTGTTTTTTTAGGCGTAATCATGCTGACCTATGGCGTTTACGGGTATCTGGCACCGGATCTGGTTTCCCATGCAGGCGCCCCGTTTACGGAGTTGTGTATTAGCATATTTTATAAAAGTGATGGTGTTTTTGGCATCATGGCCAGCGTTCTTGCCACCTATGTGATTTTATTTGTCCTGTTTGGTGCGTTTCTGGAAAAATGCGGGGCTCAGAAATTTTTTATTGACTGGCCCCTTGCTGCTGTGGGGCATACCATCGGAGGGCCTGCAAAGGTTTCGGTTATTGCATCAGGACTTTTTGGATCAATTTCAGGGTCAGCCATTGCCAATACGGTTTCCACAGGCATGTTCACCATTCCCATGATGAAAAAAGCTGGATTTAAACCCCATGTTGCCGGCGGAATAGAACCTGCAGCGTCCATCGGCGGAATGTTCATGCCCCCGATTATGGGTGCCGGGGGATTTATCATGGCAGAGCTCACGGGCGTACCTTACTCAACCATTATGCTCGTGGCCATATTCCCGGCTTTAATGTATTTTTTCAGTGTTTTCTGTATGGTCCATTATTATGCCAAGATGCATAATATTGTTGGCGAAAGATCAACCGTTTCAGCCATGGCGATTTTTAAAAAAGAATGGTTTTATATGATTCCGTTGGTTGTTATCACCATTTTTATGCTATATGGGTTTTCTCCCGGGTACTCAGCTATTTTAGGGCTTGTGTCCTGTATCGTCATCAGTTGGGTAAGAAAAGATACCAGGATCGGTCCCAAACGATTTGTTGAAGCAGCAAGAGAAGGGACTGAAAACAGTCTAAAGATTGGTGCAACCATCGGGATTATTGGTATCATCATCGGCGTTTTGACCTTTTCGGGTCTGGTGCTGACATTTGCCGATATTGTGATTGAGCTTGCAGGCGGTTCATTATTGTTGACAATCTTCCTGATCGCCCTGGCATCTCTTGTTCTGGGTATGGGAGTGCCTGTGACGGCAGCCTATCTGATTACGGCAGTGGTGGCAGTTCCTGCCCTGACCCATCTGGGGGTTAATGAAATTGCAGCCCATATGATTGTTTACTGGCTGTCACAGGATTCCAACATTACCCCGCCTGTCTGCATTGCCGCATTTGCCGGCGCAACCATTGCAAAAGCAAACATGTGGAGAACCGCTTTTACATCATTCAAGTTTGCAAAATTTTTATATCTGGGACCCATACTTTTCGGATATGTGCCTGGATTTTCCCTTGATGGCAGTGCAACCGATATTGTTAAAGCCTATGTTTTAATCTTGTTTGGAACCTGGGCGTATTCATGGTTTCTCAGCCTTATCTGGGTTGACACGATAAAAGGGTTCTTTAAAAAAAATCCCGCTTAAAAAATGGTCTTTAGCAACGATCCTCAACTATTGAATCACCCCTGACAATTTATCCGTGTCAGGGGTGATTTTTTGTTTTTCAGGAATAATCGATCGTGTATTGAAAAATTTAGTTGCATCATCAACGATTTTGTACAATATTGGGTATACTAAAGCGTAACCCGCTGGAAAAAAGGTACCGTGATAATACAGGTTTATTGATTTGATAATAATTTTAACTTTAAAAAAGACATAACCATATGGAAACATTCGAAAAAGTAATTGATTCTTCTATTGCATATCTAGTGGGTCGAACATCCAGATCAATTATTAAACGGCTGACTAAAAAATTTTCAGATGCCGGGTTTGACGTCAGCTATGAACAGTGGAGCATTCTTGTCCATCTGTATCGAAAAGACGGGCAGACCCAGCAGGAGCTGTCTAATATCGCTGTAAAAGATAAAGCTGCCATTACCAGACTGTTAAATGTTCTGGAAAAAAAAAATATTGTATTAAGAATCCCGGACAGAAATGATAAACGCAGCAAACTGGTTTATTTGACCAATAAGGCCAAAGATTTTAAAGATGCGTTGATTGCTGTTGTTGAAGAGTTGTTGGAAGAGGCAGAACAGGGGATTTCTTTAGAAGAGATGGTCCAGTGCAAAACCACTTTAAATAAAATATTTGCAAATTTTGATCGTTTGAATCAATAAATCACAATTCCACCAGTTTGTTTTGAATGGCATATCTGGACAAATCAGCATTGTTCCGGATATTTAATTTTTTTAATATCCTGGCTCGATAGGTATCAACGGTTTTGACACTGATATTATAGGAGGTTGCGATTTCCTTGTTTGTCGATCCCATGGCCAACTTTCGCAGGACCTGAAGTTCCCGCATGGAAAGGGATTCTGTCAGGCTTCCTTTTTTATTACCGCGGATCACCCTGAGGGCCAAGGCCTCACTTGCCATTTCAGTCAGATACCGTCCGCCGGCATGGATTTTTTTCACCGCTGCCACAAGCTGTTCAGGAGCAGATTGCTTTGTGACATATCCCATGGCACCGGCTTCAATTGCCCGAATAACATATTGCTCCTCATCATGCATGGTCAAAATAAGGACGGGTACATCCGAACAATAACTGGTTAATCGGGTCACCACCTCAAGGCCATCCATGCCTGGCATGGAAATGTCAATCACTGCCACATCAGGCTTTTTTTTTATGGCCTCATCCAAGGCAGTTTCACCATCAGCGGCTTCAGCAATCACCTCAATCTCATTGCTGTCCTCCAGAACTCTTCGTAATCCTTCCCGCACAATATAGTGGTCATCTGCAAGGAGCACCCTGATCATTTTTTATCCTTTTATCTTTACGTTACAGCAAACACTCGTTCCCTGGAACAATCTGGAAGAGATATTCAGTTTTCCACCGACAAGATTGGCCCGCTCTCTCATTCCCTCAAGTCCGAATCCATTGACGCCGGTGCTATTGAGAACATCAAATCCGCACCCATTGTCCTGAATGACGAGAATGATATCCTCTTCTTTTGTTTTTAATTCAACGGTGATGGTGCTGGCAGTTGAATGGCGAAGGGCGTTGGTAACCGCTTCCTGTCCGATTCGATATAAAGCCGTGGAAAGCGTGTTGCTGATTTCAGGGATCTTGTCGTGCTTGAACACGCATGAAACATTAGACCGTTTTTCAAAATCAGATAACAAGGATTCCAGAGCATCTACAAGGCCTAAATCATCCAGCACCCGTGGCCTTAGTCGATAGGCCATGTCTCTGACATCGTTAATGGTATCATCGATTAAGGAACACATTTTTCTGGCCCGGTTTCCTGTCTTTTCATCAAATCGTGTTAATAACTTTTCAACCCATACCGCATCAATACGCAGCGCTGTTAAAACCTGTCCAAGATGATCGTGGAGCTCTCTTGCAACCAGTGCTTTTTCTCTTTCCTGGGAGGCAATGATGTTTTTAGACAGGGTTTTTAAATTTTCCTGGGCCATTTCAAGCTGGACAGTTCGATTTTTGACCTGCTGTTCAAGATCCTGAGAATATTGCGACAGCTTTTCCTTGGCGATTTGAAGATCTTTTTGACTGCGATTTTTTTCAGTTACATCCACACTCACGGCCAGGGATCGAATAACGTTTCCCTCCTCATCCCGAACCCCATAGCAGGATAGCAGTATATCCATTCGTTCGCCATTCTTTTTAACATAGGTATAGGGAACATCTTTACAAAAGCCCGTACTGAAAAAACGGGGAAAAATAACATTGATGGCATATTTTTTTGATTCAGGTGTAAAAAAACGGATGAGTTGTTTGCCAATGACGTCTTTTCTTTTATATCCCATCACTTCTACCCAGTGGTCAGAAACCCTGATAATCCGCCCTTGAATGTCTATAGAATGGAGCATGACCGGGGTTTTATGATAGATATGCCGGTATCGTTCCTCACTGAGTTGAAGTTTTTTTTCAGCTTCTTTACGTTTTGTAATTTCCTGGATACCCAGCAGGTAAAGAATCAACACCAGAATACCGGTCAGGATTAATACAGATGTGATGGCAGGGCCGATAACCCTGACAAATGGCTTGGATACCTGGGTTATAATGGTTTTGTAGTTTCTTAGGAGAATGATTTCCCAGTCTGGATAATTTGCCACGGGCAGGCTTGAAAAAAGGTATTGGACATTGTTTTTATCTTTTACATAACCTGTTGGAGCCCTGGAAAAACCGGTCCAGGCCCAGGGACCATTACCAAATTGTCTGGAATTTTCTATTGTCTGGATTTTTTTTTCATCTGGTTCCCATAAAAAATTAAACTTTAAATTGTCTTTGTTGGAGATAAAAATTACCCCGTCAGGGTCGACAAAAAGGAGGGTATCGTCAGATTCTGGAAACAACTTTGTTTCAACAAATTCCACAGAAGCCTTGATCACAGCAACTCCAAGGATATGGCGATGGGTTTCATCATAAACGGGGTGAGCATAATAAACCCCTCTTTTTCGAGAAGTGGTACCCAGGGCAAGATAGGTTGAAGGCATTCCAGCAATGGCTTTTTGATAGTAGGGTCTGAAAGAAAAATCGTTTCCCACAAAACTGTCGTTGGCATTTCGATTGCTCGAACAAATAGTAACCCCATTTTTGTCCATGAGATAGCTGACCTCAAGATCAAGGGATTTTGTAAAATCATCAAGAATCTGGTTGGCCTTGTAAATGGATTCCAGGTTGGTATCGGCAAGCACGGTGTTCAATTCCTTGATACCTGAAAGGGTCTTAACCGGTTTGATATGTTCTGAAAGATACGTGGATAGCTGATCTGTCAAAAGGCTTAACCGGGAATAGGCATCATCCTCGGTTTTCTGAAACGCAGCGTTTCTAAACGAGTAATAATAGGAAAACCCGCCAGCGCAAGCGAATACAAAAGCAAGCAAGGCCAATATTAATATTATGATTCGAAGTCTCATTAAAATGAGTATATCTATATGATTATAATTTTTCAATGATTTTAAATGGTTAATGAAAGGGTGCACCATACTTTATTTTTCTTTCTTTTAAAAACCTTCGAGACTCTGTAAGATAGAGTAAAGGATAAACAGATATTTATTTTTAATATGATAACAAAGGGGTCAATGTATGCCGGTCATCACATTTAATGCATTTTCATTTTTACAAAAAAAACTCAAAGAAAAACAAATTGGATATTCAAATGTTTCCATGACCTTGAAACAGGGATCTAGTGCAAAAGATTTAATCCGGCAGGTTCAACTGACACCTGAAGAGGTTGAGGTCGTATTTATCAATGGAAAAGTGGCTCCCATTGATACGATAATTCAAGATAACGACCGTGTGGCCTTAATTCCACCCGGAACTCCTGGACCATATCGGGTTCTGCTCGGATTCAAAAATACAAAAAATCAATGAATAATCAAAATTTTTTGATCCGTGCCTTTATTGCCATATCTATTCCAGAACATATTAAGAAAAGCGTAAGTGATCTTCAGAAGCAATTGCAGCAATCCGGGATCAACGCCTCCTGGCAAAAGCCTGACACCATGCATGTAACTTTAAAGTTTTTTGGTAATATAGGGGTCCCTCAGATTGATTCTATTAAAAGCTGCATGATCAGAGCGGTAACCGGAATACCAGCCTATTCTTTGTCCTTCTCAGGAATAGGGGCGTTCCCCTCTGTAAAAAACACCAGGGTCCTATGGTCTGGAACAAGGGGGCAGACAGATGTTCTGGAAAAATTGGCCAATCGTCTTGATAAACTCCTTTTTGAGAATGCAGGGATTTTAAAAGAGAATCGAATATTTTCATCCCACCTGACACTGGCAAGGATTAAGCACCCGCTTGATCCTAAAAAAATGATCAATCTGCTTCAGGCGTTTCACGGGTTTTGTTCCCAGGATTTTTTGGTTTCCGAGATTGATTTTTTTCAGAGTGAATTAAAATCATCCGGTGCAGTTCATAAAATTATTTTTTCAGCCCGGCTTGATAGCGATTAATTTAATGTTTCAAATATTTTTTCAAATTATTTGCATTAAAACTTACTTTCCGCACCCCAAAGCCGTGATCGGGCATAAATTTATTATTCTTTAAATTCAGCATGTTAACAATAAATGAATTGCATTCAGT
>Ga0180007_10001827_pt1 | contig 26957 bp, 26 predicted proteins | sample MM_PC_MetaG_FD_121122 | JGI IMG/M metagenome (GOLD analysis project Ga0180007, IMG submission 121122) | Groundwater microbial communities from the Aspo Hard Rock Laboratory (HRL) deep subsurface site, Sweden - MM_PC_MetaG | ecosystem: Environmental > Aquatic > Deep subsurface > Groundwater... | reverse complement strand
TCCCTGTCTTGGCCAGGTGAACAACCAAACGGTTAAAAAGTTTGATCTGGTGCTCGGTAAACTTCTTATCCATATCGGCAAAGGCAAAGTGGGTAAAAAGTCCCGTGAGTTCGATATGGGTAAGTGCCGCGACATTCCTGATTAATCCTTCCGCATCTTCATGCAGAACCCCGATCCTTCCCATCCCCGTATCAATCTTAAGGTGGACGCAGAGACGCACCTTAGTCTTCCGTGCCTTTGCGTCTAATGCCTTTGCGAACGCGGTATCACAGACCGTAGGAGTAAGCGAATACTCAAATAGGGGGCTGATATCTTGCTTCAATATAAGGCCTAAAATAAGGACCGGGACATTGATCCCTGCGCGGCGCAGGATAATCCCTTCATCAATCGATGCCACCCCTAAGAAATCAACTCCTTCTGCAACTAATCGTTTCGATACCGGGATCAGACCATGGCCATAGGCGTCAGCTTTAACCGTTACCATGATCTTCACCTGCGCGGGAAGAAGGCGCCGCACTTGACGGAAATTATGGGCGAGATTGTTCAAATTGATTTCGGCCCAGGTGGGGCGGTAGAAGCGCATATTAAACCCTTATCTATTACTTTGCTTTATCTGACACTCTTTCTGATAGAGATAAAGCGGCTTTATGGTAAAGCTATCCTTTATCTTCTTCTTCTGTATCTGGGCAAGCGCGTGCGCAATAAGATTGACGGTCTTAAGGCGCCAATGATCTTTATCAAGAAGAACCACGCCCTTAATACTGCGCACGATCTCTTCCCGATAAATGCCCACGGCATCTCCTAAGACGATGACCTCATTCTTTATTTCCTTGGCAATATCCTCAAGGCTGCTGAGCCGGTAGGGCGCGGTGCGTACCAATACCCCTTTTTTGTATCGATACACACTGCTGTAGAGTAGATTCCGTTTGGCGTCAATCATAGGGATAACCGGCATCTGGCTCTCCAAAGTATTCATCGCCAGTGCGTCTAAAGAAGGGATTTCTACCACCGGCTTGCCGCTTGCCCAACTTAAGCCTTTGATGGTTGCCACTCCCACCCTAATGCCGGTAAACGAACCGGGCCCGATGCCACAGAAGAAATAATCCACATCCTTCATCTTCCAACGCAACGCCTTTAAAACCCGTTCAATAGAAATAGTCACCAGCGCTGAAAGTTGCGTTCCGGTTTTAAGAGTATACTCGTATATTGCCCCGTTATCATATGCGCCAATGCAGAGAAACGGAGTGGTCGTATCAATCCCGATTATCTTCATCTCTTGTTTTTCATTAATTTCCCCTTTAGATCTGACAATATCCTTTCGTACGCATGCCCGCATGCGCTAAAACACAATGCTCTTTGGGAGTTCCCCCTATGCATTAATTCTATCTTAAAGTACTGCGTTGGCAAGAGATTCCCTAAACGATCAGCCCATTCGATTACGGTAATGCCTTTGCCGTAAAGGTACTCCTCATATCCTAAATCCATGACCTCCTGAATATGCCGGAGCCGATAAAGATCCGCGTGATAAAGAGGAAATTTTCCCGACGTATGAACGCGTATCAATATAAAAGTCGGGCTCATAACCGCATCCGCCTTGATCCCAAGCCCTTCGGCAATACCCTTTACCAGTACAGTCTTGCCCGCGCCTAATTCTCCGTGCAGGCAAATGATTTCTCCTCCTTTGAGATGACGCGCAATACGTCTGCCTATCCGCAAAGTATCTTTAACCGAATGCGAAATTATCTTCATTTTCCTTAGGGATAGCTCTTGAGTCGTTCAAGAAGAACCCCCTTTATAGGGGACACTTCTGCTTTGAATTAAGAACCGTCCCCGATTGGGTTGAGAACCGTCCCTGATTAGAAGTGGCGGAAGCCTGGAGAAGAAATTCTCTTTATTCGATTCTTCTTGTCCACTAACCGTAACCCCGATTTTTTATCAGTAATCTCTCCTATCGCATGAAATATAGGACGCTTCAATGCGATAAGCCTATTAGCCTCAATTTTGTTGAGCGTAAAAATAAGCTCGAACTCTTCCCCACTTTGAAGCGCCTCTTCAACAGAAACCGCCGCATTGCGCAAAGGGATACTCTCTTGATAAATACGCGCCCCTACCTTGCTCTGGGTAAGGATATGCCCAAGATCCTGCGCGAGCCCATCAGAGACATCGATCATCGCATGCACATGGAAATGGCGTGTCAGAAATCGCGCTTCTTTAATACGGGGAGAAAAAGTGAGGTGTTTGCCTTGGATCGATCCACCGATGCTCCCCGTAATAAAAATAACATCCCCTACTCTGGCGCCTTTGCGTAGCACCAGATTATCTTTCTTGACCACCCCGATTACACTCACATCGATGGTCAATACCGGAGCACAACTGATATCCCCTCCCACCACATTAACGCGATATTCCTTGGCACCGCGCAATAACCCCGCAGATACTTTCTTAATCCTTGAAAGCGCGGTCTTCTTGGGAAATCCCATCGCCACCACCGCATACCGAGGGATCCCCCCACAGGCGGCAATATCGCTTAAAGAGATACTCAACGCCTTTTGCCCGATGAGTTCAGGCTTATCCGTCGAAAGAAAATCAACCCCCTCCACGATCATATCGCAGGTGTAAAGAAGATAGGTGTCTTTGCGAAACCGGATTACCGCACAATCATCTCCGGAACCTTCGATAACCGAATTATCAAGTCTGATTTTCTTGCGCAGGTATTCAATCAATCCGAATTCGCCAAGCTGCCCCATACTCATGAAGTAAGAACCTTTGTAATCCCTCTCCCAAACGGCGGCCGGATAATCCCCTTATCAGTGATAATTGCCGTAATCAACTCATGCGGCGTTACGTCAAAAGCAGGATTACAGACCTTGACCCCTGCGGCGGCTACCGGCTTCTTAAAATAGAGCGAGGTTACTTCTTCAGGATCGCGTTCTTCAATGATAATCTCCTTACCGGTGGCAATATGGGGATCAAACGTAGAGACCGGCGCAGCCACATAGAAAGGGATCTTGTGATAATGACTTAAGACCGCCAAGCTATAGGTCCCAATCTTATTGGCGGCATCTGCGTTACGCGCGATCCTATCCGCGCCGGTAATGACCTTCTTGATCTTGCCCTGGCGCATGAGGTATGCCGCCATACTGTCACAGAGCAAAGTCACGTCAATGCCATGTTTCTTTAATTCCCACGTGGTCAGCCGGGCTCCCTGAAGCAATGGCCGTGTTTCGCAGGCAAATACCTTGAATCTCTTTCCTTGCGCATGGGCGCTATAAAAAACTCCCAGTGCAGTCCCATAATCGATGGTTGCCAGCATCCCGGCGTTACAGACCGTCAAAATCGCGTCATTCCGGGTAATCAGCGACGCGCCGTATGCGCCGATACTCCGGCACGATCTTTGATCCTCTTCGATAATATGACGCGCTTCTTCCAGGATTTCTTTCTTTATTTCCGGAATAGCCATACTGCGGTTCTTTTTGATCACCGCACGGATACGCGCTAATCCCCAGAAAAGATTATACGCGGTCGGACGGGAAGAACCGATATAACGGATAATCTTCTCTGCGTCTCGGCTTAATTGCGCGTACGTGTGTACCTTGGAATCCTTAAGCCCCAGATATACTCCCAACCCCGCAGCAGCGCCCAGCGCGGGGGCCCCGCGTACCTGCAATAGTTTTATTGCCTTCCCAAGGGTTTCAAGATCCCTGATCGTCAAGTATACACACGAGGCAGGCAGCTTGGTCTGATCGATAATCCTGATCGCGTTATCTTTCCATTCAATAGTGCGCATCTGCATGGTGACCTCTTATTTTTTTAATTCACCCTCTATTTGTTTAATCTTGTGCATGATCTCTTTGCGGATTTCCATACATCGCCGCGGGGGAAGAAACGCGATTACTTTTATATACGCCTGCCGGGCACCTGCAAAGTCTCCGCAATTCCACAAGGCGTCGGCAAGGTTATCATAGGTCACTGCCCTGCGGGGCTCCAGACTCAAAGCCTTTCTGAAACACGCAATAGCCTCGGTATGCCTGCCGATATTATTTAAGAGCCACCCCTTATTGTGATAGACGGTCGCATAATCCGGCTCCACTTCAATCCCCTTATCAAAATACGCCAAAGAATCGTCGATAATCCCTAACTCCACCATACAGAGGGCGCGGTCATTGTAGGAAGCGCCGTCCGCGGGGTTATGACGGATCGCCGCGTCAAAATGCTCAATGGCGCGGGTAAACCTGCTCTGCAGCAAATCCACCTGCCCTTTAAAATATTCTGCCTCTCCTTGCAGGTCGCGCTCCTGGGCGTCTCTAACCCCCCGACGGGCCAAAGATAAAGCCGCGCGCCGCGAACCGTAGGTAATCGCCTCATCCAATTTGATCCTTAACTCCAATAAAGGGGTATCTGTGCTCAAAAGCGTAATAATTTCGCTAAAAAGGTTTTTTTAATACTGATCGCCGCTGCGGGGCATACCTCCTGACAACAAAAACAGGAGATACATTTTTTATAGTTGATATGTATCCGTTCAGACTGAAACTCGATAATACGTTGCGGGCAGGCGCTCACACAAGCCTGACAACGAATGCAAGACGAAGCGCAGACTACCGGATAATACTTCACGAACCGTTTAATAAATTGCACGAGGGGCTTAGGGATCTTGCTGCGTACGGACGCAACCGGAAGTAAAAACTTTTCTCCGCAAATATCTTCCAGTCTCTCTCCGTGAATGAGCAGCGCGCCGATATCCGCAACCCCCAGGCCTCTCTGCGCCGCTATCGGGGTAGTAAGGACATCTCCCGGTTTAATCCCCATAACCCTGGCCAGGACCGCATCCAATGCCACAGAATCCGCGCTGGCCAGAAGTAATCCTGCCTTACGCGGCTTGCCGCCAGTCCCCGGCCCATCTCCCTCTAAGGCCACAATCCCGTCTACGATACTTAAACAAGGGCGCGCCTCCTGAAACACATCCACGATCACCTTAACAAACTCCTCTTCTTTAAAATAAAGCTTATGTAATTCCGTCTTAAAAGTACCGGATACCAGGCCATAGGTATTTTTTATCGCGCCGGTCAGGACGGTCAATTCGTGCGTCTTAAACTTTGGGATATTCACCAGGTAATCGACAGTATCAAGCCACGTCGTCATGGGAAACTTCCCATGCCATCGCCTATTGGTAAACTCAACTAACTCCGCGCCTTCGGCGTGGCAGACCGCTTTGATTCCCGTGCGCGCATAGACCGTTTCGATACTGGCGCACTGAGCACCAAAGGTAATCGGCCCGTCCCCGACAAAAACCTTACAGCCGATATCCTTTAGGATGCGTATCGCCGCACGCACGACTTGCGGATGCGTGGTCAAAGCCCGCTCTGGCTCAATCGCAACCAAAAGGTTCGGTTTGACAAGCACCCTGCTCTGCGGCGCGATAAAACGGCGTATCCCCCCGAGGAGTTCTATGGCACTTCGTAAAGAGCGTTCCACCTCTTCAGTGGAGTATTCCTTACATTTAACAATTGCAACTTCTGATTTCATGCGATATGAAAAAACGCTTTTGCATTAGCCGTAGTTACCTGGGCGACCTCTTCAAAGGAAACCTTTTTGATCCGCGCGATCTCCTCGGCGAGCCGGCGTACCGACGCAGGCTCATTCCTTCTCCCCCGCAATCCTTCGGGAGATAAAAACGGCGCATCTGTCTCTAAGAAGAGCCGTTGCAAAGGAGTCTCCTGCACAAGATTGCGCAACGCATTTGCTTTCTTATAGGTGATATTACAGGTAAAAGAAAGAAAGAATCCAAGGTCCAGACATTCTTTCAAGAAATGCGCACTCCCAGAAAAACAATGCACTACCGCCTTTATGGGCATCGCATCTTTGAGAATCTGAAGCGTATCATCTGCGGCATCGCGAGTATGAATAACCAGAGCGCGATCATGTACTTTGGCCAACGCCACCAAGGCGGTAAAAAGCCTGCGCTGGTTATCTGCGTGAGAATAGTTCTTGAAATAATCCAGGCCGATCTCTCCGACGGCAACGACCTTTGGAGAGGCAAGTAGCGCTTCTATCGCGCGGAGGTTTCCTTCAGTGAAAGAATCGGCTTCATGGGGATGGATACCGACACTGGCATATACAAACTCATAGTGCCCAGAGAGGGCCACGGATTGCTCAGACCCCTTGATGCTAGAGCCGATATTTATAAAAACCCCTACTTCCTGTGCCTGTGCCCGCGCGATCACCGCATCGCGGTCATGGTCGAAATCAGAAAAATCAAGATGACAGTGCGTATCGACAAGCATCGCGTGGTATTATTGGGGGGGTTCTTTGAAACAAATTTGTACCTGCACGCCTCCCTCAAGTTGCACGGTGGCAGCACGCTTAAAGACATTGACCGAAACAACTTTTCCTTTGCCTTGCGCAGTTGAAACTATCTCTCCTTCACGGGGGAGCCCCCGGGAAAGGACTTTATAGGTCTGGTATTCAAAAGAAAGACAACACATCAACCTCCCGCAAAGGCCGGAGATCTTCGGAGGATTAAGCGAGAGCCCCTCTTCTTTAGCCATCTTAATGGTCACCGGCTCGAAATCCTTAAGAAAGCTAGTGCAGCAAAGCTCTCTTCCGCATGAGCCGAAGCCCCCGAAAAGCCTGGCTTCATCACGCACCCCGATCTGGCGCAATTCAATCCGCGCTTTGAATACCTTGGCTAAGTCTTTAACCAGGTTCCTAAAATCGACCCTGCCGTCCGCAGTAAAATAAAAGAGGATCTTGGAACAATCAAAGGAATACTCTGCCTGCACTAACTTCATATCCAACTTATGCTCTTCGATCTTCTTCACACAGTTATTGAAGGCTTCTTTGGCTTTCAATCTGTTCTCTTCTATTCTCTTGAAATCATTTTCAGTAGCCCGGCGTATGATCTTCTTGGGGGCTTCCTTGGGGTTGGCCTGCGCAGCGCATGCATGTGAAGATACCACAACCCCGTGATCCATCCCGCGGTCATGTTCAACAATCACACAATCCCCTTCCCGCACGATGCAATGGTGCACCTGATATTTAAAAGTTTGCCCGGAATCACGTAAACGAACGGATATCATCCCTTCCATACTTTAGCTCCTAACTCTCCCAGTAGTAATTTGACATTGACGTTATGTTCCAGAAAGAAAACCGCCTCAGAGAGGCTGGCGAATATCTCATTAAGCTCTACGAACGAATACCCTGACATTGTCCGCAGTAACTGATCCTTGCGGTCACGATTAATCAGTTCTGCGTGGGGCATGCCGATTTTGAGCAAATAGAGGTCGCGAAACCATGTAGAAAGAATGGTAAGGTAATTTCTTACCACTTGCCGATTCTCCGTGCTCAATTGTCCCCCTGCTGCCCCCGAGGAATAGACCAACGCATCAATGATGCGGTTCTTCTCTTGAAGAAACGAAGTCTCCTTAAGGCGCAGGGCTCTTCCAATCCTGCCTTCCGATACATACGCCAGGTAATGCGATGAAGCTGCGTCAAGAGAAAAATCATTCCTGAATAACTCCTCAAGCTCCTGGCGAGGAAGCGTTGAAAACTTCACTACCTTACAGCGCGAGAGTATCGTCTTTAATAAGACTGCCTGTTTATCGGTAACCAGTATGATCACACTACTTCCCGGAGGCTCTTCCAAGACCTTAAGAAGCGCCGAGGAGGCTTCGGCAGTCAGGGTATGGGCATTATCGATAATGAAGACCTTCTTCCTGCCTTCGAAAGGACGCAGGGAAATTTCTTTTTGCATCTGGCGAATCTGCTCTATCTTTATTTCCTTGCCGGTAATCGCAGGATCAGAAGACGGATCGTGAGGGTCAGAGCCGTCGATGACTCTCACATCAGGATGCTGATTCTTCTCAATCTTTAAACAGGACGGACAGCGGTCGCAAGAATCATTCCCCTCTTCCTGGCACTCCAATGCCTTGGCAAGGGTTTTCGCGGCAGTCTTCTTTCCTACTCCTTCCGGCCCTACAAAAAGATACCCTCCTTGAAGGGTTGACTGCGCAAGGAATCTTTGCAATATCTCTATCGCCTGCTGCTGGCCTCGTATATTATTGAACGACATGTGTTAGTCCCGTGTAACGCTAATTTTGTTTAATGTATACTGTTTAATGTGAGTTTGCGAATCTTCTGTTGAGTAACCAACTTCTCTTTTTCTACCTTGACCACTTTTATCCTGCGCGGCTCTTGCGCGGCAAGCCTCAAATATCCGTCTCTGACGCGCTGATGATAGGAAAAAGAACGGCTTTCAATTCTATCTTTTTGTCTCCTATGCACCAATCCGTCCTTAACAGAAAGATCCATAAAAAATGTTAAGTCCGGCTTAACCCCCAAGGTCGCCACCTTCCCTACGGCCTTTATCGACTTGATATCCATTCCTAAACCATACCCTTGATAGGCAACCGTAGAATCGAGGAAGCGGTCGCAGATTACGATTGCGCCTCGTTCAAGAGCAGGTTGAATCACCTCTTCGACCAATTGCGCCCTGGCTGCCATATATAAAAGCATTTCACAGACCGGCGAAATCTTATTTTCAGGATTAAGCAAGACCTTGCGTATCTTCTCGCTGATCGATGCGCTGCCTGGTTCGCGCAGATAGACCACGCGATGGCCTTTTCTTTTTAAGTAACCGGCTAAGAGCTTTGACTGCGTGCTTTTGCCGCAACCTTCCGAACCTTCAAAGGTAATGAATTTGGCTTGCATACGTTAATCGCTAAAGCGTTAGTCTCGTCTTGTTTCTCGCAGGAACGCTCGTTTTGCCCAGCGTGCAAAACTTCGCTCGGGTTTCGGCCTCACTCCCCGCCAAAGTTCTTTGGCGGGACCTTGCCCGTTCGGCCTGCAAACGTCCTGCTCGAATCCAAGCCAAGCCTACCGCTTATCAAAGTTTTCGACGCCACACCGTCTTGCCGTCCTTGCTATCTTCTAGAATAATTCCCCGGGCCTCTAATTCCTTCCGTATCCTATCGGACTCCGCGAAATCCTTATTCTTCCTCGCCTGGTCTCTCTTACTAATCAACGCCTCGATATCGCCTGGTGCTTCTTCCGCATCTTTTGCCACCGCTAACTGCAGGCCAAGGATATCTGTCAATTCACGCAAAGTCTCTTTTGCCGCCGCGACAAACGCCTCGTTCTCAATATTTTTATTGGTGATAGTAACTAACTCAAAAACCGAAGCCAGCGCCTCCGGCGTATTGAAATCATCATCCATCGCCGCCAGAAACTTATCCTCAACCGCTTTAAGCTCGGTAATCTTCTGACACGTAGACTTCGGTTTAAATCCTTCGACAACCGCTGCCATTTTTCTTTTAAGGATCATAATCCTCTCACGCGCGCGTGTGGCTTCTTCTATTTTCTCTTCGGTATAGTCTATCGGATGCGCATAATGGGCGCTTAAGAAAAAGAGCTTCAAAAGATCGGCATCCCCATAGCGCTGCATAAAATCTTTAATGGTCACAAAATTCCCCAGCGATTTAGACATCTTTTGCGCATTAATCGTCAAAAGACCGTGATGGATCCAGTATTTGGCAAAAGGCCGATCGGTCAAAGCCTCAGCCTGCGCAGTCTCATTCTCATGGTGCGGAAAGATCAAATCGCGCCCGCCGGCATGAATATCCAACGTATCGACTTTAAGGAATTTCTGGCTCATTACGGAACACTCGATATGCCAGCCGGGCCTTCCTTTTCCCCACGGACTTTCCCAGAAAGGCTCATCATTTTTCGATGCCTTCCAAAGAGCAAAGTCTAAAGGATCCTGCTTTGTTTCATCAGACTCGATCCGCGCCCCGGTCTGCATCTGGTCAATACTCTGGCCTGAGAGTTTTCCATACCCGGTAAATTTGCGCACATTAAAATATACCCCGCTTGGCGTCGCATATGCATATTGCTTCTCGATCAAGACCGAGATATAACGGATCATCTCCGGGATATTCTCGGTTGCCCGCGGCTCGTAATCTGCTTTTTCTATTCCTAAAGAATCCAAATCCTGGTGATACCGATTGATGTACGTCCCCACCAACTCCTTCCAATCAGTCTTAAGCTCCTTGGCACGGTTAATGATCTTATCATCGATATCGGTAATATTGCGCACGAAACATACCTTAAATCCGCGGGAAGCAAGATACCTGCGTACTACCCCGAAGATATAAAGGCTGCGCGCATGGCCGATATGACAATCATCGTACACGGTAACCCCGCAGGTATAGAGGTTCACCAGGGGCGCCTTAAGAGGGATAAACTCTTCCTTCTTGCGGGTAAGGGAGTTGTAGATATATATAGACATTGGCTTCAAGCTACAAGCTACAGGCTACATGCCGCATGCTAAAAGCTTGAAGCATGAAGCTTGAAGCCCGCGCTATTTCTTCTCTAATCTATCAATCCGACGCTGCAGTTCCTCAATGGACTGCATGATCGGATCAAGGACATGGATATGGTCGAGGCTTATATCGATCTTCTTGCCGTCCTGTTTCGTGATCCTTCCCGGGACCCCCACTACCGTAGAATTAGGCGGGACATCTTTTATGACCACGGCATTGGCGCCGATATAAGAGTTATCCCCGACCGTAATATCGCCTAAAACCTGCGCTCCCGTGCCAATAACCACATTATTGCCGATCGTAGGGTGCCTTTTGCCTTTCTCTAAACCAGTGCCTCCTAAGGTAACGCCTTGATACAAAAGCACATTGTCCCCGATAACCGTTGTCTCTCCGATAACCACCCCCGCGCCATGATCGATAAAGAAACACTCACCGATCTGCGCGCCGGGATGAATCTCTATCTGCGTAAATAAACGGGCAAGCAGGCTGAGGAACCGGGCGAAAAAAAATAAACGCATACGGTACAACACATGGGCGATGCGATGGAACATTAACGCATGCAGCCCCTGGTACAAAAAAAGCACCTCCAAGAAACCGCGCGCCGCCGGGTCACGGTGTTGGATGCATTTGATCTCCCGAGAGAAGACCGCCGAAAGGATAATTGCCTTTACCACAAACAAACCTAAGAGAATTAACAGAATTTTTATAATAAAAAGGCTCATTTTTTGCCTCCCTCAAGCGCGACCACCGCATAGACGGCAATCGCCAACTTTTCACCCAACTCCCCCAGCCCCTCGTTGGTCTTGGCCTTGATACCGACTTTATTCACCGATACCGAAAGAACTCCGGCGATCTTCTCCCGAATCTGTTTTTTAAAACCCGAAAGATGCGGCTCTTGCGCAATCACCACCGCATCGATATTACCTATCCGATAGCCTGCCTTCTTAACGTGCGCGCCTATCTTCTTCAAGAAAATCACACTCGAGACTCCTTCATAGCGGGGGTCGGAATCCGGAAAATGCTCTCCGATATCGCCTTTACCTATCGCTCCTAGTAACGCATCGATAATCGCATGGATGAGCACATCACCGTCAGAGTGCCCGTAAAGCCCCAAGCCATAGGGAATCTCTATTCCGCCTAAAATAAAGGTGCGGCCTTCCATTAAACGGTGTATATCATACCCGATCCCTACACGGACCGCCATAGTCATTACCTCGATTCTGCGATAGACTGCGCAATAATTAAATCCTCAGGGGTAGTGATCTTGATATTTTTATATGCGCCCATGACCACACTCACCTTTACCCCGAGCTTCTCCACCAGCATGGCATCGTCGGTTACCTCATCGTTCCCATGCGCGCGGTATGCCCGTAGTAAAAGGTCCTTCTTAAATGCCTGCGGAGTCTGGATCTCCCAAAGTTGTTCTCTGGGTAAGGTTTCTCTCACTACCCCGTCTGCCGAAACCCTCTTCACTGTCGCTTTCACCGGAACTCCTGCGATCGCCGCATTTGATTTCTTTACCTGCCTGAGCACTCTTTCCAGAATCTTCCGGTCTATAAACGGACGGGCCGCATCATGAATAAGGACCACATCGGAATGGTGACTTACCATGCGCAACGCATTACGCACCGAATCCTGACGCCTTTTGCCTCCCCGCACCAGAGAACGCACCCGAGGGATAGAAAAACGCCTGATCACCGACGCGATCTCTGCCTGGTTCTGCGCATTCACCACTATTATCAGTTCGTGAAGGAATGGGCACTGACTAAGGAGATTAAGACTCTTAATGATAAGAGGCTGGGAATCTATTTTTACCAGCGGTTTAGGAATTCGAGATTTAAACCTCTCTCCTTTTCCCGCCGCAAGTACTATTGCCGTTACCCGCATATGCGCAAAACTTGCCCTTAAGCCTATTCCATGAAACTTTACTGTAATTTGGTAAAGATCATCTTTCCGGCCTGCGTCTGCAAGACCGAGGTAACGGTGACTTTGACTTCATGGCCTATGGAACGACGGGCATCCTCTACCACCACCATGGTGCCATCCTCAAGATACCCCACCCCCTGATTATGCTCTTTACCTTCGCGGATGAGTTTTATCTGCATCTGCTCCCCGGGGAATACCACTGACTTCAACGCATTCGCTAATTCGTTGATATTCAGCACCTTGAGTCCCTGAATACTGGCCACACGGTTAAGGTTAAAATCAACGGTCAAAATCTTTGCCTCCAGTAACTTCGCAAGCTTCACCAGTTTGGCGTCAACCTCGTGCACCTCAGGGAAATCCTCTTCATGCAAAGAAATATCAAGCCCTGAGTCTTTTTGGATGGTATGAAGCATCTCTAAGCCCCGCCGTCCCCTCTGCCGCTTAATAGGGTCGGTGGAATCGGCGATCTGTTGAAGCTCCCGGAGGACAAAACGCGGGATTACCATTTTCCCCGAAAGGAATTTTGTCTTACAGATATCGACGATCCTTCCGTCAATAATCGCGCTTGTGTCAAGAACCACTACGTCTTCCTGCTGGTCCTGCCTGCGCAGGCGCACATAAGGAATAATTATATTAAACTCGTCTTTTCCGCGTACTGCCATTGCCATTCCGAGATAACAAAAGACCATGGTAAGACTCACCCGCACAGTAGAGATGACATACTCAGAAAGCGGCGCCAGGCTAAATGCGTCACCGACCAGCTTAGCCATAATTAACCCTAGGATAAGGCCAAAGACCGCACTCGAGAGACCGCTTACCGAAACCTTCAAAAGAGCGATTTCGATGGCAATCATTGCCAGGGCAGCGACAGCTCCGATGAGAAGCCCTATTATCCCCGACCCTCTTAAATCAAAACTCTGATAACCGATAATCATACTCCCCACCACAAAAAGCACACGCACTAAGAGTATATTCATAATTCCTCCCTATAGAACAATAATTCCGTATAACCTTACTATATAAAAAACTACTTACCCCGCAGGACTGCCTCAGACGCCTCTTTAAGCGTAGAGACCGGGATCAATTCTATCGCGCCCCTCTTATAATGAAACCCTTTTAGATTGTTTTTCGGAATCACGCACTGTTTAAACCCAAGCTTCTCTGCCTCATTAATGCGCACGGCAATCTGCGAGATACTGCGCACCTCTCCTGCTAAACCAACCTCACCTAAGACCATCATTTCCGCCGCAACCATTTGTTCGAGAAATGCCGAGGTAACTGCCATGGCGACGGCCAAATCGGCGCATGGATCTTCTATCTTGATCCCTCCGGCGACATTAACAAATATGTCCTCTGTCTCTAAATGCAAGCCCATGCGTTTCTCCAAAACCGCCACCAGAAGCGAAAGCCGGTTAAAATCAAATCCCTGCGCCCGGCGGCGGGGATATCCGAAACTGGAGCGGCTTACCAAAGCCTGTATTTCAACTAACAGAGGCCGTGACCCCTCCATGATAGAAACCACCACCGACCCTGACACATCGCGGGGCCGCTCTGATAAGAATATCTCCGAAGGATTCTTTACCTCAACCAGGCCGCACGACCCCATTTCAAAGACGCCGATCTCATTGGTGGAGCCAAATCTGTTCTTTACCGCACGCAAGATGCGATACGTAGAAAAACGGTCCCCCTCAAAATAAAGGACCGTATCCACAATATGCTCAAGAACGCGCGGGCCGGCAAGAGCTCCTTCCTTGGTCACATGTCCGATGATAAAAAGCGCCGTGCCGGTTGATTTTGCCAGCTGGGTCAGCATTCCCGCAGTTTCTCTGACTTGGCTGACGCTTCCCGGAGAAGAACTTATTTCCGGGGTAAAAATCACCTGTATAGAGTCAATGATGACCACATCGGGCGTAAGCTTACGGATATATTCATTGATCAATGAAAGATCCGTTTGACTGACGATATACAGATTCTCCGCGCTCAAATTACCCAGGCGCTTTGCGCGCAGCTTGGTCTGAGTAACTGATTCTTCACCGCTAATGTATAAGACGGTTGCGCCGCTGCGGGTAAGCTGGTTTGAGACCTGCAAGGATATCGTGGATTTTCCCACCCCCGGATCTCCGCCGATAAGCACCACCGATCCCTTAACAATTCCGCCGCCTAAGACCCGGTCTAATTCCTGCATCCCGGTCTTAAAACGCGCATCCTCATCAACCTCGACGTCTTTTAATAAAACCGGCTCTTCTTTATAAAGCGAGACCCTTTCTCTTGCCTTGACAGGGACCACCGTGAAATCCTCCTCCGCAAAAGAATTCCAATTGCTGCAATCAGGGCACCTGCCTAGCCACTTAGGGGTCTGATACCCGCACTTCTGACAGCTAAAGATCGTCTTGGTCTTCATGCATAACGAGGGAGGTTATTTCTTGGGCTTCTTTTCTTTAGTCTTCCAGAATAATTTCCAGGGATGCCTGCGGATATCCGAAATCAACCCATCCGCATCCTGCACCAACTCTTCTACTTTCTTGTAGATAGAATCGTCATACAGGAAACGGCCAATCGTACCTTGGCGATGCTTCACCGCAGCCTCTAATTCGTTATAGAGGGTCTCATCGAAAATGAGTTTTCCTAAAGTCCCCTCTCCTTTTTCAATCTTCTTAAAAGTTTCATTCATCACATCAGCGATATTTTTCCCCAGGCGGAAGACTTCATGCATAGGAATAGGATCAACTCCGACAAAGTCCTGGTCTTCCGCAAGGTACGTTCCATGTTCTGTTCCAGGCATGATCTCCACATACTTCTCACCCAGAAGGCCAAGGGTATTGACCCAGATCGTAGAATCAACCGGAATACGCACGTATTTCTTCAGCCAACAGTTGATCTTAATCTTATCTTTCTGTTCATCCTCGGAATAGTAGAAATAAATCTTCTTTACCTCACCGACATCGACTCCGGCGAAACGTACCGGCGCACCGATCTTGACGCCATTGACGAAGTTAAAGATAAAATTAAGGCGATACCCCTGGGCCCAGGTACGCATATTCCCGATGGAAAGCACAAAGAATGCCAGAATTATAATACCGATAAGGACAAAGAAGCCGACTTTCAGCTCAAGCTTTGTTTTTCCGAATATCATCGTATACCTCCCTGATTATCTCAAACGGTCTGCGGTTTCGGTAATCGGGCCCTGGGCCAACCCATTGACAAACTGATGGACTACCGGATGACCAGAATTCTGGATCTCTTCCGGTGTTCCCTCGGCGATAATCTTGCCCTGATACAACATCGCGATGCGATTTGCCACCTTATACGCGCTCTTCATATCGTGGGTGACCACAATCGAAGTAACGTTAAGCTTATCATGCAATTCAATAATCAAATCATTAATGCTATCTGCGGTGATAGGATCGACCCCGGTCGTCGGCTCGTCATAGAGGATGATCTCCGGCCGTATGCATAACGCGCGCGCAAGTGACACGCGCTTCTTCATCCCTCCGCTTAATTCTGAAGGCATCAAGTTCCCGATACCGCACAACCCCACCAAACAAAGTGATTCTTCTATGCGTTCTAAAAGTTCCTGATGAGGGATATGATTATGCTCGATCAAACCAAACCCCACGTTCTCCCCCACGGTCATGGAATCAAAAAGCGCGCCCCCCTGGAATACCATCCCGATACGCATACGCAAGGAATTAAGCTCATTCCCGCGGAGTTTACTGACCTGTTTTCCGTCAACCAATACCTGTCCTTTATCGGGCTTTAATATCCCGACAATATGTTTCAGCATCACACTCTTGCCGCAGCCGGACCGGCCGATAATCACACACGTCAATCCTTTTGGAATAGTCAAATTCGCTCCGGAAAGAACCTTATGTTCTCCCATCGACTTATGCAAATCTTTAATCTCTATCATTGTGTCTGACATGGCAACTTCCTGATCTCTTACGGAAAAATAAAGTAAAAGATAGCGGTAAAGAGACAATCCGCCATGATAATCAAAATAAACGCACTTACTACCGCGCGCATAGTGGCCTTTCCCACTCCTTCTGCCCCGCCTTCGACATTAAACCCTTCGTAACAACTCACGAACGCAATGATCATTCCGAAGAATACGGTCTTTGCCAATCCGGTAAATAAATCCTTGTAGAGCAGCGCGTCAAAAGTGATCTTTATATACATGCTGGAGGAGATGCCGATCTTATATACGCAGATAAAATAACTTCCTAAGATGCCGATAAGATTGGCGTAAAGAGTTAGAATCGGCAAGACGATACTTAACGCTAAGAAACGCGGCACGACCAGATATTGGATGGGATTCGTGGCAAAGGTCTCCAAGGCATCGATCTGTTCAGTCACCTGCATCGAACCTAGTTCCGCGGCAATTGCCGCGCCCACTCTCCCCGCGACAACCAAGGCAGTAATGACCGGCCCTAGTTCCCTGACGATTGAAAGCGCCACCATACTGGCGATATAAATCTCGGAACCTATGCGCTGCATGAAATACGCAGTCTGCAAGGCAAAGATAAATCCGATAAATAACGCCACCAGCGAGACAATCGGAAGGCTGTCGTACCCGGCTTTCTTGGCCTGCTCGAATATACGGTGCCTTCTAAAGGGGGGCTTAAACGTCCAATAGACGGTCTGCGCAATCAGATTCGATAACCCGCCCAGAAGGCTTAAGAAATTAAGGGATCTCCTGCCTAACTCAATTAGAAAATAGGTCATGATTATTCAAAAATTAACCCTTCGTTCTTGCGTACTACTTTGACCACCGACCCATCCTTGAAGCGTTTCGATATGATCTCCGATGCTAAAGAATCCTCCAGGAACCTCTGGATAGTCCTCTTTAATGGACGCGCGCCAAAGACCGGATCAAACCCTTTTTCGATAAGGAACTCTTTTGCCTCCTGAGAAACTTCCAAGGAGATATTTTGTTCTTTAAGGCGCTCGGCGACATACCCGATTTCAATCTCAACGATATGCTGCAAGTCTTCTTTAACCAGCTGCCGAAAGACAATAATATCGTCGATACGATTGAGGAACTCCGGCTTGAAGGTGCGTTTGACCTCCTCCAGAAGTTTATCCTTCATCTCCTGATAGGAGATCTCTTCTTTCTGGGTTTTAAACCCGAGGGAGCTGGTCTTGCGGATAGTCTCTGCTCCCACGTTGGAAGTCATGATAATCACGGTATTGCGGAAATCCACCTTGCGGTTAAAACTGTCGGTAAGCCTTCCTTCTTCAAAAACCTGCAACAGCAGGTTGAAGACATCGGGATGGGCCTTTTCAATTTCATCTAAGAGGATCACGGAGTACGGGCGGCGCCTGACTTTTTCAGTAAGCTGGCCTCCTTCTTCATACCCCACGTATCCGGGAGGCGCGCCGATAAGCCGGGAGACATTGAACTTCTCCATATATTCGGACATATCCAGCTGCAGAAGCGCATCTTCGTCACCGAACATAAATTCCGCCAGTGCGCGGGCGAGAAGGGTCTTTCCCACGCCCGTCGGCCCCAAGAAGACAAACGAACCGATCGGACGTTTAGGATCTTTGATCCCCGCGCGCGAGCGACGCACCGCAAAGGCGATCGCGGATATCGCTTCCTGCTGTCCAACGACGCGTTTAGACAACTCGTCTTCTATCCTAAGCAACTTTTCGCTGTCTCTCTGCTCCAACCTAAAGAGAGGAATCCCGGTCCACTGCGAGACGATCTTGGCGATTTCTTCTTCGCCCACCTCAGGGCGCATCTTATCCTTTGCCTGTGACCACTCCTTATTGTTAAGCTCAAGGTCCTGGCGCGCCTGGCGTTCCTGGTCGCGTAATGACGCTGCTTTCTCAAAATCCTGACTTTTAATAAGCGCCTCTTTTTCTTTACGTAAATTATCAACCCGCTCTTCCAGCTGTTTGATCTGCGGAGGTACGATCAAAACATTAAGGCGTGCGCGCGCGCCTGCCTCATCAATAATATCAATCGCTTTATCCGGCAGGAATCTGCCTGAGATATAGCGGTCGGAAAATTTGGCTGCCGCTTCCAACGCATCATCACGGAAAGTAACACGGTGATGCGCCTCGTACCTATCACGCAGCCCTTTAAGTATCTCTATTGCCTGACCGACATTCGGCGGCTCAACCATAATCGTCTGGAATCTGCGTTCCAACGCCGCGTCCTTTTCGATATATTTTCTATATTCATCAAGAGTCGTCGCACCGATGCATTGTATCTCTCCGCGCGATAATGCGGGCTTTAAGATATTCGACGCGTCAATCGCGCCCTCTGCGGCGCCCGCTCCCACTAACGTATGGAGCTCGTCGATAAAGATGATCACATCCTGCGAGCGCTTGATCTCCTCCATCACCGCTTTGATACGCTCTTCGAATTGTCCGCGGTATTTGGTTCCCGCAACCATCAAGGCCAGGTCTAATACTATGATTCTTTTCCCGCGTAATATCTCCGGGACATTGCCCGCGACGATTAACTGCGCCAGGCCCTCAACAATCGCGGTCTTTCCCACTCCGGCCTCACCCAATAAGACGGGGTTATTCTTGGTACGGCGGCTTAATATCTGTATAACGCGCTCAATCTCCTGGTGCCGGTCGATTACCGGATCGAGCTTATTATCCCGGGCCAATGTCGTCAAATCGCGGCCAAAGGCATCAAGCGCCGGGGTCTTGGTCTTACTGCCTTGCGTATTATTCTGCGTCGCTCCCGGCAGTGCCGACCCTAACAGTTCCATGACTTCATTACGCACGGTATTCAGATCCATCCCCAGATTAAGGATCACCTGAGAGGCAATACCTTCTCCTTCGCGGATGAGGCCCAACAAAAGATGCTCAGTTCCGATATAATTATGCCCTAAGGAGCGCGCTTCTTCTGCGGATAGCTCCAGCGCCTTTTTTGCCCGAGGAGTAAATGGAATATCGCCGATAATCTGGGTGGTAGGGCCAGGCTGGACTAATTTTTCAATCTCCAGGCGGATATTCTCAAGAGATACCCCTACTTTCTGCAATACTGCCGCAGCAACTCCTTCTCCTTCTCGGATTAGGCCTAAAAGTATATGTTCGGTGCCGATATAATCGTGATTAAAACGGCGTGCCTCCTCCTTCGCTAAAATAATGACCTTGCGTGCCCGTTCAGTAAATCGATTAAACATTCTTAATCCTCCTTAGCCCATGGGGACGTTTCTATTTTTTTCTTGTCTTCTTGGGAACGTTTCTTAAAAAAGTATAGAAAAATAGAAACGTCCCCATTACACTAATTTATGACGGATTATATCGGCGCGTTTGACATCCCTTTCTTCTTGGGAGAGTTTCTTATTCTCCATCTTCTGCAAGTGCGCCGGCTGGGTGATGATAAATAATTCGTTGATCACCCGGCGGTCTAAATTGCTGATCATCCCCATATCACAGCCTAAACGCACCATCGAAAGAAGCTCGGTGGTCTCTTGGCTGGAAATTATATGCGCACTCTTTAATATCCCATAGCTGCGGTGTACTCTATCTTCTAAAGGAGCTTTGCTTTTTGCTAATAACGCCTCGCGCGCCTGGTTCTCCTGTTCTATGATTTGGCGGATAAGCCCGTTTATATTACGGATAATCTCATCTTCACTATGGCCGAGAGATACCTGGTTGGAGATCTGAAAGAAATTCCCCATCGCCTGCGTTCCTTCACCATAGAGCCCGCGGGTGGTGAAACTTAGCTTTGCAATCGCCGCCAATACCCGGTCGATCTGGCGCGTAATCACCAGTGCCGGCAGATGCAACATCACAGACCCGCGCATCCCTGTGCCGGTATTAGTAGGACAGGCAGTCAAATACCCCCACTCCGCCGAAAAGGCATAGGAAAGCTCTTTGGCCAGTGAATCATCGATCTGGTTAATGATATTCCAGGCTTCATAAAGATTAAAACCGGACTGCATTACCTGCATGCGCAGGTGGTCTTCCTCGTTTATCATAAAGGAAAGCACTTCCTCCTGGTCGATGAGAATTGCCTTATGGTTGGTCTTCTGGGTATGCTCCAGCGACATCAAATGCCGTTCGACAAGGAATTGCTTATCAATGTTATCTACCTCCGCCAGCTTAAAGATAGATGTCTGCTTTAAGAAAGGGGCCTTGGGGAAAGAACCAACAATAAGCTGCAGCGCCTCTTCCCCTTGTTTCTTATTCGCCCACTGCGGGAACATCAACTTATCTAAATTCCTCGCAAGCCGGATGCGGCTTGAGATGACGATATCGGAATGGGGCCCCGTGCCTTTAAGCCACTCACTGGTATGATTTAATAAATCATTGAGATTCACCGGGTCAGTTACTCCTTCGTGTTAAGGCGCAGGATCCTGGCCTTCATGTTGTTGTTTCTTTTCGAAATCCCGGACCTTATCGCGCAACTTTGCCGCTTCTTCAAAGGCCTCATCTTCAATGGCCTTCTGCAGTTTATTGCGCAACTCCTGCAGTTCCAGCTTTTTCTTTACTTCCTTATCAAGTTTGGCGGGAGTCTTGCCCAGATGTTGTCCGGAACCATGGATACGCTTCAACAACGGCGCAAGGTATTTACGAAATGCAGTGTAGCATTCCCCACAACCCAACCTACCCAGCTTGCGAAAGTCTGCATAGGTCAATCCGCAATTAGCGCACTTTGCCACTACCGATTCTTGTTCTTTGGCCGGCTTCTCAGTATCGGTCATACCCGCTAATAGGTCGCTTAGGCCGAACTGCTGCTCCATCTGGGCGCTCTTCTGACGGGCGCACTCTTCACAGAGATGCAGTTCCGTCATCTGCTCATCGATGATTTCAGTCAGATGCACCGTCGCCGCATTCTTGCCACAGAGATCACAGACCATAGTTGCTCCCTTGATATAGTTATAGATGCACCAGAGCACCTGTCACCAGTGCTCCATTTAATACTTTACCCCGTCACGACGGGTACGTTCCTTAAACTTTTTCATTAAAGCAAGCGTCACCTTCCCCGGCTTGCCCGTACCGATACTCCTGCCATCAACCGCCACCACAGGAATAATCTCCGCAGCGGTCCCGGTCAAGAAACATTCGTCGGAAATGAAAACCTCATGCCGGCTGATCACATGTTCATGGACAGGGATCCTGCTTTTACGCGCCAACTCGATTACCGTATCGCGGGTGATACCGCGCAGCGTTCCCATGCACTGCGGTGGAGTATAGAGATGAGATCGTTTAACAATAAAAATATTATCTCCCGTGCACTCTGCGACGTATCCCAGGGAATCCATCATGATCGCCTCATCATACCCGCAATTGGCAGCTTCGATCTTCGCCAGGATATTATTGAGATAATTCAAGGATTTGATCTGCGGATTGACTGCTTCGGGAAGATTTCGCACTGTCGGGACGGTAATAATCTTTAACCCTTCTTTGTAGAATTTATCGGGATACAGGGTGATCTTATCCGCGATAATAATTATATTCGCCCTGCCGTAACATTTACGCGGGTCAAGCCCCAGATCGCCTTCCCCGCGGCTGACCACCAAACGAATATACGCGTCCTTAAGATCATTCTTCTTAAGAGTATCCACCACGGCCTTTCGCATCTCTTCTTTGCGCAAAGGAATATGCAGCATAATCGAATGTGCGGATTCATAGAGGCGTTCGATATGCTCTTTGAGCTTAAAGACACGGCGGTTATAGGCCCTGATCCCCTCAAAGACCCCGTCTCCGTAAAGGAACCCATGGTCAAAGACCGAGACCTTCGCTTCGTGTTTCTCGTAAAACTTCCCGTTAATATTGACCTTCATCGTCTTAGCCTCCGCTTAATGCGCGAAAATACCGTCTTTCAAATGATACACCTTATCCGCCTGTTTTGCCAGCTCTAAATTATGGGTCACCATGACTACTGCCATCGTGTTCTGCCGGTGGATCTGCCGTATAAGCGCAAAGATCTCATCACCGGTACGGGAGTCAAGATTTCCGGTAGGCTCATCACAAAACAACACCTTGGGGGTATTGATCAATCCGCGCACAATCGCCACGCGCTGTTTCTCCCCTCCTGAAAGTTGGCTGGGAAAATGCGTTAACCTATTCTTCAGGCCCGCTAAGGACAAAAAATGCACTGCCTCCTTGTGAAGCGCCGCGCTATTCTTACGGGACTGCGCATGGATAAGCCCCGGCATCAATACATTCTCTAACACGGTAAATTCCGAAAGAAGGTGATAGAATTGGAATACAAAACCGATACGGGTATTTCTAATCTTGGAAAGTGCGTTATCGCTTAACTCATACATATCTTTATCTTCGAAAATTACCTTGCCTTGCGTCGGAGTGTCAAGCCCCCCCAAGATATGCAACAAGGTTGACTTTCCCGCGCCGGAAGGGCCTACAATGACAGTAAACTTTCCTGCATCGACCTTTATATCTATGCCGCGCAGCACCTCAAGGCTCTTCTTGCCGTCATGATATGTCTTATGGATATTCTTGGCTTCGATCATAGCTCTCGGCTTCACGCCTCAGGCCTCAGGCTTCAGGCTTAAAACGTTCTTAGCCTGTAGCGTGCAGCTTGTGGCCTGCAGCCAGATTCTTATTTTTATTCGTAACGAAGCGCCTCAACCGGCTTAAATCCTGCCGCTTTATGCGCCGGATACAGCGTCGAAACAAGGACAATAGCCATTGCCGATGCCACAATCAAGACAATATCCGGCCACCACTGGATAGAGACCGGGAGTGTATCCAGATAATAAATATCCGACGGTAATTTGATGAACTGGTATTTCTTAAGTAATCCGCAAAGCCCTATGCCGCTTGCGGTACCGGTAATCGTTCCTAAGGAGCCGATAATCAATCCTTGAAGGACAAATATCCTGCGGATTCCCGCAGAGGCCATTCCTTGCGCCTTGAGTATCCCGATATCCTTGGTCTTCTGCACCACCATCACAATGAGAGTACTAATAATATTAAAAGAAGCCACCAATATAATAAGGGTCAAGATAATAAACATCGCCAGTTTTTCTAATTCCAATGCCGCGAAGAAATTGCGGTTGGTCTCTATCCAGGTCTTAATGTTATAGGAGGGCCCTAAAAGCGCCGATAATTCTTTCTTCACGGAATCGGCGGAATACAGATTATCCAGCTTAACGGCGATTGCAGAAAGCTGCTGAGGTTGGCCCAAAATCGATTGCGCAGTCTCCAAATCAGTAAAGACCAGGTTCATATCGTACTCATACATGCCCGATGCAAATATTCCCACCACCTTCAAGGGATACTCTTCTCCGGAGGGAGAATAGACCAGGAATTCCGAATTAATCCCCAATCCTAAATACCTCGCCAATTCTTTACCCAGAATGATCCCCTCCTGATCCAACGCATCGAGGCTTCCGGCAAGGATATAATCCCTTAATTTGGTAACCTGCGGTTCAGTTAAAGGACGGATCCCACGCATCCCGACTGCAAAAAACCGCTCATTTTCTTTGACTAAAACCTGCCCCTGCAGATAGGGGCTGATACCCTTTACGCGAGGATTCGGGCCGGCTAATTTCAAAATAGAATCGTATTTATCAGTATCGAGGCCGTCAAAGGAAGTCACGGTAATATGCGAATAATTCCCCACAATCTTTTCGCGCAAGTCTATATCGAAACCGTTCATGACCCCGATCACCACAATCAACGCCATGACACCGATCGCAATCCCAAAAATGGAGATAATACTGATAAGCGAGATAAACTTCTCTTTACGCTTAGTAATCAGGTATCGCCAACTAATCAGGAATTCTAATCTCATTGTTTAGGTTTAATGGGGACGTTTCTATTTATTAGGATAAATGCACGGGTAAAAAATAGAAACGTCCCCTACTGATTCCTCAACAACGGGAATAAGATCACATCCCGTATCGACGGCTGGTCCGTCAACAACATCACCAAACGATCGACTCCAATGCCTAAGCCCCCTGCCGGAGGCATCCCATGCTCCAAGGCGGTAATATACTCTTCATCGACATTCTTCTTCTCATTCGTCTCCAGCTCTTTAATCTCTTCCTGGAAACGCTTCTTTTGTTCGATCGGGTCATTAAGCTCGGAATAGGCATTGCCGATCTCAAGGCCTGCGACATAGAGTTCAAAACGCTCGGAGATGAGCGGATCTTCTTTCTTCGTCTTTGCTAACGGGCAGAGACTGGTAAAGTAATCGGTGACAAACGTAGGATTGGCCTGCATATCCTGCTCTAAGATATCTTCGATGATCTTCGCGATCTGTGAACGGCTGAGCCGGTCTTTATCTTTGGCAAAACCTTTTGCCTGTAGTTTCTTAAGCATACTGCCGTCCTCATCTTGAGGCTCAATGCCGAACCGCTCTTTGACCATCTCGGCGAAACTTCGACGCTGCCAGGGCGGGGCAAAATCCACCGTCTTTTCCTGATAGGTCAATTGAAGCGAATCCGATACCTCTTTTACCGCAGCCACTATAAGTTCCTGCGCCAACTCCATCATATCTTCGTAATTGGCATAGGCACGATATACCTCAAGCATGGTGAATTCAGGGTTATGGCGGGTAGAGACCCCTTCATTACGGAAACTGCGGTTTATCTCATAGACCCGGTCGAGTCCTCCTACCAAAAGCTGTTTCAAATATAACTCCGGCGCAATGCGTAAATACAGTTCCATATCATACTCGTTATGCTGCGTCTTAAAAGGCCTTCCCGCCGCGCCGCCGGCTATTGAATGCATCATCGGAGTCTCTACTTCCAGGAATCCTTTTTCATCGAGACACGTTCGTATCGCGCGGATGATCTTTGAACGCATCTCAAAGACCTTTTTTACTTCTTCGTTGGAGATTAAATCCAGGTACCGCTGCCGATAGCGAATCTCTACATCCTTCAATCCATGCCACTTCTCAGGAAGAGGCCGTAAGGACTTGGCTAAAATGGTTATCTCCTCTACCTTAACCGTCACTTCACCGGTACGGGTCTTAAAGAGCTCTCCGGAAGCCGCTATAAAATCCCCCACATCAAGTCTCTCGGCAAAGGTAAAGTTTTCTTCTCCGGAAGCATCTGATTTTAGATAAAGCTGGATCTTTCCTGAAGAATCGCGCAGGTCGATAAAAAGGGCTTTCCCGTGCAGGCGCTTGGCCATAATCCGGCCGCAGGCTGTCTCCTTTTTGCCTTCAGCGAAATCATTGACTACTGCCGAAATCATGCGATGCAAAGGCACAACCGACGGGAAAACAGTATTTCCTTTCCCCCGCAGGGCGTCTAACTTCTCTCTTCTCTGCTGGATAATTTCGTTGAGTTCCATAGCGCAATAATTATATAGGATAAACAGGAAAGTGTCAATGAAGAAAACGATGTAACTAAACTTGTTTTAAAGAGTTAGAAGCGTGCCGCGGGGGGAATTCTAACTTCAATAGCCGCAAATAATTGCGATGCAAAAGGGTGGCTCCTGGGGGAACGTCCCCATTCTACCAATAAAAGGGCTTGAATGCTTTAATAGAACCAAGGAAATTTTCCCATTTGAACATCCCCATCAAATAGGAATAACGGTCAGTCCAAAGAGTCTGCACGCCACTTTTCTTCTTAGGCAACTTGTCATTCCATTGTAACCGCTCCACCAATGTCTTATGGGAATCCGGGTCCCACGTTACCGCCACCCACTCAGAAGGAAGACGATACTTATCTTCTTTCTCATCATACTTGAAACTCACCAAGGCACCAACTTCTTGGGCATTACGAAAGAAGACCGGAGCCAAATCAACATATCGGTTACTGGTGTGGAACAAAAGCACCCCGTTCTTAGTAAGACGCTGTTGGTATTCCCTCAGCGCTTCGACCGTCAACAGATGCACCGGCACCGAATCCCCACTAAAGGCATCCAGGACAATCACATCATAATACTCCTGCGGCATCTTGCGCAAGGAAAGCCGCGCGTCTCCAAATATCGTACGGATTTTCGCCGCGGAATCCTTCAGATACGTAAAACATAGCTCGGCAATCTCATGCACTTTAGGATCGATCTCAAAAAAATCTATCTCCTGATCTTTCTTTCCGTAGGCAGCCAACGTCCCTGCTCCTAACCCCACCACCCCCATGCGCCTAACGGGAAATTGCGGACTCTCTAAAAACAAACCCACCGGCGATTTACGGGAATAATAGGTAAGTGGCTCCTTTTTATCTTCCTTATTCAGATACTGGCTTCCATGCAAGGTAGTGCCGTTATAAAACTTAACCAACGTCCCTGAAGAAGAAACCCGGTAGACCCCGTAGTAATTCCTCGCCGTGTATATCTCTTTGCCTGAATTCCACAACGGCTGCAACAGGGGAAATGCCGCAGTTACCGCAAAGATGCTTGCGGCCAGCAATGACGGTTTATTCCTCAGCGCGTAATAAAAGAACTTAAAGACGATGTACAGATATAACATCCCAAAGAAATTATAGCTTTTATAGACCATCGGCCAGGCGAAGAGGACGGTTAAAATATAGATTATCCATCGTACCTGGAAAAACACAAGTTTTAACCTCTCCTGCTTGAATAACATGGCGGTCGCAATCAACAATAACCCAACCAGGAATTCCACGACTCCATCGGAGCACATCGGGATGACCCAGCTCACCAAGAAACTCCCGATAAATCCCCCCAAAGCGATACACACATAGAAGCCGCTGAGGGCGTGTTTCTGGAGGGGGCGGCTTTGGTATAACGCCTGCTGGCAGTACATACAGAAAGCAAAAAGCAAAATACAATAGCCGAAAATCTCCCACATAAAGGGAAGGATAT
>Ga0180007_10001826_pt1 | contig 26959 bp, 22 predicted proteins | sample MM_PC_MetaG_FD_121122 | JGI IMG/M metagenome (GOLD analysis project Ga0180007, IMG submission 121122) | Groundwater microbial communities from the Aspo Hard Rock Laboratory (HRL) deep subsurface site, Sweden - MM_PC_MetaG | ecosystem: Environmental > Aquatic > Deep subsurface > Groundwater... | reverse complement strand
TGCCGGTCTGCGAGCCATCCATCCCTAAGGTCTGCTGCATCCGCACATTTCCATCAGCATCAACAAAATTATTCGCAATTACCGCGCCATTCTCCCCAGTCACGTCCTGTTTGGTCAGCCCGGCAAAAACTATCACTCCAGTCAACAGTCCTTGGCCGTCATAGCTCTCGCTTAAAAGCTGCTTGCCGGCACTATCATAAACAGTACAGCCTACCATCTGCCGCTGCGCGTTATAGTTCTGGCTCTGCGTCAGCACTCCAGCATTGTTATAGCTGTACAGAGTTCGTCCAATAACTTCACCTTCTGCGCCGTACATCGTGCTTTGGATAATCTGACCTTTACTGTTCGCAACACTAACTGCGGTTAATTCGCCTGCGCTATTAAAAGACTCTATTTTACTTAGATTACCTTGAGGATTATAACGATAATTACTAAAACCGGTTATATCTGTATCTGCTGAAAGAAAAATTGATTTAGCAATTTTTCCTGAATCACTGACAATTCTTTTTTCAACAAGTTCTCCACTACTATTAAAAATATCCTGTATAGAGTAACCTGCCACTGAAGAAGTAACTAACGGCATCAACGACCGCTCATCTCCGATTTCCCCCAACGCCGCACAAGATAAATTTTGTATGGTTTGGTTTTCACTTTCAATGCCTTCCAACAAAGCCGGCACTGCTTCCTTACCCAAGCTCAGCAAACTCTTGAATGCGCTATTTTGAACTGTCGCATCAGTGTCGCCAAGAGAAGCTACCAGAATCTGCGCAGCCGACAAGGAAGGTTGTTCAGCAAGATCTTGAGCAGATATTGGTTGTAACGAAAAGAATGGCACGGTCAGAACTGTTGATGAATCCTGTTCAATTTGCCCTTCCAGTGTTATCGAGTCTATAATTCCTATTTCTTCCAGATTTAAGGCAAAAACTGGCGACGTTACGCAAAGAAATATAGTGACTATTAAAAGCACACTACTTCCCCGTTCATAAAAAAAATAATTATTACCTAACATAATATCCTCCGATTATAAAATAATAAAATTAAAAATAGTAAAGTAAAATTAAATAATAATATAAAATACTTAAAAAATAAACTTGTACCCAACAGCTTCCTGCATCTTCACCCCCCTCCATAAGTTAACTATATAATGTTGCTTTTCCAATGTTCCAGTCTGCGATTAATTCTACAAAAAAAGCAATTATACGATTTAAAACTTCTTATATTATATATATAGTATACATTCTATTCAATTATTATGCAAGGGTCATTAAAGGGGCGCATTGACTTGCAAGGGTCATTAAAGAAAGAAACGGGGGGGTCAAGTCTCTACTTGACTACACCTTACTTTAAAACTGGCATACACCTTCGCCAACTTTTTATCAGCAAGGCATTTTTTCTTTATCCTATCACAATATATCGCTGAACTCTTATAGCTGATATCTCCAAATATTTTCCCAATTTGCCGATGTGGCAACAGACTGCATTCTCTTGCCAAGCATATCGCTATCATTCTGGGTATATTTTCTTGACCTCGCTTTGATTTATATAATTTATCTTCTTCTATCTTAAATACCTTTAATATTTCTCCCTTTATTCTTTTTATTACTGCCTCTGCCCGAATATGCCGACTTTCCGGAATTTCTTCATAATATCTTTCTGATTTGAGATATTTCTCTTTAATCTCATCAATATACTCTTGATCTCCTAAAACCGCGCTTTTAAACACCTGATCACTTTTATCTTCTAGATATTTATTGATATCTTCATCATCTTTTTTCATGAAATCTATATATGCCTGTTTGAAATTTTTCTCTTTTATTTGACTTTTTACTTCGTCTTTATATCGTAGCCATTCCTCCTCTTTTGCTTCGAGATATGCCCCATGACTGCTATATTTATAATCTTTCGCGTTTTTTACTATTCCGGCTTTAATTGGGTTTCGATGGATATATCTTATTAATCGCAACAAGTAGCTGCCTTCCTGGACTACCACCGCCTTATACCTGCCTTTAAATAAGGCTCCTTCATATTTATATTTTTTATTAAATATTTGCGTATATGCTCCATTTACTTGTTTCATAAAATCTGGCAGATTGGCTTCAGGTGTATGAATTAGCAAATGGTAATGGTTAGTCATTAAACAGTAGGCAATAATTTTTACTTTATATATTTCGCAGGCTTCTTTTATTATTTTAATGAATTTCTCGTAGTCAGCATCTTCTCTGTATATTTCTGTTTTACGATGCCCTCTATTCATTACGTGATAGTAGGCTCCTTTAAATAATATTCTTATTGGTCTTGCCATTACAATTCCCCCCTCAATTACTCAAACTCAAGAACTCAAGAACTCAAGAGAGATTATATCATTAAATCACACTTGTAGTCAAGTAGAGACTTGACCCCGCTAACTCTATCATAATTATCTTCAAACCTAACAATATCATCTTCTTCCAAATAGCCGCCTGTCTGAACTTCAATAATTGTTACTGGCTTAGAATAAGGATTAGTAATCCTGTGTTTACGGCCTTTGGCAATAAACACACTTTCATTGGCTTTAAGTAATATGGAATTATCGCCGCAAACTATTCGAGCCGCTCCGGAAACAACCACCCAATGCTCACTGCGCTTTAAGTGTTTTTGCAGTGATAATTGCTGTTTAGGATTAACCACTACTCTTTTTATTTTATAAAAAGGCCCTTCTTCTAAAACAATGTATTTACCCCAGGGACGGTAAACTGTTGTATGGAATTTGGTTAATGAAGATTTTTTCTCTTTTAATCTGTTTACAATTGTCTTTACATCCTGCGAACGATCTTTATCCGATATCAGCAAGGCATCCGGAGTATCAATCACGATCAGATTATTTACTCCCACTGTAGCCACAAATTTGCCTTCACTTTTAATAAACGAATTATGGGTATCTACTGTTGAAATATCTCCGGACAGGACATTGCCGTCTTTATCTTTTTTTGAGATTTGATGCAGCATATGCCAGCAGCCCACATCACACCATTGAAAATCCGCTTTGATCACTGCCTGCTTCGGTGCTTTTTCCATAACCGCGAAATCAATGGAAATCGAGGGAAATTGGCTAAACAGCTTTTGCTCAAATCCGATTTTGTCTTTTGTTTCAATTCGCTTGCCCCATACTTTATTACTTATATTCCATACATCCGGAGCGAATTTTCCCATATTCTCAGCAATAACTTTAGTATCAAACACAAACATTCCGCTATTCCAAAGATATTTTTTAGTCTTCAGATATTTTTTGGCAATGTCTATGGAAGGCTTTTCCTTAAATCCCGCTACCTGAAAAACATCTGTTTCCAGTTTTTTCCCTACATTAATATAACCATATCCAGTTTCCGGATATGTCGGCACAATGCCATAGGTCACAATATTACCCTGCTCGGCTATTTTTATTCCGGTTTTAAGCAATTGATGAAACCGTTTTTCATCTTTTATCGCGTGATCCGAGGCTAAAGTAACAATAATCACATCTTCGCCAAAACGTTCACGCGCCGCATGGCAAGCCAAAGCAATTGCTGGAGCTGTATTGCGGCTCATTGGTTCCAATAACAACCAGGGATTAGATTTTAAGTTCATTGTTTCCCATTGCGCTTTTATCGAAAAATACAAGTCATCGCGCGTACCAATCATGATATTTTTCGGATTACTGATTTTCAAAACCCGGCTTATCGACTGCTGCAATAAAGAACTGTCTCCCAGTAAATGATGTAATTGTTTGGGAAAACTTGATCGGCTCATTGGCCACAACCTCATACCTTCGCCGCCCGCCATAATATAAAAAACCACTTTTTTCATAATCAGAAACCTTTCCTTTCTCCCCAACTAACAACACTTATCTATGACAGATTCTAAATAATTAAATTTTCTTATACGCGTCACCGCGCGGTAAAATTGCCAAGACAACTACCAGCTTTTTTTCCTGAATAATTTCATAGATCACTCTTAGATCATTCACTCGATACCGCCAAAGCCCTTTTTGGCCTGCTAAGCGCTTTATCCTAGCCGGATAATAAATCGGGTTATTTTCCAGATTCTCAAAACACCGATCTAATTGTTTTGCTGTTTTTGGATCAACTTTGAGATAGTATTTCTCTGCCTGCGATTGAAGTACGATTTCATATTTAACTGTACTCACGCTTGATTTTTCTCCAGCTTACGCCTTTACCCTCACTTGAATCAACCCGGGCTTTATCAATTATTTTCTGTTCAGCGGCGCTAAAATCATCTTCCATCTTTTCCATAACCGCTTTACGGATATACGCGGCTATTGACATATAATCTTTCTTTGCCTGTTCGCTTAAACTTGTGTATAATTTTTCCGGCATGCTGATCATTATCCGTTTATCCATCATTTTCATGACATTCACCTCCTACATCAAAAGTATATCACAATGATATAACATAAGCAAGTTTTCATAATCCCACTTCGCTTGATTCAATACCATAGACAATGGGTTAAAATTACTAAACCAGGAGGTCAATTGGAAAGCTTGACTAGTTCATCACCCCTGCCAAGAAATAAAAATATATTTTATAAATTACACAAATATATTTTTTAAAAACTTCGCATAGAAGCAATCGGCATACGCCAGCCGATACCAAATGCCCGGTCAGTTATTTTTATACCCGGAGCAGCTTGCTTGCGTTTAAACTCCGCTTTATGTACAAGCTTTAAGACTTTTTTCACTTGTTCAGGATTAAACCCATCGCTAATAATTTCCTGTACCGATTTATGCTGTTCAATACAGCGGAATAAAATCGCGTCTAATACCTCATATTCCGGCAAACTGTCTTGATCTAATTGATTTGGCCGCAGTTCAGCACTTGGTGCTTTTTCCATAATAACCTGAGGGATTAGCTCAGTTGCTTTTATTTTATTTACATATTTCGCGATCTGATATACTAAGGTTTTCGGCACATCAGATATAACCGCGAAACCTCCGGACATGTCGCCGTAAATCGTACAATAACCCACTGATAACTCAGACTTATTGCCAGTGGTCAAAAGCATAGCTCCATATTTATTAGATAGTCCCATTAGAATATTACCCCTGATTCTGGCCTGAATATTTTCTTCAGCAAGTCCGGCTTTAAAACCGGAAAATGCCGATTTTAAAGCCTGATCATAGGCTGACATAATCTCTTGGATTGGTAGCGTAATTGTTTTAATTCCCAGATTATCGGCAAGTTTCAGAGAATCATCAATACTCCCTTTACTTGAATAAGGTGATGGCAGTAATACGCCCAGAACATTATCCGCGCCCAATGCCTCGACCGCGATTGCTGCGGTCAAAGCCGAATCAATTCCCCCTGATAAGCCCAGTACAACTTTTTTGAATCCGCATTTCTCAACATAATCATGAGTGCCTAATACCAAGGCTTTCCAGGCTTCAGCCTCAGGTAGACATTCATGGGTTTTAAGCTTTGCTAAATCAGTGCTCAGATCGCAGATCATTATATCCTCAGCAAAAGCCTTGGCTTTGGCAATTAAATCACCTTGTTTATCAAACACACAACTGCGGCCGTCAAATACCAGATCATCATTACCGCCGACTTGATTAACATATACCAGATTTACCTGATATTTTTTCGCAATATTGGAAAGTAGTTTTTCTCTTAATTTTTGTTTGCCCAGGGAAAATGGTGAAGCCGAGAGATTGATTATACATTGCACATTTTTCTGGGCTAAAATCTGCAAAGGATCAATTTTATAGCGCCGGCTGGTAGCAAAATCAATATCATTCCAAACATCTTCGCAGATTGTTACTCCGATTTTTACGCCGGCTAACTCAAACACCCCAGGCATCATCGCCGGCTCAAAGTAACGTTCTTCATCAAAAACATCATATGTCGGTAAAAGCGTTTTATGAAAAGACTGCTCAACTTTTCCTTTATGAATCAGGCTTGCGCAGTTATACAAGGGTTTTCCCGTAGTCTTAAGCACTGGCTCAGCTGTGCCTAAAACAAGCGCCGGATAATCAATTAATTGCCCTGCAATGTCTTTAAGCGCTGCTTGCGCTTGCGTAATAAAAGCCTGATTAAACAACAGATCACGCGGCGGATAACCTAAAAGTGCCAGTTCTGAGCTAATACACAGATCAACCTTATCCGCGCTTTTTTGTTTAACCGCCCTGATAATCTTGGCGCTATTGCCTTGAATATCCCCAACAATCATATTAAGCTGTAATAAAGCAACTTTCATAAATTCACCTATACATATCAATATTCAGTTATTAGCAATTCAGCTAAAACCCCATGCATTATTTCAGCTGGCTTATCATGATTTACAGTTTTATAAAATTGAAACGCTTATCTTTAAGGGCATTATCCTTGACTATCCCTGTATGATATATTACATTTAGAGTAAAATCAGCATAACTATTTAAAAACATTTTATACTTTGCCGCTGAAAAATTATTAATATTAAATTTCACTTCACAAGCTGTTTTATCATTTAAAATAAAATCTGCTTCATTACCACTTTGTGTCCTCCAAAATCTTATATCGTCAGGGGAAAACAATTCCGCGAATTGCTTGAATATAAAATTTTCGTATAAAGGACCAGGATTTTCACGCGAGGCAAGCGGGGTGAAATCTTTAAGAAAAAAATTCTTCAATCCCAGATCCATAAAATATACCTTGGGCATTTTAGTTAATTCTTTCCGCAAATTCTTATAAAACGGCCGAATAAGAACAATATGAAATGACTTTCTCATTACATGCAAATAATTATTTAAGGAAGTCTGAGATATATTAAGTGTATTAGAAAGTTCATTAACATTAAGCAAGCTTCCTGCTTGAGAACTTAGCAGCTTAAAAAGTTCATAAAATTTATTAACTCTCTTAATATTTGCTTCCAGCACATCTTTTTTTATATAGGATAAAGCTATTTCTTCTATTATCTCCTTTTTCCTGGAAACATCTTTTTCTAAGACAACCCTGGGATACCCTCCAAAAATAAGCAGGCTGTTGATACAAGCACTAACCTTTTCTTTTTCTTTAAGCGGAAGCTCCTCCAAGAATATATCCTTAGCCCGTATTTTAAACGCTGTTTTTTCGGCTAAATTCTCATGCCCCTGGAAAATAAGCATTTCCGGCAAACTAAGAGTATGAACTGGAAATATGATTTTTCTTCCCGCGAGAGAATCTTTGAATTTTTCATCAATATAAAAAGCTGACGATCCCGAGACAATAAGTTTAACTTTATCCTTAAACTCATCATAAATATATTTCAGGAAATTAGTTGGATTTTCAAGATATTGGATTTCATCAACAAAAACAAAAATCTTCTTTTGCTCCGGCAAAGCTATTATTTTGAATAGATTTTTAGGGCTTTCATCTAATAATTTAACATATTCTAAATCCTCAAGATTAATAAATTCTGTCCGTTCTCCTTGAGCGGACAAAGACTCTTTTATCTGCCTCAATATAGTTGTTTTTCCCACTTGCCTTGCCCCAACTAAAATAAGAATGTCAGGATCTGATAAACGCTCAACTATTTTTTTGGTTATCAACCTAGGATAAATCATAATACCCCTCCTACATTATTAGATAATACACACTTAATAAATATAAATTATCAGATAATATAGACTTTGTCAATCAATAATCGCAACTTAAACTTTATACCCAATGCAAAATCAATATCATTCCACATCAAAAATATCAAGTGTCGGTAAAAGGGTTTTATAAAATGACTGCTGAATTTTTACCGTAACCCTAACCTTACCAATACGGGCTTCGTTACCGTTAAACCTTACCAAGTTACTGTCCAGGCCTTAGCTAAAAGATATGTTTTTGACTGCACAACAATCTAAAATATCTTTATATTCTGTTTTACCCATTGCCCTAATTTTAACAGCCCTTGCTCAACACTTATCTCAGGCTGCCAGCCAAGCATTTTTTTTACTTTACTGATATCGCTGATATAAACTTTCTGATCCGAAGGCCGCCAATCAGCGAATTTAACTTTTAACTCTTTGCCAGTAATGTTTTTGATTTTGCTAACAAATTCAAGTAATGATATAGTGTTTTTACCTCCGCCTCCGATATTAACCAAAGCATGCGACTGCTTGCCTTGGATAAAGCAATCATAAGCCCGCACCAGATCCTCAGCATATAATAAGTCTCTGACTTGTTTGCCGTCACCAAATATAGTAACTTGTTTACCAAGTAAGCTGGCAATAATATACCAGGCTACCCAGCCCTGATCCTCAAACCCAAATTGACGCTGGCCATAGATACAGCTCATTCTAAAAACCGCTGTCTTCATGCCATAAATATGCGCGTATTCCTGGGTATACAAATCTCCGACCAGTTTACTTACTCCATAAGGCGTATGCCCGGTCAGATCAGTCAAGGTTGTTTCATCAACCCCTTTAATATTTTTATAAATATATCGGGTTTTTAATTTCTTTAATAAAATTTTGTCAACATTTTCCCCATAGACTTTATTTGTAGAACAATAGACAAATGCCGCTTTTGGGCTTTTCTTGCGCAAACATTCCAGCACATTTAAAGTCCCATAAGCATTAATACTGAAATCTTCTCTGGGCATACGCACCGAAGACGGCACACCCGGCTGGCCGGCAGTATGAATCACCGCGTCAACCCCTGTACCGATTGCTTTTTTTACATCTTGTTCATTGCGCACATCACCTTTGATTCTTGTAATGTTTTTGTACTTAGCCAGATAATTCCAATTATACTCCACACTTTGCTTTTTTGATTTAAATAATTCCGAGCGCATCAAATTGTCCAGCACAATAACTTTAGCTTTTTTCCGCGCGTAAAACTCCGCGCAATGCGATCCAATCAATCCGGCGCCGCCGGTTATCAGAATTCTCATTAATCACTCCCTATTTAATTTTAAACTATAATCATCTGTTTACCAGAGTTTTAACGTATTTGGCAATTGATATTGAAGCTGTCAACCCTGGGGACTCTATTCCAATTAAATTTATAAACCCAGGATATCCATTGGCACTCTCTTCTTGAATAACAAAATCACAAAAAGTTTCATTCTCTCCCTGAAGTTTAGGTCTAATACCACAAAGATCCGGAACTAAATCAGCTTCCTCTAAAAATGGTAAAAACTGAACCGCAGATTTATAAAACTTACTGCTTTGCGATATATCCATTCCATAGTCTATAATGTTATTATTCATATAGGCAGTATCCGGACCTAAGCGCAAACTTCCCGCCATATCAACAGTAACGTGTATACCCAATCCCCCTTTTTCCATCTTAGGCACAGGATATATAAGTCTTTTTATTAAAGCACATTTTTTTGAACTTGCTATTCTAAAATACTGCCCCTTACAATATTTTAAGTTATAGCCAAGATCGTAAATATTCATACCTACCATCTGAGCAATTTCATCAGAATTTAGTCCCGCACTATTTATTACTTTATTTGCTAAAACTGAAAATATCTCACCATTGCCATCTTTGATATCAACCTGATAACCAAAGTTGCTTTTTTTCAAAGCAACAACTTTAGAGCCATATATAATATCAGCTCCTTTTTCTTTTATAGCAGTTATAAAATACTCCATTAACTTATGAGAATCTATAATTCCAGTATCAGGTGAATAGATCGCAGACAAGGCATTAACATTAGGTTCAAGTTCTTTGACTTGTTCTTTTGACAAAATTCTTAATCTCGAAACTCCATTACTCTTGCCTTTTTCAAACAATTCTCGCAACTGCGGTTCTTCTGTAGAATTAGTCGAAACAATCAACTTTCCCGTACGATGAAAAGGGATCCTGTGTTTTTCACATATTTCATAAAGAAGTATATTGCCAGATATACACATATTTGCTTTGAACGAATCTTTTTCATAATAAATACCAGAGTGTATTACTTCACTATTACGGCTACTTGTTTCCTGGCCAAAAGCCTCATTTTTCTCCACTATATATACAGAACTCTCAGAATTAGCAATTTCTGATCCTACTGCTAATCCCACAACCCCGGCTCCAATAACTATAACATCCACTTTATCCATTAAATGCTCTACTTTCCCTGTTTCATTTCTTGCATATTTCTATCAAAAATAAATATTCCAAATGGAGCAACCACTTTTATTCTCACAATTTCATTCGTTGAGCTATCCGCTACCCACAATAACATACTGCCAATTTTCTTTGGTAAATTTTTCATTGAAATAAAATCTGCTTCAATCTTCCAACAATTTATTTGATTAGAATCTATTTCAACTAATTCTCGTTTTTTTGTGTTACAAATAATTTTATAATTTGTTTTCCCAGGATTAAGATAGATCACAAATTCCTGTTGTGGAATAAAATTATGATGCGGAATAAAAAACAACAATGACAAAGGATCCTGGGTCTGGGCAGAAACAAGCACCTCACTATCATCTCTCGTCATAATATGTTGAGATTGGTCATAGTATGCATGAATAGAGTGTTTTACTTTATTGCCTACTGTATATTCATCAATGTATTCATAAGGAGATAATTTTTTGGTATCGATTAAAGAATTAGCCTTAGCCCTTATTTTAACCAACCGATTAAGCAAGCCTATGCTTTTAGCTTCTGCCACAAGTTCAACAACTTTCAATTTTATAGAATAATGTAAATTAATATTAAGATCAATTATAGGTAATATCCCTAGATATTTAATCCTATATCCCATTTTTTCGACTTCTCCAAACTTCCAATCTTTATTAATTAATGGTTCAACAAAACTAGAACTATTAACTTTTTTTTTCGTATATTCTTCAACCTTTATATCTTTTGGGTCAATTGAATCTGCGGCTACAGAGTAAATTTCATCATCCCCAAAACTCTTAATAAAAATAAATCCAGGATGATTCTTAAGTGTTGGAATTTTACCCAGTACGGCTCCCCCCTCGCCACTACGATATTTTTCATTATGGATAATAACATGCGTTGCCCCTAGATATTTCAAGATGCCTGCAGTCGTTGAGTTTTCAATATCAATAATTTTTTTAGCAACTTCATCCGCATATGTCCCCGGACTTGCTCCATTAATAATTGGCTTTTCGTGTATTCTCTGATTGAACAAATATTGCCTTAGATCAGCTTCAATAGGATATTCAGCTAACACCGTCCGATCATCCAGCTGTTTGACCCAAGCATAAGTTTCAGAAACATTGCGCACATCAGTAATATGAAATGGTGGGAAATTTAAGAATTCAATACAAAGAAAAAAGCAACAAGCTAAAGTAATGACCTGTTTTTTTCGTTTTGTAGCATTAAGCAATAAATTTTTTAAACCATATCCTGACAAAACACACAAACAAATCAATACTAATGATGCAACTCTAGCATAATTGCGAAACATCGGAAAAATTTTAAACAGAAAATAAGATGGAAAAGGAATAAAAAATCCTTGTTCGCTTCCCCAATATGGGCTAAAAGATGTAATAATAAAAACAATCAAAGCAAATGAAAATAATCCAATATTAAAATTATCATAAGTTGTTTGTTTTTCGATCTTTTGTCTTTGCTTACATTTTTTCCACCCCCAAAAAGCAAGAAACATCGGAACAAATCCAAGATAAATAGTCTGTTCCGCCCCGGAGTTTTCGCCGTAAAAAATAGTCCCAATCCACGGCGCGGTAATTTTACCAAGAACAGGATTATAAACAGCAGGCAAAATGTAATTTAGTAGGGTTGCGGAATCTGCAAAAAGCTGACCAAGTGTCCGAATAAAAACAGTGGTCTGAGCACTTGAGTCTTTACAAAACAACATCGGCCCAAGCTGTACACACATCATTACAGCTCCAACAAAAGCAACAATTCCAATATTAGTAAAAAACCTCCTCCATTGCGCAATGGGAATATTTTTAACAATAAAAATGTCGTACCAAATACGATATAATAAATAGATCATACTAAAAAGAAACGCGAAATACACATAATAGTAATTACTGAACTGTCCTATTAAACCAAACAAAACTCCACTCAAAACAGCTATGCGTTTTTTCTCTGTCTGATTTAAATATATAATTGAAAATATATAACCAACCAACCATTGCATATTGGCAAGGCCTAGATGATCCCATGATCGGGCAAAATGATAGGGGCTAAGAGTAAGCACTAACCCTGAAAAAAGAGCCGCTGCTTTACTCTTAGTAATATATAAAATAAAATAATACATAACAATACCAGTCAGAAAAAAACAGAGAATTATTTGTATATTATGCGTAAGCACATCGCCTAGAATAATAGACGACCATTTAAGTAAATATGTCCATATAGAGAAGATTGGAATTGATTTAATCCCATAAGGATATGCGACAATCGAGATATTCTCACTAGAAATTCCGCTTATCCATGAATAACGGATCCACCAATATGACCACAATCTAGCTAAATTATCAAAGGAATCTCCGTAGAAAAATGATTTCATCCGAAAGATAATAGGAAATGTTGCATACAAACTCATTATTGCGAATAAAAAAAACGGGGTTGTATTACTTTTATTTATTTTCATCTCTTCCTCTAAATCTCAATATATTCCCCCATGGTTTTAATGTCTAGTACAAGAATAAATGTACCTCAGATAGAATAAAAACAAAACGAAGCTGCAAAAGATTTAACTGAGAAATCTGGGTTTTAATTATACGTTCAAATAACTTTTTATATTTAAATACCTACTAAGTTTTCCAACATTTTTGAATTTGCAGATAGGTGATAATAATCCGTAGGAATACCTATATCAATAAAAAATCCACTTGCCTTAAAGCAAAAGAAACTCTCCTGAATTAAAAAAGGAAGCACTTCTTTTTCTAAAGAAACTTTGCCAGGTTTAATAAATTCATTGATTTTTTTATTAAAATAATAGCAACCTCCATTAATCCAACCTTTTCCTTCAGTATTTTTTTCAGTAAATTCAATTATTTTATTTCCATCAAGCCTTATTGTGCCATATCGACTGGAATCTTCAACCTCGGTCAGTCCAATAGTAGCTAAGGCCCGACGTTCAATATGTGCGCTAATCAATTGATTTAAGTTTATATCAAGAAAAGAATCACCGTTAATCACAAGGAAGTTATCTTCTTCAATAAAAGACAATGCCTGCTTAATAGCCCCAGCAGTTCCTAAAGGTTCGGTTTCCTCTGAATAGTCAATCCTAACTCCTAGTTGTTTACCGGTTTTGAAATGCTCTTTAATGATATCACTTTTAAACCCAACAGAAAGCACTATTTTTTCAAAACCATATTTTCTCAGCCAAAGAATTAAATATTCAAGAAATGGTTTACCATTAATACTTGCCATTGGTTTTGGCATATCGCTAATAATCTTCCGCAATCTCAGCCCAAAACCACCTGCTAAAACCATGGCTACCATTTTAAATCCTTTTTTTATAATTCAGATTAATATATATTTTTAATAACAAAGAAGCAACTATCTACTTTTCCTTACAAAACCAGCAACAACTTCTATGAAATAATCACACTCTTTTTCACCTAGATCCTGATGCACTCCAATATGAAAACCCTGATCCCCGGCAAATTCTGCCTCAGGGAAATCTCCTAATGAATAACCTAAGAACTCAAAACCAGGACATTGCGTAGGCATAGAGAGAAAAAGATTGCGGGAATCAATATTATTATCACTTAAATACGCGACAAGCTCATCTCTAGAAAAACCAGCATCTTTTGAAACAAGCACTGGAAAAGCATGCGGACCTATTTTTTCATCTTTTCCTTCACTTATTGTCGTCAATACCGGAGCAAATTGTTGAAAAGAATCAATAAGATATATTAAATTTTTATGTCTTTTATCTAGAATATCATTAAAGATTGCCAAATTTCCAAGGCCAACAGCCGCTTCTAATTCATTCATTTTTGAAGAAAAACCAACACGCTCAAAGAAAAACCTACGATCTTGGCCATTGACAAACCTCTTCTTGCAGGTTATTTCACCAGCACTGATAACGCATTGCTTACATTTACAGAACCTGCCATGTGAACGCAACGATCTAAGGATATCAGCCATCTCCGGATTATCAGTTAAGACAATACCTCCTTCAATTGTAGAAATAATATGTGCAACATAAAGACTATAGGCAGACATATGCCCCCAAGTTCCAATATTTTTCCCTTTATATACTGCTCCATGTGCCTCTGCTGCATCCTCAATCACATAAAGCTTATGTTTTTGAGCAATATCATTAATAATATCCATCTGAGCAGGTTTCCCCATAAGATGCACTGGCACAATAGCACGTGTTTTCTTTGAAATGGCTGCTTCAATTTTACAAGGATTGATATTCAGTGTATTACGATCAATATCAACAAAAACAGGAGTAAATCCCGCATGCAAAACTGCATTACCCGTAGCAACAAAAGACAAAGCCGGGACAATAACCTCATCCCCCCGTTTTGCCCCAAAGTCATAAAGAACCGCCAAAGCGAGCATATCGGCATCGGTTCCGGTTGAAACAGCTACTCCTTCTTTGGTTCCAATTAACGCCGCAAACTGCTCTTCAAAATCTCTAACAGTTTTACCTGAAGATACAGCGCCTTTTTCAAGAAGCTCCACAATTTTATCCTTTGCACTTTGAGTAATTGACATTGTTCCAAACGAGACTTTCATATTCACACTCCACTCTCACTATAATAAATTATTTGACTTCCAGTTTTATCAAACTTGAAAGGCACATTTAAAAAATTTTTTAATGCCTTCCTAACTTTTTGCTGAAACTGAGGTTTCACAAAAAATAATATAAACCCTCCACTACCTGCTCCTAAAAGCTTCCCTCCTGTAGCACCAGACTTCAAGGCTGTAGCATAAATATCATCTATATCCGAATTAGACACTTTATTTGAAAAACCTTTTTTTATCTGCCAACCTTCATTAAGCAATTCACCAAAACTATTAATATTTATATTAGTATTTAAAATATCAATCGCGTCATCGACCATAGTACACATCCGATTAAGCTCACCACTTTTTTTAGGAATTTTAGCTATCTGGTCTTTAGCCACTGTAGATGCTATACGGGTAAAACCTGTAAAAAAAAGCATTAAGTTATCCTGCAATTCATTAATTCTATCAACAGAAATAGTAATTGGCTGAACTTCTATATTATGATCACCATTAAATATAATTTTATTTAATCCTCCAAAAGATACAATTACTTGATCTTGAGAACCAACATGTTCCTTGATTAAATCTTGCTCTAAATGTATTGCTTCCAAAGAAAGCCTTTTTTTTGAGACCATTTTTCCCTGCAAAGCATATAAAGCATGTAATAAACCTACTGTAAAAGAAGAGCTCGAGCCTAAACCTGAACGCGCTGGCAAATCACCATCATGATGAATCTCCAAACCATCAGTCACTTTCATATACTCAAATACCGCCTTTACTGAAGGATGGTTTATACTTTTAATATCTTTTATCAACTCTGACTTTGAATAAACTATTCTATGCTTATGTTTAAAAAATGGTGGAAGATGCCGACAACTGATATAGCAATATTTATCAATCGTGGTAGAAAGGACTGCGCCTCCGTTATCTTTATACCAAGCAGGGTAATCAGTTCCGCCTCCAAAAAAAGAAATCCGGAACGGGGTTCGGCTAATAATCATATCTTAACTCCGCTATTTATTTTCGTTAATATTAGACAATGATTTATAAAAATTATAGGTTAATTCAATCCCCTGACTAAGTGCTACATGGGGTACCCAATTTAGTTTTTTCATTTGTTCACTATCTAGAAATTTTTGCATTACTCCATCAGGCTTTGTATGATCAAAAACAATCTTGCCCTTAAAGTCAACTACTTGAGCAATAATAGTTGCTAATTCTTTAATCGAAACATCATAGCCTACGCCGACATTAATAATCTCAGATGATGAGTATTTTTCCATAAGCACACAACAAGCATTTATAAAATCATCAACATAAATAAATTCGCGACGAGGCAATCCTGTCCCCCAAACAATAACTTCATCAGCACCATTCACCTTTGCGTCATAAAACTTTTTTATCAAAGCAGTAATCACGTGGCCACTCTCAGGATTAAAATTATCTCCAGGACCATAAATTGTAGCAGGGATAGCAGTGATATAATCTACTCCATATTGTTTAGCGTAAGCTTGAACCATTTTTATTCCTGCTAGTTTAGCAATTGCATAAGCTTCATTTGTCCTTTCTACCTTACCACTTAGCAAATAATCCTCTTTCATCGGTTGAGCACATTCTGCAGGATAGCAACATGAACTAGCTAAATAAAAAAGTTTTTTAACTTTATTTTTGTACGCACTATGAATAATATTACTCTGAGCCTGCAAGTTACTATAAATAAAATCTGCAGGATATGATTTATTGGCCAGTATCCCTCCAGATTTTATATGCATAAGAAAAACATATTCAGGATTAACCTTATTAAAGAACTCTTTCACCGACGATTGATTCAAAAGATTCAATCCCCATGCATAAGTTCCGATTGCCTCACTAAAGCCAGCTTGCTGTAAATGCCCCAGCAATGCTTTGCCTTCAACACTATTATCACCAACAATAACAATATGACTATCTTTATTCATTAAAAAAAACCCCTAATTTATCGCAGAAAATCAGAAAGTATCCTTTATTGCTTTCATAATTACTTCATCACTTAATCCACAATACTCATGTAAATAAGTTCTACTGCCTAGTTCAAAAACATATTCATCTTTAAACCCAAAAGCTCTCACATCGGCTACAATATTTGCTTCCCTAATTAAATTATACACTAAAGAATCCAATCCACCTTTTCCAGTGAAAGACTCTTCCAATACAAAAATTTTTTTAAATTTGCACAACACTTTTTGCAAAGCGACTAGATCCAAAGGCTTAATCATAAATATATCAATAACAGAGCAGTTAATATTTTCCTTTTTACTCATTTCAGCAATATTTAATGCCTTATGCGTCATATATCCCGTAGAGATTAAACACACATCACTACCCTCTTTTAATTTTGCAAAACCCTTAGTAAAATCGATATCTTCATCAAGCGAATAAATAGCAGGTAAAGGTTTAGCATCAAGACGAATATATTTGGGCTGCGCTATATCACAAGTAACTTTAAAAAATTTTTCCGACAGTACCCAATCGCTAGGAGAAAAAACCATTATATTCGGTAATAAACGCATCAATGCAATATCCTCAAGACAATGATGTGTCGGACCTGAGACATCATAGCTTATCCCGGCGCCTACGCTTATAAGATTAACATTTACTGGTTTTAGTTGAGAAAGAAGCGCTAGATTAGTTCTAATCTGTTCGTAAGCTCTCATTGATAAAAAAGGGGCTATGGCATAAGCATATACTACAAAACCTTCAAGAGCCAGACCGGTAACGACATTTACAAGATTTTGTTCAGCAATTCCCACATTAATAAAATTACTACTAAACTCTTTTCTTATTTTATCCAAAACTGGGGATCCAAAATCAGCAGAAACAAAGAATAGTTTTTTATCGCTCTTCATTCCAAGATAAATCTGCTCTATTAATGCATCCCTCATTGTTGTTGGTTTTAGAGTCTTCATTTAATCTCCTTTATTGCACTCGAAACTTCTTCCTTTGTCAATGTCCGGATATGACAAAGTGGATCATTCTCTAAAAAACTGACTCCATTTCCTTTTATAGTTTGAGCCACAAGCATTTTCGGTTTACTACTCCTAAGATTCTTCAAACGCTCAAGAGATGCATAAAGCTTTTCGATATCATGCCCATCAACTTCCTCAGCATGCCATCGAAATGCTTTAAACTTTTCTACCAAAGGACAGAGATCATTAATATTTTCACAATAATCAAGCATACCAATCTTGTTATTATCAACAATCAGTACCAGATTATCTAATTTATTATGACCAGCAAACATTACAGCTTCCCAAACAGATCCTTCTGATAATTCTCCATCTCCGGCTAAAACAAAAACACTTTCTGAACACTTTTTCCTTCGCAAACCCAAAGCAATTCCACAGGCAACCCCTAATCCATGGCCTAAGGATCCATTGACTGTCTCAAACCCGGGAATGATCGGGTCAGGGATACCCCCCAAAAAAGAATCTTTTGTGCCAATTTTAGGTAGCTCTGCTCGATCAAAATATCCAACATCAGCAAGTATCGGATATAATGAAATTGCCCCATGGCCTTTACTAATAATAAATCTATCTCTTTGTTCCCATTGCAGATCATCCGGTTTATACTTCAAAATATTACCGTAAAACAAAACAACAAAAATCTCTACACAAGAAAGAGATGATGCAATCCGCGTTTCAGGAGCTAATAAATGTAATTGTAATGTTTCTTTTTTTACATTTAAAACATTGTTTTTTAAAATATCAAACAATTCAGATTTGTCTTTTTTATTTCTATTTTTATTATCTTCCATAAAATTCAGATTCCTATTAAATAAATACTTCACACACATTCTTGTAGTATTTTTCTTTTTATTTTTAACTTAAGCATCTCTTTTATATGATCAGCTGTCTCTTTACCAAATTTCTCTTCTACCATACTAAGATAATTTAGATTGGAAAAATATTCATTAAAAGCTTTATCACGAATAGATAGCACATCTTTGCTTGAAACATACTTTGTCGGTAATGGCCGCGTTTCTGTACTAAATTGTGAATATTCAAGCCAGTTATTTGAAACGTATCCTTCTTTTCCTGCCAACTCTTCATAAAGAACAGAGCCGGGATATGCCATTGTCGTATAAAAATTAACGTATTCACACTTTAATTCCATTGCCAAATCAAGAGTTTCCTGCATTGTATCCAAATCATCATCCGGCAAGCCAAACATAAAATTTCCGATTACATTTATTCCCACATCATGAGTCATTTTTATAACTTGACTAATTCTATCATGATCAAACTTACCTTTAACAACCCCTTCTCTGACTTTCTTACTCCCAGCTTCAATTCCATAAGCAAGCCAATTAATTCCTGCTTTTTTCATCATTTTAAGCATCTGATCATTAACAGTATCTATACGAGCATATGCCCACATATTAACCTTATAATCGCGATCTATCATAAGTCGGCAAAATTCAAAAACACGGTCCTCTTTAAGCGCAAATAATTCATCAAAAATTTTTATATTTTTTATCCCATAATTGGCTACAAGAAAATCTATTTCTTCAACTACCTTAGAAAGACTGCGAAAGCGAATACCAGCTTTGCCATTATAAAGTGCCTTTACATTGCAATAAGTACAACTAAAAGGACAACCTAAGCTTGAATATACAATTGCGTAGGAATGCCTTTGATCAAGGTGTCCAAAACAATGCCAATTGTGAGCCCGATACTTATCCATGGGCAATAAATCCCAGGCAACAAACGGCAATTCGTCAAGATCATCGACTAAACGGCCCCATCCATTTGAAACTACTGCATTATCTTTAAGATACCATAAACCAGAAATTTTATATTCTGCTACATTATTATCTGATTTAAGTTGTTTAATTAAGTCTAACAAAGTATAAAAGCTCTCCCCTTTACATAAGAAATCAGGCTGATCATTACGCAATGTTTCTTCAGCAAGTGCAGATGGATGAATTCCATAAATAACTGTTTTTGCTAAAACATGATTTTCTTTTAATAATTGCAATAATTCACTTGCAGCTGGCATTTTAGGTGTAGATGAAGCAGATGGATTAGCCCCAAGAACGCCTATTCCAACAAAAAGCGGATCATATTCCTCAACTTTTATTACAGTTTGAGCATTATCCCATCCCTCAGCAACTGCATCGATAATTTTAACCGAAACACCTTTTGTTCTGAGAAATGATGCTATCAGCCCTGTCCATATAGGTGGTTCAATTCCAGAAAGCGATGGTCCAAGACTTCCATAAACTCTCTTTTTATCGTTTGGATTAACTAATACAATATCTATTTTACACACAATATATCCTTAAATATTAGCATACTGATTTCTTTTTATTATTTGATACCCTTTTACTAATTCCTTCAAACCCATTTGAAGAGGAAATTTCTGTTTAAACCCTGTCTTCTCTAATTTCTCATTACTAACAATATAATCACGTTTATCTGGATCTTCACCAATCTTTGCTTCTTCAAAATAAAAATCAGGAACTAACTTTTTAATCTCTTCACAAAGCTCCCATTTACTAAGATTAGCATCACTTAAACCAACATTATAAGCTTGATTCTTCATCGAATTAAAATTAGACAAGGAATGCATGAATGCTTGCGCAACATCTCTAACATGAATATAGTTTCGCTTAAATCCTGCTTCAAAAAGCACAAGAAAACGGTCATTAACAGCTCTATAAGTAAAATCATTAACTAAAAGATCTAGCCTCATTCTGGGACTAATTCCAAATGCTGTTGCAAGCCGTAAGGTAATAGCATTGCCTGATTGCAATAAGCTCTCTTCGGCCTCAACCTTTAACTTTCCATAAAGTGAAATCGGTCTTAAAGGAGTTTCCTCTGTACAAAATTTACCCTTTTCTCCCAAACCGTAGCCACTGTTCGTAGTCGGATAAATAATCATTTGATTTTTATTACGTAATTTCAAAATCAACTCTACAGCATCAACAATTACAGATTTAGCTTCTTGAGAAAACTTATTACATAAAGGAGCTCCAGTTAAACAAGCCAAAGGAAAAATCGCATCTACTTTCTCAATATTAGACTTAAGAAGTTTTTCATCTCTTGCGTCTCCTCTAATAATAGTGAGTTTTTCATTAATACACTCTGCCATCAAGGAATTCTGGTTATACATAAAATTATCAAGAACAATTACTTCATGCCCACTTTTGAGCAATTCACCCGTCATAACAGACCCAAGATATCCAGCCCCGCCAGTAATTAAAACCTTCATTCATCCCCCTTTTATATTAGAAAACAATAAACAGCCCTCATTATTTCATAAATCAAATCCTCTGTCAACAATACAAAAAGTAGCATTCTGCTATTATTTGCATTGCATATCAAAAAATTGCGCAATTGTCGCTTTTTCAGCTGTACTCTTAATATACTTAATAATATTATCTCTATATACAGGCTGAGATTCAAATATTTTTTTTAGCGCATCCACTAGTTCTTTTTCATTGGAATTAATCACTTCACCCAATTTAAACTCTTTAACTAATTCACTTGTTTGTCCAATATTCTCTGTAACAATAACAGGCAAAAGATATTGCAAATAATCAAACACTTTGGCTGGCAAAGTCTTTGCCGTATAGCTATCGGTGCTAGTTATAAGATTTATTCCACAGAAACAATCTGACATCATATCTTCAAATCGTTCTCTATCTAAATATCCATGAAATTCAATTGCAGCCTCAACTCCATAATCCTTTGCAAGATTTTTAATATACTCATATTGCAGGTTTATTGCACCAAAAATTTTCAAGGATATATCAATTTCTTTCCGGATAAAAGACAATGATTTTACTATTAATTCCAAACCAGAATCCTGCCGCATTTTTCCCATAAAAAGGACTTTATTTCTTTTTTTTGCGCTTAAATTTTTTGTAATTTTAAATACAAGTCTGCTTTGGAATTCTGCTTCAAAATTAGTGATTTTTTTCCCCCAAAAAGCTTCACGTTCCTGAGCAATCCTTTTAGTACAATTTAAAGTTATGTCACTTCCCCTGCAAGCCATAAAATCAAAAATAGGGAATATTGAATTTGATCCAATATTACTCCATAAACCTTGCTTCTTTGCTTTACAACCGGCAAGCCAATCACCTGGCAGATAGATTAAACGTTTAAAAATTCTCAATTTCCGATATAAAGCTAAAATTCCGGCAACAAATGTATTTTCCACAACAACAGTATTAACTTTATAGAAAATCAGTATTTTCAAAAAAAGCAGACTAAGCCTAAAATGATCCATACAAAATACAAACGGATACATAATATAATCCATTTTATGGCTGCTTAACTTAATAAACTTTAAAAGCTGTTTTTTTAAGACTACATCGTCAGGCTTATAATGAACACTTACCCCATCCTTATTAAAAAATAAGATTATTGATTTTTTAGAAAAGACCTTAACATCTTCGGCAAAACTTTCATTATCAAATGAATCCACTTTATAAGCTAATACTTCTATTACTTTTTTCATTGTTTAATTTCATCCTCAAACCTAATTCAATTCTAATCATAGTCATTCATTTAATATTTTTAATTTAAATATCTATTTTATTGCCACTATAATAATATTATGAAAAAAAGGAACTTCCCCACAACTGTCTATACCATAGCCCCCTGTTAAGCCATAAAATTTTCTATGTATTTTATTTACTTTAAATCCACACTGTTCTAGCAACTGCCTTAGCTCTAAAACAGTGTACTCATGGATATGTGCAGCAAATGGATCCAAATCTTTTGTGTTTATATCAGGATGATATGGGAACTTGCGAAATCCAAGGCTAATTAATATTGCACCAAACAAACGGTATCTATTAGGAGTTCCAAGTATAAAAACTCCATTTTTCTTTAATACTCTAAACGCATTCCTAACAAGAGACTCTGCATCATCAATGTGCTCGATCACATCAAAAGAAAAAACAATATCAAATTTATCATCTGGATATGATAACCCTGTTTTAAGAAAATTTTCTTTTTTAAAATCAATATTTTTTGAGTGAATAATATCTCTCCAATCAAGATTATCGACTCCATAAATTTTACGATTAAATTCATCAAAAATAGTTGTCCGCTCACCGCTACCACACCCAATATCTAAAAATATCTTTTTTTCTTTATACTTACTTGAAATATTCTTAAGAGTATTTTTAATACAATCACTATGATTACAAAACATATTATTTCATCCTTAATTGCTAGTTTTTCTTATAACATATGTTGATATTTCCGCATTCAAAGGAGATACACAAGAAACCAACAGTCGAATTACAGTAAATATTGGCACTATAAACACAAAAATTATTTTATCCCACAAAGAGATATTTGTTTTTAAACTTTCATAAACACTTCTCCCTAAATCCTGGAGATATTCTAATTTACTTGCCTTAGTCAATTCTATTTCCCAAACATTCTGGTCAAAAAGTTTTTTAATTGCGTCATAATTATAGTGAAAAAGATGCCGCGGAGCATCAAGATGAAACCACCATTTTTTTGTTAATCTAAATCCTATACTGTTCCTATTAGGAATACTAAAAATTACTACCCCATCGTTCACGAGCATTTTAGTAAGATTTTCGATAAAAATCCTAGGATGCTCAATATGCTCTAATACATGCCACATAACAATGCATTCATACTTTGCCAATTCATCTGCTTTAAAACTATCATTGTCTATTCTTTTATCAAACACAGCAATATCGGGATAATTCATTCTGATATACTCACAAGCCTTTGAGTTAATTTCTATCCCCGAACACTTATACGATGCATTCAAAAAACGCAAAAAATCACCCATCCCACACCCAATCTCTAGGATTTTTTCAGCCCGAGGAGCATAAGCACGAATCAATTGCAATCTATTTTTAAATACCTGTTTTTTCATATATTTACAGATATTTTTCATTATGCCAAAAAGCTGTATTGACGTATAATAATCGTCTTTGTAATATTTACTGTAATAAGCTTCGTCAGGACTAATATCAGTCGCCGCTACCATACATTGCGTGCACTGAATTATCGGGAATTGCTCTTGCCCAAAAACATGCCGTCCATGAATGTTCTGCGCAGTAAACAAATGGTTTAGCTGTGTACTCCCGCAAAGTCTACATTGTTTCATAACGTTTTCCAATTAATAGTTACATGAACTTCTGATTAATAAATTCCTGAAGCAGAAAAACAAATCGCTCGAAATATTCCATCTTGCAACGAGAACTTAAAATACTTTGTATATATTTACGTTTTAAATATATACGCAAATTCGGAACAATTTTGTTAAATTTTTTATTAGCCGCAATAACCCATGCAAGCATATCTACTGAATGCTTAGCAAATCGATATTTTTCTGGATATTTTTTAAGTAACAATACTGTGTTCATAAGTTCTGGATAATCTTCACGCAAAATATGACCACACAGTTCATCAAATATCTCACACCCGGGATACGGGGCAAAGACATTGAAAGAAACAATGGTCGGCTTTAAACGCTTAATAAATTCTAAAGATGAACATAAGTCTTGTTCCTGTTCCCCTGGAGTATTAACCAACATATTAGCAAATGTGCGAATTCCCAGTCTTTTGCAATCGCCAAATGTTTTCACTATCTGGGCAACTGTTATCCCTTTTTTAAGCTGCTTTAATTCAGCATCTGTTCCCTTCTCCACACCAAAATCTATTTGCACACAACCTGCATCAGCCATCATTTTGAGCATTTCATAATAAACAGTATTAACTTTTGATGAACAACCCCAAATCAATGGAGATCTATCATCTATCATTAATTGACAAAACTGGCGGACATTCTCTTTTTTTAAAGTAAAAAGATCATCGATAAAATAAAACGAATCAATTTTATACTGGTCTCTTAAATGCTTAATCTCCTCATACAAGGATTCTGGAGAACGAAGCCTGACAAAACGTTCACCTGAATAAAATTCTCTCAATTTTTTCGACACACAAAAAGTACACGATGAAGGACAACCGCGTGAGGATAAAACATAAAAACTTTTAGTAAAAACTCCCCTTATGGCATAAGGGGAAGCTGTTGTATAAAAATTCATATCAAGATCAGCATAATCAGGAAAAGAGATATCATCAAGATTAGTAGCTAATGACCTTGACTTGTTTTTCATCATAAGTTTTTTTATCTTATCATAATAAGCTATTCCATCAATATCTGCATAATCAGCCGCATCTCGAATTTTCTCAACTAACTCACAAAAAGTTATCTCCCCTTCCCCAATAATTGCAAAATCAAAATAGGATTCTTTATAAATAAAGTGCTCTGGGTAAAAAGTCGGATGAACACCTCCGACAACAATAATGATTCCGAGTTTTAAACTTTTAATTTCCCTCGCCAATTGTTCTACTTCCTGCAATTCAGGGGTATAACAAGTAATTCCAACTACTGTAGGATTTAATAAAGAAACACTCTCCATAGTTTGAGAATAAACCTGATTTAAATGTAAATCTTTATTTTTATAAAACTCAACATCACGAATCTGCGCTTCCATAGTAATATCAACAATCTTTGAATCAATACCCTTGCGTTTAAGATATCCAGATAGATACATTAATGCCAGAGGAGGACGATAATGATTCATTACTCTCGACGGCGGTGACAATAACACCACTTTCATAATTCAACCTTTCTCAGGAGGAAAAATCTAATATCTCATCCGCCTTTTCAACTTAAATTTTGCGATAGGCATTTAAACTCAACCATTTAAAGATTGCCTCATCCAGTCCATTGTTTTCATTCTGAAACATTTTTGTTTTTATAGCTTTTGATTTTTCAAAGAAAAACATCCCATTGTAAAAAGTTTACAACCAAACTACTTATTATGACATCAACAAGCGGATTACAGCTATCACTCAGCTTTGGCTAATTTTGATAACGATAACATCTTAGCATAAATTAAATCTGCGCGGTTATCCCAGCTCCATTCTTTAACTATTAAATCTCTTGCCTGAGAAGAAACTCTTGCATAATACACTGAATCATCTAATAATCGAATAATTTCTTCAGAGAAAGCATCGAAGTCATTCCATAAAACTTTAATCATCCCATAAGGATAATAGGTTTTTAATGCTTCTAAATCAAAACTTACCCCTGGAATACCCCATGCCATAGCCTCAGCAGCAGCCATTCCCCCACTATCATAAATTGCTGGGTGAACAACAATTTTACTCTGTTTGAAAATCTTATATTTTTCTTCACCGTCTTTAAATCCCAATAAATCTATATTGTTTTCCAAGTTAAGTTTTTTTATTTTCTCTTTTGCTTCATTTTCAAGCGGGCCATTACCAATCATCGCAAGTTTAAATTCAGGTCTCTTTTCGCAAACTAATTTACAAATATCAATGAGTTCAAAAATGCCTTTTTGCGGATGGAATCTCCCTAGAAAACAAGCATCATACTTCCTTTCTCCAACAGCAATATTTTTTCCTGAATTTAAATATTTCTCAGAAGGTTCTATATCTACCCCCCCTCTGATTACGACAATTTTATCTACTCCTCTTGTTTTAGTAATAAACTTATTCACGTCTGGCTGACTTGTCACAAACACCATATCAGCATTTTTTTTAATAATCCAATAAATAGGTATCTGAGTTATCCAATAAAACAGCCCCACTATCCACCTTTTACCTTTATAAGGTGAATCTTTTTGCCAAGGCAATGGAGCAAAAAGATAAAACCCGGCAACCCACTTCATGTTTTTGTTGCTTAATTTCATGCAAAATCCAGGTATTGAATCTGGCCAGAAATCAGAAGCGGAATAAATTATATTCTCATGATTTTTGTCTAATTTAACTTTGCTAAGCTTAAATGCGCCAACCATGGCTCGAAAAAAATAACTAAAAACATTTGAGCATTTTTTAAAGGTCATTAAGCAAAGTTTTTTTATCTTGGTCATTTCATACTTATCCCAAATATGAATTCCAAGATTGGAAGAGTATAAAATAATATTATTTTTTTCTGAGCATCGGCGGGCAAACTCCAAAGCGATCTTTTCCCCACCACTCATATCCTGTTTGCTAACGTGACTATTATTTATAATATGGATGTTCAAAGGTTTCATAGATCCCTTCAATTGTTAAAAACTCAGTACTTATTTTTTTAGTCTTCTTAGCAGATACTGAATTCCAACTATAATTTTCAAAAAATACATTCTTGATGCTGCGATAGGATGCATAACCAGCTTTTTCCACTTACCATGTTCAGCAAATACCAAAAAATATCTATACCACAAGCTAAATTGCCTTTTAATATCCGGATCATCTTCACCATATTTTTGGATATAAATCATTATATTCTT
>Ga0180007_10001825_pt1 | contig 26965 bp, 24 predicted proteins | sample MM_PC_MetaG_FD_121122 | JGI IMG/M metagenome (GOLD analysis project Ga0180007, IMG submission 121122) | Groundwater microbial communities from the Aspo Hard Rock Laboratory (HRL) deep subsurface site, Sweden - MM_PC_MetaG | ecosystem: Environmental > Aquatic > Deep subsurface > Groundwater... | reverse complement strand
TCGGTAATGAAAAATCATATCCATCAAAAATACTCATGGGCTGGTGATAAAAAATTGCTTTTTGAGGGGATGTCTATCTCATAATTACGGGCAGAAATTTACCGTGAAAATCTATGTTGAATATATAGATAGTAAGGGAGATTATTCCTTTAACCTTTAACCTTTGGCCCTGTCTTCATCCCAGTTGTGCAGGATCATTGAAATAAGGCCTTCTGCGATGGATTTGGCATCGGTTTCTCCTTCACGGAAAAGGCCCTGAATACCAATGCCATGGGCGGCTCCCAGAATGGCAATGGACGCAGCCCGCGGATCTTTGATGTCCGGATATTTGGAAAAAAGCCGTGCGGCGTTCTGCAGGAAAGGCTCATAAACCTCTTTCAGCCGTTTCTCCACCGGATGATTGCTGCCTGCGAATTCCGTAGACAGCATGGCGAGACAAATGGTCGCCTCAGGATACCGGTCAAAGTGTGATAGCATGGTCCGGATCATCTCCTCCACCACCTCGATGGCGCCTTCTTTCTTCTTTTCAAGAAAATCCGCATACATCATCATGCCTTTGGACAGCCAGTCGATCACGGCATAAAGGATGGCTTCCTTGGTCGGAAAATGATGAAACACGGCGCCTGTGGTCAGATTGATTTCACGGGCAATATCCGAAATGGTGGTTTTGTGGTACCCTTCTCTGGCAAACAGTTTTGTGGAGGCCCGGATAATGTTCCGCCGTGTTTTTAACGCTTTTTCTTCTTTTATGGATGCAGGCTTGTCTTTCATGAACCAAGGATATACCCTGTTTAACCGTCTTTTTCAACCTCCTTTAATGCCTGATTCTGATAGGCATGAAACAAATCATGGCAGAACTGGTCCCACCTGCTGCAGACTTTTTTTGTCTCTTCATCCATTTGAAGCAGCGTGCCATGAGATATCAGTTGATGAATCTCTTCTTCCAGGGTTTCCACAATGGATTCATCTGAATCTTTTAGTATGTTTCTCACAAATTCCTTTGGCGAATACCATTCCCTCACCTTGTGAAAATCGAGGTAAATCTGGGTTAAAAGAACATTTCTCGGACCCTCCCACAATTCATTGATCATGCCATCCCGGAACATCCGTGGCATGGACGAAAAATCCTCCATCACACCGTGGCCGCCATAGACACTCATGCCCAGCCTCGACATATCGAGGACATCCTTTGTGGTTGCAATTTTCTGGAGCATGATCAGTTCACGGACATTGAACCGGTCTTTCTGCAAAGGCACATTCCCCCTGCCATCCAGCTTCTGGTTAAGGCCATCTCTAAACCGAAGAAAGGACTGATAGAGTTTGAATGCCCCGGCAGTGGTCCGTTTTGCGCACCATTCCATCTGTTCAAGCTGATTGGCAAGCATGGGAAACTGATCGATCGGAACACCAAAAGCCGTTCTGAAAGCCGCATAGCGCTTGGCCTCTCTGACCGCACGGGCCATGCCGGCCGCGCCGCCGATGCCAACAGTCAACCGGGAATACGTCAGAACAATTCCCACCACATTGGCAAGCCCCCGTTCCAGAGGACCTATCGGATAGGCCACAGCCCCGTTATAGGTAATTTCAGCGGTGGGCAATTCACAGGTCCCCATCTTCCATTTGATCCGGTCAATGGTATATCCGTTTCTGATTTCCTTTTCCTTATCTCTGGGCAGCCAGGACGGTACGATAAACAGGCCAATTTTTTCAGACCCCACCGGTTTGGCTGTGACAACCGCATAATCGGCATGGGTTGCAGAACAGAAAAATTTTTTCCCGTAAAGTCTGAAAAGGCCGTTTTCAGGTACAGCTTCCAGGAGATTGGCTGGCACGTCCGATCCACCCTGAATTTCCGACAGATACTGGGCGCCAATGGCAAAATCACCATCCATACCTTCACTGAGGTGCCCGAGAATTGTCTCCAGCTCCGGTGTGCGGGAAAATGCCCGCATGAGTTCCACCAGGCCTTCGGTGCAGGTGAGCGGACAGACGACCCCTGCTTCACTGTTCTGGTAAATCAGGTACATCTTGACCAGTTTTTCCCAGGGAGACGTTTTTTTTGAAAAAAGGCCTTCTCCAAAGACCTCCTTTTCCATAATGAGCGTCTCAGCCGGCCGGACAATGCGGTCAATCCGGTGGTTATGCCCGTCATAATGCGTCATGTAGGGCCTTTTATCCGGCGTGGCAATGGTGTCTGCAAAATCACGCCATCTAAAAGATACTTTTTCTGAAAGCGCTTTTGCCGCTTTATCGATTTTTTCCCATTCCCCGCCTACAAAGTGCCTGACGGTTTTCCGGAAAAACAAGTCATCCTGGTAATAGTTCACATGGTTTCGCCATTCAAGAAAAGCATCAAATGAATAGGGGTTGTTGCGATCGGGTAATGCCATGGTATGGTCCTCCGCCTGAGTTGATGGTTGGCAATAAATATGCATATTACATAGTACCTGATATGTGATATGTCAACTGGAAATTAATAACCAAATCAAATAGACCTTAATTTTCTGAAAAACACATCCGTCAGGCCGATTTCACGTTTGGTATTCCATAAGGCAAACTTGAAACGGGAGATGCGGAAAGCGTTTTATTTGCACCTCATCAAATCCAAGGCCTTTATACCAGTTTTTCAATTCCGTGTGTTCAGCGATGATGCCAATGCTGACGCTGCATGCTCCATTTAATGTTGCACATTCCAGGGCATGTCGGACAAGAGAGATGCCATGGTGTTTCCCTCGCATTTCCGGGAGAACAGAAAGACGTTCAATATAGCAAATATCGGTGTTTGGACTCTCAAGACCGACACAGCCTATGGGATAACCATCTATTGCCATTATAAAATACTGAACGCCCCTTGCCATGTCAGATTCGATCCAGGATGTTGTGCAGTTTGACGGGTGTTTAGGGCAATTTTCCGGTGTCAATAAAAACCGTGCGGCAACATCACGAAACGATTCGCGAATGATGTGCGCAAGCACATTACGGTCCGCTATAGTTGCTTCCCGAATAGTAGCTGATTGATCCATAATGAGACTCCCGATTCCCCGGTTCACCAGGAGCAGTGACTCCGGAAAACCTTTAGAAAGTTAAAATTTTTCAACGTGCCCGTTTGCTTTTTTCATTTGATCATCTTTCGAAAAATTGCTTTAAAATTAACCGGCACCGCGCGGGGTTATCTATCAAAAAAAACAAGCTGTTCCACGGCCGGTTGAATTTATGGTCATCCGTTCTCCAAATCCAGCTTAACACCAAGCCAATCCATGGCATCGTCGATACTCCTGAAAACCTCCGTATTGATATCAGCCCCATCAACAAGGGCCTGATGCACTCGAGAAGTGCCAAAGGCCAGGTCCCTTGGTGATACAAAAGCACATCTCTCTCCGAAAAAAATATGAGCATAATCTTTCTTCTTTTGAGCAATTGAATATGCTTCTTCTGGCAATATTCTGATGCTATCAATCATTCTGTAATCGACGAGCTTTTTCATTGGCGATGTATATCTGGCATCTGCGGCCAAGGCTTCAAGATGTTTGGTTACATCACTACCGGTAACAACACCAGAACCTACTGCAAGGATTAATTTTTTATCTATTAAGATGTCGTATTCTATAGACATACCATATCTCCAAATCGAACCAGCCAGGGGGGGGGCTGGAATCCTCGCAAGCAATGGGAATGATACAGATTCCTTCCCAAGTGATTCATATAAAAAAAGCCGGCGTAAATCAATCCTCTTTCATGGGCGTTCGGGTGAGGTCATTTTTTTCCAGGGATACGAGTTCAGCAATCACGGAACCGATCTTGGATTTTCCCTTGATCAGAATCGGCACCTTATATTGATCGGTAGTTACCCAGATATCCATAAAATCACTTTTATCCTTGGCCGTATGAACATTTCCAAGGCCATTTACATTCAACTGAAGATGAATGGTTTCTTTGGGCTCATGCCCTCTGATGTCGATAATCTCGTTTCCGATCACATAAACATTTCCGGCAAGCACCTTGCTGCCATTGGTCACTGCGGCACGAATGGTCTTGTTATCACCCAGGTTGGCCACCTGGCATCTCAGATAATACATGGCGGAAAAAACATCAAACGTATCCGGTGGCATACCCACGCTTTTCTTCTTTTTGGTGGTCTTGTCTTTTTTCTTTTTGTTGTTCGAATAAAGCACCTTGTTATTGATCCAGTCAAAATTCAGAACAACTGTCTCCTCTGCTTTCCGGTCGATATCGGATGATGTATAAAATGCAGATCGCTTCATATCCACCTGTGGATAGGCGTCAATCTGAATACGGTATTTGTAGAACGTGTCTGCAAACGGGCTGGTCTGTCCGGTCAGATAGAAGTGACGGACGTTCACATTTTCAATTTTTTTATCCGGAAGCACATCGAGAACGACTTCCCCTATGATAAATTTATTCCACTTGATTTTGTAGATCAGCCGTTCGCCCGGTTCAAAGGGAATGACGGCGGATGCGGCATAAGAGGAATATGAAGGCAGAACCATTAAAATCATCATGGCAAGCGCACGTTTGACCAGACAATTTTTCAGGGTTACTATCTGTCCATTTATAGAATATCTCACATTCGCATCCTTAATTTGATTTTCCGTTTCCGACCCTCAAACCATTCAACCACTTTACTATTCAACCACTCCACCAATCAACCAATCACTCAGCATTCGCCATTTCAAACTGCATATTGTAGAGTTCAAAATATTTGCCCTGTTTTTGAAGAAGGTCTTCATGCTTGCCTTCTTCCACGATTCTTCCGCCGTCGATCACAATTATCCTGTCGGCAAACCGGATGGTCGACAGCCTGTGGGCAATGACAAAAGTAGTTCTTCCTTTCATCAGATTTTCAAGCGCCTGCTGTACGAGTTGTTCTGCAGTGGCATCAAGGGCTGAGGTAGCTTCATCCAGAATCAGGATGGGGGCATTTTTAAGAAGCGCCCTTGCAATACAGACACGCTGCTTTTCTCCGCCGGAGAGCCTGTTTCCCAGTTCACCGATCATCGTATCAAACTGTTCCGGGAATCTCATAACAAAATCATGGGCAAATGCTGCCTTGGCAGCGGTTAGAATTTCTTCTTCCGTGGCATCTCTGTTGCCATAGGCAATATTATTCCGGATGGTGTCATTGAATAAAATGGAGTCCTGGGTCACCAGAGCGATCTGCTCTCTTACTGACGCTATTTTAATTTTCCGGATATCCGTATTATCGATTGCAATCTGTCCTTTTGTAACATCAAAAAATCGGGGTATCAGATTGACCAGTGTGGATTTTCCACCGCCGCTTTCTCCGACCAGGGCGATGATCTCACCAGGTTTGGCATGGATGTTGATGCCTTTCAGCACATCATCTTTTTGATACCTGAAAGACACGGCATCAAAGCGGACACTGTGCGAAATTTTTTCAAGTTCTATGGCATCCGGATGATCTTCAATATCGGATCTGGTATCCAGGATATCAAAAATCCGGTCAGCTGCCGCGAGTCCTGTCTGAACCGAATTGTTGAGTTTGGCGATTTTTTTGGCAGGAGAGTAAAGAAGAAGCACCGCCGTCATAAAAGACATGAATGTTCCGGGTGTTGTCGTACCGTTAAATACCCGTGAGCCCCCATACCAGATGATAAACCCGACACCAAAACCGGTGGCGACTTCCATCACCGGTGATGTCAGGGATTTGGACACAACAGCCTTGATGTCCAGCCGGAACAATTTTTGTGTTTTTTCAAAAAATCGTTTTTTTTCATATTCTTCCATGCCGAATGCCTTGACGATCTTTGTACCGGCAAAGGTTTCGTGAAGAAAAGAATTGAGTTCAGCCATAGCCACCTGGCATCCTGTGCTGATCCGCCTGATCCGTTTTCCAATGGCCACAATGCCCCAGAACGCCAAAGGAAGGACTGTAAATGCATAAAGGGCCATTTTCCAGTCTCTGTAAAAAATGACCATGATGAGTCCCACCATGGTGAAAAAATATTCGATGGCCCCGGTGACAGACGTTGAGACCATGTTTTTCACAATATTTACATCATTGGTAATTCTCGACATCAGGACACCGGTCTTTTCCTTATGAAAAAACGCGAGGGAAAGGTCCATGATCCGGTCATACAGATTGTCCCGAAGCTTTTTAATGACCGCTTCTCCCACATAACTCATGTAGTAATCTTTTCCAAAAAGGGCGACACCTCTTAAAAGGAAAATAAAAGCGATGCCAATGGGTAAAAGGGTCAGCATCCGTTCATCCTGCTCCACAAAGATATCATCCAGCATGTTTTTTACTAAAAATGCCGTGGCCGCTGTTGTGGCGGCAATAATCATCATATAGAACATGGCGGCCAACAACCTGAGCCAGCTGTCCTGTAACAGGGCAAGTACCCGTTTTTCCCTATCTGTCAATATGGATAAAAATTTTCCCATTGTCCTATCGAGCCGTATTATTTTGAATCATGTTTAAGGCGATCTCAGCTGTCCGTTCAGACGCGCCTGGCCCACCCAGACGTTTTCTGATGTCAAAAAGCTTCTCCCTTGCCTGTTGGTAGAGCGCATCATCTTCCAGAAAACGACAAACGGTTTCCGCGATCTTACCGGGTTCAGCGTCACCCTGCAACAGTTCCGGCGCCACTTCCTCCCCGGCAATGATACTGGCAAGCCCTACATGGTTCAGCTTTACAAATGCACGCCCTAAAAGATAACTGACCGTAGACATTTTATATATGATCACCATGGGAATGCAGTGGATGGCTGCTTCAAGGGTCACGGTGCCTGAGGCGGCAATCACCAGTTTCACCCGGTCAAACACGTTTCTGACATCCCCTTTTACAAACTCAAAATCGCCTGTCAACGCCTGCCCTGCAAACATCTGCTTCATACTGTCTTCATCCGCCGATGGCGCCACGGAAATCAAAAAAGTCACTTTTTTATCCAGCCGCTTCTGAATGGCTTCAGCAGCCTGAAGCATGACCGGAAAAAGTCGTGAAATTTCGTTTCTCCGCGATCCGGGAAGAAGTCCTACTGCCAGCGTATCTGTTTTTGTGATACTCATCGTGGTTGGCATATCCGGCGTGTAGTCCAGAAGGGGATTTCCCACAAAGCTTGTTTTCACCTGATAATTTTTATAGAAATCAACCTCAAAAGGTAAAATAAGGGCCAGGTGATCCACATATTTTTCAATTTTTTTCACCCTTCCCTTCCGCCAGGCCCAGACTTTGGGGCTGATGTAATATAGCACAGGAATTTGATTTTTCTTGGCGAACCCAGCCATATGAAGGTTAAATCCCGGATAATCGATGAGAATAAGCAATTCCGGACGCAACTGCTTGATAGCAGTTTTTATGGTGTTCATGCTGCGTAAAATTGAATAAAGGTTTTCAAACACTTCGGTGACGCCCATGACAGCAAGAGATTCAGTATCGATAAATGCCTGTAATCCTTCTGCCTGCATTTTTTTTCCACCGATCCCGCAGAAAAAAATAGCGTCATCTTTTTTTTTCATGGCCTTCAGCAAGTGTGCGCCGTGAAGATCACCTGACGCTTCTCCGGCAATGATCATGACACATTTTTTATGGGGCGGTCTTTCGATCATCACGTGTTGTCCATCTTTCTTTTCAGAACTTGCCGTCTTTGAGGGCCAAAATGACTATTTTATGCTGATCTGCCAGCCCTATCATTTCCTTGCGGTCAAACACGACCGCTTTTCCCGCTTCAATGACAAGGACAGATACGCCTGATTCATGCATGGTTTTAATGGTTTCTGCGCCCACCGCAGGCACATCAAACCGCATATCCTGCAAAGGCTTGCTGACCTTTACCACGACAGCGTTTCCTTTGCCCAGTTTTCCACCGCGCCTTATCGTGGCATCTGTGCCATCGATGGCTTCCACCGCAAGTACAGTCCCGCCGCTGATGACAATGCACTGGCCGATATCGAGCCTGCCGATTTCCTTGGCCAGCTTCCAGCCGGTTTCGATATCCTTTTTTTCAGCCTGGTCGGGTTTCCGCTTTGACCATACCCCTTCTTCTGCGAGCATTTCAGGACACAGAAATGTGGATGCGCGGACAGCGATGTTTTCCTTTTCAAGGACTCTTGCAAACGCCCTCAGGAGACCGTCGTCATGGGTGCTTTTCATGCCGGATAAAATGGAAATGGCCTTTGTATCCGGCCTCACATCTACAAACATCCTTGTTTTCTTTATCGCACCCAGCATGACCACATCATGGACATCGTTCTTTTTAAAATACCGGATAAGGCGCTTCACCTGGCCCAGATGCTGCCATTCCAGATCCGAAACAATCCCTTCAAGGGCCGGATCGGCTTCATTCTTAAAGGCAACCGTCATGACCCGGTATCCCTTTTCTCGGGCAGCCTTTGAAAAAAGAATGGGGAACTGGCCGCTCCCCGCTATTAATCCGATATTCATGTAATCCCTTCTATCTGGTTATCCCCCGCTCGGATGACTTGATAAAGTTTATGAAATTCACCACTTCCGGCACCAGGTCCACTTCCGCACGCACCCTTTCCACAGCTTCATTTACGGTAAGGCCGATTCTAAAAACAATCCTGTATGCTTTCTTCAGCAAGGACAATGTTTCCTGGGAAAACTCATGCCGTTTCAGACCCACCGTATTCAAGCCGTGAAGCTTTGCCCTGTCGCCTGCGGCGATGACATAAGGCGGAATATCTTTAACGACCGCGGATTTGCCGCCGATAAACGCATAATCGCCGATCCTCGTAAATTGATGAATGGCGACAAGACCGCCAACGGTGGCGTGTTCACCGATGGTCACATGGCCTGCAAGGGTGGCATTATTGGCAAGCACCACCTTGTTACCGATTTTACAATCGTGAGCCACATGGGTATAGGCCATGAGAAGATTATTTTCTCCGATTTCCGTAATCCCCCCACCTATGGCAGTCCCTCTATGGATGGTCACAAATTCCCGGATAACCGTGCCACACCCGATCTTGACGTAAGACCGCTCTCCTTCGAATTTCAAATCCTGGGGAATGGCGCCAATGGCTGCAAACTGAAAAATCTTGCAATTGGGTCCCACGGTCACAAAGGGATCAATGACCACATGAGGGCCTACTTCCGTACCTGACCCGATATACACATTTTCCCTGATGATCGTATAGGGCCCGATTTCCACGTTTGATCCGATTTCAGCTTTTGGATCGATAATTGCCGTTGAATGTATCATTATTAACTCCCGATGACAGCCATAAGAACCGCTTCAGCCACCACATGATTTCCTGATTTCACTATACCGGTCATCCTCGACGCTTTTGACCGGAGATTCAGAATCCTTCCGTCTATCACCAACTGATCCCCCGGAATGACCGGTTTTCTCAATCGGGCCTTATCTATGCCTGAAAAGAAAAGGAGCCCCCGGTTTTCCTCCGGGATCGATTTCAACATCAATACGCCGCATGCCTGGGCCATGGCTTCTATGATAAGGACGCCGGGCATAACCGGTTTTCCTGGAAAATGCCCCTGAAAAAAGCCTTCGTTCATGCTGACGTTTTTAAGCGCCCGGATCGATTCCCCGGGAACAAGATCAAGAATCCGGTCGATCAGAATAAAGGGGTATCGATGGGGAAGAAAATCCATGATCCCAAGAATATCCATGACCATCGGAGACGACCCGTCTCCTTCGGATTCATTTTTCTTCTTTTCGATCATTTTCAAGCATCTCCAACCGTTTTTCAAGCTGAGTGATTTTCTTTTTCAATTCAGGCAGCCTTGCGGCAATGGAATGGGATTTCAGCCAGTCCTTATGGGGCATGCCGGGAATACCTGAAATAATCTCATTTCCGGGCGTAGATTTTACAATGCCTGCCTTGGGTCCGATAATCGTGTTGTCACCAATGGTCAGATGACCGGATATCCCTGCCTGACCCGCAATAATGACGTTTTTGCCTATTTTGGTGCTTCCGGCAATTCCCACCTGAGCCACCAGAATCGTATTTTCTCCAAGAACGACATTATGGGCCACATGGACGAGGTTATCTGTCCGGACGCCTTTGCCAATCACTGTCTCACCCATAGTGCCGCGGTCAATGGCATTCAGGGCACCCAACTCCACATCATCTTCTATTCTTACAATACCCGTATGGGGAATTTTGTGATATTTCCCATCCTGGGGTGCAAATCCGAATCCATCGCTCCCGATCACGGTCCCCGCGTGAATGGTCACCCGGCTGCCGATCACGCAACGCTCAAGTACGGTCACATTGGCATGAAGACAGACATCATCTCCCAGGATGACGTGATCGCCGATAACGACTCCGGGATGAAGAAAGATACGGCTCCCCACTGTGACATGGTTTCCGATAACAACAGACGGACCTGCCTGGAAATCGGCACCGGAACGAAAATGATCTCCAATGCTTGCGGACGGGCTGATTGCATCACATGTTTTTTTTTCCGGATAAAACAACCGGGTCACCTGATTGAAGGCAATCTGGGGATGTGCCACAAAAATCAGGTTGTCCCTGTTTCCATCAAAATCTGCCGGCACAATTACAGCGCCAGCCCCGGTATCATGAAGCCTTTTCAGAAACTTTGCACTGCCTGCAAAGACGATATCTGTTTCACTCGCCTCATCAAACGGTGCGACATTCAGGATTTCCTTATCTGTATTGCCCTTGAGACGGCCACCCACCGCGTCCGCGATTTGGCCTAATGTCAAACCTTTTCTGTCCATCGGTTTGTCTCTGTCCGCTCTATTTGCCTGACGTCTGTTTGGCTGTAAAATCATTATAAAGCTTGATCAGATCATCGGTCACATCCATATTGCTTCTGAAATACACCACACCGGCTTCCGTTTTTTCAATAATCATGAGGAACCCTTCTTTTTTGCCGTAATCTTCGGCAACCTTGAACAGGTCTTCCCGGATGGCATCGGTGTTCTCAAAGGTCAACTTTCGCATTTCAAGTTCGTATTTTTTCTTTAATTCCTTGAGATCATTCACGCGGATACGAAAATCCCGTTCCTTTTCCTCAAGCCGTTCCCGGCTCAATACCATTTGCTCCCGCTGAAGATCCTCCTGTATTTTGTTGATATCCCCGCCCTTTTCGGTCAAATCCTTCTGCATTTCCTCGCCTTTTTTCTTGATCTCGGCCTGGATTTTTTTCCCCTGGCTCGACTCCATCATTATCCGCTGGAAATCAACAATCCCTATTTTAGCCACTTCCGCACTATAGAGTGAAGGAACGGAAAGGCAAACCATCATTAAAAAAACGCTTGCAAAAATTGTCAATGATCGCATGTTGAATTCTCCTATATTACATAATTATCGTTAATCATCCCATACTTTTAACTGAAGCACTAAAATGCTGTTCCCATCGTAAATTCCCAGGAGCCGTTCTTTTTCTCGCCGTCTCTGGGGGCAATGATTTTACCCCACTCAAGCCGGATCGGCCCGATGGGAGAATACCATCTGATCCCGTAACCAAAACTGGACCGGAGCCCCATGATATCTATTTCCTCATCTGTGCCGAATACATTTCCCGTATCCACAAAGGCAAGCGCCACAAGACCTGCTTCCTGAAACAAGGGATAGAGAAGCTCCACATTAAACTGAAGAAATTTGTCGCCACCAACTTCAATTTCCCGCATATCATTACCTATCTGGATCTCTTCTGTGGCATGAAGATCACGCCAGCCAAAGCCCCTTACCGAATTCATCCATCCCAGGTAGAACTTCTCATAATCCGGAAGCCTGCCATCTGTCCCCTCGCGTACAAATCCGATTTTCCCATGGGCAAATCCGATAAACTTCCATAAAAGCGGATAATACCATCCGCTTTCACCGGTGTACTTGGTAAATGCAATATCCCCGCCCAGGAATTCTCCGGCATACTCCACAGAGATGCTATGTTCCGAGCCTTCCGTGGGGTTGAACATCTTGTCTCTGGAATCGTAACGAAGGGTGGCAGTAATACTGCTGGTTCTGTCCACACCCTCGGCTTCCGTGGTCAGCCCTTCCGCCACATCCTTTATTTTTGACCGCTCATAAGAATAGGAAAGATAAGCTCTTGTATAATCATAAACCGGATAACCGAATCTCAATCCACCGCCGATGCTGTCCTTCTCATAATAATCATAGTCTTTTTTCCAGTTGTACAGATCAAATCCTGCAGAAAGGGGAATGTCAAAAAGCCAGGGTTCTGTAAAACTGAACGTGTACCGGCTTGATGTGCCGCCAAATTCAGCCTTGAGATTAAGGGTCTGGCTACGCCCCAGGAAATTTCTCTGAGAGACAGAAACGGTTCCGAACATATGTTCCTGGCTGCTGTAGCCCGCACCAAAACTGAATGTTCCTGTGGGTTTTTCAGACACATCGACCTTCAGAATCATCTGGTCATCTGCACTGCCTTTTACGGTATCCACTTTCACATCCTCAAAGAAATCCAGCCGGTACAGATTTCTGATTCCCCGTTTCAACCGTTTGCCGCTGTAGAGTTCCTGTTCATACACACCCAATTCCCGGCGGATAACCTTGTCCCGTGTTCTTGTGTTGCCGTTGATGATAATTTTTTCAAAGTAAACCTGTTTCCCCTTGGCGATTTCAAACGTAATATCCACTTTTCTCTCTTCCAGGTTTTTTTCAAACCGGGGATAGATCTCCGCATTGGCATATCCGTTATCCGAGTAATAGTCCGTAAGGGCAATCTGGTCTTCATGAAGGGTCTTTCTGTTGCAGTAGGTCTCTTTTGTAATCTTTGTCAGACCCAAAAGGCCTTCTGAAGGAATAAGGAGATCCCCTTTGAAATCCACTGTCCCGACCTTGAACTGCGGCCCTTCGTCAACCTTGATGGTAACGTATATGAAATCATCCTTATATTCAATCTGCGGTTCACCCACCCTGGCCTGAATATAGCCATTGATCTGGTAATTGGCATTCAATCGCTCCACATCCTGATTGATATCCTCGGGTTTTAAATCTCCGGAGGATGTCAGCCAGGAAAAGAATCCTTTTTGCTTGGTTTTCATGAGCTTTTTTAATTCTTTATCCGAATAGGCGCTGTTCCCTTCAAATACAATCGATTTGATCCGGATTTTTTGGCCTTCCTTGATAATAAACTCCAGATCGATCTGGCCCTTTCCCCTGGGCCGGGCTTCATAGGCCACTTCTGCATGGTGATAATTCTTTTCAGCATAAAGCTCTTTAATTCGGGTGATGTTATTTTTTATTGCAAAAACATTCATAATGGACCCGGCACTGATCGTCAGAGCTTCCTTGATTTCATCCGTGTTGTAGGCCTTATTGGCTCCCTTGATGATAATTTCGCGTATGGTCGGTTTTTCCTGAACCGATATGGTGACGACCTCCCCATCAGCCTCTGTTTTCGAATCAATCCGGATATCATCAAAATAGCCCATTTTGTAAATGGCCTTGAGATCTTCCGAAAGGGTGCCTCTCACAAACACATCACCGGGTTTTGAACTGATCACCCTCAGAATCGCGTCATCCTCAATACGTTCATTTCCTTCAACATGGATAGAGACAATTTTTTTCCGTTGAAAAAGGACTGTGCCAATCTGACGGGAAATTTTACTGACAACAGGCAGAAGATTTTCCATGCCATCCCCGTCATCATAAAATGTCTGAACCCTCTCATCAGAAAGGGTTGACACCAGATTCACGTCCAGACTGATCCGTTTGCCGATATAGGTCAGGCTTCCCCAGATAACGGCATCCACACCTTTTGTCCGGCCAAACTGCCTCACCAGATCGGGATTCTGGATCATAATTTCCCATGCCTCATCCGTTGCCATCCGGGTTTCAACAATCTCTGCGCCGTCCTGCTTCAGATTCTTTAAGAGCATGCCCGGGATTTCTGTTTGAAGATAGCTGATCGATTCTTTTGCGAAAACATTAAAAGGAAGTACGGTAACCTTTCTGTGTTCCTCTGAAAATCCCTCTTCCGGGAATATATTTATCAGCACATTGATAATCAACAAAAATCCGGAAAAGACCACTCTCTTTACCATCACCTTTTTCAGCATAAATGGAAACCTCTGCTTCTTTAGCGTTCGGACGATCGATTCAAAAAGGCCGTTCACATTCCCTCTTCGAGACGGCCGTCAACTAACGTCAGCTGCATTTTCAACAGCTTTGCCAAATCAATGTTATGAGTGACCACAATCAGGGTCATCCCAAGTTCCAAATTCAGTTCAACAAGAAGTGCATGAATTTTCTCACTGGTTCTCTTGTCAAGATTTCCCGTGGGTTCATCTGCAAGCAGCACGGCCGGTCTTAAAATCAGTGCCCTTGCAAGAGCAACCCGCTGTTGTTCACCGCCCGAGAGTTCGCCAATCCTGTGCCTGAGTCTTTCCTTCAACCCCACCCGGATAAGCATGGCAACAGCATTTTCAGATGCATCCACCCTTTTCTCTCCCTTGATGAGAGAAGGCATCATTACATTCTCAAGAGCTGTAAATTCGGGAAGCAGGTGGTGGAACTGGAATACAAAACCAATGGACCGGTTCCGGAACTCAGCCAGTTGATCCGAGTTGTAGGAAAAAACATCTTTGCCTTTAAAATAAAGGGTGCCTTTGTCCGGCTTGTCCAGAGTTCCCACAATATTCAGAAGCGTGGATTTGCCGATCCCCGAGGCGCCCACCACAGCAATCGTATCACCTGTCATGATGTCGTAATCAATATCTTTCAGCACGTCAAGCCTTGACCCGCTCGAATTGAATCCTTTTGACACCCCCTGAAGACGGATAATCAGACCTTGATCGTTGTTTTCAAGCAGACTTTGATCAACCATATCGAATCGCCTCAACCGGATCAAGTTTTGCCGCCTGACGTGCAGGGTAAAGGGTCGCCAGATAACAGATCACCATGGATGCCAGGCCGATGACTGTCACATCAAATGCTTCAACCTTCACCGGAAGTGTGGAAAATGGATAGATATCCGGGAGATTGATGAATTTGTATTGGCTTAAAAGCACGCAGAGCACATATCCCAGACACAAGCCAATGGTTGTGCCGATAAATCCGATGGCAATCCCCTGATAGACGAAAATTTTGCGGATATGCCGGTCACTCGCTCCCATGGCCTTCAGGATAGCGATGTCCCTTGTTTTTTCCATGACCATCATGATAAGCGTGCTTGCGATGTTAAAGGCTGCCACCAGGACAATCAAAATCAGAATAATAAACATAGCTGTCTTTTCCAGCTTGAGCGCTGAAAAAAGACTCTGGTTCATCTGCATCCAGTCTTTTGTCCAATAGGGAAAGCCCACATCAATGCTGATCTGTTCCGCTACCTGATCGGCCTTGTAGATATCCTTGATCCAGACACCGATGGCCGTGACCGAATCCCCCATTCGGAACAGTTTCTGGGCTTCATGCAAATGGACATAACAAAAGGCATTATCGTATTCATAAAGACCGGACCGGAATTCTCCGGTCACCCGGAAACGATTCATGGAAGGGATGTGGCCGATAGGAGACATCATGCCTTTTGGAGATACAATATAAATGATATCCCCTTCACTCACAGCAAGTGTCCTTGCAAGATCATGGCCCAGAACGATACCCGGAACTTTGGGAATGGCGTTTCCTTCTTCATCCAGACCAAATGCCTGGCTCTCGGGCAGTTTTTCCTCAAGGTCACTGTTGTCGAGACTTTTCACAATCTGGATCGATGCCCTGGGATCAACTCCTCTTAAAAGGGCGCCAGAGACATTCGATGCGGATTTAAGCATGACCTGAGCGTAAATAAACGGGGAAATATCGGTGACCGATTCTGTTTCTTTCACTTTTTCACCGATTTTTTTATAATTATCAAACGCACCATCATGGCGCATGATCATAATATGAGGCTCAAGCCCGAGTATACGGGTCCTGAAATCAGATTCCGCCCCTGTCATGACTGCAATAACAACCACAAGCGCCATGACCCCCACCGCGACCCCTGAAACCGAAAGAAACGTAATAATGGAAATAAACGCCTGTTTTCTTTTGGCTTTGAGATAACGTCTGGCTATAAAAAATTCAAAAGACATATCTGTATTGATTCAATTTTTTCCTGAAAAAGGGAACGGATTGAATATGTTATCAATTTCATTAAAGATCAATGAAAAATAACGCCTGGTTGCCTGATTCCTCGCCATCTGTTCATTATGATTCTCAACTTTTCTGAGGTTTCATCAGTGGAAATAAAATCACCTCCCGAATGGACATGGCACCTGTAAACAGCATGATCATCCGGTCTATGCCGATTCCTTCGCCTGCAGCAGGTGGCATACCATATTCAAGCGCTTCAATATAGTCCGAATCCATCTGATGTGCTTCTTTATCCCCGGCTTCCCTGTCTTCCATCTGCTGAAGGAATCGTTGTTTCTGATCCACAGGGTCATTTATTTCAGAAAAGCCGTTTGCTATTTCCCGGCCTGCAATAAACAGTTCAAAACGATCTGTCAATTCCGGATTTTCGTCATTTTTTCTTGAAAGGGGCGATACTTCTACAGGATATCCTGTAATAAATGTAGGTTGAATGAGTTTTGGTTCCACAAGTGCATCGAAAAGCTTGGTGAGAATTTTCCCGATCCGCTCTGTTTTGGTCAGGGTTACCCCTTTTTTTACGGCAAACTCAATCAGGCCTTCCCGGTTTCCAAACAGGCCGGGATCAAGTCCACCGATTTCCGAAAGCGATGTCAGCAATGGCATTCGGTTCCACTTGCCGCTGAAATCAATTTCCTCACCATCATAGGTAATAACCGGTGAGCCATTAACAGCCATGGAAACTTCCCTGAACAGCTCTTCAGTCAGCACCATCAGATCTTCATAAGTGGCGTATGCCTGATAAAATTCGATCATGGTAAATTCAGGATTATGGCGTGTGGACACACCTTCATTTCTGAAATTTCTGTTAATTTCAAATACACGGTCAAACCCGCCCACAAGCAGTCTCTTCAGATAAAGCTCCGGTGCAATCCTTAAAAAAAGATTCATATCAAGCGCATTATGATGGGTTACAAACGGCGTGGCTTCTGCACCGCCAGCGACCGGTTGCATCATGGGGGTTTCCACTTCCAGGAAATCCCTATTCAGAAGGAACGAACGCACAGCCTGAATCATTCGGGTCCGCTTGACAAATATTTCACGGACGTCCTGATTCATGACAAGGTCAAGGTAGCGCTGCCGATATCTTTTTTCAGGATCTTTTAAGCCATGAAATTTTTCAGGAAGGGGTCTCATGGATTTGCTGATCAGGGTCATTTGATCTGCCAGAAGTGTCCATTCTCCTGTCCGGGTTTTGAACATTTTCCCGCTGACACCGATAAAATCTCCCACATCCAGTTTTTTAAACAGGCTGTATGCCTCTTCACCGACTTTATCAGCTCTGATATATGCCTGAAGCTGACCGGTTCGATCCCTGAATCTGATAAAAGAGGATTTCCCCATTTTATTGATGGCCATCATCCGGCCAGCAGTCTGAAACGCCTGGGTGTTATCGGAGGCGGAAGGGTCACCGCCAGCATCATCCGGCTGCGTCCCGGCCCAGGCATTGATCTCCTGAATGGTATCAGAGGCCTTGAAATCATTGGGAAACAAACGAATGCCACCCTGTTTGATATCTTCTATCTTCTTCTGACGTAATTCAACAATATCCTTAGATATTTCCATAGCAAACTCCAAACGAATAAAAAAGATCAACAAGCCTGTTGATCATTATGTGTCCAGTACATCTGACAATTATAAGCACGTTTAGCTAACCTATTTAGGTGGCAAGTGTCAAGACTAACCCTATGTTCTTACAAAAAATTCAATAAATTTGAAAATCGTATCCGAGGACCATTTATCTGTGGACATTCACAGAATTTCTATTTTATATTACATGCCAGGTGATCGGATTCATTAATATTTAAGAATTATACCGCCTTCATTTTTCTGCAAATCACCGGGAAAATGTTAAACAGGGCTGACCGCCTGAATTAACCCATTTATCCATAAGGGGAAAACATGAGTATTAAAAAAATTGTTCATACACCATCGGCCTATCAGTATCCGCTGCTGATAAAAAATCTGTTGTCCACCCCCCTTATATATTCTCCGGATAAGGAAATCGTATACAGAGACAAAAGCCGGTACACATACAAAACACTATACAAACGCATCTGCCAGCTTGCCAATACACTTAAAAACCTGGGCGTAAAAGAAGGGGACACCATCGGCGTAATGGATGTGGACAGCCACAGATATCTGGAATGTTTTTTTGCCATCCCCATGATCGGAGCTGTTCTGCATACCATCCATATCAGGCTCACTACCGAGCAGATCGCCTATACCATCAATCATGCCGAAGATGATGTCATTATTGTCAATGCCGATCTTCTGCCTATCCTGGAATCCGCTAAAAACCAGCTCAAAACCGTTAAAAAAATTATCCTCATGAGCGATGACGGGAATATACCGCAAACACAAATCGCCCTTGCTGGTGAATATGAAAACCTTCTTGGACAGGCTGACGGCCACTACGATTTCCCCGATTTTGATGAAGAGGCCATGGCAACCGCATTTTATACATCCGGGACGACCGGAAACCCCAAAGGGGTTTATTACAGTCACAGACAACTCGTCCTTCATACCTATGGCCTCATGGCCGCGCTTACCGCATACAAGGCCCAGGCATCCTTCAATTCGGAAGATGTCTACATGCCCCTGACACCCATGTTTCATGTGCATGCCTGGGGGGTCCCCTATCTGGCCACGCTTTTGGGAACAAAACAAGTATATCCTGGACGCTATGAACCAGAAATGATTCTCAAACTGATTGTCAAGGAAAAAGTGACCCTGTCCCATTGTGTACCCACAATCATGCATATGCTTGTGAACAGCCCTGCCATGGATAAAATCGATCTTTCCGGCTGGAAAGTCATTATCGGCGGTTCAGCCCTTTCAAAAGGTCTTTGCAAAGCGGCAATGAACAAAAACATCAACCTGTATACGGCCTACGGCATGTCTGAAACATGCCCGCTCCTCACCGCCGCTCTTTTGAAACCTCATATGCTGGATTGGGATATAGACAAACAGGTTGATGTCCGTTGTAAAACAGGTCTTCCCGCACCAATGGTCACCATAAATATTGTGGACCCTGACGGTCATTCGATACCCCATGACGGCAAAAGTACCGGAGAAATTGTTGCACGAGCACCCTGGCTGACACAAGGATACCTCAAGGAGCCTGAAAAAAGCGAAGAACTCTGGAAAAATGGTGTGCTCCATACCGGGGATATCGGCTATATTGACAAGGAAGGATATCTCCAGATCACAGACCGGTTAAAAGATGTCATCAAGTCAGGCGGGGAGTGGATTTCCTCCCTTGAACTTGAAGATATCATCAGCCAGCATCCGGCCGTAAGTGAAGCCGCTGTCATTGGCGTTCATGACGAAAAATGGGGAGAGCGTCCCTGCGCACACATCATATTAAAGGAAGACGCCAAAGGAAAAGTGACTGTAGATGATATCAAATCCTTTATCATGAAACAGGTTGAAAAGGGTAATTTGCCCAAATATGGCGTACCAGGCACAATTATTTTTGTAGATGTCATTCCAAAAACCGGGGTTGGGAAAATAAATAAAAAACATATCCGAAGCCAGTATACGATGGGATGAAAACTGCATGCCTAATTTTTTTAAAAAACACGGAACAGAACATGTCAAGGATAAAATGGAACCCATAACATTCGCTAACTGGAAAAATAAAGTCGTATTGCCAGAACAGGTGCTTGAAAAAATAAGCCCTGGCATGAGTATTTTTATTTCAACCGGTGTTTCCGAACCCAGAACCCTTGTCAAGCATCTGATGAAATCTGATGCAGGAAATCTCCAGGATCTTGAACTGATACAGGTATTAAGCCTTGGCGATGCCATATCCCTTAAAGAACTGAAACAACACAAATACCGGCTGAAAACTTTTTTTTCAGGATGGATTGCGAATGATGCCATAATGGCAGGACGCGTTGACCTTATCCCCTGCAGGTACTCACAGATTCCCAAACTGCTTGAAGCCAGAAGTTTCCCCATTGATGTGGTCTTTGTTCAGATAACCCCGCCAAACGAATCCGGATACTGCAGTTTTGGCGCATCCGTTGATGTGGCGCGAATCGCCATGAACCGGGCATCTTTTGTCGTCGGTGAGATTAACCCTCTGGTGCCTGTCACATTTGGCGACACATTTGTGCATATTTCAGACTTTGACATGATTGTTGAATCCGACGCACCGATGATCTATTTTAACAGATGGCCCAAAGATGATGTGTTTGACAAAGTGGCGTATAATGTTGCATCCCTGATTGAAGACGGGAGCTGCATCGTATTTTCAATAGGCCCCCTGTTTGACGCGTTGAGCAAACACCTGACGCATAAACGGGATCTGGGGATTCAGTCACCCATATTTACTGACGCGTTGATGGAAGTCATTCAGAGCGGTGCGGTGACAAACCGGCGCAAATATTTCTATCCCGGCAAATCCCTATGCTGCTATGCGCTGGGCACGCCGGAGCTGATGAAATGGCTCCACCGGAATCCACTTGTTGAATTTCAGGGCATCGATCAGGTGTTCAACCCAAACCGGATAGGCATGAATCCGAATATTGTGGCCATTATTCATGCCAGAAAAATCGACCTCTCCGGCAGGATCGCCCTCCATACCGGTAAAGGGAACATTGCAAGCGGCCCGGCTGAAGTCATTGACTATTTCTCAGGTGCAAATATTTCAGAAGGCGGGTTTGCGGTATTCGCGCTTCCCAGCAGAAATCTCAAAGGCGAATCCAATATAATGATATCTGTTGAGAAATTCCCAAACCGGTTCAGCATGAGAGAATCCATTGAAATCATCGTCACCGAATACGGTATTGCCCATCTGAGGGGAAAATCAATCAGGGAACGCGCCCAGGCGCTTATAGACATTGCCCATCCGGAAGACAGGGAATCCCTTGTTAAAAAGGCAAAACGGGAAAAAATTCTCTATGAGGACCAAATTTATATTGCTGAGTCTGCCCATTTCTATCCGGAATCCATTGCAACGATGCAGGGATTCAAAAACAATCTGAAAGTGAGATTCAGAGCCATTAAACCGTCCGACGAAGAGGGGATGAGAAGACTCTTTTACCGTTTCTCGGACGAAGCAGTTTATTACAGATATTTTACGCCTGTCAAAACCATGCCGCACTCCAAAATGCAGGAGTATGTCAATATCAATTACAAACAGGTAATGTCCATTATTGGCATTCTGGACGATCAGGACCTTATCATCGCTGAAGCAAGATATATCAAACATCCGGATAAGCCTTTTGCGGATATTGCCTTTGTCGTGGATGAAGAATATAACGGCTCTGGTATCGCCACATTCATGTTTAAAAAACTGATCCAGATCGCAAAAGACGCGGGGTTGAAAGGGTTCACAGCCGATGTATTGTCATCAAACATCGGCATGATGAGAGTATTTGAAAAAGGTGGCCTGACGATCAAGTCAAAACTTGAGTATGGGGCTTACGAACTGACGATACCGTTCGATACGAATACAGATGCCTTTCATTATCAATATCCAAAACAATGATTGGTCAACGATTAAGGAAGGTGGCATGAACGACTTGCATGAAACGGACATTCTCACAAAGGTCACAAAATATAACCTGATTCGGGCAGGAAGAATGCTTCATATTGACATTCATGAAGCGCTTCATGGTCAATTGGCAGGAAAATTTGTCGCTGTCCCCAACCTCATATCCATTGTCGCCAAGCAGGAATACCAGGGCGTGGGAGAAACCGAAGCCCAAGCCCTTTCAGACTGTCTTGTAAAAATTAAAGATGTGGCTATCGAAAAAATGATGCCGACCCATAAAAACAGGGCTGAGGGTGAAGAGAGCTAAACAGTTGAATAGTCAAATGGAAGAATAGTTAAATAGTGAAAGGAATTCTATCAGTTTTAACCATTTAACTACTCAACCCATTCTCTATTTGACCATCCAACCCAATAAACCCGCGCTATCGAAGTGCATCTTTATTGAACAGGTTGTCTTTCAGTTCCACATTGTACTGGACAGTCTGAACATTCAATTCCGTTTTGCCACTGCCGTCAGCCATGATCATCACGATCTTAAAGGGTGTCTTGATACCATCAATCTCCCGGATGTCGGAATTTTCAATATATTTTAAAAGCGCCCCTTTCTGGAAAAGGTCGTCCCGCAATATCACATAATCTGTTTTCCTGACATAAGTGATCGATTTGTCGTAAATGCGATTATTTCCTTTTTTTTCGGCCTGCACTTTATAGCAATCGTCGCCATTGATGGTTTCCGATCCGATCAATTCATAGGTGTAATCGTCATTATTGCGCGAACTCAAATCCTCATAGGTAAAATGGGAATTCACAAATGACTTATCTTTTCCGGAAGACGTAATTCGCTTTATCTTTCCGGAGGACAGCCTCAACCACTGGTCGCTTTCTTTGCCCTTGTTCATATGCGTAAGAAGCTTTATCTTTGTGGGTTTTGTAAAAGAAATCAATGTTTTTGTGTTATCATCCCCATCCTTTTTCGACATAATTTCGAACTCTTTTTCAAGGGCCTTGTCTCCTTTATAAATCAGCATAATGACGGTGCTTGTCGCAGCGTCAGGCTCTATCATCTTTTTGGTTTGGTCAATGATCTCTTTTCCGGTCAGTGCCAGGGCAGTCTGACTGAAGAGAAATAACAGACATGAACAAATCGTAAATAATCCGGTAATTTTGATCTTTTTCACTGTGACCTCCTGTTTTCATTCGAATCGATTTAAGAATCATAGCATATTGGAACAGATTTTTATGACATATCACACCTGTATACAATTTCAAGGACCAGGCAAAAAAACACCACTTATGATCAAGATTTCTCTACAATTAAGTGCTATTTGGTATTAAGCCCCCAAAGATATTGCATCTTCAGTATGAATATGATAGCATTCCCAATCAGCTTTATAGCATCAGTTTGTTGTCATTAACATTAAATCTTACCGGTCAATAAGTAGAAAAATCAAATGCATATCAATCTACTCCGGGCTGGTATTCATCTGTTGGTTTAACACATTATCGCATTCAAACATTTGGTGCATGAGGGGGAGGAATATTATGTGGCAGTCGCTCAGCATAGCGAACAAGATCAGAATCAGTTTGGGTATTCTCATTATCGGCTATTTTTTTTCTACCCTATATGGATCTTTTGTAGGTGGGAAGTCTGAAGACCGGCTTACGATTGTATCTGAATCCATGTTCCCGGCAGCCACCCACAGTCAGACAGCACTCTCAACATTTAATGAACTTGTAAAATTATATAACGACGCAGTGATGCTTGGCGATGCAGACATGCTGGCCAAAACAAAAGAAAAAGCCACATCAACCAATGAAGCGCTGGATGCAATTGCAGGCCTTTCAGGACTTAAACAAAAAGAACGTGAAGACATCAACACCATGCTTAAGCAATTTGCCGAATATACAAAACTTGCCCAGACAACCTACTCAGCACTGGTTCTGCAAACAGAAACTGATTCATCCGCAAACACGACTGATAGCATTCAAAAACTTGCCAAAGACATGGAACAGTTAAAATCGAAACTGGCTGAGAATGTCAGCGATTCTGCCAAATCTCTTAAAAATGAACTGACATCCATAAGCAACGAGACAAAACGCCTGAGATTCATGAACTGGGTTATATTTGCCATTGTGGTTTGTTCTGCGATCGTTATCGTCTCCATCATTATTAACCGGTCGATCAGCCTCCCGTTACAAAGCACATTGAACATGGTCAAAGACATTGCTGAAGGCGAAGGCGACCTGACAAAAAGACTCGATATTACAAATAACGACGAAGTGGGGGAGTTGTCCAAATGGTTCAATGAATTTGTGGACCATCTGCAGCAAATGATTAAAAAAATAGCAGTGAATGCCGATTCTGTTCATAAAGCATCGACCGACCTTTCAGAACTGTCCATATTCACTTCAGAAGGTGCGGACCAGATGTCTGCAAAGGCAAACAAGGTATCCAAGGCTGCCGATGATATGGATACCAATATGACCTCTGTGGCAGCAGCCATGGAAGAAGCTTCCGCCAATACAAATCTTGTCGCATCTGCAACCGAACAAATGACCAGCACGATCGGCGAAATTGCAGAAAATTCAGAAAAAGCCCGGGCAATTACGGCTAAAGCGGTCACACAGGCGAGAACGGCTTCAGAAAGAGTAAAAGAACTTGGCATTGCCGCGCAGGATATTGGAAAGGTTACAGAAACGATTACGGAAATTTCAGAACAGACCAATCTTCTGTCGTTGAATGCCACTATTGAAGCTGCTCGAGCAGGTGAGGCTGGAAAAGGCTTTGCTGTTGTCGCAAATGAAATCAAGGAACTGGCCAGACAGACAGCGGAAGCGACACAAGATATCAAGGAAAAGGTGGAAGGGATTCAAAGTTCAACTGCAGGAACAGTCACCGACATTGAAACCATTTCCAAAGTCATCAATGAAGTCAATGAAATCGTTGCAACTATCGCTGCTTCAATTGAAGAGCAATCGGCAACAACAAATGAAATCGCCCAGAATATTGTCAATCTCTCATCAGGCATAAAGGATGTGAACGAAAATGTTTCACAGAGCTCCGAATTCTCTGGCCAGATTGCTTCTGATATTTCCGAGGTCAACCATGCAGCTAGTGAAATGTCAAACAGCAGCTCCCAGATGAATCTGAACACGGACAGGCTCAAGGAACTGTCGGTTCAATTAAAGGAAATGGTAGAAAAATTCAAAGTGTGATCCGATAACGTTCTTTATGAAAAAGAATCGATGTGTAAATAAGGAATGATCTAAATGGATATAGCATCCTTTGCCGGAATCATCTCTGGAATTTCTTTAATCATCAGCGCAATTGTTATCGGCGGAGATGTTCATAACTTTATAAACATTCAGGGACTTATGATTGTTGCAGGGGGAACGGTTGCTACCACGTTGCTGACCTTCCAGCTTAAAGATGTTGCTGCGGCCTTCAAGGCAGCCTACTTTGTTTTTAAAGAGGATTGCGAGGACCCAAACAAGATTATCGCAAATATGATCAAGCTATGCCATATCAGCAGAAAACAGGGTATATTAGAACTGAGCAATATCAAAACCAATTCAAGCTTTCTTAAAAAAGCCTGTAATTTGATTGCCGATGGCTCGGAGATTGATGTTATCCTTTCTTCCCTCAGGACGGAAATCAGTTCACTGAAAATGCGTCATCTGGTTGTTCAGGATGTATTTCGAAAAATGGGTATTTACTCTCCCACATTTGGTATGATTGGAACATTGATAGGCCTTGTGCAGATGTTAAGTAAACTGTCTGACCCATCAACAATAGGGCCTTCCATGGCAGTGGCTTTGCTCACCACGTTTTACGGTTCTCTGGGTTCAGCCCTCTTCTTTCTTCCCATAGCCGGGAAATTGAAATCAAGAACCATCCGGGAAGTGATTAATCATGAAATCATGCTTGAAGGAAGCCTGTCCATTTTAAAAAGCAACAATCCGATTATTGTTTACGAAAAACTATCATCTTTTGTACCGGCAAAAGGAAGGACCCCACTGAGTAAAATTAATGTTAAACCCGATGGAAAATAATACCGATTCTTTTGAATCGTTTCTTGAAGCAGACGAGGATGCAACCGGATGGATGACCACCTTTGCAGATTTGATGACATTGCTTCTTGTTTTTTTTGTGCTTCTTTATTCCATCTCATCATTCAACCTGCAGAAATTCACCATCGCATTCAAATCGATCAATAGCAACATGGGGGATATCAATCAGCCAACTGGCATCATGCCAATAGACGATATCCCGGGTCTTCTGAATACAAGGCTAACTATAGAAGAATTAACAGGTCTTCGAAAACGCATAGACAACATCTACGAAGAACTCGAACAATTTATCGAGGGGAAAGACTTAGGTGATTCCATCGATCTCCAGTATGTTGAGGGAAAAATTATCCTTATGATTAAAGGACAAGTTCTGTTTTCTTCAGGATCAGCTGAGTTAAATAAAAGTGCGATTCCTATTCTTGATGAGATTTCAGATCTGGTGAGCGGATACCCGGAATACACTATCAATATAAAAGGTCATACAGACGATGTTCCCATATCAACACCCCAATTCCCATCCAATTGGGAATTATCAGCTATTCGTGCAACATCAGTACTTAAACAAATGATACATTCAGGGATTTCACCTGAAAGGATGACAGCCACCGGATATGGCGAAGTATTACCAATAGTGCCGAATACAACAAAAGAAAACAGGGCGATTAACAGGAGGGTAGAATTTGTTTTGGAGAAAAAAACAAAATAACTCCATATTTGTAGATTATAAGACAGATTGCAAACGATCATCTTTCAGGTATAATCTCCCAGAAACCAAATCCATGGAGCTGACCATAGATAACGCACAAGTAAGAGTTATCAATATCAGTGCTTTTGGTGTGGGAATTGAAAATAATAATTACAGCGAAGGAGAAACCCACAATGCCAGCTTTACGCTTCCTGGACGAAACGCACGCATTTCAACGACATTAACCATCATCTACATTGACCCAAACAATTGCTGCCATTGTGAATTCAACGTTATTTCAAAGGATGAAGCCGAAGCCATCCATCAATATGTCTTTGAAAGGCAGATGGAAGAACTAAGAAACAAAAGCACTGCTTGAACCGCCGGGTTTGTTGGGTTTGTTGAGTTGCTTGAGTTACTTGAGTTTGTTGGGTTACTTGGGTTGAATGGTTTATTGGATAGATGGTTAAAACTGATACAATTCTTTTCACTATTTAACCATTCTTCCAATTGGCTATTCAACATTTAACTTGTACCGGGCATAAAATAAAAAAGGCCATGTGATTCTTCGATAAGAATCGTTTGGCCTTTTATAAAGTAAATTCCGGCGATG
>Ga0180007_10001824_pt1 | contig 26971 bp, 33 predicted proteins | sample MM_PC_MetaG_FD_121122 | JGI IMG/M metagenome (GOLD analysis project Ga0180007, IMG submission 121122) | Groundwater microbial communities from the Aspo Hard Rock Laboratory (HRL) deep subsurface site, Sweden - MM_PC_MetaG | ecosystem: Environmental > Aquatic > Deep subsurface > Groundwater... | reverse complement strand
AGTGACAGACGAAGAACTCGAAGCAATACTTATTTTACGTGAAAATTTTCATGGCGAGTGGAATTATTCAATCCTTCCCAATGAAAATTAAATGGCCATGTTATTATTTTACGGCTCCTAAAATCGGGTTATATATTATATAGTCATATGATACGCTTGACGTATCGCGTATTTTATATTATTTAAAATGATAAAAAGTTTTAAGGATAAAAAAACAAAACAGTTGCATGAGGGTAAACGTGTTCCTGCCTTTCAGTCTTTTTCACGTCAAGCTGAAAAACGATTAAGGGTTTTAGATGCAGCAGACACACTTGAAGCCTTAAAACAATTACCGAGTAACCGTTTTGAAGCCCTTAAAGGAAATAGAAAAGGGCAATATAGCATACGCATTAATGATCAATGGCGAATTTGCTTTGAATGGGAAAACAATAGTCCCGCAAATGTTGAAATTGTCGATTATCATTAAGGAGGTAAAAATGGGAAGAACACCTATTCATCCAGGAGAAATTCTAAAAGATGAACTCAGTGAATTGAATATATCCGCATCTGAGCTGGCTAGAGCACTTAAAATCCCACCAAACAGAATTACTCAAATTCTTGCAGGGAAAAGAGCTGTAACGGCAGACACAGCACTCAGACTGGGCAAATGGTTTGGAACAGGACCCCAAATATGGTTAAACCTTCAGCAGACATATGATCTTGATATAGCAACAAAACAAATAAGTAATGATCTTAAGAGAATAAAAGCCCGAGAAGCAGCTTAAATTAAACTGTAGGCATTTGGATAGAATTCTTCTGCAACAACTGCCTCGTTCAGTTCAAGCAAAAATCCATCATTCGGGGTCTTACCACGCATAATGCTTTTATTTCAATATGTTATCCTAAAAAATGGCCGTTTTTAGGGCCTATATCCCTCTTTTTACCCCCAAAAAAGGGCTTTTTCAAAATAATGAACATTCGGAATCCATCGCCGATCGATTTTTATTACTCTGTGGGTGCTGGGGTCGGACCACGCAAAACGATAAAAAGAGAATATTGGTTAAATGGTTTAAATGAAAGAATTCCTTGCACCATTCGACAATTCAACTGTTTAACCAGTTTTTTTCAACGCAATAAACTCACGTAACCCAATAAACCATGGCACGCTGTTTTTATGGTTAGCTGGCTTTTTGCATTCCTTTTTGAACAGCTTCTTCAATTATAGCTTTGAGAGAGTCTGCACTCATATTTGCCATTGACTTTATGTTTATGTGATCCCTCAAAACTTCATTGATTAAAGTTTGGTAATTGCCCCCCCCTGTTGTTCGGACCTTTTCTTTGAAATGCTCGACAACATCTGCATCCAGGCGAATAGTTATTCTAACTTTATTTGGGTCACGTGGTAGGACTGGACCTCGTTTTCCCTTGCTGAAATCATATTCTTTTTTCATTTTAGTCACCATATTGTTTACGTTCTTTTTTTGTTGCTTTTCTGGCAGAGATGATACGAATAGTTTCTTCTCTCCAGGTAAAAGAAACAACGAGAATATTACCATATGCATCCATGCCAATAGTTAGATACCTTTGTTCATAGGGGTTTGGATCATCAATTGTAATTGCATATTCATCTTCAAGGGCTATCACAGCATCGGTAAAGTCAACACCATGTTTTTTCAGATTTGAGCGTGCTTTATTTTTATCCCATTCGCAATTCATTTTCAATATGTACACCAAATGTACACAGAGTACAATAATTTTTTTCCCTTTCTCCGTTTTAAAAACTGGAGTGAAAGGAATGATAGGCGATAAATACCGTGGGGCTGTCATCATTCGGGGTCGGACCAAGCAAAATGTTTTCATTTCAACCAGTTATTCTAAAAAATAGCCCTTTTTCAGGCCCATATCGCTCTTTTTACTGTCAAAATGAGCATTATAGGAAATTAGGGAACTCATGAACTGGTTGAATGGAAAGATTGGGTGAAATGAAAGAATACTTTTCACTATTTGACTATTTATCTAATCTTTATTCTCCATCAGCATTGGTCATATAAATTTCTGCACCAATCTGTTTAAGTTCTTTAATGAATTTTTTATCAAACGTTACAATGGATGCTTCGCGGATAGATCTCCATAGACTTGCGACGACTGCATCACCAAAGTCTGAAATCATAGCAGGCCAATCATTCAATACAACTTTGTAATTCAGGTCATCTCTGATTTCAATTCCAGGCATGGAAATTAAATCTGCGATCATTCGGTTAATGGATGTTTTGGAATGATGATAGACCTTTTCCAATACGTAAATGAATTCTGATATTACATGCTGATGAAAATGGATGGTACATTTGGACCTTGCTGCCTGCTCAAAAAGCGTCGATACTTTTTCCTGCTGCTCATGATTTCTATCCGTCACAAACGACAACAAGGCATTTGTATCTATAATAAACATCTTCATCGATATCTTTCCAAATTTAATTTTTTAGCGAGCCCGATGTCTTTTTGCGTATCACCAGGGCCGACCTTGATGGAATTTTTATAAGATAAAAAATTGTTCTTTTTCACACGGACGAAAATTTTTCCGTCCTCGACCACCCAAGAAATGGTGTCACTCACGGAAAGTTTCATATTTTCCCGAATAGCCTTAGGAATTGTTGTTTGAAATTTTGACGTAATTACAGATGTTGCATCTTTCATAAAAAGCCTCCTTTAAATTCCTTTCATATTGACAATAATGTAAGGAATTATTTTTGTCAAGTTTGATGGTTTTTGTATGGGGTTGGGCCTCACAAAATGCTTTCATTTCAGCATTTTATTCTAAAATATGACCGCTATTAAGGCCTATATCGATGTTTTTACCCATGAAATAATCGGCAAAACAGAGATTGGTTAAACAGCATATTGGTTGAATAGAAGAGTGGATGATTGGTTAAATAGTTGAGTGGAAAATTGGTTGAATACCATGGTTTATTGGGTACCACAGTTTATTGGGTTTGTTGGGTTTATTGAGTTGAAAAACAAAAAATTGGGATATGGGTTGATTGGTTAAATAGATAAATGGCAGAATAAAAGCAAGGCCAAGGGTTTAGGGTTAAGAGGAAAAAGACCCACTTTCTGTGTTGTAAAGATTTTTATTTTTGGGGGTTGTCATATTGACAATCAGACCAGACCAGACTAAACTATGTTTAAACATAGAACTTTTTATAATGAAGGGCCACTATGAAAATTACGAATATATCAGAAGCAAAGGCCAGTTTGTCTTATTTGATAAAAATCGTTCAAGAGACAGATCAACCCGTGATTATAGGTAAGGCAGGGAAACCGGTTGCCATACTTTCTGCCTACAAAAAGAAACATTTCCCCCGCAGTCTCGGTGGAAGCTGGGAAGGCAAGGTGAAAATTTCCGATGACTTTGATGCTGTTGATAAAGAAATTTCCGATGGCTTCGATGAGTCATCAATTTTTCCAGATCAAAAATGAACATTCTTCTTGATACACACGTTTTAATATGGGCCTTGGAAAACAATCCCACACTCTCAGATAAAGCTGTAGCGGCAATTATTAATGCAGATAATATCGTTTTTGTGAGCGCTGCTTCAGTATGGGAAATTGGCATCAAAAGGAGCATGGGAAAACTTGAAGCCCCTGATAATTTACTTGAAGAGGTAAGCTTGCATCGGTTTACGCCACTTCCTATTAATTTAAACCATGCACAGCTTGCTGGAAAGCTGCCTCACATCCACAAAGACCCATTTGATAGGATACTGATTGCACAAGCTGTTCATGAAAAATTGACTATAGTAACACGAGATGAGTCAATTTTCCAATATGATGTAAAAATCCTGAAGGCTTAAACTATTGTTGCAAAAATCGAGAGTGTAAATCATTCGGGGTCGGACCACGCATAATGCTTTTATTTCATTTGGTTGTTCCCAAATATAGCCCTTTCTAAGGCCCATATCGCTCTTTTTACCCCCAAAAAAGGGCTTTTTAGAAATAATCGGCAAAACAGAGATTGGTTAGAAAGTTGAATAGTTATAAAAGCAAGGCGATAACTGCAGGGTTAAACCTTGTTTGGCAGAATACGAAGAGTGTGGTTAAGAGGTATTTTTTTGTGAAGGAATAAAAAAGGTTGAAGGGTGATTTTGGACATCAACATTCCAGGGGCAATGGGAAATAGAGTGTATGGCAGCGATTCCGGGGCGGCCCCGGAATGCTTTCAGGCCCAACATGGATATTTAACAGATTTTAAGATAAAAAATCTAAGATGTCGCCGTGCTTGACAATGGGTACGTTTGTGGGTACAGTTTAAGAAATTAAATAGATGAGGTATTGACTATGACTGTAAGTGTAAAAAGGAATGATACGTTAAAGTTCCGCATGGACAACGTGACAGCTGAGTTGATGGAGCGTGCCCGTTCTTATGTCAAGCTCGATAAAAGTAAGTTTGTCCGTCATAGCATTCGTGAAAAGGCTGAAGCGATTATCGCAGAATATGAAAACACACTTTTTACGCGAGAAGACTGGTATATGTTCTTTGACATGGTTGATCATCCGCCAGAACCAACGCAGCGCATGAAAAAAGCCGCGGAGAAATACAAAAAGATCACAACCCCTCATGCTGTTTGAACAGTTAAACCCAAAAAAACATGATCGTAATAACTTCGATTGCGGTGTTGAAGCACTCAATATGTATCTGCAACGGGTGGCGAATCAGGACCAGCGGCGCAGCCTGACAAAAGTCTATGTCTTGGCAGATGGAAAACGAGTGGTCGGGTATTATTCAATCAGTGCGCATTCCGTTTTGCGTGACCACTTGCCGGAAGATATTAAGCTGGCCAGTTATAAAAACATCCCGTTTCTGCTATTGGGCAAACTCGCGGTTGATAAAGATTATCAGGGGCAGGGCTATGGTGACACGTTGATTTTTCACGCATTTAAAAACACGCTGGATGCAGCCGAAAAAATTGGCATCCTGGGCATGATTGTCGAAGCCAAGGATGAGGTTGCTGTTTCTTTTTATAAAGGCTTTGGTTTTAAACGATTGCAGAGATCAAAGAATAAGCTGGTTCTACCACTGTCGGTGATGAAGAAACTGGTTGAATAGATCTGACTCTGATTTACAGGGCAGAGGTACGGGACGGCGGTGGACCCCACATGACATTCGGGGTCGGACCACGCATAATGGTTTTATTCCATTTGGTTATCCTAAAATATGGCCGTTTTTTAGGCCTGTATCGCTCTTTTTAACCCCAAAAAAGGGCTTTTTAGAAAAGAATCGGCAAAACAGAGATTGGTTAGAAAGTTGAATAGTTATAAAGCAAGGCAAAATATAATATTATGAAACAACCCCTAAAAACAATTATTAAAGATTTCCATTTGAGGCCCCTGCCCTCGTTTAAGCCTCGGCACTTAGACGTTCTGCGTGGAAGTGAAATTTCCCATTTAACTCAACGAACCCAAGCAACCCAATGAACTCAGGCAACCCAACGACTTACACGGTCTATTTTCAAATTGCAGGGATTTCAGTTGAAGTGACATCCGATCTTCCGGTTACGCCCTCGACATTTGGTAAAAAATTCGAGTCATTTCGAGTTGAGACGCCGGGAGCTGATCTGGTAAAAATCCATCATCATTTTTCACCACCGGATGTGACAAAGTATCAATTGAATGATGAGGTCTACCGGAAAGCGCCCTGGGTCATATTTAAAGAAGACGGGAAGTGGATATACGGTGAAGTCCTGCCCGGGAAAGACAGATTGAACCGGATGGCCGTATTCAGTGAGGATCACGCGAGTTGTGACATGTATCATGATTCGATAACGAAAAGAAACTATGTTGCCGGCAACCTGGCATCCCTTACCCTGTTCCCCACAGACCAGATTATATTTTCGAAAATTTTACCGGAACGACAGGGTTGTTACATCCATTCCGCAGGGTTGATTATCGATGGCAAGGGATATGTTTTTGTCGGTCACTCAGACGCAGGCAAATCGACTCTGACCAACCTGCTACGGAAGGATGCTGAGATTCTTTGTGACGACAGGAATATTATCCGCAAGCAGGGTCAGAAATTTTTGGTTCATGGCACCTGGAGTCATGGAGATATAGAGGATGTGTCTTCGGCTTGCGCGGAAATTCAGGGGATCATGTTTATCCATCAGGCCGACACAAACAGAATCGTTCCTGTAGAAAGCCGTCAGGAGGCCATGAAACGAATCCTCCCCTGCCTCATCAAACCCTTTGTCACTGCCGATTGGTGGTATCATGTGCTGGACCTGGTTGAAGATATTGTAAAACAGGTGCCATGCTATGATCTGTATTTTGATAAAAGCGGAAAAATAGTGGATTGGTTGATTGGATAATTGGTTTGTTGGGTTTGTTGGGTTCAAAAATAAGAAGCATGCGTGTACAGTGGTTTCAGGCAATCTAAATGGTGGAATGCCTTGCACTATTTGACCATTCAACTGTTTAACCACCTAACCAGTTTTTGATTTTCAACTCAATAAACTCAATGAACCCAAGAAACCCAAGAAACCAAAAAGCCCAGTGTCTATGAATTATTCTGAAACAAAATCCGTATATGACAGTGGTCTTTTTCAAAGGCACGGATCTTTGATGGCGCAGCTCGACATGGAGCTTACCGAAAGATGCAATAATAATTGTATTCATTGCTATATCAACCTGCCTGAAAATGATCGGCATGCGTTAGATAACGAATTATCCACGGATGACATCAAGGATATTCTGAAGCAGGCAGAGAAACTGGGATGCCTTGCTGTCAGGTTTACCGGGGGAGAGCCCCTGGTGAAAAAAGATTTTAAGGATATTTATCTGTTTGCCAGACAATTGGGCCTGAAAGTTGTTCTGTTTACCAATGCCTCGCTGATCGATGACGAAATGATAAGGCTTTTTTCACACATCCCGCCACTGAAAGAGATTGAGATTACGGTCTATGGCATGACCCAATCGTCTTATGAAGCTGTATCCGGTGTTAAGGGATCATTTAAAAAGGCGTTTGAAGGAATAAGACGGCTGAATGCCGCAAAGATACCTTTTATTGTAAAAGGCGCCCTGCTCTCTTCAGGTGCTCATGAACAAAAAGCGTTTGAAACATTTGCAGACCATATTCCCTGGATGAAAGGCAAGCCGGATAATATAGTGCTTCTTGACTTGAGTGGCAGAAGAGATCTGAAAAAAAATGATAAAATCCGCAAGTTGCGTATTTCTCCTGACGAACATGTCAGACGCCTGATGAATAATGGAAAAAAACTTATTGAAGAAGGAAGGCGTTTTCAGAAAACATTCAGGGTTGCTCCGGATAACGGGGATAGGCTCTTTACCTGCGGTGCGGGAAAAAATTTGTGTGTGGATGCCTATGGTAACCTTCAGGCATGCCTTTTATTGAGGCACCCGGATACGGTTTATGATTTAAAAAAAGGAACGCTTAAAGACGCCTTTCAGAACTTTTTCCCGGAGCTTCTGAGTAAAAAAGCTGAAAACCCTGAATTTATCAAACGGTGCGGCAAATGCGAACTTCGCGGATTTTGCGAGCAGTGCCCGGCAAAATCATGGATGGAACATGGCACTCTCGATACACCTGTGGAGTATTATTGTCGAATGGCTCATGCGGAGGCGGAGATGACCGGACTCGATAAGGATGAAATTGGTTGAATGGTAGATTGGGTAATTGGTTGAATAGAAAATGGGTCAAGTAGTTAAATAGTCGGTTGGTTGAATGGGAAAAGCTTAAAAAAAATACAAGGCTTGGCGTGTTCAATGATTTTAGACAATTTAAATGATAGAATTCCTACACTGTTTAACCATTCAACTATTCAACTACTTAACGATTTGACTATTTGACTATTTGATTAATCTATACAACTTGATTGGTTGATAAAATGAATAGTAAAATTAATTCTGGTAGTGTTTATGTGCCGTCTGATGAAGTGGTGGCACGGGAAATTGAAGGTGAACTGATAATCGTTCCCCTGACCTCGGGTGTGGGGAATATGGAAGATGAGCTGTATACCCTGAATGAGACCGGAAAAGATATCTGGTCAAGACTTGATGGCAAACGCAATTTGAGAAGTATTTTGGATCAGTTGAAAACCGAATACGATATGGATAGCCAGACAATTGAGGAAGATGCCAAGGGACTTCTGGAAGAGCTTCTGATACGGAAAATGATTGTTGAAAAAAGAAGCAAATAATGAATTGCTGCTCAGTGGTTCAGGCATGGCAGGGCTTATTGCCGCTGCGCTTGAAAAGGGAAAGCACTTTAAATTCATGGTAACAGGTTTTAGCATGTCTCCTTTTATAAAAAATGGGGATGTGGCTGTGATCTCTCCTTTTAAACACCGGCATATGGGGGTGGGCGATGTGGTCGCCTGTCTGGATAAAAATTCTCAAAAGCTTATGGTGCATCGGGTTATTGGAAAAAAAAACACGATGGTCTATTTAAAGGGGGACAATACCCTGACTGAAGATCTGCCGGTTCACAAGGATCAAGTTCTCGGTTATGTATCAAAGCTTGAAAGAAACGGAAAAAACATCACATTTTCCCTGGGACCGGGAAAGCGGATGATAGCTCTGCTGAGTAGAATGGGATTGCTGAAGTGGACAATTGACAGGATAAGAGCATCAGCCGATTGGAAAATGGGTTGAATGGTGAAAAGAAAGAAGCTGGGACGTTGAGAGGTTGAGAAATCAAAAAAAACCGAATTTTCGCATTTGACTATTCAACGACTCAACCCATTTTCCACTCAACCATTCAACCAATTTTTTGCTTTTCAACTCAACAAACTCAAGTAACCCAATGAACCCAAGCAACCCAACAAACCCAAACATAGAATCTCTGGCGTTTAACGACTTTCCTTTGTGGAAAAACAATGGCTCTCGTCCTCTGTTTGCCATTGATCTTGAAATTACGGCACGGTGCAATAACAATTGCAGGCACTGTTATATCAATTTGCCGCAAAATGATCAGGACGCATTGAACGCGGAACTCTCCCTCGAGCAGATAGAGAAGATTGCAGCTGATGCCTTATCTCTGGGAACGCTCTGGATTTTAATCACTGGCGGGGAGCCTCTGATCCGGAAAGATTTTGAGGATATTTATCTGTTTCTGAAAAAAAAGGGGTTTCTTGTATCTGTATTCACCAATGCCACACGCATTTCTGAACGGCATATCCGCCTGTTTAGAGACTATCCTCCCCGGGATCTGGAAGTGACCGTCTATGGAATAACAGAGGATGTTTATGAAAACGTTACACAGGTGAAAGGTTCTTTCAGGCAGTTTCAGCGTGGCCTGAATCTTCTTCTGGATAATAAAATAAAAACAAATTTGAAGACAACAGCAACCCAGGCCAATAAACATCAACTGATCGATATTACGAAGTTCTGCCGGGAAAAAGGAAGCGCTGCATTTCGCTTTGATCCCCACCTGCACTTGCGGTTTGATGGTAATGAAAAAAGAAACACGGACATTATTGCCCAACGGCTCACCCCGGAAGATATTGTTGAACTTGAACGAAAAGATCCGGCACGAATGGCTGCACTTGAAAAAGAATGCACGTGTCATGATTCGGACAGTATGGAAAAAAACAGCCATTCCATTGACAGGCTTTTTTATTGTGGGGTGGGTTTTAATGACTGTTCGATCAGCCACAATGGACTTTTCAGACTTTGCCCGTCTTTATGGCATCCGGATTTTTTATATGATCTGAAAGCAGGCACCCTGAAAGACGCATGGGAGGCTTTTACACCAAGGGTGTTATCAAACCATGCGCATCGAGGCCTGACAAACAGGCGTTGCATGGCATGTCCACTAAAGGATGTCTGTATGTGGTGCCCGGCCCATGCGTTTTTGGAAACAGGCGATTTGAATGGTGAAGTGGCGTATTTTTGTGAAGTCGCACATAAGCGATCAGAGAAAAAGGTTGAGATGAAGACTTAATCAAATCAGCTAAAAATCATGCAACGAATTCAGGAAAATCTGTTTCACAATTGGTTGCGGATTATTTTTATTTGCTGGATAAGAAAGCCATCAAAAAACCTGCGCAACTCACACCGATTGTGAATTCATTGAAAGGCTCATTAAAAAAGATAAAAATAGATGAATCTGATTATAAAAAATACCTCGAAAAGAAATATTTATGAATGTCCTTTTTGATACAAATGTGGTTCTTGATGTCATGCTTGATCGAATGCCTTTTAGTGAATCGGCCATTCAATTGTTTGCATTTAGTGGAACAAAGCGTGATTAAAGGGTATCTGTGTGCCACAACAATCACAACGATCCACTATTTAGCAACAAAAGTGTTGGAAAAAAATCACGCCCAAAATCAAATTAAAAATTTGGTAAAACTATTTGAGATTGCCTCAGTGAACAGCCCCGTGATAGAGAATGCGCTGGCTTTGCAATTTTCAGATTTTGAGGACGCGGTTCTTTATCAAGCGTCATGCCATGCTGGGGTGGACGCTATCGTCACACGAGTCCTCCAAGGATTTAAAAAGTCACAGCTCCCTGTATACAGTCCCGACGAAATGCTTAAAATCCTTGAGGCTATTGGTTAGAATTCAAATCCTGCTTATAGCTTGAACGACTTCCTGGATATTTTCCTTGATCGCTTCAAATTTTTTAATTTGCTATTGACGAATGTTTTATTTTACTGATAGAGGGTATGTATTGCCATTAATTCATAACCTTTTTTGACTATTTTTGTGAAATAAACTACATACTTTTCTCTGTAAATGCGTTAATGATATTTGATAACTCATTGATATTATATATTCAAATAAATAGTTGTGATCATGGTATAAAATTTGCAAAATAAAGACCTTCTTCGATAATTTATTTCGAAACAAACAAAGCTGTTCAAAAAACTGAATTTAACATAACTATGGAGAGAAACATGAAAAAGACCTGGACAAAACCGAAACTGATTGTACTGGTTCGGGGGAAATTAGAAGAAAACGTATTGGCCGTATGTAAATCCATGGAAAAACGATATACCGGCCCGGGAATGCAGCGTCCCAAATGCCAGGACTACATGGGACTCAATGCATGTCATACGCTGGGAAACAGTTAATACCTGTAAAATTCAGTTAAATAATAAAATTGAAAACCTTATTTTCAGGAGAGATGCTATGAAACACGCAAAACCAATCGCTATTGTGGCTTTATTCATAGTCATGGTGCTACCGTCCGTATTATTTTCAACACCATTAATAAATACCTTTGATGGCACCATTTATAAACGGGCGCTGTCCGAGGATTCACCCTATTACAATACTGAATATTCAAAACATTACTCAACCATCGATTTGATTGGATTTAGCGTTTACTCACCCGGTGATGTTGAGATTAATGTGATGTCCTGGGAAAGCACGCCTGAGGGTATTAATACAGACCTGAATGCAGATGGTGAAATAGCCTATTTGGATACCTATCTCTATTTGTTTAAAAATGATGGGCACCTGGATGCATCGGATTTAGTTGCATCAAATAACAACCCAAATGATGATAGCGATAAAAACAGTGCCACAGATGATGGAAGCCTGACTTATGACGATTCCTATTTAAAAGCTCCCCTTGGTACTGGCCCCGAACATCAAAAAAATTATATCCTGGCTATTGGTGCGTGGGACTTGGCCATGGAAGAAATACTGATGGGTATGAATTATGCTGAGCCAAGCAATCCAACTAATCCATCAGAATATATTCCCATTTGGGGCGGCACAAAAAACAGCACTGATTGGTATGAAAATGATCACGGGGATTATCGAATCACATTTACCGGAAAGGTCGAAAACATTCATCTGATACAACCGGTTCCGGAACCAGATACATTTGCTTTATTCGGCCTTGGGTTTATTGGCGTTGTTGTCCTCATCAGGAAAAAAGTTTCCTGATACCAAAATAAAATCGTTATCTTCTACCAGGGAGGAGAGCATGTTCAAAAAAGCAAGTATTCTTTTATGTTTCGTTTTTGCCTTAATGCTTAGTAAAAGCGCATTTGCCACAAAGTGGATTGAAAATTTTGAAAATGATCTAAGAAAAGGACAAATTGAGGAGGCCGTCAAAAATGCACTAGGCCAAGATGTTGGAAAGGAAGATATCATCGCTGCGCTTGAAAATGCACTTGAGAAAGGTATCATCCCTGAGGACAAAGCTGACGAGGTAGGAGAGGTTCTGCTTGCCCAAGGTTGCCCTAGCGTATGCGGCCCATCACCAACCCGAAGATGTGGTTTTCTGGCAATAGCAATTTTTTGCTGTGATTGTTGTACACCACTCCCATTTTGGTGTTTTTAATAAAAAAATCGTTAGGCAAAATATACTGAGTTCTATCTTTACAGTAAATGGGAGCATACGCCCTCAGAATATAATGACACATTCATATCTGCTCACTTATTAAAAGATTGTCGTATATGTCAATATGTTTGAATCAAAAGCCAATATAATGACGAGCCAATGATAGCAACAAGATTTAATCCACAGCATCATGGAACAGCTTTTTAAATTCCAAAAATAAAAATTTTAATCATACCTTTTAAGTTCTCTCATGATTTCCAATAAAATCTGTTACAGTTTACTACTGGTTTACATACTCTTGTGCTGGCATCCAACTGTTATGCACGCTGAATCCAATCCGGCCAGGCCGCGGATCACGTCTGATATTTTCGGTAGGAAAAGCGGCTATGTTCATCCCTATCTGTCTCTCTCCGGCATGTATACGGATAATCTTTTGAATGCGTTTGAAGATAAAAAGGAAGATTTTGGCGCATTTGTCATGCCAGGAATCTGGGTGGCACTACCGGGGCTTAAAACCGGTCTTGATCCGGTCAGCACATCCACGGCAACACCCGGCGGCATGGTCTTTGAACAATTCGACTATCAGAGTTTCAGGCGGTTCTTATTGTATTTTAATGGCAGTTACCAAGCGGAAACCTATGCTGAATATACGGATGAAAATACGGAAAGCAATATTTTTGAGGCTCGTCTGCGATATCAGATGAAAAGTGGCATGGCTTTTGAAATAAACGGCCAGAGATACCGTTCACATGATAAAAGAGGCACAGGATTTTCCACCATGCTCGAAAAATATACAACCAATTATCTGCTTTCAACCGTAACATTCTGTCCGACAGGGAGATTGTCCGTCAGTGCGGATTACGGTATTTTTCAGGTGGATTATGACTCGGAAACCTATCGATTCAGGGACAGGGAAGATACGTCCTTTTCCTTTGAACTGGCCTATCCTGTTCTTCCCAAGACCCGTCTTTTTATCGAGTACAACAGGTTTGATATCAATTACCGGTTAAGTGACCAACCGGGGAGCGATGAGGAACAATACAACATCGGGCTTGAATGGTATATTTCTTCAAAATCCCGTGGTATTGTCAAAACCGGTTATGGCGTAAGATCATTTGAAGATCCTGGTTCCCGCTCAGTGAACAATTATATTCTGGAAGGTCAGATCGGTTACACGATTTCTTCGGATACAGCGCTTGACATAACTGCCCGAAGAAGATATCAGGAAACAAATATCCCTGATACAGACTATATTGATACGACCGAATTGACGGCAAACTGTCATTACAATTTGACTGCCAGAATCTATCTGGACACAGAACTGGGCTTTGAAATGGATGACTTCTATGGGAATAATGCCAGGACCGGGGATGAAAAAACATATACGGTATCGCCGTCTTTAAACTATCTGTTCAAAAAATGGCTTGTCTTCACGCTTGAATATACGTTTGAAGAGCGATCTTTGAATTTAAGCAAGGATTCCTTGTCGACAGAAACAAATACGATTTTATTTAATATTAATGCGGGAATTTAGATAAACCCTAAAAAATTGAGGAGTGTAAGGGGAGATGCATTTATTTCAAAACCGAACACCAACAACGTCTGCTGTTATCTGCTTTGCAGGAATTATCATTTTATTCATGACAAACCCTTTGTTTTGCCAGGATTATACGGTCGGTGAAGATGATGTGATCACCATTACGGTATATAACCAGCCGCAACTTTCCACCAAAGTGAGGGTCAGTGGTGACGGCGCCATTGTCCTGCCGCTTTTGGGTAATATTCGCGTAAAAGGACTCAATGTCATTGAGATATCAGAAAAGCTGACAGGCCTTTATGCAGATGGCTATCTGGTGAATCCCCAGATTTCCGTATTTATTGAAGAATACAGCAGTAAAAAAGCAACCATCCTGGGCATGGTAAAAACGCCCGGACACTACTCCATCCGTCAGCACACCACCATACTTGAATTCATTTCCATGGCAGGCGGACTTGCAGCAAATGCCGGCTCAACAGCCATCATTACCCGAAAATCAAAAGCGTTCCTGAATAAACCAGAAATGGAGACGATTCAAATCGATCTGGCAAGCCTCATTGAAAAAGGGCAAACATCACAAAATGTCCCCATATATAATGGCGACAGCATTTATATACCCAAAATGGAAGTGATATACATTAATGGAGAAGTAAAAAAACCCGATGCCTACAAATATGAACAGGGCACAACCATTATCATGGCGATCACTCTGGCAAGCGGGTTCACAGACAAGGCCGCCCCTGGAAAAATAAAAATTATCAGAAAAATAAATGGCGAAGAAGTTGTTATCACAAAAACAGATATGGATGAACCGGTTCTAGCCGGTGATATCATCGTTGTTCCGGAGAGTATATTCTAATGACAGAAACAGAAATAGAAGAAAAAGAAATACACCTGAGAGACTACCTGAGAATTCTTGATAAACGGAAATACCCGATTGTTATTTTCTTTGCAATCACGTTTACGATCGTTCTTATCAAATCCCTGACCACGACCCCGCTTTATACCGCTGAAGCAAAAGTGCTGATAGAAAAGGCAGATGCCGGATCATTGGTCATGAATTATGCGTTCATGCCTTATGACCCTGAATTCAAGGAAACTCAGACGCAGATAATAAAAAGCCTCACTGTTGCCAGAAATGTTGTAGACATTCTGAATCTTTCAGAGACCTTTGATCTCTATATGGATAATGACAAATCCGGGTTTTCTTTTTTAGGAAGCATCCAAAAAAGGATATCCGGTATCCTGACAGCGATCAAAAATATTTTTGGTCTGGGAAAAATGGCTCCCCTGCCAGGCACTGAAATGGTTGTGGATCCTGAAGAAGCCAAAAAAGACATGATTGCCAATATCATTCGTAACGGGATAAACGTGAATCCGGTGCCTGAATCCAAGATAGTGCATATCGGCTTTACCTCCCAGAATCCGCAGCTCGCAAGCATGATCGTCAATACAGTGGCCAAGGCCTATATGGACCGTCTTCTTGAAATGAAGATGCAGTCTTCCGCCCAGACCATCAAATGGATGCGTGAAAAAGTTGATGAAGAAGGCAAGAAACTTCAGGAATCTGAAAACAAGCTTCAGGAATACATGAAAGAAAGAGATATTGTGACCATTGAAGATCGGGTAACCATCATTCCCCAAAAACTCGCGGAATTAAGCCGGCAGTTGACTGCGGCAGAAACAAAAAGAAAGGAACTGGAAACGCTTTATAAAAATTTAATCGATGTAAAGGAAGAAGAAGCCGATTCCGTTCCTGTGATTTCCGGAAGCAATATCATTCAAACATTAAGAACCCAGATAAACACCGTTGAGCAGCGCGTTGCTGATCTTTCCCAGGTATTTGGTGAAAAATACCCGGATATGATCAAGGCAAGGGATGAGCTTCAAACCCTTAAAAATAAACGGCAGCAGGAAATAGAGCGCATCAAGAAATCCATAAAAAACGAATATGAAATTTCAGCGGATTATGAAAACAATATTCGAGCGCTGCTTGATACAACCAAAGACGAGGCCGTCAAACTCAATGAAAAATTTATTCAGTACGGGATGCTGAGAAGGGATATCGAATCCAACCGTTCCATTTTCGACGGATTGATGAAAAGTCTTAAAGAACAGACCGTAACCGAGCAAACCCAGACCGCAAACGTGTGGATCGTTGAAAAAGCGGTTCCACCGGATGTACCGTCCCAGCCCAATACCAAGAGGAATATTCTCCTGGGTCTGGTACTGGGGTTGTTTGGCGGCATTGGTCTTGCCTTTTTCCTGGAATATCTCGACAACACCGTTAAATCCCCAGGCGATGTGGAAGCCCGGGTGGGCATTCCGGTTCTTGGATCAATATCTCTTCTTAAATCCGTAGAAAACCCGGAACCGTCCAATAACGGCAACCGGGCCAATGTTATCATCAACAAGAAAGAGTCATCTTATGTTGAAAGCTATAAATCCCTTCGAACAGCGATTCTGCTTTCATCTGCAGAAAAACCGCCCAAAAACATACTCGTAACCAGCGCGGTGCCCGGTGAAGGCAAAACAACCATGGCATCCAACCTGGCCATCATTATTGCCCGGACCGGCAAAAACGTTCTTTTAATTGACAGCGATTTGAGAAAGCCACAGCTCCATCAAATTTTCCATCTTGACAACACCACCGGTTTAAGCACCTTTCTGGCAGGGGCCTCAGACTCCCAGATTATTCAGAAAACCCCGATAGATCACCTGAGGATTGTGCCATCCGGGCCTATTCCGCCTGATCCTGCGGAACTGTTGTCTTCCTCGAGGATGGACAGTTTTATAAATGCCTGCAAGGAAAAATTCGACTTCATTATCTTTGATTCCCCGCCGATTTTATCGGTGTCGGACAGCCTTCTTCTAAGCAGGCTGCTTGACGGAACCATTGTGGTGTCACGTTTTGGCAAAACATCATTTGATGCGGTAGAAAAAAGCATGAAATCCCTAAACGACCTTCATGTCAATGTTCTGGGAATGGTCATAAATGGCGTTGATGTGGATAAAAGCAGTTACTATTATAATTATGCGTACCAGTATGATCATTATTATAAGAGTAATAATGATTGATATTCACTGCCATATTTTGCCTTCATTGGATGATGGGCCTTTAACGATAGAGGATGCCATTGAAATGGCCCGGATTGCGGGAGAGGAAGGCATAACCGATATCGTTGCCACGCCCCATGTCAAGGAGAATATCTACCCTGTTGGTGCAATATCGGAAAAAACACATGCCCTTCAGCATGAGATTGACAGAAACAACATTCCGGTCAATATTCATCAGGGGGGGGAGATATTTTACCTGCACCATGCATCACTTGATGTGCTGAATCGGTTCAGCATCAATCAGACCCGATATGTTCTTATTGAATTTCCGCCCACACATCTTCCGACGATTTACGAGACTGTTGTTTTCAATATTACCATAAATGGATATGCACCTATTATTGCTCATCCGGAGAGGAACCTCTCCATTATTAAAAATCCGGTACTGATCCATGACCTCAAAAAAAAGGGGGCCCTTATCCAATTGACTGCCGGCAGCCTCACAGGCTATTTTGGCCGCGATGTTCAGATATGTTCGGAATATCTCATGCAAAAAAAATGGGTGCACCTGATCGCCTCTGACGCACATTCGGCAGATTATCGGCCCCCGGCACTTCAAAACGCATTTGACCGGGCCAAAAAACTTGGGGGAGAACACTATGCAGGCATGCTATTCAATGATAACCCTCGAAAAATCCTGAACAATGAACCAGTATAATGTCTAATCTTCCTTATATCCTTTACATGGCGCTTTTGGCCTTTACCCCTGTTGCGTTTGGAACGGTAAGCGACTGGTCTCAGGGGCTTATGGTTGTTTTTTCCCTGATGGCATTTACGCTTTATCTGAAACAACTCCAGAAAGGTGACAAATCCTTTTATCTTCCTCCGGGTCTTTTGCCGTTATGCGTATGGCTTGCCTATATGCTTATACAATTGATTCCATTGCCACCTGCCCTGGTCAAGTATCTCTCACCGGCGTCTTTTCATCTCTATCAGCAAACCGTAGGCGTTGTGGAACCGGAAAAATGGTTTCCAATTTCGGTGAATATCAAATCCACACTTCTGGAATTTTTCCGGTATGTGTCCTACCTGGCATTCTACATTCTCACGGTGCAATTCCTGTCAAATAAAGAGACATTTAAAAAAATACTACAGACCATTATATATTTTATTGGATTGTTTTCACTGGTTTCAGTTTTTTACTGGCTCATTATCGTCCGGTTTCCAAATCCGCTTACCGGGCCATACGTAAACAGAAATCACTATGCGGGCTTGATGGAAATGACCCTTCCCCTGATGCTGGCCACATTCCTCTATTATCGCCCCACGTTTGTCTACCAGTCATGGCGGGACATCCTGCTTGAAACATTTACCATCCGAAAAAAAAACACCTATTTCTTCTCCGGCGCAGCGTTTGTCATTTCCTGCTTGTCGCTGTTCTTTACTTTCTCCCGTGGCGGCATTATCAGTTTTTGCGCGGCCATGATCTTTTTTTTCGCCATGATACCCGGCAGGAAATTCACAAAAAATAATAAAATGCTGTTCTCGGTCATTGTTGTTCTCATTGTCTTTCTTGTGGGAAGTTCGGTATGGGGCACCATTTTTGACCGGTTTGAAAAAATAATCGATATGGATGGGAATATGTCCGAAGGCCGGCCAACCTACTGGGCAAACAGCCTGAATATTATCACATCGAGCCCCCTGACCGGTACAGGATTTGGGTCCTTTGGCACGATTATACGGGAACACAATACATTGCCGATTGTATGCCCGCCTGCCCATGCCCACAGTGATCATCTGGAACTTTTTGTGGAAGGCGGTATAATTGGCGCCCTGATTGTCGGGTGGTTTTTTATAAGCTATTTTAAACATGTGATCCCTGCTTTCCGAAAACGACGGGATCGATATGCCATCCTGATTTTTCTTGCAGGAATGGCCGGTATTGTCTCCATTTTTTTTCACAGTGTAACTGATTTTAATCTGCACATAGGTGCAAACGGGCTCTACTTCTTCTTTTTGCTTGGATTGGGTGTAGCAGCCGTGAACACCAGATTTAAAAGCAATCAACTGCATACGAACCTGAAACCGTTAGCATGTAATGATATCAAACGCATTTATTTATCCTCATGGATATTGGGTATGGGTGCGTTTGTGTTTTATTCGTGCCTGTTAATTGCTTTTTTCCATATGCTCTATTTTATCAACAACTTTCCTGATAAAAACGCACCCCGACAGGAAATCCGCTTAGTCAGCCACCTGATCGATCGGGCGATCCTGTTCAATCCAATTGATCCCCTGTACAGAATGATATCGGCAGAACTCAATAGAGAGATGGATAACACCACTGCCGCTGATATGGCATTCAAAACAGCTATTTTTCTTCATCCAGCGGAAAGCGGTTCTTTGCAGGAGTATGCTCAATTTCTAGGAAAAAACGGGGATATGGCAAGTGCTGAAAACCTGTTCAAGGCCGGTATCAATAACGGCAGGTTCAACCCGACAAACTATGTGAATTATGCTGACTTCTTGCTCTCAACCGGCGACAGGGATGGGTATATCGAAAATATGAGGCAGGCCATTAAACTCGATGCCGGTCTTTTTAAAAAACAAATCGATCACCTGGTTGACACATTTTCCGAAGATACTATTTTAAAAATGCTGCCGGACAGGGTGGCGCCTTACCAATACTTCGGCGATTATCTGGCCAGAAAAAATCAAATGGATGCCGCAGAAACGGTTTATTTGAAATCACTTCTCTATATCGGGAATGAAACCGACAAGAACAAGCCGGGATATTTTTTAAAAATCGCTCATTTTCTATCCCGCCAGGACAAATATGAAGATGCGCTTTTAATTATAGACAAAGGATTGGCTTATTGCCCGACGGACATCGCCCTCAGACTGAAAGCCGCATCCTATTACGAGAAATTGGGCATTACCTACAGAGCGGAAGAAGAGTATGAAAAAGTGCTGACCATCGATCCGACGAACAAAACAGCCATGAAAAAGCTTAGGGTTAAGTAGCGTATGTGGACATCCGTATGCCATCTTTCATGACGCCAATGATTGTTGGTTAAACCCAACAAACCCGCCAAACCCTCAAATGCTGCACTGCAAAAATTCTTTATTGACAACCCCAAAAATGAGGGTTAATATTTCATAGATTTTTGTTAACTAACGCATTGACTTAAAAGGAATTTTCTTCTTTCGGTTTACACATTATGAACGTTCATACAGATTTTTCATCGCCGCAACACTGAAAAATAATTTATGAAACGATTATCATGTGCTGGCAGCATTCCCCTTTGAAAAGCGACTATCATTTCATGGGGCGAATTAAATTTCACCTTCATAGTTTGGGATAAACCATTATGGATGTTTCGAAAAACATTTTTAACAATTTTGCACCCAAAACACTTTTAAATGATGCCCAGGACTATTTTATTGACACGTTTCAACGATCCTTGCTGTATATGGATACGTTACGAAAAAGAGGAAACATTTATTTTGAACATCTTGCAGCTGATCAGCCTCCGGTTTTGACGTTTGACTATAAAATAATTGTCGATGGGAAAACCCTTGAAAAACCAGTTAATTATTCGCTTGTAAGAATTCTTGGAAGACGGCACCGGAGCCTGGATGCAGATCTGCCTGATAACAAGAGAGGATATGATATCGATTCTGTGGACAGCGCGGCAGATGCCACAAGAAGACCCATTGTGATTATGGATCCCCGGGCCGGTCATGGACCGGGAATCGGAGGGTCAAAGCGGGATTCTGAAATTGGCATGGCATTGATCCACGGCCATCCGGTTTATTTCATTATTTTTTCACCGCGCCCTCAACCCGGCCAGAAACTTCAAGATGTTCAACAGGCCACGGTTAAATTCCTCGAAAAGATAGTCAACCTGCACCCGGAAGCCGGCAAACCGGCAATCATCGGCAATTGCCAGGCAGGCTGGGCTGCCGCACTCATTGCTGCCGAACGTCCGGATGTTGCAGGCCCGATGGTTTTCAACGGCTCTCCCCTTTCCTACTGGGCAGGTGTTGAGGGGAAATATCCCATGCGCTACAAGGGAGGTCTTGTGGGTGGCACCTGGATGGCATCGTTTTATAGCGATCTTGGAAACGGGTTGTTCGATGGCGCCAATATTGTGGCTGGTTTTGAAGATTTAAATCCCGCAAATACGCTTTGGAAAAAGCAATATAATCTTTACACAAACATTGACAAAGAGGAAAGCCGCTATCTTGAATTTGAACGCTGGTGGAACGGATTTTTTCTGATGAATGCCGAAGAGATTCATTTCATCATCTCAAACCTTTTTGTGGGCAATATGCTGGAACAGGGGCTGCTTGAAATGGATGAAGAACGAATCATCAATCTCAAGAACATTGATGACCCCATCCTCGTATTTGCATCAAGCGGCGATAACATCACCCCGCCGCAACAGGCGTTAAACTGGATCGTCAAGGTCTGGGGGTCTGTTGAAGAAATAAAAAAAGACAACAAGGTATTGGTATACCTGTTACACGATACAATCGGCCATTTAGGCATTTTTGTATCCGGACAAGTCTCCAGAAAAGAACATAAGGAAATCATAGGCAGTATTGACCTGATCGGTTATCTTTCACCGGGTCTTTATGAAATGGTCATTATCGAAGGCAAGGATAAAATTGAAAATGGCGATTATGAAGTGAGCTTTGAAGAAAGGGAGATCGACGATATTCTGGGGCTTGATGATGGTGTGGTCGATGATATTGATTTTCAGACGGTTGCAACCGTGTCGGAAACCATGGATACGATGTACAGAAATTTTGTGAGCCCCTTTGTAAAAATGGCTTCAAATGATGTCACTGCCGAAGTTATCAGACAACTTCATCCATTGAGATGGACAAAAAACATGTTTTCGGATTTGACACCCGGCCTTTACCCGATCAAATTGCTCGCACCTGCCATAAAAGCGCACCGGAAAATTGCATCAAAAGAAAATATTTTCGTCAAACTCGAAAAACAATGGTCAGAACAAATTGCAGATTCCCTTGACCAGTATCGTGACGCACGGGATTTTGTCATGGAAACCACCTTTAGAACCATATATGGCAATCCGTTTCTGCAATGGATGTTTTCAGAGGATGCCCCTGATGATAGTGTTGAGCTTTCCATACAAAAGGATACGTCCGATCAGGATCTGGCAGCGTTAGTGGATAAGGGCGGGTTTATGGAAGGTATTTTAAGAATCATGGTTGCCATGGCAGGATCGGATCATATCTTTCAGCGGGAAGAGCTGAAATTGATCCGGAAATTGATTCTCAGCTATAATGTGCTTTCAAAAACCACGGAACCGAATCTGAAACTCAAACTCAAGCAACAGGCAAGAATTCTTCAGGTGGACAGGGAAAAAGCCATTGAAGCCCTGCCCAAGTTGATCAGAGGGGCGGAAAACAGGCTTGTTGCCATCGAAATTGCGGACCTTTTTGTATCAAATGATTTTTATATTAAAAAGGAATCCAAAACACTTCTGAAAAAAATCAGAAAATTGCTTGAGGATCGCAAGACACTGGAATAGCGTTTTTGAGTTACTTGGGTTTTGTTGGGTTACTTGCGTTCAACGAACCCAAGTAGCCCTAATCGGTGGAGTTCTGCGCAGGATGAAACGCATAAAACCGACAACCCTGTCAAACCCGAAATCACCATCGTTGTCCGTGGCGTTGTGACGGAAAAGCCCTCCTGATTTCATTTTTTTGTTGACAAATAAATGAGACTTTATTAATCAAAACATAGTCGTCGATTGTCGACAATCGACGATGCAGATCGTTTCCGTAACAATATCAATAAGTATGAGCGTTTTTTATCCTGACCGGGAGCTGCTGCATATCTTGTTTTTTTTATTGAACGAGACCTGACAAAAAAGTCATTGGGTTCAGGCACAACCGAAACCATTTAACCATGTAAGGAGTACCGCATGAATTCAACACAGGCAAAATACGATGCAATCGTTGTGGGATCAGGGCCTGGAGGCGCAACCGTTGCAAAAGAACTCACCAATAATAACAAAAAGGTTCTTATTCTAGAATGGGGAAGCAATGCGCCGATTAAGGGGTCATTGACGCAGCTGGCATTAAATGGCGGCATCCCCGGAAAAAACTTATTGATAACAGATATGAAGGGTATGGCCATGGTGCGAGGCACCTGCACAGGGGGCAGCTCTGTCTTTTATTGCGGGACGGCATTTGATCCCCCATATGACATGATGAAAACCTACGGCATCGATCTGGAAAATGAAGTGGCTGACCTTAAAAAAGAAATCCCGATCGCACCGCTTAAGGACGATCTCATGGGGCAAGGCGCAAAAATGATGATGAACAGCGCCCTTGATCTTGGCTATGACTGGCACAAATTCAACAAATTTATCTACCAGGACAAATGCGAACTCAATTGCGCCAAATGCAGCTATGGCTGCCCTAAAGGCGCCAAATGGACCGCCAGAAATTTTGTTGAAGAAGCCACAGACAAAGGCGCCAAACTCATAAACGGCGCAAAAGTGACAAAAGTCATATTTGAAAATGATAAAGCTGTGGGTGTGGAATACAAAAAAAACTTAAAGACTGAATCTGCCTTTGCAGATAAAATCATCATTGCGGCCGGTGGCGTGGGGTCGCCTGTGATTCTCAGGCATAGTGGCGTATATGATTCCGGATACGATTTCTTCTATGATCCTTTAATTATGGTATTTGGTTCGGTGAATGGGTTAAAAAGCAACGGAGAAGTCCAGATGAGCGCAGGCATCCACATGAAGGATGAAGGATATGTGATGGTTGACCTGAATTTTCCAACACCCATTTTTCTGGGACTGACAGCGCCTAAACTCAAATTTCATAAAGCCTTTTCTCAGCCAAAAACCTTAATGCTGATGATTAAAATAAAGGATGACCTTGGGGGTAGAATTACCTGGAACGGCGGCGTCCGAAAAAGCATTAACAAAGATGACAAACAAAAACTTCAAAAAGGATATGATCGCGCCAAAAAGATTCTTGAAAATGCCGGTGCAAAAGGGGTCTACAGCGGATGGACCGTGGCGGCCCATCCCGGTGGCACCGCTAAAATCAACCACGTTGTGGATTCAAACCTGAAAACGGAAAAAGACAATCTTTATGTATGTGACTGCTCTGTGATTCCGGAAGCATGGGGACTTCCGCCAACGCTTACCCTTCTGGCACTGGGTAAAAGACTGGCTAAACACCTGGCATAATAAGAACCGGATCAAGGGTTAAAAAGAAAGAAGTTGGGAAGGTGTGATATTGGGAAGATGGGAACGGAATCAAGGTTTCCCACTTCTCAACTTCCCATTCCGGGTTTCTCGACATCCCCCCTCATATTCAAACATGGCGGAAAACTGTGAGAGCGATTCAATGAAAACGATCGATTGTCACATAGACGAAATTAACGGTGTTTATGTAATATAATATGTTTTTCATATCAACTATATGTTATAGTCGAATGTGAAATTTTTCATGGGGAAATCTTTCGTGCAGCTTACAAAAACAACTGATTATGTAAATGGAATGAAATCTATGGATTTTAGAGTCGCGACAAATCTGGCAGAGCAGGTTGCACAATTTATTGAAGATAAAATCATTCGCCTGGAGATGCCGCCTGGAGAAAGGATCTTTGAAACAGCCATTGCAGAAGAACTGGGGGTAAGCAGAAGCCCTGTCCGGGAAGCACTTCTGATTCTTGAAAGAAAAAACCTTGTTGACCTGATTCCCCGAAAAGGGGCGAGTGTTACGGAAATTACTGTCTCCTTTATAGAAAACCACTTTGATATCCTGTTTTCTCTTCTGGGACTGGTGGCCAACAAGTGTATTGAAAACGGGTCAGAAAAAGACTATAAAGCGATCAATGATGCTGCCCATATGGCTGTTTCCTGTGCAGAGGAAAATAATTCTGCGGGGTATTATGAAGCAGTGATAAGTTTCCTTATTGCCTGTATGAAAGCGACCAAAAACAATCTTCTGGAGCATCTCATCATCGATCTGATGCCCAATATCAGACGGTTTCTCTTTTCTTCCTTTGCCATCATGGAACAGGATCTCAAGAAAAATGCCAGCATAGTGATCAAAGGGAATAATTATATTCAGGAAAAAAATAAAAAGATGGCCGAAGAGACCATTTATGAATACTTAAACAATGAAAAAACAATGAGCCTCGAAAATCCCATGTTCCAAAGTATATTTATGACCAAAACAGGTTCAAAATAATTCCATCTGCGTGAACCCGCCTTCCTTTTTTTGAGGTGCTTTTTTAGATGCCCGTTTTTCTGACTTCTTGTTATCCGGTTCCTTTAAAGGTTCGTTATGATGACTATCCCAATCCTTGTCGAATCTTTTTTGAGGTGTCTGTGCGTAGACAACAGTCATGCCGTTGGCCGGATTTTTTACGATATTGTCAAGCGGATTTATGAACAGATTCTTTTCCTGATTGGTAATAACCGGAAAGCCATACCGAACATTCTGATGCTTTAATGGTTTTTGTTTTTCTATCCGCGCTTCGACAAACCGGACATGATTGTCTAACCGTTCATCAATGACGACTTTTGAAAAGGACACCAGTTCTGCTTTATTTTTGGAAAAAATATTTGATAAACCGGCATCGATTTCATATCCTGTGCTGTTTCGCGCGGCCACCGCTGCTGCCAGAGACGTGGTGCCTGTTCCCCAGAACGGGTCTAAAACCATATCTCCTTTAACGGAATACATGTTGATCAGCCGGTAAGCCACTTCAAACGGAAATGCAGCACTTCTCTTTCTGGCATCCTGGTCACCCAGGTGTTGCCGGGTTCCTTTCACATCCATCCAGACATCTGAAAAAAACATATTTCTTTCTTCCCAGAAAAACGCGCTCTCCTGCCTGTTCTCTTTTTCTCTGGCAGTGATGAATTCCCGCTTACCGCCTTTTCTTGCAATCAATATATATTCATGTTCAAGCGTCACATAGGCGCCTGCCGGAAGCATCCCAGACCCCATGAACTTGTTCGGGGCATTGGTCTGTTTGCGCCAGATGATCGCAGGAAGGATAGTCAGTCCCAAATTTGTCAGACAGTGAAGTATCCGTGCATGATTCGGAAACAGATGAAAATTGTCATAAACGGTTCGTGTGGCATCCCCGATATTGATGCAAAGAAAACCTCCTTTCTTTAATACGCGGAAACATTCTGCCCATACACGATCAAGTATGTTGTGCATGGATTCGAACATCAGGCTGATGTCTTTATCCCTGTAGAATGTTTTGATATCCGGGTTCTGCTTGAAAAACATGTCATCCCACATTTCAATCATGGGATAAGGGGGTGAGGTGACAATCAGGTCGACGTGATGATCCGGAAGACCATCCATATTCCCTGAACCTGCATTTATCATTCGATGTGTGGTTTCCAAAAATAACCTTCCGTATACAGACAATTTTTAAAATGCGCGCCGCATTGCATGTGTCACATAAAGGCCATATAATCCAGCAGACAAAGTTCTTGACAACTGACCTGGTTCATTGGATAGAGCTTGTATTAAAAACATAATCTCAAGGTTCATACGTGTATTATCTTGGCATCTATCTAAATAAAAACCGCTCAAAGCCTTCAGCATATGCAATTATTGAAAAGCAGCTGAAGAATCTAAAAAAACAGTATTATGTGATCGATGTCAATGAATTTCCTGTCGGTGCCGGCTTTTCCGTTATTGAAGAAAAAATCATGAAGACCTTTCATGACCGGTCTCTTCTCATCGTAAAAAAAGTGTTCAGCCAGGACAGAAGACCCGCAAAAAAAGTACCGGCCTATCCGGTTATCATCTGCGGATTTGACCCGGAACAAGGCAATCCATTTACCCCCATCAGGCAAAAAGAAATCCCCGTAGAATGCATCATGCTTTCAAACGCTACCCAACCCCAAATTGATACCGGGCTCACTTTAGGATCTGTAAAAAAATAACTTGGTCATTTAGCGCGAGATGTGATAAGACGATTGCATGGATATTGAATCAGCAATCAGAGAGCGTTATAAAAATCTCGAATGGGCATTAGATGAAAGGCT
>Ga0180007_10001822_pt1 | contig 27003 bp, 21 predicted proteins | sample MM_PC_MetaG_FD_121122 | JGI IMG/M metagenome (GOLD analysis project Ga0180007, IMG submission 121122) | Groundwater microbial communities from the Aspo Hard Rock Laboratory (HRL) deep subsurface site, Sweden - MM_PC_MetaG | ecosystem: Environmental > Aquatic > Deep subsurface > Groundwater... | reverse complement strand
GCTAAAAGATAAACAGAGAGCATAAATAGGAAAAGAAAAGGAGTTTCAGACATAACTGTACTAGACCAGAATAAACTAAAAGGTTCGAAAGCCATAAAAATAGCTGAAGCTATTGAAATAGTATTATTAAAAAACAAACGAGCAAATTTATAAACAAAAACAATAAATAAAGAATAAATTATATTTTGCCAAAGAACAACAAAAAGATATTTAGGAATAATCAGCCAAGAAATACCCAAAAGGATAGGATAACCTGGAGCCGGAAAAGAATTTGGTATTAACGGTTCAGTTAAACTATTAGTGAAAACTCCTTCAGTTAAAAAGTTCAAGCCAGCTGGTAAATAAACATCAGCTCCCGCAATAAATCCTTGATCACCTAAAGAGAAAAAAGCAATTAACGAAAAAACAAGACGAGGGATTAAAGCCAAAAGGAATAAGACAACAACTATTTTATTTTTCTTAAACCAATCATTCATTTCCTAAAATAAATCTTAAAATATTCCTGGCTCTTTTTTGCCAACTATACTTCTGGACATCTTCATAGGCCTGCACTGAGATTCTAACAGAAAAATCAGTGTTTTTCAACGCTCGCTCAATCCCTTTAGCTAGCTCTTGTGGATTGTCCGGCTCAACTAAAATCGCATTATTTTCACTTAGAACTTCTCTTAAAGACGGCAAATCTGAAGCAACAACTGGACGCCTAGAAGCCATATATTCGAACATTTTTAAAGGAGAAGTCCAACTTTTTGAAATATCCATCTTTCCTGAATTAGGTATAACTAAAACATCAGCTGATTTTAAATAACAAGGCATTTCTGAATAAGGTCGATGTCCTAAAATTAGAATATTATTTAAATTTTTGTTCTTTTTCCTAAATTTTTCTAAATCCTCTTTTGTTCCACCAACAAAAACAATAAATATATCTTTATCTAAAAATTTAGAAGCATCGGCCAAGACTTGAACTCCCTTCCACTTATATAGATGACTATTAGTTAAAATAATTTTTTTATCTAAAGGTAATCCTAGTTTTTCTCTAGCTTCTTTTTTTGAAATATTTATATTAAATTTTTCTAGATCAACTCCATCTGGAGCAACTAAAATTTTATCTTTTTGAATCCCTTTTTTAATTAAAGTATTTTTTAAGATTTCAGTGATAACAATGATCTTATTAGCTTTTTCAAGAATTCTTTTATGTAAGAAAAAATTCTTTGGAAAAGTATGAATTTCATAAACAAAATTACTTTTGAAAAAACTTAATAAATATAAAGAAAAAGAATCACGAGAATAGATAAGATCCGCTTTTTTAAATAATAGATAAAAACTAGCTAAAAAGTAAAAAGAAAAAGCTTGAATCCAGGATCCCAAGGATCCTATAACTTTTTCCCAAGGCATCAAATCAAGAGAAAAAATCTTTTTAATTTGAAAAGAACGATTAACATCATAATAAATAAAAGGGTCTATACTTTTAAGTAATCTATTAAATCTTTTAGCCACTATTAACTCAACCTCTGCTCTGTTCTTAACAAAGGCCTCACACATTTTCATAATTTGAATACCGTGCGCTTTTTCTGTCGGCATTCGCATATTAGTAATATAAATAATCTTCATCCTAAACGACAACACCTTTTACAAATAGGCGTTAAATTATTCTTTAATAAATCCAATCTTAATTTCTTAAATTTATTATTGTTCCAAATCTGGCTTAGTGGCTGCTCCAGTAAATTTCCTAATTTAGTTTTAATAATCGGACAGAAAATAATATTCCCTTGAGCATCAACTCGGCAAGCAAATAAATCCTTACATCCTACATCTACATTTTCTCTCAAAGACCCATTAAAATAGAATAAGGAGTGTCTATCATAAACTCGTGGTTGAATCATAAAGCTGATACCTTTAATACTTCTTACCTTTTTTAATAATTTTTCTATTTTCTGATGAGAAAAACTATATTGCGTTTCTTCTTTTTCTTCAGTACTAATATCCTCTAAGGGAATACTGAGAGCCCTACTAGACATTAATATTTCTTGAGGAGTAGAAAAGATTTCAAACTGCCAGGAAAAATTTTGAACACCCTGTTTCTTAAAAATATCAACTATTTCTAATAATTGATCTAAATTTTCCTTAAAAAGAACTGTATTAATGCTAACACTAAAATCTTGAGATAACATTTTTAAAGCCTGAGCTGTTCTTTCAAAAGCTGTTTCTGAACCTCTAATCATATTATGTGTCTCAGGTAAACCATCTATAGAAACACCAATACCTCTAACTGTCTTTTTAAGTTTTTTTAATTTCTTAACTCTTTCCTCATTCAATAAAGTGGCGTTAGTAGATAAATGAACTTTTATCTTTCTTCTCTGACATTCTTCTAAAATCTCAAAAATATCAGGATGAACAAAAATTTCTCCACCAATAAAAGAAAGATAATTAACAGATGGGCCTAAATTATCTAAAATCTTACAAAAATCTTTAAAACTATAATCTGTTTTAATTAATTTTCTATCTTCTTTTTGAGTACACATTTTGCAATTAAGATTGCATTTAAGAGTTAATTCTATAGTTGCTGTTTTGGGTAGCTCGATACTTCCATCAGAAGCCATTTCTTGCTTATTAAAATGATAACTAACTTGCCTCGCTTTTTGAGCGAATTTCCATAAACCTAATTTCTTTAATGTTTTTTTGATTAATAATCTCATTTTTTAGCAATAACAAAGTAACTTATAGGACAAGGATGTAATTTTTTAATTTTTTTAGGAATTAACTTATCAAGCAATAATGCTTTAGCAAAAGCAAAAAAACGAATGAAATTAAAAATGAAAAAACTATGCCATAAATTAACTCCAGCTGAAAATCTTTCGCCCAAAGGAATAATTTCGAAATTAGAAAAACCACTTCCTTCTAATAACTTTGTCAGGCCTTGAGAGGTCAATCTTCGATAATCATTTGGCTCTGGTGCTTCATTGTTTATCAAAGGAGAATTAAAGAAAAAAATTCCGCCTGGCTTTAAAACTCTACGAATTTCCCTTAATAGATTTTTTGGCTCCTCAATGATATAGATAGCATTAAATAAAAAGATGTTATCAGCATGATTATCTTTAAAAGGAAGATCGTGATTCAAGTCAGCTACTACATCAACACCTTCTTTCTCCTTGTAATCAACCTTAATAACCTTATTCTTATCTAATCCCCAATAACGATAATAACTTGGATTACTGCCAGCTGCTAAATCAATAGAAATCCCTTTTAGATTCTGACAATGTTTTTGAACTTGCCAGTTAAATAGAATCCGACCTAAACTTTTGCCAGTAAAAACTTCTTTAGTAAAATTGAAAAATTTATTCATATATTTAAATTAAATTTTAATTTTGTTTTAAACTCTTCAAAATTAGTTTTTGAATTAATTGATTGACGAGGTAATTTGAATAAATCTACATTTTCACTCACTAAACCACTCTTAATGGTTAATCCAGCCTTAAAACCAGACTCTTTTAAAATGTCGACCACTTCTTGATTAAAATTTCCTCGAGGATAAGCAAAAAAATTACATTTTTTATTAAGCTTTTCTTGAACAATTCTTTTTGATTCTTCTATTTCTCTTTTAGCTTCCATTGGGTTAATTTGACTTAATTCTGAATGAGTCAAAGTATGTGGTTGAAAATCAATTAAGCCCGATTGATCCATTTCCTGTATTTGCGGCCAATTAAGCATATCTAAAACAATTTTTTGAGAATCACCTATTTTCTGATCAATTAAATCAACTGCTAAAAATATAGTAACTGGGAAATCATATTCTTTAAGAATTGGCCAAACATTAGAATGGTTATTTTGATATCCATCATCAAAAGTTAAAACAACTGTCTTTTTGGGAATAACTTGTTTTTTTTCTATCCATTCAACTAATTGGCTTAAACTAATAATATTAAACTTCTTTCTTTTTAAGTATTCTATCTGTCTAATAAATTCTTTTGATTCAACATTAAAAAACAAATTGTTTTCACCTACAGAATGATACATCAAAATTGTTGCCTTGTTAGAATAAGGTTTTAAAAATAAGAGATAATTAAGACAAAAATAGATAATATTCTTAATGATTTTTTTAAACATTTTCAAAAAGTTTTACTAATTTTAACCCTATAACCTTAGGACAAAATTGTTCTTGATACAACCTATATGATTCAAGAGCTAATTTTTCTCTAAGCCCTGGATCATCTTTTAATTCTAAAATCTTATCAGCTAGACCCTGACTATCAGCAACCTGACAAAAAGCTAAGTTCTCATTATTTTTAAACATTTCGCGAATAGCTGGTGTCTCGGCTGAAATAACTGGCTTTTTCATAGCAATATAATCATATAACTTAGTTGGAATAGCTCGTTTGGTTTTATCAGTATTTCCAAAAATACCTAAACAAATATCTGCCTGAGCAATGTATTTGGGTAATTCTTCTACTGAAACAAAATTAACTAAATCAATCGAATTCTCTATTCCCAGATCAGCTACTTTCTCCTTAAGTTCTTGATATCCTTTTTGACTAGTTGTTATTCGAAAAAGAATATTTTCGTTCTTTAAAATATTAGCTGCTTCAATAATATATTCGATTCCTTGCAGAGGAATATATGTCCCGTAAAAATAGACTAAAAATTTATCTGTATCCTTAAGAATATCTCTAGGATAGAAAAGTCTATCATCAGAACCAATAAAAGAACGATGTAATTTTTCTTCTTTTATTCCAAATGTTTCCTTAAAATAATCGATATGAGCATTTGTATCTAATAATATCTCATCGGCCAACTTACAAGAGAACCAATCTAAGAACCAATAATATTTTGCTTTTAAGCTTTTTGGCTTAGTCGTTTTCCTATCGAAAACATAAGTATCATACAATGAAACAAAAGCATCAAAAACAATTTTTTTTCGACAAATCAATTTTGCTAAAATCATTACTACTTGACCAGGAAAACCAACAACCATTAAATCGATTTTTTCCCCTTTTTTAAAATACTGACCGATCAGATCAAAGTACTTAAGCAAGGATGGCTTCTTACTGCTACATTCAATTATTTCTATTCCATTACTCCTTAAGCCAGCTATGATAACTCTATTTCTAGCATAATCTTTATTGTAGATACCAAAATAGCAAATAACCATATTTATTTATAAAGCTTAATAATTCTACCAATTAAATTATCTAAGTTATGATTTTTAACAACTTGTTCTCTTAAGAACAAGCCTATTCCTTTTAATTGATTACTATTGATTAACTTAAGTATTTTTTGAGATAAATCTTTAGCATCCTTTTCTTTAAAAAGCATCTTGTCTACAAAGGGACCTAAATCAGATGCAAAAGTTTTATTACAAACTAAAACTGGCAAACCAGAAGCCATTGATTCAAGAACTGCTTTATCAGGCGAACCAGTTGGACAAAGATTAATTGATAAATCTGATTCTTGATAATATCTTGGCAATTCTTGATTGGGGATTAAGCCCTTAAATCTAATAACCTTATCTAACCCTTTATTCTTAACCATCCATTTTAGCTTATCAAAATATATTTCCTGTTTCTTTATACCCGGCCCACCAATAATATCAACTTTAATATCTATCTTGTCGCGAATAATTTCGATTGCTTCAATTAAAGTTTCGTAATTTTTAATAGGAGAGATTCTGCCTACAGAAATTACTCTAAAAATATCGTTTTTATTTTTTTGCTCAGCTGGTTTAAATAATTCCGTATCAATACCATGTCCAACAACTACTTTCTTATCTGACTTTAAACCAAATCCTTCCTGGGTTGGAGTAATAATCTTTTCAGCAAAAAAAGCCATTAATTTAACTCGCCAATTAATTGCCTTGTGCGAATACCAAGAAACAATTTTTTTCCTACGAAGTTTAGCCAAAGGACCAATTAAAATTGTATATTCTGGATTTTGATGACAGAAAACACCATCAACTTTTCCAATAAACTTAAAAGCACCTCTATAAAAATTAATGAATTCTCTTAATTTATTCTTACCATTTTCTTTACCTAAAGAAAAAACTTCAACATTATTAGATAATCCTTTAGTATTTCCTTTTTCTAAGCAAATTACCTTTAAAACATCTACTTGCTGCCCCATCTTCTTAACCCAACCATAAGTAAATCCAGCTTGGGCATCGTCCCTATCAACTTTTCTTGTGATCATTAGTAATTTCATTTGATTAAATATATATGATAACCGGATGGTTGTTGTCCGGAAAAAAACTTATCGAAAAATCTAATTAATGGGGTTAAAATTCTTATCTTTCTTAAGGGAGTTAAATTAAAAACTGTTTCTAAATTTCCTCGGACTGGACAAATTTCTATTGAATTAAAATCTCTAAATAAATACTTGATTCCATCCTTTGTATATCGATAATAGTCTTTATAACCACCCTTATGAGCATGATAAGGATATAAAAAAGGAACATAAACAAGACATTTACCACTATCTTTTAAAACTCGGTAAATTTCTTTAGCTGCTTTCCCCGGTTCTTTAACATGCTCTAAAACGGCTTTACAAATAATAGCATCAACTGATTTATCTTCAAGAGGAAGATTACAAACATCACCAATAATATCTGGTTGATAACTTGCTTCGATATCTAAGGTCTTGTAATCACTGTTTTTAAAAAGTTCTTGATATTTATCTAAATCTTTTTGAAAACGAAAACCACCACCAATATCTAAAATCTTCTTTTCTTTGGCAATTTCCTTTATCTTATCATCAAAGAATTTTTCCCACTTAATCATATTAGATCCTTCCAAAAACTAACTATTTTACCAATAATCTTTTCTTGATTGAATCTTTCTTTAACCATTACTTTACCAGCTTGGGCTATTTCCTCAGCTTTATCTGGATTATTAAGTAAATAAAGAACCTTTTTAGCCAAAGCTTCGCTATCACCAATCGGTACTAAAAATCCATTGACTCCATCTTTAATTACTTCCTTGGAACCAGTTGTCTCTGTAGCCACGACAGGAAGCCCAGAGGCCATAGCTTCGACTAAAACCTTACCAAAGCTCTCTGAGCAAGAAGAAGAGACATAAACATCTGAAGCGTGATAATAGTTAATTAAATCTTCTTGTTTAATTTTTTTAACCGAATTTAAGATTAAATTATCATCCCCTTTAATTTTACCTGTTAAAGAGATATTAGCTCCTAATTGCCAAAAAGCAAGTTTTTTGTAGTCCTCATAAACTAATTCAATCGTTTTATACAATGTCTTATAATCCTTAGAAGGATCTTTTCGTCCGACATTAATAATCGTTTTATGATTCTTATTCTTTAATCTTAACTTATTAACTTTTTTCTCATCATATTTTTCAAATTTTTCTACATTAACTGGCGTTGGAATAACTCTAATTTTTTTATTAGGAACACCAACTTTGATTAATTTGTCTTTAATCCCAGAACTGACAACTCGAACTCCATCAGCTCCACTAACAACAAACTTACTTAATAAAAGAAAAAACCAATTAAACCACCAACGTCCTTTTTCAAAAAGCCAATATTTATTATTCCAAAAATCACCATGAAAATGGACTAATAAAGGAATCTTAAATCTTTTTTTAACAAACCAACCTGCTAATCCAGTTAAAAAGGGATCTTGGCAAACAATCAAATCATATTTATCTGGCCAATAAATTCTTTTAGCTGTTTCAAAAGCATCAAGAATGTAATTTATCTTATTTTTTGAATTAGTTGGGTGAACCTTTAGATTCTGACCAAATTCTTTCTTTTTAAAACCTTTTTTAGTAAAAACAATAATATCCAATTGCCCAGCTTTTTGAGCATATTTTTGATGGCGTTCTAAAACATCACCGCTGTAATCGGCGCCCAACAAAGTCCTATCAATGCTAATCATTAAAATTCTCATGTTTTTGTGACAAACCTTTTAGCTAATTTATAATCCCAAGGTAATCTAAAAAATTTCAGCTTCCATCTTAACTGACATAATAATACAAAAAAAAGTTTTAAAAGCTTATTTACTTTAATAGTTGAACCCATAGCGCTTTTAATCGAATGAGCTCCGAATCTAACATAGGCCTCTAATGATTCTATAAACCCAGGATTATCAAGCCAAGGGAATTTACTAACATCTAAATAGTTTAATTCATCTTTAACTGTTTCTCCCCATTGATCTAGTGATCCAGGTTCTTGCCAACCCGCCTTGCCGCGAGGCAGGCCCGCAGTCAAACATTCTTTGTAAAGTTCTGAACCAGGATAGGGTCTAAAAGCTTGAGGACCTAAAATTTGGATCTGATCGCCTAATTTAACTAACTCATCAATTAATTCTAATGTTTCCATTACTTCACTTCTAGTTTCGCCCGGTAAACCAGCCATAAAGGAATATTGGGGAATAATTCCATACTTTAAACACATCTTAGCTGAATTGATTACATCTTCGGGCATAATGTCTTTCTTAATTTTTTTTAAAATACGAGGACAACCTGATTCTGCACCAAAAGACAGTAGATAGCAACCAGATTCTTTTAACTTTTTAATAAATTCTTCATCAATCATTCCTTCTCTTAAATAATTAGCCCGAACAGTTGTTTCCCAGGGTGTAATTAAATCTTCTTCTATCATTCCATTAATAATCTGTTTAGCTCTTTTAATATCAACAAAAAAGTTTTCATCCCAAAAACGAAGTTTTTTTGCTTTCCCGCCCTGAAAGGGCGAGGTCTCGCCTTTGGCGGAAAAATATTCTTTGTTTTTTATTATCCTTATATCTTCTAGAACTTGCTCAGCTGTTCTTGTCCGCCAATGGTTTTTAAGAATAGCGTTGATACAAAAAGTACAGCGATGAGGACAACCTCGAGAAGTTAAAGAAGGAATTAAATGAAGATTTTCTAAAATTTCTTTAGGCACTAACTCCCAATTAAAAAGAGGCATTTGAGCTGGATCATGTAATTCTCGTGGTTGGTTAATAATAACCTCATCTCCTGATTGATAGGCAATCCCTTTAATATCATTTAGAGATTTACCATTAACAATATCCAACATAGTTAATTCACCTTCGCCATAACAGACCATATCAATCAAAAAATGACTAGCTGTTTGTTTAATAAAGAAACTCGGGTGAGGACCACCCCAAATAACCTGACAATCAGAGTTATTTTCTTTAACTAAACGAGATAATTCTAGGGCCTCTGGAATTTGTGTCGTCATAACTGAAATTCCGACATAATCACAATCTTTAACTTTTTCTTTAACTAAATCTAAATAATTTTTCTGCCTGACCCCGTCAATGATCTCCACCTTAATATTATAAAAATCTAAATATGTAGCGATACTTAATAATCCAACGGAAATAGAGCTATCGTAATTCTCCTTATTAATATTAAAAGCCGGATTGATTAGTAAAACTTTAGACATATTACAAATTCTCAAAAATCATTACTGTTTCTTTAACTAGATCGTCCCAAGAAAATCTTTTTAAATCTTCCTTGGCATTACTAACCAATCGATTAGCTAGTTCTTGATCATCTAGAATTCGACTAATCGCTTTAAACCATTGTCCTTTATCCCGATAATCAACTAATAATCCCGTTTGACCGTTTTTAATTGTCTCTAGATTACCACCAGCTTTAGTGGTGATAACAGGTATCCCCACCTTCATGGCCTCCAAAATAACAAAGGACATTCCTTCATAATTTGTATTTAAAACAAAAACATCAGCCATTTTTAAATAAGCAACAACTAATTGACGGCTAATCCGACCAACAAAAAAAACATTTTCCTCTACATTTAAATCAAGAACTAATTTTTCTAAATTCTTCCTTTCTGGACCCTCGCTAATAATGACGAATTTAATATCTCCATATTTCTCAATAAGTCGAGGCATAATTTTGATCAACATATCAACACCCTTCCAAGGGGTTAAGCGAGCATTAGTTAGAATAACTCGTCCAGAAATATTAAGTTCTTTTTTTAAATCTACTTTCAAATCATCGTTTAAATCTAAAAAATCAACTGAGTTGTAAATTACTTTAATTTTCTCCTCGGCTACCCCAATTTTTTGAGCTAAATCTTTAAGAAAATTACTGACAACAATGACTTTATCAGAATTAAGTAAAATCTTTTTTCTAATTTTTTTACGCTTTTCAATTAAATGAGAGTATTGCTTATCCTGAAAAGTTAAAATATCATCAGTTGTTTCTCCTTGATTTAATGCCGTTTCCCAAGCTGAATCACCAACAAACCTAGTCACTAATTTCTTACCTAAAAATCTTTTGATCAATAAGGCGGTTAAGCCAGCTGTATATAAATCTTGGTTATAAATAATATCTGATTTTAAAGCTAACCAAAAACCTTTGATTAAATAAAGAAAACTTTTTAAAAAAGATGGCCATTTATCAGAGACAACCTTAACTGGATAAGGATATTTTTTTGCTTCATTTTTTTTACCAAAAGTCAAAACAGTCACCCTATAACCACGTTCAATTAAATCTTTATTAAGCTCCTTTAATAAGGTTGGTGGTCCACCAACACCTTCTAAAAAAACTCCAGTTAAAATTAGAATTCTATTATTTCTCATAATTTCTTTAAAATCCTTTCCATCTTTTGAGCAACACTATTCCAAGAATATTTTTCTCTAACTAAATTTAAACCATTATGAATCAATGTTTTTCTAAGCTCATCATTCTCTAAAATTTCTTTAATCTTTTCAGCAATATCTTGAGGATTATTTACCTGACAGAATAGACCAGTTTTTCTATCTTCTAAAAAATCTGGAATACCACCAACGGGCGTCCCAATTATCGGCAACCCAGTAGCCATAGCCTCTAAAAAAGAGATGCCTAGACCCTCAGATAAAGAAGCTCGAACAAAAACATCGGCTGAAGAATAGTATTTTGCTAAATCTCTATGATTAATCTCCCCTTCAAAAACAACTTTATCTTTAAGCCCTTTATCTTTTGCCAATTTTTTAAGTTTTTCTTCGTCTGAACCACTCCCAATAATTACAATCTTAAAAGGGAAATCTAAATACTGTCCAGCTTTAATTAAATCAGCTACGCCATTTTTCTTAACTAAACGAGAGACAGTTAAGATTTTAAGGTCCGACCTTTGCAAAGGTCGGACCTTAAAATCTGATCTAAACATATCTAAATCAACTCCATTAGGGACAACTTCGATGGGAGATTTTGCTCCCATATTTTTAGCCCAATTAGATAAAAAATTGCTAATCGCCTGGATATAGTCAGTTTGCTTAAAAATTTGATAAAACCAGTATTTAAAAATACCAACTTTTTTTAAAATTTCTTCTGGAGGATCGCCTTCTTGGAGGGTTAATAGCCATGGTATATGAGGAAATTTTTTTTTAAAACGTAAACCTAAAAATCCACCGAAAGAGGCCATAATAGACCAAGCTAACTTATAATCTCTTTTTTTATTTAAACTTATTGCCTTTTTTAGACCTAGAAAAGGCAAGAGATATTTATCGAAATTAGAACCAAAACCAACCCGGTAAACATTAATATTATTAATTTTCTCTTCTTCTTTTAACTCTTTCTGTATTTTGGCTGTGATCATATCAAACTCAAAACCCTCAATTCGGTCTGTTATTTCCTTAACAGCCACTTCTGCCCCACCTATTAAAGGAAAATAAGCCGTAGAAAAAATTAAAACTTTTGGCACTTGATTATTGGCCATATATGCTTTAATATACTATAAAATGACTAAAAATTCAACTTGCCTCGCCGAAGCAAGGCGTAGGCGGGTTCTATACATAATTACTAAATCTGTCTGGGGTGGGGCTGCTAAGTATGTCTATGACCTCTCAACTAACCTAATGAGTGGGTTTGATGTGGCTATAGCTGCTGGCCTGCCTCGTAGCAAGGCGGGTGGACAGGGTCAATTTTATAAAGAGGTAAAAAAAACCAATATCCCCTATTATCAAATCACCAATTTCCAACGAACTATTAATCCCTTTAAGGATTTGTTCGCTTTTTTTGAGATTTTAGGTCTTCTTTTCCAGCTAAAACCGGATATCATCCACGTTAATAGTTCTAAAGCAGGCGGAATTGTTGGTTTAGCTGGTTGGATTTATAAAGTATTTTATAATAAAGAAATTAAACTTGTTTTTACCGCTCATGGCTGGGCCTTTAATGAAGATCGTCCTCAATGGCAAATTAGTCTAATTAAATTCTTTAGCAAAGTAACTTCTTTATTTTATGATAAAATAATTTGTGTTTCTGAATATGATCGCCAAATGGCTCTTAAATATAAAATCGCGCCAGAAAGAAAATTAATTACTATTCATAATGGCATAGATATTAAAAATATTAATTTTCTTTCTAAAGAACAAGCTCAAAAAAGATTAATCGGCCGAGAATCTCCTTTACTTATCGGCACAATTGCTGAATGGACTAAGAATAAAGGATTAATTTATTTAATTAAAGCGACTCAGACCCTCGAATTAAAAGAAAAAGAATTTGATGTTATTCTCATCGGTAGCGGAGAAAATCCAGATAAAGAAAAAATGTATGATTATGATAAAAAATATAACCTTGATAATGTTCGTTTAATTGAATTTATGCCAGAAGCAGTTAGATATCTCAAGGGCTTTGATATTTTTGTTCTTCCTTCACTTAAAGAAGGATTACCATATACGATCATTGAAGCCATGGCCGCTCAACTACCTATTATTGCCACTAATATTGGTGGTATTCCAGAAATGATAGAGAATAATATTAATGGCATTTTAATAGAACCAAAAAATCCCGATTTAATCGGGGAAAAAATTACTTATCTAATTAACAATCCAGAAAAAGCTCAAGTTATGGCTCAAAAAGCCAGACAAAAAACAGAACAAAAATTCAGTTTGAATAAGATGATAGAAAAAACAAAAAATCTATATTAAAATGAAAGTTATTCTTGTTTCCCCTTCATTTAATGTTCATACTGTTGCACCTCCTTTAGGACTAGGCTATATTGCCTCAGTCCTTTTGAATAATGGCCACCAAGTTGAAATACTAGATCCTTCAAAAGAAAAGCTGTCTCTTGATGAGATTACCGAGATTATAATCACTAAAAATCCAGATGTCTTGGGTTTAAGTATTCTTACTCCCAGATATAATACTAGCAAAGAATTAATTGCTAAGGTTAAAGAAAAAGCACCTCAAATTAAAATCATTGTTGGTGGCGCCCATATTTCTGCCTTGCCAGAAATATCAATTCAAGATATCAAAGCCGATTATGCTGCAGTCGGTGAAGGAGAATACACTTTACTTGAACTTCTAGAACATCTTCAAGGAAATAGAAAATTAGAAGATATTCCTGGTTTGATATATTATCAAGATGGAATAATTAAATCTAATCTTCGACGACCTAATATTGAAAACTTAGATTCAATTCCTTTCCCAGCTTGGCATTTAATGGATCCTCGTGAATATCCACCAATGCCCCATCAATTCTTTTTTAAAAAATATCCTGTCGCCCCAATCATGACTACTCGAGGTTGTCCTCATATCTGTAGTTTTTGTGCCGCAGAATCAATTTGGGGTAGGAAATATAGGACTAGAAGCGTTAAAAATATTGTTGATGAAATTGAACTTTTAGTCACTAAGTATGGAGTTAAAGAAATACATATTGAAGATGATAACTTCACTTTAATTAAAAAACATGCCCTAGATGTTTGCAATGAGATAATTAGACGTAAATTAGATATTGTTTGGAAATGCCCTAATGGAGTCCGAGCTGATAGCTTAGACGATGAATTGCTAGCCAAAATGAAAGAATCTGGTTGTTATCAATTAGCTTTTGGGATTGAATCAGGAAATCAAGAAATACTTAACAGTGTTAATAAACATCTAGACCTTAAGATTATACCTGAGGCAGTCAGAAGAGCTAAGGATGCTGGATTAGAGGTTCACGGGTTCTTTATGATTGGTTTCCCAAATGAAACATTTCAAACAGCCATGGATACAATAAGATTTTCTAGGTCTATTGGTCTTGATGTAGCTAATTATGCTACCTTAGCTTATCTACCTGGGTCAGCTCTTTTTAGGGAATACATTAAAAACAAAAAAACCGACTTCATAGATTGGGGAAGTATTAACTATTATACACCCCAAGCTACGGTCGGCCTCACTTCAGATCAACTTAAAAAAATTCAAAGAAAAGCTTTACTTAGATTCTACTTTTCTCCGAAAGTCTTAATCGGTCATCTTTTTAAATTAAAACTTAAACAAATACCCTATTTACCCAAAGCCATGTTTAATTACTTAGTGAAATAGAAAGACGCTAGTTGCAATAACTAGCGCCTTTTTTATTTTCCCTCCTTTTCAGACTAAAAGATATAGTCTGTGTCTAGGTCTTTAAAAAACTTCATCAAAATCGGCTTTTGAACCTTGAAAAGATCTATTGCTTGTTCAACCCGTTTGTTTGGAACTTCTTTTCGAAGAAAATCTAGAATGTCATTACGAGTTTCAACCAATTGGTCTCTTTTCAAGTACCGACCATTGATATTAACCGGCCCCCTAGCATTAACGCCAAGAGGATAATAGGTTCGAAAATCTTTGCAAAGGATTTCAATCCCGAATTTTTCCGGATCTTTCCAATAAGCTGTCCCAGGTAAGGGAATGAAAGTTGAATACAACCAATCATCTGGCTTGTTTTTAAGAATAAATTCTTTGAACAATTCAGCTGACTTTTCATTCTCATCCGGCAAAGCCCCCATCAAAAAAACTTTTACTCGCATGCCAACATCATGAGCCATTTTAATCGCATCCTCGTTCTCTTTAACAGTAGTATCTTTCCCTAATGTCTGATGCGTTTGGGTAGATCCGGTTTCAATACCAAAACTAATTTGATTGCATCCAGCTCTCTTTAATGTTCTTAAAAGCTCTGGATCAATTTTATCAACCCTGGTCTGACCAGTCCAATCCATGTCTAAGGGGAACAATCCCTCGGCTAATTCGATAGCCCTTTTTCTAACAATCGTCAGGGTTGGGTCAAAGAAATAGATACTGTCAACGCCATACCTCTCTTTGAGAGATCTGATCTCAAAAATGACGTTACTGATGCTTCGTTGTCTCACCTGCGTTCCATAGATAGCAGGGGAACAACAATAGTGACAGTCGAAATGACAACCTCTCTGGGAGAAGATATGAGCAATATGGTTCCCATAAGAGGCATCAAACTTATCCCGCAACAGATCTCCCCAAGCTGGGAAAGATAAAGCATCTAAATTCTCAACCATAGTTCCCTGAATGATTCCAGGAAATTGTTTGCCGTCGAGAATCCCCAGTAATGCTATTTCGCCATAACCGCGAACGACATAATCAAACCCGTCAGCTAGGCACTCTTGTGGCATAATACTAGCATGACCTCCACCAATAATCGTCTTGCCGAGTTTCCTTTCTACAATTTGTTGATGGACAAGTTTGGCAAAAAAATACTGCAGTGTAACCGAAGTAATTCCATAATAGTCGTATCCCTCCGGAATTTTCACATCATCCGGATCTGTTGATTCCAAATTTAAATAATTCACTTCCATCCCATAATCTCTTAAATAAGAGATTAAATAGCCAACCCCGATATGAGGAGCGGCGTTAGCGAATGCCAAAAATGGGGCTGGCGGATTGATCAATAAAATACTCATCGCTTACCTCCTTAAGTTAGAATTAAAAGTTTTTAATGTGCCTATTTTCTGTAAACTCCATTCAAGACATCCTGAATAAAAGTTTCTGACTGAATCTTATATTCATCACCCAACAAACCTATTTGATTAGCTGTTTCAATCGCATTTTCGTTCTCTCCTAAATAAGCATAAGCTAAAGATAAATTGACTAAATAATTTGGCTTATCAAGAGTGATTTCAACTAATTCCTGATAAAATATTTTGGTCCATTCATATTCTTTAGATTGAACAGCTGAATTAGCCATCCGCTCTAAATTTGATTCGCTACGATAGCTTAAACCAAATTGATCCATTTTGTCAAGGTAATCCTGAATACCATCACTTCGATTAGTAACTAGAAGAAGCATGACCATATTAATATATGATTCATTTACTTGATCTTGTAAATCAATTGATTTTTGCATACTAACTATCGCTTCATCAAAAAGTTTTTCTCCTTTTTCACTTTGTCCAATATCTTTAAAATATTTACCTAGATAATACTTGCTATAACCAACTTCATAAAATATCTGAGGACGATTAGGACTTAATTTTTCCACTTGTTGACCTAATTCTATTGCCTTATTTAAACGATTAATATCATATTGATAAGTTTTAAGCAAAAACCTCATAGTCATTAAATAATTTCTAGCAGCTAATGGTTTTTCAGCTATTTGTTTTTCAAATTCCTGTTCTCCTCTTTCAGCCGCTATTTTTTCCCAATTCTCTTCTGTTTTACTATTAGATAAACTAATTGTCGTGGCAATAAATTCACCAAAATGCTGTCTGTATTCTTGATTACCCAAAGTATCCCTCTCTAAAACATTAATAAATTGATTATAGGCCTGAGTTGGTGCATTCTGCTGAGAATAGATTAATCCTTTAATAAAATCCTTGTTAGCTAGAATAGGTTTTACATTGAATGTAAAAGTTAAGGGGATTGCAATGATAATACCTATAGCTAGAAGAGTTGAATACAAACCCTTTGACTGAGAAAGATTCTCAAAATAATTAGGACAAAATTGAGAAAGAAAAGCGATAACAATAAAAAGAGGGATATAGGTAACCAAGGCCTCGAAAATAAGTAAATTCTGGATTAAATAAGCCATCATCACAACAGAAAAAATAACTGGCATTAAGTAATTATTGCTCTCCTTATTCTTGATAAAGTGTTTCCAAAGATAATATAATGGAACAAGTAAAACCGATAAATACAATAATAAGCCAACTAAACCACCAGTAATCAATCTATCAAAAATCATGTTATGAGCTCGATCGAACCAAACGACTGAACCAGAATGACGATAAATCTTAGGATTAAAATATTTATCAAAAACTTGATAAAAATTTTCGTAACCATAGCCTAAAATTGGCTTTTCTTTAAATCCCTGAATAGCAGAACCCCAGGTGAATAAACGATTTTGGAAAGTCGTATCACTCAAGGAAATATGAGTAATTCTTCTTAAGGCATTATTATTCGCAATCCAATCAGAATCTCTTTCTATAAACAAAAAACTAACAATAACTATAGCGATCAACAAAATAACCAAGCCAGAATTCTTAATTATCTTTTTATTTCTTGAATGATAAAAAGTTAAATAAGCGGCAAAAATAAATAAAGAGAAAAATAAGGAAATAATACCACCTCGAGTCAAGGTATTAAAAACAACAAATATCTGTAAAAGAATGCCTAAAAAATAATAGGCACGTAGAAAGGAAAGATTATTACCTTTCCTAAAAGAAAATAAAATAATACCAAACAAAATATTAAAAATTAAATAACCAGCCACATATCCAGCATTGCCTATGGTAGAAGCCAATCTTTCGCCACCAGCTGATGTTAAAAACCAACCCAAATTCAAGTATTGACCCAAAGCAACAAAACTAACTAATAAGCCACCTATAAAAGAAGCTTCAAAAAACATCAACCAATCCTTAAGACGCTTTAAAAAACTACTCGAGACTATTAAGAAAAGAAAAAGATGAACCATTAAAAGAAGCCCCTCACTTCGTTCATTATTACTCCAAAAACTAAAATAGAAAGAATCAGCCAGAGCCGAAGAAATAAAGATTATAACTAAATAAGAAAAAAATAAAATTAAAATTAAATTAAATTTTGGTCGATATTCTTTTTTGAGAACAGCCAAACCTAAAAAGGCCAAAAAGATGGCCTCAACAATAACTCTAAAAGCTAATGTTTTAGGAACGATATAGGGAAAGTAATAGCTACTCGCAACTATCAAGGGGACAAAACAGACACCAGCTAAACCAACCCAAATAACTCCTTTTAAAACTTTTTCTAGGTTCATAACTTAGGTAACTGATCTTCTAATTCAGGATTTAATTCTAAGGTTTTATCGCTATAATATTTTGCTTTATCAATATCATTACCTTCTCTGGCAAAATAACCAGCTAGATAGAGATAATAAGCGCCTGCTTCAGCTGGATTCTTTTCAGCTGCCTCCGTCATAATTCCTTCTATTAAATGAGCTTTTTCTGTCATATTAAAACGATACAAAGAAGCAAGGCCAACATAATAATTATAATTACTAGTGTTCATGCTTAAGACCTTTTGATAGTACTCTTCGGCTTTTTCGTATTGACCCATATCAAAAAGATACATATCAGCTAGATTGCCCATAGCCAATGTTTGTTCTGGAGCATAATCAGTCGCTCTCAACCAAGCTTTTTCTGCGCCTTGATAGTCATCAAATCTTTTTTTCAAGATACCAACATTAACCCAGCGAATGTAAATATGATCACCTTCTTGTAATTTTCTGTATTGCTTATTTAAGTCCTCTAAAGAAAGATTTAATATTTCCTGACTCATTCTTCCTTGTTCAACTTTCCCTAAAGCACTAGGAAAATCAGCTGCTATATAAATTTTATTTATCTCATCTTCTTCACTATCAAAATAATTAGACAAATAAAAATAACCGACTGTCCCAGCAATAACAATAACTAAAACGATATAAATAATGCTTTTTTTATTCATAAGAATTTATATCAACACTATTAACCTCATAAATAGAATCTCCGTCATATCCCTGATCAATAAATTCCTGAGCTGTAATATTCAACCATTGTTTAGTTCCTGTATCTCCTGATGGAAATAATTGATAAACTTTGTCATCCCCGTCAGTTCTAACTAAATCAGAAGTAGTATAAGCATTTATAGTTAATTGGTCAACATCTTTAACATCTTCCCAGTTAAGATGTTCGTAACTTTCAAAAACAGAAGGACTAAGAATTAATCTTTTAAACTTTTTGTCACCAACTATTTTAACAATATATATATCAAACTTAGTTATATCTTCAACATTAGAATTACGAATTAAATCACCGTCATTGAGATCTGTTATTTCAGGCTCAGGCTGAGGTTCGGGTTCGGCCCCGACGCTTTCGGTCGGGGTCCCGACTTCGTCTTCGACGAACGTCGGGAGAATACTACCAATAATACCTGTTCCGTAATTTGGAACACCGCCTCCATCTTGATAAACAATAATAAAATTGCTGGCTGAAAAAACCATTAAACAAGTATCTCCAGTAGTGCTTGGATTAAAGGCATATTCTGAACCAAAAGTTATCTCTGTTCCTAAAACCTGACCAATAATTGCCTGACCATAATCACTGCTTCCCCCATCTTGATAAGCAACAACAAATTTATCATCAGATAGACCTGTCAAAGAAATATAACTGGTATTAGTCGGATTAAAGGCATATTCTGAACCAAAAACAACTGTTGTTCCGTTAACTTCTCCAACTATAATAGTTCCATAGCTATCATTACTCTTATCTTGATAAGATAAAATAAACTTGGTTTCTGAAATGGGAATAAGAGAAATATAATTAGTAGTTCCACTATTAAAAGCATATTCTGAACCATAAGTTATTACTTTATCCAAAACTTGACCAATAATTAAAGAACCGCTATTGCTTTCTCCTCCATCTTGATAGGCAACAACAAACTTATCCGAAGAAAGCTTAGCCACAGAGAATTTGCTTGTGCTGGCATTATTAAAAGAACTTTCCGAACCAAAAGTGATTTCTGTATCGGTCTGAGCATTAACCTGACTAACAAAAAAACCAGCTACTGATATAGTAATTATAATTAAAGCTAACTTAAAAAGTTTTAACATATATAATCTTGTCATTCCCAACTTGATTGGGAATCCAGATTAATTTATTCCTGGATTCCCGCTTTCGCCTGCCTCGTCGGCAAGGCGGGCGGGAATGACACCAAAGAAACCTAATATAAATTCAACTATATTTATTATACTACTATTTTATCAGATTAACAATAAAACTAAAAGACAAACCCGAAACAGGCCTGCCTTTTAATCAAAGCTCATTAGTAAATTTCAACTTTATAATACAATATCTGCCCCAGTAGTATAAGCATCCCTATCAGTAGCATTGATCTCATAGATAGAATCTCCATCATATCCTTGAGAAATAAACTGTTCCCCTGTTATATTCAACCACTGTTTAACGCCAGTATCGCCAGATGGAATCAACTGATAGACCTTAGTCCCTCCAACAACTCTAATTAGGTCCGAATCAGTATACTCATCCATAGTTAATTGATTAACATCAAGAACATCATCCCAAGGACTGCCATTACCATTTTTGTCAAAATGCTCATAACTTTCAAAGACATGAGGAGACAAAATTAGACGCTTAAACTTTTTGCCGTTAATTAATTTGACAATATAAATGTCAAATTGAGCCATACCTTCAGCATTAGGGTTACGAATTAAGTCGCCTTCTACAACCTCGGCAGATGGTGTCTCTTCAGCTACCCTGCTTTCTTCTTCGCCTTCAGTCACAGCCATAATAGCAAAATAAGTAAAGTGATCAGTTTCAGCCACCAGACTATTGCTGCTTGCATTAACTGTCGTCGGTAAAGCCACCCATTGAGAAGTGCTCTCTTTCCAATAAAATACCCTTAAAGTTGATTCTTCTAAGCCAGCAATCTGACTATCTGTATAAGTAAAAGTCAAGGTTACTGTCTGATCAAAACTACTGACCGAACTTCCATTAGAAATAGCTGTATAGTCATAAACATAACTACCAACAATAGTTCTACTTGAAGGAGTTGGTCGAGAAGCAGTAATCGGTCCTTTACTCTTATGCTCAATTTTCACATCAGTTGAAGCGCTAACCGCGTTAACTGGTAATTCTACAGCTGCTGTAGTGCTTTCACCTGTAGTCAAGGTTGTTTTTCCGCCACCTGAAGCAGTCGCTGTTACCTCGCCTGTAGTTGTGGTTGGGACGCTTGGTGTGCTTGGTGTAGGCGTTGCAGAACCGCCACCCCCACCTCCACTACTAATAACAGGAGTACCACTGCTACTGCTAATACCACAAACAACACTAGAAGCATAAACTATTACACTTGTGCCATATGTAGTTCCTGAAATACTCATTTCCGAATAAGAACTGCTACAAATGAATTCTATTCCAGAATCATTAGATATTTCAAATCTGTCATTTGATCTAATAACCAATATTGAATTTGCAGAAAGAGTAAAAACAACATTGCTAGAATTAACTACCATATCATCTACTAAAGAACCAGCGCGGACTACTAAAGTAACGCTTCCAACTGTGATATTGGTATCTTGAGCAAATGTAAGCGCGTCGGCTGTTGCTCCAGCGCTAATCGGCAAAACTAATAAAGCTAAAATCGAGACAACAATTTTTTTCATAAAATTATTATGCCCTGTTATTACAAAAAACAAATAAATTCATTTTAAGACAACAACAAAACATTCTTTTTTAACTTTACCAGACATATTGCCAGGCAGTCCCATTATAACAATTCAATTGATAGTCAGTACTATCTATAAAACACTCTCCTGTTACAACAGGAGTTGGAGTAGCCGCTGGCGTGAATTTAATGGTTGTCATGTTAATAACTGAAGCCGTAGTTGAACCAGTAGAAGTAATTTCACCAGCCGCTGTAATATCCAAACCTGCATAAAAGGCACCTGTCGTAGTAGCATTGGTTGAAGTCGTATTTCCGGTGATATTTAGGTTAGCATCTACCGTAGATGAAGCTGTTGAAATAAATCCAGCTACATACAAAGCACCATCAATTTCAGCGTCATTCTGAACATAAAGATCTCCGCCAGTCATATTAATATTATTAACCGTACCGCCTGTGCCAGCCCAAAAAGCAAAAGTGCTAGTTGTTACGCCAGTAATGTTTAAATCATCACTAAAATCAAACTCTCCAGGATTATCATCCCACATTATATACTCCGTTCCAGACGCGTCAAAATAAAGATAGTCATCATCGTCAGCCGTTACATTACCCAACCAAAAACTGCCGCTAGTTGAAGCTGTGCTTAGGGTAGCAACTCCAGTAACATCTAATGTCCCCCCAGTATTAATATTAGTCCCAATTGTAGTAGCTGCGTAAACTGCTATCGAGACCAAAAACACAGAAATAATAACACTTAAGCAAGAAGCTAAAATCTTATGCTTTTCTATTATATTTTTCATATAAATTAAAACTATTCTAATTAAATGAATATTTTCCGACCTTTATCTAATGACAATATAATAACACGAATAAATATATTTATAAACAATGTCAACCTGTGGATAACCCAAAGCCCCCCGCAATACTGCGGGGGGCTTTTCCGTTTCAATCGATTCTGGTAACTAACAGCGATTATCGGGCAATAATGTAGGAAGTGGTACTAACTACATTACCTAGACCTGATACCAGGTGACCATTATACCACTGAGCTGTGTCAGTAGCATTATTGCCGCCTGTGCCAGTGATGCTCTTTTGCTGATAGTTGTCAGACCAAATAAAGTTGTTGACATCTGTAGCAAAGTCGCCATTTGGCGTCCCGAATGGAGTATCTGCCTTATTCGTGCTATTAACAGCAGATGAAGTAGAAGCTGTGTCGCCAAGTAAGAATGTAGTTACACTCTCATTAGTGCTAGATCCAGCAATAGTAGCGTAAACCTTAAAGGTTTTACTGGTACCGGCTGAAATCTTAATCGCTTCTTTATCATCGCCATTAGCGACATCTGGACTGTTGAAAGTCGCAGTGTAGTAATAGTCAAACTGATTATTACTACCTAAGTCAGTTGGATTAGCAGCTGCTTTAATGGTATTACCATTTTCATCAACAATACGGACATTTGTAATAGTCATGCCTGTACCAGACGAAGCGATTGCAAAAGTGGTTCGGTATAGCAATACCTCGCCGCCTGAAGCATCAGCCGTTACCTTAAAGGCATAAATAATTACACTACCGTCAGTCAATGCATCAGCCGCATTCAAACGGTCACTACTACTTGGCAAAGTCACAGTTGGTTTACTGGATCTTAGAACCATTTCCGAACTGGTTGAGCTACGATAGGATTCGCTACTACCAGTAATTTCGGTATTTGATTCCTGACCAGTGGTCTTAATACCATCTGTTCCGCCAATACCAATCTTGATATCAGCCGAGTTGGTGCCCGGAGAATTATCATTGTCCGGATCAATTGTGCTCATAGCCGCCTTAACGGTAATAATCTTACCATTGTTTGTACCCTTAGGTATAACTATGACACCTTTATCAAAGTTAAAGGTATAACTACCAGTAGACGGAATAGAAGCGCTACCTAATAGCTTTGTGCCATCGTAGATAGAAACACTAGTAACATCTTGATAATTACCAGCAGCCGCGTTAAAGGCATAACCACCATCGCCAACAAAGACGATTAGCTTATCAACATCAAGAGCTTCATACTTAGCAGTTAAACCAACATTGGTAAATACATTACCAGTTGATCCGGCTAAGACCATCGCAGCTGACGGATTACCAGTTGTTTCAATAACCAAGGTCCCGCTAGCAACTGAAGTTAATGTTGGACCATCATCAGTTGTTAAGGCCTCAGCAACTGTATTGCCGGTACTAACACCATAAGCGATTACTGAAGCGCCACCTGTGTCAGTTAGACCCCAATTCTCTGTAGCATCAGAGGTAACCGTATCCTTATCACCTTTCAAAGCAATATGAATGTTGGTTCCTTTGGTAATAATGATTGGATCGCTCAAAGCAAAAGTTGAAGTAGCGGCCGCGCCAGCGGTAGTAGCTGCTAAAGCATCATTAACTGGTGATTGAGTTGTGTCAGTAGCGTCAAAAACGCCATCTTTGTCATTATCAATAAATAATGTCAAAGCATCAGTGTTACTGGCAGCATTACCTCGTCCAGCTACTAGAATTGAAGTAATTCTAATATCTTCTCCGGAATCAGTAGCGTCAAAGTTCCAGCTAGATAAGACCAGATCCTTCTGATTAACAATAATAGTTGCCGTAGCTGGTATAGTATTTCTAGTTACGGTCAAAGAAGCGGCCTTAACTGTCTGGGTATTGCCCTGAATAGCTGAACTTGGAGTTGCGGTAATAGCGTTGCCTGTCGTATCGCCCGTAGCGGTCATAGCAGATGGGGTGAAGCTGACATAGACTGTGTCATCGCTTGCCCAACTAGCGCTAGTCTGCAAGTCGCCTCTTACCCTATAAACCGTCTTGCCCACTGGCAAGGTAAAGGTATCTGTCCAAGCTACAGAAGTGCCAGATGAAGTTGGATCATTTGGACCAGCCACAACGTTACCTTTGGAATCAATTAATTCCACACCCAAAAGAGCGCTAGCTCCGACATTATTACCAGTTGAAGAGGTAATAGTCAAAGTCAAAGCAGTAACATCAATTTTTTCGCCTTTAACTTCAAATTCAAAAGCTCCAAGGATTTGATCGTTGGCTACTGAAATATTTCCCGCGCCAACCACATTGCTTCTGGTAACCTGTAGGGTCCCGTTAGAAATAGTGAATTGGTTATCGCTTAAGACAGGACTGGTTGCGCTTGAACCGGTGCTACTATAAGTTGGAGTAATGTTATAACCATAGGTTACACCCTTGACTAATAAGTCGGTTGTCTTATAGATACCAAGAATAACGGTTCGAGCTGAACCATCAGCTACATCAGCTTGTACCTGGAATTGAGCGGTTTGACCCTTATCCAAAGTAATTTTATCAAAGCTGAAGTTAACATACTTGCTGCTAGCAATAACGCCATCAGCAATCTTGGTCCCATCTTGTAACAGCTTAAGATTGATTATATCAGTCCCTAAGCTGGCGCTACCTTCTTGGTAGACCTTAATCTGGCTGAATTCAACTTTTTCAACTGAACCGGCTGCTACCTGGAATGAGAAATAAGTATAATTCTCTTTACCAACTTGAATAGTGGTTGAAGTAGCGTTAGTGTAAGCGCCTCTTTGGATTGTCGCTGTGCCAATAGTAATGGTGCCATTAAGGGTCATTGAATTACCAGTAAGTGGCAAGCTTCCGCTAACTGTAGCGTCGCCTTTAGCAATTATTTCTGTTAAAGACAATCTTGGGACTTCACCAGCATAGCTAGCTAAAGCACCCATATTACCACTTAAGATAATTGACTTGGTTGTCCCATTGGCAACTGTAAAGTCATCATTAAAGACAGCTTTATGAAGTGAATTCAATGTCTTGCTGGTAACATTAATCGGTAGATTAGTATCTGCATCAATAACATCTAATGAAGAAAACGGAGCATCTTGAGCGACACCGCCAGTTCTTTCAACAGTCAATGAGTCAACGATGACATCGCCGCCTGTAGCTGTCAAATTAATCTTGGTGAATGCTACCCGAGCTGCGTTTGAAACAGCTGAACCAGCTGCTGGAGTATCAGCCGCTAATGTAACTGATAATGTTCCTTCGCTAACTACTCCACCTAAAGTAGGTGGGAAAGCTACGCTTGCATCGGTAACATTTGCGCCGGCTGTATAACCTGCGCTGTCAGTGCTGTTAATGGTGTAAATAGCATTAGCGTTAAAGACCGCAGTAAAAGCTGCAGTCGTCATATTCAACCAATACTTATCACCAGAATCAGTTCCGTCAGCGGCATAGAGACGATAAACTTCATCTGTGCCATCAACTCTGACTAAATCAGTAGTAGTATAGGCGTCCATGGTTGCCTGATTGACATCCATAACATCATCCCAGTTATTACCATTACCGTTCTTGTCAAAGTGAGCATAGCTCTCAAATACATGAGGGCTAAGAATTAATCTTTTGAACTTCTCAGTTCCAACAGTTTTGACAATATAAATGTCAAGTTGAGCTAAGCCTTCGGCGCTTGGATTGCGAATTAAATCGCCATCGACAACGTCAACAGCTAAAGCAGCTATTGGAGCTAACATCATGACACCCGAAAGTGAAAGAGTGGTAGCAAAAGAAGTTACAATAGAAATCGTTTTTTGTAATTTCATTTTTATTTTTTATCTCTGAGATTATCTAATTCACATGATATTAGACAACCTCATTCGACTTTATTTTCCCGATGTAAAATCGGGATCCCGACTTTTCATCGGGGCTTCAGTCATATCGACCTTTTAAATATTACGACTGACTAATTATATTAATACTAAACCATCCCAATTGTCAAGAGATCGACCACCTCTTAACTTAGGACTTCCATATGTTAATTAGATTCTTCAACTCCATTAATGACCTTATCTGTAGTAGTAATTGTCCCATCTTCTAATTCTTGTAGGAAAATGAGGATTTCTTGATCCGTAGAAGTGGATGTATCTTGCCTATCTTCCTGATATCTCGTATTTAAAACAGTTAAAATCTTATTAATCTCTTCAACTACTTCTCCTGCTTGAGCTAATTCGTCCTGAACATCTAAAGATGCTTCCCCAGCAGCCATACTTAATTCTTCTTTAATTTCTTGAGTTTTTTTAGCTACGGCAATTATCTCAGTTTCAGAGATCTTATCCGCATAAACACTAGCTTCTTTTAGATTATTTTTAAGATCACTAGCAATCCCTTTAACTTTATTAGTCTTTCCTGAATCTTCGGATACCTTAGCTAATTCTTCCAAACGACGACTAGCAAACTCCATTTTTAATTGTGTCTTATTATTCTCTGAAGTAATGGTCATCTGAAGTCCTTCATTGGCCTTTTTAACTGAATAAAGCAAATCTCCAGGCAAGCTCGCTTCCGAGGCCTTAAGCGCCAGCCAAGGTCCGCCTAAAAAGATAAGTATTAAACAAGCAACCAAAGCGAACTGTTGCGGCTGTCTCAACCACTGGAAAAAGCTTATATCTGGCTCAATTCCAGCCATTAAATCATTACGCGCAGAAACAAGCCATTCTTGAGATGGCTCAATTTTCTTTAATTCTCTAATTTTCCCAATTAAATCATTTCTCATGCTTATACTTATTATGACGGATAAACCTCATTTCCATTACACATCCACATATAAAAGGTTCGACAATTCGAGGTCCGACCTCAAAATACCGAACCTTTAAATATGCG
>Ga0180007_10001821_pt1 | contig 27004 bp, 31 predicted proteins | sample MM_PC_MetaG_FD_121122 | JGI IMG/M metagenome (GOLD analysis project Ga0180007, IMG submission 121122) | Groundwater microbial communities from the Aspo Hard Rock Laboratory (HRL) deep subsurface site, Sweden - MM_PC_MetaG | ecosystem: Environmental > Aquatic > Deep subsurface > Groundwater... | reverse complement strand
TGAAAATCCCGCAAAATGGGCAGAAGACCGTAACAATCCTGAAAATTTATAGTGAAAACATGACCAAACTCACTCAACCGCCAAACAACCAAATTATCATCTACCAAACTGAGGATGGGCAGGCAAAAATTGAGGTCCGCTTTGAAAAAGAAACTGTCTGGCTCACTCAGGATCAAATGGCGGAGCTTTTTGACAAGGCAAAATCTACAATAAACGAACACATACAAAATATTTATGACGAAAAAGAGCTTGTTGCAAGCCAAACAATGAGAAAATTCGGAATTTCCGAATTTTCTACCAAACCCACCAATTACTATCACCTTGATGTGATTATTTCGGTAGGATATCGCGTTAAATCTCAAAGAGGCACTCAATTTCGCATCTGGGCGACTAAACGTCTTCGCGACTATATTATCAAGGGCTTTGCGCTAGATGATGAACGAATGAAACAGGGCGGGCAGCGCGCACGCTATTTTGAAGAACTGCTTCAGCGAGTCCGCGATATTCGCTCTAGCGAGCGCAATTTCTATCAAAAAGTAACCGATATTTACGCCACTAGTATAGACTACAGAAAAGACGACAAGTTAACCAAAGAATTTTTCGCCACGGTACAGAATAAGATGCACTATGCCGTGCATGGACACACTGCCGCAGAGATTGTTGCTGGACGCGCCGACAGCGCAAGGCTGATGATGGGGCTAACAAATTTTAAGGGGAAATATATTACTACCGGCGACACAAAAATCGCTAAAAATTATCTTTCCGAAAAAGAGCTTCATCAACTGAATTTAATTGTTTCTCTTTATCTGGACTTTGCTGAACTGCAAGCAACAAGCGAGCAACCGATGAGAATGAATGGCTGGGTAGCAAAACTGGATGATTTTTTACAATTAAGCGAGAAAAAACTCTTAACCCACGCCGGAAAGGTTAGTGCGAAGACAGCAAGTAGAAAAGCGGAAGTGGAATTTGTTAAGTATAGAAAAAAGCAGGATAAACAATATATCTCCGATTTTGACCGAGTTGCCACAAAACTATTAAAGAAAGGTAAAAAACAGACATGACCACACAAATTAAATGTCCCCACTGCAATAAGCTGTTTGAGCCGACGGAGGCATATAAGCATGAGCTGGAGGAGAGATTGCTTAGTGAAGCTCAAGCAAAGCATCAAAAAGAGGTTGAACAGCTAAAGCGCGAGAAACAGGAACTTACTCAGTCCAAAGAAAAAGAGATTGAGGAAGTTAAGAGAAAAACCGCGGAAACTGTCCGTAAAGAGGCTGGAGATAAAATTAGGCGAGAATTGGAAACTAGAATCACTTCAACACAGGAAGAGGCGGAAGCTCGCGAGAAACAAAATAAAGAACTTCAAGATCAACTTAAAGATATGTTCAAGCAGATGCGCGGGCTTAAAGACGAAAAAGATAAACTGTCTATTGAGTACGAAAAGAAGTTATTGGAAGACCAAGATAAAATCAAACAGGCTGCCAAAGAAGAGGTTCGAGAGGAATTGGATATGAAAATAGCTGAAAAGGATAAGAAATTGAACGATGCTCTCAAGGCTAATGAAGAGTTACGCCGTAAATTGGAGCAAGGCTCTCAGCAACTTCAAGGCGAAGTGCAAGAATTAAAATTGGAAGAATTATTAAAAGAGGCATTCCCTTTTGACGAGATTAAGGAAGTGCCAAAAGGTGTCAGCGGCGCCGACACTCTCCAGATAGTCCGTACCCAGACAGGTGTTGCTTGTGGTGCTATCCTTTGGGAATCTAAACGAACAAAAAACTGGTCGCCCGGCTGGATACAAAAACTTAAGGAAGATCAACGAGCGATTAAGGCGGAATTAGCGGTGCTAGTATCGACAGCTTTGCCTCAAAGCGTCCGTTCTTTCGGGATGATAGAGTCTGTATTTGTAACTGATTTATCGTCTGCTTTGAATGTTGCGCATCTACTAAGGCTGCAACTGATGAAAGTACACTCGGCTTATGTGGCAAACAGCAATAAAGCAACAAAGGCGGAGGTGGTCTATAACTACCTTATTAGCAATGAGTTTACGCAGAGGATTGAAGTTTGGGTTGAGTATTTTAGGAATCGGCAGGAAAAGCTAAATAAAGAACGCGTTTATTTCAACAAAAAATGGCAAGAAGAAGAAAAGAATATACAAAAAGTAATTGCAAACACAGCGGGGATTTATGGCGATTTGCAGGGTTTGATAGGAAATGCTTTGCCAAAAGTGAGCTATCTTGAATTACCAGATTCTACAGATTAAAAATGAAGCCGCGGGATTACTCGCCTCGTTTCGATCGAGCTCGCCTCGCTTCGCGGGTCGAAGCGGGTCTAGACGGGCGGACGGGGCTCCGCCACGTGGCAAGATTTTAACTTTTTCCGCCAGAGGCGGACCAGCCTTTGGCTGGAACTCTCAACTTTTTCCGCCAGAGGCGGATCAGCCCTTGGCTGAAACTTGAACCATGCCTGATTTATCAGTTCACCTACTCACAACCTATATCGCCAATCACAAGCTCAAGTTGGAGCCGTATTTAGTTTTAGTCGGGGCAATGTTCCCCGATATTCTTGGGCGGGTTTTTATTGTGCTCTGGCCGCAAAATTATGTGCTGAATTGGGTATCTGTACTTCTGCATTCGCCCATACTGGTTTTATTAGGTGTATATTTAGCAGTAATGCTCTTTAGAGAATCGGAGCGAAAAGTCTGCTTTCTCGCCCTTAGCATCGGCGCTTTGGGACATCTTTTATTAGATATGCTACAGCGGCATTATCGGCCCTCCTATTATTGGTTTTTTCCCTTTACTTTTAGAACTTTTGAAATCCCCCTATTCTGGTCCGATGAATTTGTCCTCACAATTCCTTTCTGGTTTCTTCTGACTGTGCTAATTTGGCGCAGAACGCACCGGCAAAGTTTAGTACGCCGTCCGACAAATTTTGATTAGTTAGCAGATGTTTGTAGCGGCGGCGCTTCCACGCGATGCCGCATGGCGTCGTAGCGCCGCGCCACGTCTGACGTGGCCGCGCCAGAAAGGGCCGCCTTCTTCGGATGCTAGGCTTCAGCCAGAGGCTGATCCGCCTTTGGCGGAAAAGCCTAGCCGCTACAAGCTACGGGCAAGTATTAGCCCTTACAGCCCCGGAGGGAAGAACTAATTTCTGCTATAATGACGGAATGGAGGGGTCGCATAGATGGTCCACTCGCCACGTCGCATGGCGTGGTTGCGCTGTTTTTGTTTGTTGGAGTATCGTGCCCGCCTGTGTTCACTGAGGAGGGGTGCCGGAGTGGTTTAACGGGCTGCTCTCGAAAAGCATGCGCCTCGCAAGGGGCACGAGAGTTCAAATCTCTCCCCCTCCGCCAGATAAAACTTGCAAAGGCTAATTAGAAGGCAGCCTTTGCTTAGTTGCCTCTGGCCACGTTAGTCCCGAGCTTTGCGAGGGATTTTACCGTGGCCACCGCGTGTCAGACGTGGCTCCGCAAATTTAAACGCGATTTTGTCGCATTAAGCTGAGCCGCGCGAAACTCTCATCGCGATGAGCCGCGTTTAAATCCGTTGCACGGATTTATCACGCGGCCATAACTAGACCGTGGCCACCCTGCCACGCTATACACTACGCAATGCTGCATAGCGTTGGCATTGCGTAGCGCATGGCATCGTATTTTGCGATTGGGCCAACTCGAGGTGGAGTTGTATATCGCGCGCGCCGCAACGTTAGCATAAATCGAAAAAAAAGGTATGTTAGAATGTCCAAAGCATGAAGATCTTTTTTATTCGCCACGGGGAAGCCATGGACGATATAAATGATGAATATGGAGGATGGCACGATCCCGACCTTAGCCCAAAGGGATGGGTACAGGCCGTGGAGCTTGGTTTAAAGCTTAAGAGCAAAGGTCTTAAGCCGGATATTATTCTGACTTCTCCCCTTAAGAGAGCAGTTCAAACGGCTCAGGCTATTGGGGAAGTATTGAGCACAGAAGTGGAAGTATTTCAATATATTAAAGAAAGAAACACTTACGGTTTACTTTGCGGTTTGAACAAAACCGAGGCAAAGGAAAATTATCCAGAGCTTGTGGAGGCATATGAACAAGACGAAGAGGTCCTTGGATATGAGTCTTACGAATTTGTTCTTAAAAGGATAAAAATAGCCCTCGAGAAAATCCAGCAGAGGACCGAACAAACGATTATTTGCGCAAGCCACAGCAAGTTTCTAAAAGCTATGCTGGAAGAGATCTTCAATAAGTCAATTAAAGACATGAGCAAAAGCGCAATTATTGAGATTTTAGTCAAAGATAGCAAGCTGGAAATTGTTTCAATGGAGGGTGTAGAAGAATAAAATGGCAGTAAAAATTACTTATTTTGTCCACGGGACCACAACTGACAACGAACAGGGCATTTCTTCTGGCTGGTATGATGTAGAACTTTCCGAGCTGGGAATTGAGCACGCTCTCGCTAATAAGGCGGGTACCGAAGGAAAGCAATTTGATGCTGTTTTTTGTTCCGATCTAAAAAGAGCCGTTGTTTCAGCAGAGTTGGTTTTCAAAGATAAAGTCAAAATTATTCAAGATAAAAGATTGAGGGAGTGTAATTATGGAAAGTATAATGCCCAACCTTCCGAAATTGTTGAACCTTTGCAAGAACAGGCTATTACACAGAGATTTCCCGAAGGCGAAAGCTATGAAGATGTAAAAAAACGAATAGGTGAATTTCTTGATTTTTTGAAAGAAGATTATGATGGCAAATCAGTTGCAATTGTTGCCCATAAAGCTCCCCAGTTAGCGTTGGATGTTTTGCTTAAAGGCAAGACTTGGAAGCAAGCATTTGCAGATGATTGGAGAAAAAAGAAAGCATGGCAGCCCGGGTGGGAATATATTATTGAGTGAAACTTCGCTCAATAACGGATCAGCCCGCCGATTAGGCGGGCTGGCATACTCCGCTTCAACTATCCGACACACTTTAGTCTTCAAGCATATCTTTAGCTAGCCAAGTGGACTTGGTGCCTCAGTTCGCCCCTTGGTCTATGCAAGGTAAATCACTGAACAGGTGGTGTGAATGTTCTGGCTTTCGAATGATAGAATACCAGGTGGCGGGACATCAAATGCACACGCACGTTAGGCAAAGTTGCCTATTCTCTGAGGGTATAACACACTCGTTATGAAAAAGGCAGTAAAGATCATACTAGTAAACAAAGATAATAAGGTACTCCTTCAACTAAGAGATGCACAGCATTCTCATTCTGGCAGTTGGTCATTATTTGGCGGCCACATCGACGAAGGCGAAACTCCCGCTGATGCTCTTATTCGTGAAATAAAAGAAGAATTGAATCACGAACTAACTAACTTCCAATTCATTAAGAAAACTATGGTTGATACCTTTGGTGAAGTATATTGGTATCAGGGAATAATGAATGTTGGACTATCAGAATTAACATTAATTGAAGGAGATGACTTTAATTTTTTTACTTATGGTGAGTTATCTAAACTGAAAATCTCTCCTGAATCTAAAAAAAGACTAATAGAATTTTTTGAAAAGGAGAATGCGGAGGCGCCACAGCCGCCACAGTAGGATACCCTACGTGGTTTCCTATAAGACCGTGGGGATCCACAACTAAGAAACAGGAAAAATGACAAATATTAAAGGTGTAATTTTAGACGTAGATGGAGTTATAGTTGGCGAAAAAATCGGCATTAATTCGCCTAATCCCCATCCATCTGTTATAAAAAGACTTAAAGAATTGCACAAAAATGGCATAGGAATAAGTTTATGCACAGGAAAGCCTCACTTTGCAATTAGGCAAATCATTAGTAACGCTCAGCTCAATAATTTACATATCACCGACGGTGGCGGAGTAATCATTAATCCAATTAATAATGTCATTATTAAAAAACATACAATAACCAGCGAGCTAGCTAGGCACGTCTTAAAGAAATACTTGGACAATAATGTTTATGTAGAATTTTATACCCCTAAGGGCTATTTTATTCAAAAAGATAAGGTATCAAAAATTACAGAGGGCCACACACACGTCTTGCAACAAGAGCCAATTTTACTCGATAACCTGCCTAAAGATTCAGTTCCGCACGAGATTACAAAAATAATGCCTATTGCCGAAAACGAAACAGATAAAGAGCGGGTCGCTAGCTTGTTCCAAGATTTTCGGGATAGATTAACACTAAGTTGGGGAGTTCATCCAGTTATATTGCCTCTACAGTTTGGAATTATTACCGCGCCGGGGATATCCAAAAAGCAGGGCGCTATTAACATATCAGAAGCCTCTAAAATCTCTTTTGAGAATATGTTAGGAATTGGCGACAGCAAGAGTGACTGGCAGTTTATAGAATTATGTAAATATGCAGCCGCAATGGGTAATGCCAGTCTAGAACTTAAAGACCTTGTTTTAACAAAAGGCAAAGATTGTTCTTTTATCGGCCCATCAGTTGATGAACACGGAGTCTTGAAAATTCTGGACCATTTTTTGGGCTGATTGATATCGAGTTACCGCAAAACAAATTTACATAGTCCCTTGTTGTAGCGGTTGAAGAACACGATCCTTTCTAACGCGGCGCTGCGACGCCATGCGCTACGCAATGCTGCATAGCGTTGGCATCGCGTGGAAGCGCCGCCGCTACAAGTATTCATAAAGCAGAATAAATTCTGCTATTACAAGCAAGAAAGAATGGTATTTCCTGATTTTTCACATGAAATCTTTAATTCTCACCCTCATCCGTTTTCATCAACGACACTTATCTTCTTCCGCTCACTGGTTAGCTCGAAGTGTTGGCCTTAGTGAAGTAGGATGTCGGTTTACGCCGCGATGTTCCGAATATACCTATCAGGCCATAGAAAAATATGGCCTGATAAAGGGCGGCTGGCTGAGTTTTAAGCGTATCATCCGCTGCCATCCCTTTAGTCGCGGCGGCTATGACCCAGTCACGTAAAACGAAAATGTATATGGCCCTAATATAGCTACCCTGAATCAAATTCATGTAGTAGCAGAATTTATTCTGCGTATATTAAGGGTTAATTGTTTGAATCGCGAAATGAATTTCGCTACTACAAAATATTACCTTTTGTTTTGAGTTAGCTGTAGCTACTACTTACGAATATCTTTTATTTTCGCCTCCACGCTTGGTAATTCAAAGTAATCGTTCTCCTCCAGTTGATAGGCTACATCAACTGACTCCCCTTCATTAATTTCTTGGTTTAAATGACCCAAAGAAAAACCAATAGCAGAAATAGCCGTACCCGTTTCCGGGTCCTGCAAATTTAGTTTGAGATGCCGCCCGTCACTGCCAACGGTGCGGATATTAAAAGCGCGAACCTGGCGGCTGGCAAAAACCGGGGATGGGTTGCCAATCCCGTGCGGTTCCAATTTTTTGAGCAAATCAACAAGTTCCAAACCCGCCTGCGGCAGTTCAAGTTCAAGGTCAATTTTCAAGACGGGCTTGCTCTCCCGCAATGAAGTTTCTTTTTGCCCTAACTCTTGCACCCGCTGGCGGAATTCATCTAAGTGCTTGGTACGTAGACTAAACCCGGCGGCCATAGCGTGCCCACCGCAACCAATAAGTAAGTCATCCGCTTGATGTAAAAAGTCAACAATGTTAAAACCTTTTATTGACCGGGCCGAACCTTTGGAAACCTCTTCCTTTTGAGAAATAGCCAAGGAAGGTAAAAAGAATTTTTCAGTAACCTTTGCGGCAATTAAACCAATAATGCCTTCGGGCCAGTCGGAATGAGTCAAAACTAGAATGTTTTGCATCTCCGTATCAACCATTTTTTCGGCCTGACTGGTTGCCTGCATAGTCAGATCCTGACGGCGGGAGTTGAGCTCTTCCAAATGTTGAGCCAGCTGGCGTGCCAGGTCACGATTGTGAGTGGCTAGTAAACGCAGACTGTCTAAAGCGTGGCCTAGGCGGCCCGAAGCATTGAGCCGCGGCCCAATAAGCCATCCCAGGTGATAGGGTGTAAATTCCTTGCCGTCAATTTTTGCCAGTTGGTAAAGCTCTTGCAGACCAGGGCGGGCGGTTTGGGATAAAATTTTTAATCCCTCAGCCACTAGCCCGCGGTTGTAACCAGTTAGGGGAACACAATCGGCCACTGTGGCTAGTGAAACCAGTTCCAAAAACTCCTCGGCGCTGGAATTCAGCAAACGAGCAGACAGTAACCAGGCAACGCCAGCGCCGCTCAGTTCGGTAGTATGTAAAAGAGCATCTACGGAAGGCAGGCGCGCAGGCGGCAAATGATGATCAGTTAGAATAACTTGCCCACCATCATGTCGGAACTTCTCTAATTCTTTTGCGGAAGAAATACCGCAGTCCACAGTAATAAGTAATGGCGGCTGAACAGAAAGGCTCCGGCTAACTTTTTTAACTTCCTGCAGTGAAGCAGTTGAAATTCCATAACCATGTTTCTCGCGGTGAGGAATTAGCGGCCGCACCAAAGGATAATTGAGACGACGATACAAAGTTTCCCATAGAATTGCAGTCGCGCAAATTCCGTCCACATCATAGTCGCCGTGAATAACAATGGGCCGATTTTGCCTAATTGCCTGATTAACTAATCCTTCGGCCTTAACCAGTTCAGCTTCGCTAAGCAATTGACTAACCAGTTGCTGATTTACCTGCGGGTTTAAAAACTCCTCGCTCATTGATTCATTAACTCCGCGGTTTTTCAAAAGCAGATGTAAGATTTTTTCGGGGGAGAGATTTTGCGTTGGGGTAGGGTTGATAATCTGCCAGTACACCGTGACAGTAGTATAGCATTAACTTTTTCTGCTATACTGTTCCTCGTATGATGCTTTTCCACTTATTAATTTTACTAATTTCTTCTCTAGCCCTGATTCAGGCAACGATCAAAATTATCCACGCGCTGGAGAAAATATCGCATTTCTTTGCCCTGCGTGATTTTTCTATCGCCTTTATTCTTATGGCGGTAGCCACTTCCCTGCCAGAACTTTTTGTTGGTATTACCAGCGCGGTAGCCGACGCGCCAGCTCTGTCCTTAGGAAATGTCCTGGGTTCAAACATTGTAAATTTAACACTGGTTATCGGGCTTGTTGTGCTTGTGAGCGGCGGGATTAATGCCCGCAGTATTATTGTGCGCCGTGACGCTCTTTACATGGCTGTTTTTGCTACCGTGCCGATTCTAATGCTCTTAGATGGGCTCTTTTCCCGCATCGATTCCATCATTGTTTTAGTCTTTTACTTCTTATATCTAACACGACTTCTGTCTCAGCGAACTGCCTTTAAGGAACGTCACAACCATGTTACGGCCAAAGAGGCACTACTTAATTTTTGGATTTTTATAGCTGGGGTGGCCGTCCTGCTTTTGTCTGCGGAAGGTATTGTTTTTGCCTCGAAGCGGATTGCTCTGGATTTAGGAATTGCTCTCAGCCTGGTAGGAATGTTTTTCGTTTCTCTGGGAACTTCTTTGCCGGAAATTGTTTTTGAACTAAAAGCAGTTAAAAGGAATCAATCCGGCCTGGCTCTTGGTGATTTAGTGGGCAGTGTAGTAGCTAATGCTACGTTGGTGCTCGGAGTCACTGGACTGATACGCCCAATTGAGGTTGATTTTTTGAATGTATTTTTAGCGCCAGTTATCTATCTGCTTGTTGCGTTACTGATTTTTGAAGTTTTTGTGCGCACAGATAAAAAACTGGTCAGTTGGGAAGGGTTGCTTCTGGTCCTGATGTATATTATGTTTTTGCTTACCGAAATCGGCCTTCAGTACTATCGCCCAGTCTAACCTCAGTTATTGTACGTCATGGGAAGCAGAATAATTTCAGAAAACTAATAATTGCAATCCTGATAATTCTTTGTTACAATACGCACCGCTCATGAAAATGCTCATGCGCCATCTGAATATTAATATCTCTAAACGAGTTAGGAGTTCATTTTTTAGACGAACGGGGATGTTTTAGTCTTCCCTTCGTGTATATTTGCATTACGCTGATACTTTTGGCGGCAGAGCTCTGGCTCTGTCTTTTTTTTTATGATTAAATCACTACTCGGCAAGAAAGTTGAAATGTCTCAGGTTTTCCTTGATGACGGGACAGTAGCACCCGTGACAATTCTAACTGTAGGCCCTTGTTGGATAACTCAGATTAAAACCTTAGATACCGACGGATATTCAGCTATCCAAATTGGTTACGGTCGAAAAAAAAGGCCAGTCCGTGCTATGCTCGGGCACTGTAAAAAGTGTGGGGTTACCCCACGTTTTTTTCGAGAGATAGAATTGGACGAGGAGGAAAAAGCCAAGGTCGGCGATGAGTGCAGGGTGGCTGATGTTTTTTCTGTAGGCGAGAAGGTTAGCATTACGGGAATTTCTAAGGGCAAGGGATTCGCCGGGGTAGTCAAACGCTGGGGATTCCACGGGGGTCCCAAAACTCACGGCCAAAGTACCACCCATCGTTCTGCCGGCTCTATAGGTTCTCAAGGTGTAGGGCGAGTCTTTAAAGGAAAGAAAATGCCCGGCCGTATGGGACGGGACAAAATTACAGTCAAGGGGCTAGAGGTGATTGAGATTGATAAAAAGACTAACTTGATTAAAATAAAGGGAGCAGTACCGGGAAATCGACATGGTCTCGTAATTGTTAAGAAAGAGACCTAATCTAACTCTGGGGCCGCCTAGAATCACCTTGAATATACGGTATGGACAAACCGTAATTTTACGCTTTGCGTTCTGTCTATATTTTTATGCAAACCGAACTTATAAATCAAAAAGGAAAATCAATTGGGAAAGTAGATCTAAACCCTGTTATCTTCGGGGCCAAAATTAATCTTAACCTAATGGCACAGGCAGTGCGGGTTTATCAGTTTAATAATCGCAGGGGGACCGTAAAAACTAAGGCTCGTGGCGAAGTTAGGGGTGGAGGAATTAAACCTTGGCGGCAAAAAGGTACTGGGCGAGCTCGTCACGGGTCTCGCCGTTCCCCAATTTGGGTTGGCGGAGGTCATGGTCATGCTAAAATACCCCGTGATTATAGTTTAATAATGCCCAGGAAGATGCGGCGCAAAGCTTTGTTTTCGGCTATGTCCGCTCAGCTCAAAAACAATAATTTGCTTGTAGTTGACAAAATAGGTCTTAAAAAAATTAGCTCCAGGGAAGCAGCTCAGATGCTAAAAGCCTTATCGGGAGACACAAAAACACTAATTGTACTTCCGGAAAGCAACCCTATTTTGGAAAATTCAATTCGAAACATTCCTTCGGCAAGAACACGCCTGGCGAGAATGTTAAATACGTACGAGATATTGAATTGTGCAAAACTAGTTTTACTGAAGGATAGTATTGAAGTTATGGAAAAGACATTTTTGTAGAGTGCGTTTAAATGTGAAACACTCAAAAAACAAACACCATGAAAATTAACGAAGTAATCATAAAACCAGTTCTTACAGAAAAATCTAGTTCGCATGTGGCACGAAATCAATACACTTTCGAGGTATACCGAAAAGCCACCAAGCTAGATATTACCAGGGTGGTAGAAGAATTATTCGGCGTGGAAGTTTACAAAGTTCGGGTTATCAATCGTCGCGGTAAACGCAAACATGTTGGGCGGACCCGTCGGGAAAAAACCATGCCATCTAGGAGATTTGCTGTTATAACTATCAATCCGAAGCAGAAAATCGACCTATTCGAAGTAGAAGAAGAATCGGCAGGCAAATGAAAGTTTAATGTGAAAACCTATGGCAATCAAACGATACAAACCCACATCCCCTGGCCAGAGACAGCGGGTATCAATAGATTATAGTGAACTGGACAAAATTAAGCCGCTTAAGTCCAAGACGCGGATACTGCCTAAGAAGTCCGGCCGATCCGGGGGCAAAATCACCGTGCGTCATCAGGGCGGTAGGAACAAACGCTTATATCGCACGATTGATTTCGTCCGCCGCGATAAGGAAGGCGTGCCATCAAAAGTTGCCTATTTGGAGTATGACCCCAACCGCACAGCCTTTATTGCACGCCTGCATTACACTGACGGGGAGAAACGGTACATTGTCGCCCCGGACGGGTTAAAAAGGGACGACATCGTTAGTTCTGGGGATAAAGCACCGATAAAGCCTGGCAACGCCAAGACATTAGAGAAAATGCCTCAGGGAACGATAATTCACAATATCGAAATGGAGCCAGGCAGGGGAGCTCAAATCGTCCGTTCGGCAGGTCAGTGTGCGCAGCTTATGTCCACAGACGGAAAGTATTCACAAGTAAAACTGCCTTCTGGTGAGACTCGTTTGTTTTTAAAGAAATGTTATGCTACCATTGGGCAGGTCAGCAACCCAGACCACGGATTAATTAAGCTAGGCAAGGCTGGACGTTCCCGCCATCGCGGGATTCGTCCTTCAGTGAGAGGCGTGGCCATGCCAGCGGGCGTACACCCACATGGTGGAGGAGAAGGTCATACCGGCACAGGTCGCAACCCAAGAACCATTTATGGCAAACCTGCGGCGGGAAAAACAAGGAAGCGCAAGAAAAGTGACAAATTGATAGTTAAAAGGAAAAAGTGACAGCTTTTTTAATATGTCGAGATCTGCAAAAAAGGGACCCTACATGGATCCCAAACTACTAAAAAAAATAGCTAAGATGGAAAAGGAGGGACGGCGAGACGTTATCAAAACTTGGGCGCGGGGCTCGGACATTTCGCCCGAAATGGTTGGACACCGACTCGCTATACACAACGGCAAGCAGTTCATCGAGATATTAGTTATCGAAAGCATGGTCGGTCATAAACTCGGAGAATTTTCTCCAACACGCAAATTTATTTCGCACAGCAGGAAAGGTTATATAAAACCGGTCGAACCAAAAGAATAGCAAGAAGCAGATTCTCTAAACTGCTTGTGCTTCGAACATTTAACTAGAAATGCCAAATAAAGCAAACACAACTGAGATAATTGCGACAGCGAAATATATTCGTCAATCTCCTCGTAAAATAATGGCGGTGGCAAATTTAGTTCGAGACTTACCACTAATAGAGGCTACAGAACAGCTTGAGGTCAGCATAAAGAGAGCGGCACAACCCTTGTATAAGGTTTTAATGTCGGCCATCGCGAATGCTAAGAACAATTTTGGATTTGAAATTGAGAATTTAAATATTAAAGCATTGCAGATTTCGCCCGGCCCAACCATTAAACGTGTTAGCGCCAGGGCAAAAGGCAGAAGTGATGTCATTAAAAAGAGGAGTTCGCACATAAGGGTTGTATTGGAAAAGAAGTAAAAATTGTTTTACATCACTTATAATTCTCATTAAATGGGACAGAAAACAAATGCCTTGGGCTTTAGACTACAAATAAATAAAAATTGGAAATCTCGCTGGTATTGTGATCCACATTCTTATGCCGATCAGGTTTTGCAAGACCTCACAATCCGGCGGTTGTTGACCGAAGAGCTTAAAGCGGCTGGGATTGTTCGTATAGAAATCGAGCGGACAAGTAACGACCTAACTGTTGATATGCGCGTTGCCCGACCGGGCGTGGTTATTGGTAAAGGCGGGAAACGTATTGAGGAACTGAAAAGAAATATTCGGGACGTTATCGGCAAAGAAGTAAAATTGCGCTTTGATGTAAAACAGATAAGAAAATCCGAAGTCTCGGCGCGGTTATTGGCCGAAGACATTAGCCGCCAGTTGGAAAGGCGAGGTTCCTACAAACGTATAATCAGTAAAGTTATTGAGAAAACGATGGACCAAAGTCGTATTGCCGGCATCGAAATTGTCATAAGCGGGCGACTGAACGGAGTTCGAATTGCTCGGACAGAAAAGAAATCCTCCGGTAGTATACCAATGCAGACTATCTCGGCAGATATTGATTATTATCAATCGGAAGCTCAAACTAAATACGGCTTGCTCGGAGTTAAAGTCTGGCTGCACAAGAAGGAAATTGATGATTCTATGGAGAACCCCGCGCTATGATAGCTATGCGCTACGCAATGCTGACATCGCGTGGAAACACGAGGATTCTTATTTATAAGTTATGATGGAACCCAAGAGACTCAAATACAGAAGACACTTTCGCGGGCGGCGAAAGGGACTAGCTCAGCGTGGGCAGTTCATTGATTTTGGCGACATTGGTTTAAAAGCGCTAGGTCGCGGCTGGCTTAAATCAAACCAGATCGAGGCGGCCCGCAAAGCTATTCGGAATTATACCAAGCGCTCCGGTAAGTTATGGATACGCGTTTTCCCGAACAAGCCGGTTACAAAAAAGCCTCCCGAGGTTCGTATGGGCGCTGGGAAAGGGCCGCTTAGTCATTATGTGGCTGTAATCCGTCCGGGAGCTATCCTTTTTGAATTAGCAGGTATTGAAAAAGAAACTGCTAAAGAAGCCTTACGACTGGCACAGCACAAATTACCAATTAGAACAAAAGTTGTTACCAAAGACGGCGAATTAAGGGTATAAACTGACACTCATGACAAAAAGGCAAGAGCAACTACAACAATTAAAAGCCATGGCAACCTCTCAGCTAAAATCTGAGGAGCAGAAAATTCGAAAAGGCTTAACCAATCTGCGCATTGATCTTAATATGGGACGATTAAAAGATACCAGTAAAATTAAAAAGGAAAAGAAAAAATTAGCGCGTGTACTAACGATACTTAACGAAAAACGCAGGGAAGAGGATAATAGTTAATTGATTAACTAGGTAATTAGTTAATTTGTTAACCAGTTAACCAATTACCTAATTAACGGGCAGACGAAGTCTGCCCACTCAAAACCATGTCTCGAAAAAAAGTTACCGGAACAGTTACCTCCAACAAAATGCAAAAGACAGTTGTCGTTGAGGCTGAGCGGCTGGTTAAACACCCGCGTTATCACAAATACATACGACGGCGCAAGAAGTTCTATGCTCATTGTGAAAAGCTAATTGATATGGGAACCAAAGTAGTTATCGAAGAAACAAGACCATTATCGAAAACAAAGAGGTGGAGGGTAATATGTGTAGTTAAAAAATAGAAGTTAAAAGTGAAAAGTTGCTGAAGTTTACCAGAGTTTAGAAGTTGTCTAATCCGTGGTTGCAAACACCCATTAAGCACCATGAGGGTTTCTTTGAATATAACATTTCTAACTTTTAACTTTTCATTTTTAACTTTTAACTTGAAATGATCCAAACTCATAGTCGATTAAATGTTACAGATAATAGCGGAGCCAGAGAGGTTATGTGCCTCTCCATTCCCGGGCACAGCAGAAAAGTTTATGCTGGTATTGGAGATATTATTTCAGCCGTAGTTAAATTGGCTTCTCCAAATGGGACTGTTTCCAAGGCCGAGATTGTAAGAGCTCTAATAGTACGAACAAGAAAAGAAAAACGTCGCACGGACGGTTCTCATGTGCGTTTTGATGATAACGCAGTGGTGATTATTGACAAAAAGAGAAACCCCGTCGGGACACGCGTCTTTGGTCCAATTGCTCGAGAAATCAAAAACCTAGGTTATGATAAGATTGCATCTTTGGCACCGGAAATCGTATGATTTGCTTTCTAGCCTTTTAGCTTCGCTAGCTTATTAGGAATACCTAGTGAAGCTAGTAAGTTAATGAAGCTAATGAAGCTAATGAAGCTATGACAACAAACAAACTCGGAATCAAAAAGGGCGATAAAGTTCAAGTTATTACCGGGAACTACCGCGGCAAACAAGGAGTTGTAGAGCGCGCACTGCCGAAAGAGAGGAAGGTTGTTGTTTCGGGCATTAACATCGTTAAGAGACATATGAAACCGCGCGGACAGCAAAAACCCGGTGGCATTATTGAAATAACCAAGCCCATTGATGTATCCAAGGTTATGTTCGTTTGTCCGAGTTGCAGCCAAAAAACACGAATCGGATACGACGCGAAAGGAAAAGAAAAGCATCGTATTTGCAAGAAATGCGGCAAGACAATTAGCTAATTAGCTTATAGCTTGATTAGCTTTTTAGATGTACCCATCAGTCTAACTAAACTAATAAGCTAATGAAGCTAGTAAGCTAACGAAGCTAACAAAATGTCTCGACTTAAAGATCTATACCAAAAGAAAATAGTTCCTGAACTCCAAAAAGAACTTGGCCTCTCAAGTTTCTATCAAGTGCCGCAATTATCAAAGGTTGTCTTAAATATGGGAGTGGGAAAAGCAGTAAAGGACAAAAAGGAATTAGAAGAGGCCGCGGCAGACTTAAGAGTGATTACTGGACAGCAACCAGCAATTACTCGCGCGAAAAAATCAATTTCGAGCTTTATGCTTCAAGCAGGGATGCCTATCGGCTGTATGGTTACGTTAAGACGCCAGAGGATGTATGAATTTTTGGATAAACTGTATAATATCATCTTACCTCGCACGCGTGATTTTCATGGCCTCGAGGTTAAAGGCTTCGATGGTCAGGGAAACTATTCTCTGGGCTTAACCGAACAAACTGTTTTCCCTGAAATTGATCCCAACAATGTTGCCAAAATCCGCGGGTTACAGATAACAGTTGTTACTACAGCAGGCAACAATCAAAAGGCGGAGTTATTGCTGAGAAAGTTAGGATGCCCATTACAGAAGCGTGAAGAAAATTAATATTGGATACTCTAATAACTGAACTCATGGCGAAAACATCTCAAATTATTAAATCTCAAAGAAAAACAAAGTATCCGTCTCAGACTTACAACCGTTGTCATATTTGTCACCGGGCACGTAGTTATATTCGCAAGTTCAAGATGTGCCGAATCTGTTTTCGCAAGCTAGCTCTTACAGGTGAACTGCCGGGAGTAACAAAGAGCAGTTGGTAAATTATTTATGGTTACCGATCCAGTTGCCGACACATTAATAAGTGTAAAAAATGGGTACCTCGCCTCGCGAGTGGATATCCGTATGCCCTACACCAAAATGCGCGAATCCATACTTAAAGTCCTTAAGCAGTATGGTTTTGTTGAGGATTACAAGAAAAACACCGATGGCAAATTCCCAGTTTTTATCGTTTACTTGTACGAGAAAGGCAAATTAACTAATGTTAAACAAATTTCCAAGCCTGGTTGCCGCGTGTATATCAACGCCAAAGACATTCCCGTTATCAGGGACGGTTTTGGTATTTGTGTTTTATCTACATCCAAAGGTGTAATGAGCGGAGAAGAAGCCAAAAAGAAGAAGTTAGGAGGAGAGTTATTGGCAAAAGTTTGGTAGAAGAAGTTAAAAGTCAAAAGTCGTAGTTCAAAATTGAAAACTACCACAGGGTTTTCTAGTCCTGGGTTATTCTTACTAATTTTGAATTTTGCATTTCAACTTTGCACTTTGCATTTTTAACTTTGAATTTGAAATATGTCTAAAATAGGAAAACAACCCATCACTATACCAAAGAACGTCGAAGTCTTAATTGATGGCCAAAGTGTTGTTATTAAAGGCACTAAGGGAGAGTTAGCCTATACATTACCGGAACTTGTAAACGCAGGGATTGAGGATAGTGAATTACGGGTTAATCGTGTAAATGATCTACCCACAGCCAAGGCGCTTCACGGAACCTGGCGGGCGCATTTGCAAAATGCAGTTATTGGTGTTGATAAAGGTTATGAAAAAATATTGGAGCTGGTGGGCTTGGGCTATCGAGCAGAATTAAAGGAGGGCAAATTGGTTTTACTGGTTGGGTTTTCCCATTCGGTAGAAGTTAAAATTCCCGAGGGCATTAAAGCATCTGTAGTCAAAAACAAGATATCCGTTGAAGGAATTGATAAACATCAAGTCGGCCAGATAGCCGCAATCATTCGCCGAGTCCGCCCACCGGAACCATATAAAGGCACCGGAATTCGCTATGCGGACGAAGTAATTCGACTTAAGCCCGGTAAGTCAGCCAGGGCGGTAGGAGCGGGAACATAATGAGTCAAAAGCGAGAAGGGAAAAGTCTATTAATTATGAGTTGCGCAAAAAATCAACAAAAAAAAATAGTAACCCAAAGAGCCCGCCGACAAAGTCGTACACGTGCTAAAATATGGGGCACAGGGGATCGGCCGAGGTTAACAGTGTTTCGTTCTAATAAACACATTCGCGTGCAGGTCATTAATGATGACCAACAGCACACCTTAGCATCAGCCTGCGATAGTCAACTCGAAAAAAAATCATTCGCGGGCAAGACCAAAAAAGAAGCCTCCTTTGAAGTTGGTAAATTAATTGCCGATAAAGCTTCGTCCATAAACATTAAACTGGTCGTTTTCGACCGCGGAGCATACAAATATCACGGAAGGATTAAAGCATTAGCCGAAGGAGCAAGGAAGGGAGGGCTGGTGTTTTAAGTTTTATGCATTAGAAATTACTATGTTTGAAAGAAAAGAAAGACAACAAGAGAAAGACGATCTCATCCGGAGAGTTATTCAGATTAAGCGAGTCTCAAAAAAGACCAAGGGAGGGAATCGTTTGGGATTTACGGCGTTGGTTGCCGTAGGAGATGGCAAGGGGCATGTAGGAGTCACGGCCTGTCATGCCAAGGATGTTTTCTTGGCCATCCAGAAAGCTAACCACAAGGCCAAAGGCAAAATGCAGGAAATAAGATTAGTGCATGAGCACCGCACAATTCCCCATTATGTAGAAATTAAGAATGGCGCGGCCCATGTTTTGTTAAAGCCAGCGCCGGCTGGCACTGGAATTATTCTCGGCGGCGCAATGCGAGCAGTGGCCGAAGCCGCTGGGATTAAAAATATCGTAGGCAAAAACCTTGGCACACGGAATAAGAAAAACACTGCGGACGCGATGATGATAGCGCTCGCACAGTTGAAGGGAAAAGAAGAGAGACTAGTAGGAAAAAAGCGTAAAGCTCAAAGCCCTGCCTCGCCCGCCTCGGCACGCCGAAGACGAGACGGGCCGGCAGGCGGGTCAAAACGCAAAACGAAGTAAAGGTAATTAGGTCCAGCTGAACTGGACCGGTAATTTTCAACTTTTAATTTTTAACTTTTTCCGCCAGAGGCGGATCAGCCCTTGGCTGAAACTTGAAACATGCGCCTACATAATTTACCAAAAATCACCCAACGGAAAAAGAAACTTCTTGGGCGTGGGCCGGGAAGCGGCAAAGGAAAAACATCCGGACGAGGCATGAAAGGGCAAAAAGCCCGATATAAAGTCCGTCCCGGCTTTGAAGGCCGCCAGCCCAGATTGACCAAGCGATTACCTAAACTAAGAGGGAAAGGGAGATTGTTGCCGCACAAGCCCAAACCAAAGACAATTGATATTGCGCGCCTCAACATATTCCGCGCCGGTTCACGGGTAACACCGGAAATACTGGTAGAAAAAGGCCTAGTTAAAAAAATCCCCCCTGCCGGCATTAAAATACTTGCCAAGGGCAAACTTGAAAAAAAACTAACCTTGGAAGGCTTTAAGATCTCTAAGGGCGCGAGAGAGCAGGTGGAAGAGTTGGGAGGGAAAATAAAGGAAATCTCAAGCGACTAATGACAACTGCTCACTAACCAACCATGTTCTCTAATCTGAAAACCATCTTCCGCAACAAGGAAATTCGCTCAAAGATCATCTTTACTATCTCCATTATAACTATCTTTCGCTTCTTAGCGCACATTCCCTTGCCCGGAGTGGACCTAGAAGCATTTAGTCAACTATTCAAGAGCAGTGAGTTTTTAAATCTCCTAAACCTATTTTCTGGCGGCGCTTTAAGCAATTTCTCTATTATCGCCTTAGGTCTAAATCCCTATATTAATGCCTCTATCGTACTGCAACTTCTAATGATGATCTTCCCCGCCCTGGAAAAGATTGCCAAAGAGGACAAAGACGGCCAGCGCAAAATCAACCAGTACACCCGGCTTCTTACCGTACCACTAGCAATTATTCAATCTATCGGCATATACTTTCTACTGCGCAATCAGGGTATTATCGGAACAATGTCCTTACTAAAGCTGGGACTAATGTCCCTATCTTTGGTGACTGGCTCGGTCTTTTTGATTTGGCTGGGTGAGTTAATTAATGAACACGGCGTCGGCAACGGCATCTCAGTATTGATTTTTGCCGGTATTTTATCAGGAATGTCAATCTCTTTTGTTCGCACACTCATGGTACAAACGGCACACAGCACCTTTAGCCTCATTTTATTTGTGGGCGTTCTAATAACTACTATCGCCGGCATTATTCTTATTACCGAGGCCCAAAGGGAAATACCCATCCAATATGCTCAAAGAGTACGCGGACGGAAAATCTACGGCGGCCAACTCACCCACCTGCCACTGAGATTAAACCAGGCTGGGGTTATGCCAATTATTTTTGCCATGTCGCTGTTATTACTACCCAACATGGCGTTCACCTTTTTAGGCAACGCCAACTGGGGATGGCTCTCGCGGGCAGCACAAATAGCTTCCGGCATTCTAGCAAATCAGGCCATTTACGCGGCACTATACTTTCTACTTGTTGTTGGTTTTACCTACTTTTATACAGCTGTTCAGTTTAACCCTCAGGAAATTGCGGAAAATCTGCAAAAGCAGGGCGGCTTTATTCCCGGTATCCGCCCGGGCCGCGGCACCACAAAAGCTTTAAATCGTATTGTTTCCCGCATTACCCTGGTAGGAGCGTTCTTCCTGGGTGGCATTGCCATTTTGCCGATGCTTACGCCTAAACTTACAGGCGTAACGACATTCACCCTGGGCGGTACGGGTATTCTAATCGTTGTCTCCGTTATTGTGGAAACTGCCAAGCAACTAGAATCCATGCTGGTAATGAGAGACTATGATGGATTCCTCCGGTAGTTAAAAGTCAAAAGCATGCCACGTGGGCTGAGCTTGTCGAAGCCTTTTCGTGGTTAAAAATTTAAAGTCAAATATCCAAAACTGACAAATTTTTCAGCTCAGCCGCAACACCAGGGCGTAATTTTGGCAGGCTCAGCAAACAAAGTCGAGCGATGAAAAGGGAAACCATGAGTTATGTTTTGAGCATTCGGAATTTCGTATATTCGGACATTCACTATGACAATCGTAGTTATGGGCCCTCAGGGGTCCGGCAAATCAACTCAGGCAAAATTTCTGGCGGAGGAAATGGGACTGTTGTATGTCTCAACCGGAAATATTTGTCGAGAGGCTTCGGAAAAAGACACAGCCGAGGGCCGCAAGATTGCATGGCAGCTAAAGGAGGGTTTATTACCGCCAAGCGACCTCATGACCAAAATTCTCATTAACTGGCTAGATGAACATGGAAATGTTAAAGGCATCGTCACCGATGGTTATCCTCGGAGCCTAGAAAATGTTGAAGATATTGAAGAAAAGATACTCCCTGCCTACGGCCCCCTTGAGAAAGTTATTTACATTGACACATCCAAAGAAGAATGTCTTAAAAGACTAACCAAACGGGCCGAAATTGAACATCGGATTGATGAGACTCCCGAGGCAATCAGCATGCGGCTAAAACTGTATTTTGAACGAACAGTTCCCGTACTGGATTATTATCGCGAGAAGGGACTTCTAGTTAAGATAAATGGGAATAAGGGTATTGAGGAAATACAAGAAGACATATTGAAAATAATTAACCCCCAACCCTCCATCACCATCTAAAAAGGTTTGCGCGTTCTGATTTTTTCACATAAAACATTTGTGAATATTTCTTCTCAGTGTTATAATGCCCCCACATGATCAGATCCGAGTTTATGGCCGCCGTTAATCAAATTTGCTCCGAGCGAGGCATTGAGCCCAAAGTAGTTATCGAGACACTTCAGAAGGCTATCCATGCAGCTTATCGTAAAGATTACGAAGATCATGAGGACGTTGAAGTCCAAATCAGCAAAAAAACCGGCGCCGTGAGAATACTGGAAGAAGGTAAAGATATCACTCCTCCAGGATTCGGCCGCATCGCGGCTCAAACAGCCAAGCAGGTTATTTTGCAGGGTGTGCGGGAGGCTGAAAAAGATGCCATTATTAATGAATACCAAGACAAAGTGGGTACGATAGTTTCGGGAATGCTTCAGCGGCGCGAGGGTCAAGACTGGATTGTTGGGTTAGGCCGTACAACAGGGACCCTGCCCCGTGAGGAACAGATTCACTACGAAGATTACCGCAACAACCAACGCTTATTCTTTTATATTAAAGAGATCAGTGAACAACACCACAAAACGCAGATTGTTCTTTCGCGCTCTCACCAGGAACTTCTATGCGGTCTTTTTAAGCAAGAAATCCCCGAGATAGCAAATAAAGCTATTGAAATTAAAGCGGTAGCCCGTGAGCCGGGGCACCGATCGAAAGTCGCCGTTGCCTCAACCCAAGACGGAGTTGATGCCGTTGGTTCCTGCGTAGGTCAGCGTGGTATACGGATACAAGCAGTAACTGATGAGCTTAACGGTGAAAGGATAGATGTTATTTTATGGAACGAAGCTCCAGAAAAGTTTATCTCCGCCGCCCTTTCGCCTGCTGATGTAACTAATATTAAAATCAACGAAAAAGAGGGTACCGCCTATGTACAGGTGCCTGATGATCAAATTTCTCTAGCTATTGGGAAAAAGGGACAAAATGCCCGCTTGGCGGCAAAACTAACTGGCTGGCGCATCGACATCCACGGTGAAAAGGAATCGTTAGAACTGTCCCCGGCAGCAGAAGAGGGGTTAGAAGAGAAAGTTCCTGCCAATATCTTAACCCGTTTAGAAAAAGCCGAAACTAGCTGGGAAGAAGCAACAAAAATGAGCAGTGAAGAGCTTTCAGCCCTAAAGGGTGTTGGGGCGAAAACTGTGGAAAAAATTAGAGAGATTATAGAAAACTCAATCCCTAACGAAGTAAAAGAAGGTGAATGACCAATGCCAGCTTGCCATCCATCCTTACTCTACGAACATGTATTGGTTGTCATATTATCAATAAAAAAGAAGATATGCTGCGTCTTTCGCTCAATCCCAATCAGGAAGCTATTGTTAACGGAAAGGGAGGGGCAGGAGGGCGTGGCGCTTATGTTTGTAACTTATCATGCCTAAAAAGAGCCCTGGAGAAAAATCAACTAAGTCGCGCCTTCCGGCAGAAAGTCAACCTCAACCGACTCATGAAGCTGGTCAGTTAATCTCCCGCCCCCCGATCGTCTGTTTTTTGGGCCATGTTGACCACGGCAAAACCAGTATTCTTGATTTTATCCGCCAAACCCATGTACAAAAAAGCGAGGCGGGCGGCATTACCCAATCTATTGGCGCTTGTCATGTGGAAGGTATTACTTTTATCGACACACCAGGTCATGCCGCCTTTACAGCTATGCGCGCCCGTGGAGGACAAACGGCCGATATTGCCGTATTGGTTGTTGCCGCAGACGATGGGATAATGCCTCAAACCATTGAGGCGATTGCTCACATTAAGGCGGCTGGTGTGCCCATGCTGGTGGCTATAAACAAGATGGATATACCGTCAGTTACTTCCGATAAAGTTAAGCAGCAATTAGTCGAACAGGGGATATTGCTGGAAGGGTGGGGTGGAGACGTTGTTAACGTGGAGTGTTCAGCAATAACCGGTAAGGGGGTTGACAATCTTTTGGAAATGTTAAAACTAATGGCAGAAATCGAGGAGTTTAAATCAGACCCCAAAGCTAGACCCGAGGGCATTTTACTGGAATCATTTTTAGATAACCGCCGCGGCCCGATTGCCACGGTTATTGTTAAGCAGGGAACCCTTGAAAAGGGACAAAATTTGGTTGCCGAAGACACTAGCGGTCGTATTAAAGGCCTCTGGGACTGGCAGGGAAAAATACTTAATAAGGTTGGTCCCGGTTTCCCAGCAGAAATTTTGGGTCTTAAAAACATTGTGCGCGGCGGAGTCAAGTTCACCGTCACGGGCACAGGAAAAGAAGCACTGGCTTTGTGCAAGCCGACGCTTATAAAAGCGCCTGCTAAACCAAAGGCCAAACATGTAAAGAGCGACATTGACCAAAACAAAGACGAGGAGGGAAATGATACAAGCGAAGAGGAAGAAAAAGTTAGACTAATTAAATTAGTAATTAAAACTGATACCGACGGCAGTCTGGACGCTTTACGTTACTCTATTATCCATTTAGAAAACGAGAAAGTGCAAGTTCTCTTTGTACACGAAAGCGTGGGGAATATTACCGAGGCCGATGTTTTGCTCGCTCAAAGCAGTGGCGCTTCTATTGTAGGACTCAAGGTTAAAGCCGATGCTGTTGCTCGCCAGCTTATTAAGCAAGAGGGCGTTCCGACAAAGACCTACGAAATTATTTATCACTTGCTGGAAGATTTGGCAAAAATTATTAAAGGGAAAGAGAAAGAAGGCGAATTGGTACGAACAGGTCTGGCCACGGTCTTAAAAGTATTTGTGCTTTCTAATAAATCTATGGTTGCTGGAAGCAAAGTGAAAGAAGGCGCGTTTAAACTGAACCAGCAAGTGAGAATTTGGCGAGACAAAAAACAGGTCGGTGAAAGTAGAATCGTTTCTCTGAAAATTCTTAAAAAGGAAATTAGAAAAGTCTCAGAGGGTGAGGAATGCGGCATTATCATTTCACCCGCGTTTGAATTTAAGCAAGGCGATATTATAGAAGCTATGGAAGAATCAAAAGTAGATTATTCGTTGTAGCGGCCATCCTTACCCCTTCCTCACCACCCCAAAAGGATGGTATGTTCTGATTTTTTCACATAGAAAACAGGGCCGGCTGTTAAAACCGGCCCTATTGGCACTTGACTCCTGGCGCACTTCTACGCTGAGTGTTTGTGCCGCTTTCGGTCAATGCGCCATAAGCGCAAGTGTGCAATAAGATAGTGTCCCATCCAACCTGCTAAAGACACCGCCATAGCGGCGTACAGCCCAGCGGAGCCGGACCATAAACAAAGGACAGCTACCTTTGGAGTTACTCTCAGCGCTCCCTCCGCTTTCCTCTCGACAGCCAGTGCCGACAGAATAACGGCGACTGCGCCAGCCACCCAAAGTGGAAAATAGGCGGCAAAACTCTCCACTATTGTTGCCAGTAACAGCGTATCTATAAACAACAGGTAGAACATCATGAACAAACGGTGGGACAAAGGCTCCTGCCAAATCTGGACAAGCTCCTTTCCCCGTTGTTTCTCCGAAACGCTAGCCATGTAAATTCCGGAGATTAGTAACTGAGATACTACTCCGACCCCAAATCCCCGGACTACTAAGCGCAGATCGGGCGCTTTGAAATACCGAAGCGAAGGGATTGTCAACAATAGCATCGCAGCTAGGTCAATGGCGACCATTCTCCACCACTCCGCTCTTGTCGAGACCTTTTCCTCGCCGCCACAATGCCGGCGATAAATAAGAAAAGCCATTACAGCCAAGCACAAAATTACCTTCCACATTTTTCTTTCAACCTCCAAATTTTCTTTTGACATCAAGCTCAGCCCTCAAAATTTGTCCAATTCTTTGTAAAGAGCCCCGCGCGCACGCTATGAGCCGTAGTATAACATAGCAAATCACCTATTGCAAACAGAGATATGCCAGCGCACTGCAGTACCATACAGTTCAGTACTCTCTAGTGGAAATAACATTGCGGAGGGAAACAGAGGACTTGTATTCCTGACGATTGGGAGCATCCAAACCCTGCTCTAAAGTTATCTCAATTATTACCTGGTCGGGACGCAATGCTCCCCCATCAGTTACTACAAAATTTAATGAAGCTATATTAATACCGGTAACGCGGTCGTCGCTTGTTATAACTCCCGCCCCCACAGCGCTATCCTCACAGTCGGAAAGGGATTTAAGAAGTCGTCCGTTAAAATCATCGGTTGGTCCGGGAGTTTCCAATTGAAGTATTACTGTTTCGCATCTTCCGTTTTGCTTATATTCTAACGAATCAAGGTCCAAGGTTGCTGTTAACGAACCCCCGCCGCCAGTCAGGTTACCGGCCCCCTGTACAATTCTGGTAACTTCTTCCATTATTCTGGAGCCTTCTTTACGTAAGTTGTTACTGATTACTGCCTTAGCATACAACTGAGTCACAAACAGCAGGATTGTTATTCCCACCCCCGCTACCACTGCCAGTACTCCCAGCGATATGAGTACCTCAATGAGGGTATAGCCGGAGGGAAACCGATTATCGCCCCTTGAGCTAAGTTTCGCCCGTCTCGTTTTGTTAAACCAACCTCTCTTACTATTTAATTTCGTACTTTTAATTTTAAACATAGCTGTACCTTGTATTCATTCTACACTGCCAGAACATTAAGTCAATTAATAGAACTTGTTTGCACCCGCTCTTGGAGAGATAGGCGGGTATTCGGCAGGCGAGGCTGGTTGCGCACTTTGACTCAAATTGTAGTAGCGCAATCTTGCCGTGTGCCTGAAAGGGTGATACCCTGCGTGGTTCATCCTCACGTGATACTGCGGTCATTGCGACAAATTGTAGTAGCGCAATTTATTGCGCGCAGAATGAATTCTGCTATTACGGGTAGAAATCGTAATTATACCCCGCTTCAATCAATTAATTCGTTTGTAAATAGAATACGCCCCCATTTAATTGAGTGAAGCTGACACAGCGCTATCAAACCACATAATGTCTTTTCGTATCACCAAGCCCAAGCCTAGTGGTTATTAACTTTACTTTCGCCCCATAGTGGGCTATAATGAGTGTATGAGGTGTTAAAAGCACCTCAAATGGCACCTTATATTGTAAATCAAAAAAAGGCGTCCTTGCGATGTAAATGAGGCTAATATACTCCTTTATGTTGCTGGGCCGCTTTTCGCACCATTGTGGGCGAGATCCTATTAATGGATTCTAAGCGGCTGCGCTTTTCACATAAAATGGGAGGTTTTAAAATGAAGCATTTTTCTCAGCTTTGGTCAGGTTTAGCGATCATTGTCATGGTGGCGGCGATTGCCTTGGTCGGTGGAGAACCCGCCGAAAGTCCGGAAGGGTTCACGCGCTGGCCCCCCGCGTACGAGGAGGGGGGAACTATCAATGTGTCGCCGCCTTGGACCGCCCGCTGGCACACGGGCCTGAACGTCGCCGGCGAGGTGCCAGTAGTCGTCTTCTACGAGGACGGCAGTGGAAATCACGTCACTGCTGACTATGACTACGTCGGCAAAGGTGAGTACCAGATCGAACTCACCGATGCCACCCTAGTTTTCCGGGTCTTCCCGTATGAGGGCCCAGGTGGAGTGAAGTTTGACCTCTACTACCGTGTAGAG
>Ga0180007_10001820_pt1 | contig 27010 bp, 13 predicted proteins | sample MM_PC_MetaG_FD_121122 | JGI IMG/M metagenome (GOLD analysis project Ga0180007, IMG submission 121122) | Groundwater microbial communities from the Aspo Hard Rock Laboratory (HRL) deep subsurface site, Sweden - MM_PC_MetaG | ecosystem: Environmental > Aquatic > Deep subsurface > Groundwater... | reverse complement strand
GTCCGTTAAAACAGAAGGTTGATAATCCAGATTAGTAGCTCCTGAAATATTGATGAAATTCGTCTTATCTGTTGAGCTTTGCCATTGGTAAGAATATGGCGACCATCCTCCTCTTGGTTCTTTTCCATTTAATTTTTCAGGAATGGTGTTATATGCAATATGCTGATCCTCTTTAATTGATCCAACTTCAAATTCAGGAAATACAACCATAGTCAACTTGTCAGTAAAAACCGTTCCACACCCTGAAGCAGAAGATTGCTTTAACCTGAAATAGGTTGTGTTGGATGCTCCGCCGGCTTGATAATCCAGACTGGTAGCCCCATAGACATCTGTAAAATTTGACCCGTCAAATGAACTTTGCCATTGATAACTATAAGGTGTTTTTCCACCTGTTGGTGCCACTCCTATAAATTTTTCAGGTGTGGTTCTGTAATATAAAACCTGAGATTCAGAGATTGAACCGGCAATAAATTCACCATGAACGGTAATCTTAACAATATTCGTAGCAATGGTTCCACAACATGTAGGAGTTTGCAATATCCTATAATAAGCAGATTGCGCTAAAACCGGAGGCTGATACTCTAACGTTGTTTCTCCTACTATATTAGTAAAGTTTACCCCGTTCGTAGAACTTTGCCACTGATAGGCATAAGGCGCTACACCTCCTGTTGGCGTTGTACTTATTAGCCTAGCCGGAACAACATTGTAACATAGATTTTGATGTTCGCTGATTATGCCGCTAATAAATTCTGGCAGCACTGAAATGGTCATGGTATATGCTGCATCACTATAGGCACCCCGAAAATCCTTAACCTTAAATGTAAAAGTAGCATATGGAGAGCCAAGGGTGTTTGATTGCGGAATAAAAACCAACTTCGAAACATCAGTACAGTTAAGTCCTGCGGTCACATCAACATTGTTATATTTAAGTTCTCCGGCCGTTTCAATTGTTTCAATACGTATCCCTGCGAATACATCGCTGTCAATATCGTTATATGTAAAATCTGCATCCTTGAATGTGTAATTTGCATTCTCGTAAGTATTAACATTATCATTTCCACCGGTGGGAGAATTGTTGAAATTACCTGCCGTAATTGGCGTTATTGCATCTACAACATTTACAGCGGCATCGGCGCCCTGAGCCCAATCCTCGGCGGCAGCAAGATTATAAACTGTATTGTCGTTTGATTGCGTTCCCGGTTTATTAATAATAATATTAACAGCGGCTTTATCTGTTGCATCCAGAGTTATTGCAAACTCTGTACCCGATGTAATTTCAACATCCGCACTTCCTACAAGTGTATATGTTGCGCCGCCTTCGCCCCTAAAAGTGTATTTTGAGGCATCAATATCGTTTGCTGCGCCTGCTTTTTTCACAAATCCTGTTCCTGTTGCTGTCAATATTCCATTACTCCAGTGATATGAAGCAGAAATTATTACCGGTACCGGAACATTACTTGACGTTATTCCATTACCAACAGCATCAACAACATTCACAGCAGCATCTGCGCCTGCAGCCCAGTCTTCAGCTGCCGCCAAATTATAGGTTGTTCCGGATGTTGATGAAGTACCGTTTTTATTTATTATAAGGTTAACCGTATTTTTATCTTCTGCATTCAGAGTAAATGTAAATTGCGTGCCCGAGGTAATTTCAACATCAGTAGTATTTGCAAAAGTATGAGTGTCTCCGCCTTCGCCGGTAACAGTAAATTTTGAAATATCTATATCATTCAATGCGCCGGATTTATTCACTAATCCTGCACCTGTAACAACAAATACTCCTGTTGAAGCATTATAAGTTGCCGAAGTGATTGTCGGAACGGGTACATTACTCGCCGTTATTCCATTGCCTGTTAAATCTGCCGTGTTACCGGTTGTTACATTGGTGCACCAATCATCTGCAGCCGCAACGTTATATGTTGTTCCGCTTGTTGATGTTGTTCCATTTTTATTAATTATTTGAGCCACTGCATTCCTATCAGTTGCACTTAATGTAAGGGTAAACTGTGTTGCGCTGGTTCTTTCAACATCGGGTGTATTCGTCAGCGTATAGTTATCTCCACCTTCGCCGGTGATAGTAAATTTCGAAGCATCTATATCCGCACCTCCGCCATTTGCCTGAATATTTGTTCCGGTAACAACCATTACTCCTGTTGCTGCATTATAAGTTGCACTTGTAATTTTTGGTGTAACTGATACTGTTATTGCGTTACCTGCTAAATCAGCAATGTTTGCCGAAGGATCAGCGCCAGCAAGCCAATCTTCTGCTGCGGCTAAATTATATACTGTTCCACCGCTTGATTGTGTGCCAAATAGATCAAGTTTTGCATCTATTTGGGTTTTATCTGCCCCTGTTACCGTAAATGTAAATTCGGTTGAAGAAGTTATCTCAACATCTGTTGCGCTTGTTATTGTATATGTGCCTCCTTCTCCGGTAACGGTGAATTTCGAGACATCAATATCATTGGCAGTTCCCGGTTTTTTGAAAAGGTTTGTTCCTGTAACAACGAAAATACCTATATCTGAATCGTATGTTGCGCTTGTAATTGTTGGTGTTTGTACATTGCTTACTGTTATTCCGTTTGTTGCATCAGCAATATCATTTGCCGATGGAGATGCCTGCATCCAATTATCTGCTGCCGCAAGGTTATATACTATGGCATCCGCCGATTGTAGTCCGTTTTTATTCAGTAATCCGTGAACATTTAGTTTATCGGTTGCGCTAAGGGTCAACGTGAACGCTGTTGCAGATGTTATTTCAACATCAGGCGTATCTGTTAGCTGATAAGTGTTATCCCCCTCGCCCTTAATTGTAAGAAGCGATGCATCAATATCATTTGTAACTCCCGACTTATTTACAAAGTTTGTTCCTGTTGCAACAAGCAGCCCTGTTGAAACATCATAGGTTGCCGATGTTATGGCAGGGTTTGCATAGTTGCTCACCGTAATTCCATTGCCGTTCAAGTCAGCTATGTTTTCTGCTGCATCAGCTCCGGTTAGCCAATCCTCTGCCGCTGCCAGGTTATATGTTGTTGCATCCGCCGAACTTGTTCCGTTTTTATTCAACAACGCTTCCACATTTGTTAGGTCCGTTCCGCTTAACGTTACACTAAATTCAGTTGCAGAAGTAAGTTCAACATCTGTTGTACTGGTTATTGTATATGTTCCTCCGCCATCTCCGGTAATTGTCAATTTTGATATATCAACATCGTTTGCTGCACCTGCATTTGCTACCAAGCCAACTCCCGTTACAACCAATACATTCGTAGTGTAATCGTACGTTGCCGAGCTTATTGTCGGTACCGGAACGTTGCTTACCGTTATTCCGGTTGTTGCGTCTGAAATATTATTTGCCGCAGGAGAACCCGTCATCCAGTTATCTGCCGCTGCAAGGTTATAGGTGGTCCCTCCTGCCGAAGAGGTCCCGTTTTTATTCAGTAACCCGTCAACATTCAGTTTGTCACCTGCGCTCAGTATTAAAGTAAACTCAGTTGCAGAAGTTATTTCTACATCACTGGTATTGGTTAGAATATATGTTCCGCCTGCCTGGCCGGTAAACGTAAAAAGTGATGCGTCAACGTCATTTGCAGCACCGCTTTTTAAAACAAAGTTTGTTCCTGTAGCTACTAACTGACCTGTTGATACATCATAGGTACTCGAGGTTATTGCCGGGTTGGCAAAGTTGCTCACGGTTATCCCGTTTGTCGCATCTGCTATGTTATTTCCTGCCGGTGCGCCTGTTAACCAATTATCTGCCGCTGCCAAATTATATGTTGTTAAATTTGTTGCAGATGTTGTTCCATCCTTGTTCAACAATGCTTCAATATTAATTATATCTGAGCCTGTTAAGGTTATACCGAATTGTGTTGCAGAGCTTATCTCAACATCAGATGTGGTAGATAACGTGTAGGTATTTCCGCCTTCACCTCTAATGGTCAATAAAGAAACATCAACATCGTTATTCCCGCCGGCGTTGCTAGCTAAATATTTACCAGTTACGACCAACTGATTTGTACTAAAATCATATGTGGCTGAGGTGATTTCGGGATAAGCATAATTTGCGGCATCGGGTGTTGGCGGCTGTTGGGTATAACTTGATGTATTTCTAAGTCCGCCGCTACCGCTTGGAATACGTTGGTTGGAGTGGTTATCTTTATTTCCCCGTCCATTCTCATTTACCTGTGGTTCCCCACCATTAATCAATTGCAATAATTCGGCATCGTCGACATCATCAGTATCATACACAAAAGCATCAATAAGATTTGTTGTTGTAAGTATTGTATTATCTGGAAAATCTATCCCATTTCCAATAAACAGAGCAACTGCATCAGCACCATTTTGGAGCTGATCGTTATTGAAAGTAATATTAACGCCAGATACTCCGCTATTACCAATAACGAAATAACCATTTGCATCAGTTGAATACCCATCTAAATCGATACCATTCAAATGTCCTCCAACATTGTATGATTGATTATCAGAACCATTATAAAAGACCAAAACTAATCCATCAAGACTGACATTTCCGGTTCCACCATCAAATAATTCAACAAATTCTAATTCGTCTGTACCTGGTGTATCGGCATCAACTTCATTAATCATTATCGTTTTCATGGCTTGATTTGCAGGATTCCCCGAAGCCGCACTTGTGTTATATGCTTCATAGCTTGGCGTTCCATTGTATTCGCATACCATAGCTCTGTAGGTTGCGCCGGGCATAAGTCCTGTAATATTAACAGATGTTCCTGCCCCATTATAAACGCAGTACCATCCTGTTGCGGCAATCTGTGTTCCTGATTTAAACTTTGTATTAGCCGTGTAGGTTGTATTATCAACAGGCGCGGCATTTCCAGAATTTCCTTCGTACAAAAACACAGTGCGGTTTGATCCGTTTCCGCTTGTCCAATCAATTTTCAATTGAGTAAGTTCAACATTTGTAAAAACAATTGAACTTGATTGTATTGTAGGAGGATCATGTGCGGTTGTTAGAGAAATTGTATTTGAGTAACTACCTGTCCCTGAAGCATTATAAGCTCTAATACGATAAAAATACGATGTATTTGCAGTAATGTTTGTATTTACCAAGTACGTTGTTACATCGCCAATATCTAAATCGTTATATCCCGATACTTTACTGTTAAAATCAGCATCAGTGGCAATATCCAATTTATAACCCGTTGCTCCTGTCATCGAGCTCCAATTAGCATAAAAACTCGTTCTACGAATTGTTGTTGCACTATTAGCAGTCGATGTCCCAGGTATTGTTAGAAGATTTTTTGAATCCGAGTTACTGCTAGTTCCTATTGCATTAGATGCTCTAACTCGGAAATAATAGGTAGTTCCTGAGTTTAATCCAGAAATATTATAAGTTAATACATTACCAACATCTCGATTATCAAATCCAGTAATATTTTCATTAAAATTACTGGCTAGGGAAACATCTATATAATAACGAGTAGCTTGAGATGAACTATTCCAATTTGCAGTGAATGAATTACTTGTAATTCCATCTGCAGCAATAGTAATAGGAGAAGGAGGAGATGTTGTCAGAGATTTGGTACCAGAATAAGCACTTCCACCTGAAGAATTATAAGCTTTAATTCGATAATAATAATTTGAATTCGCTGATAATTCATTAACATTATATATTGTAACATCACCAACATTTTTACCATTATAACCACTAATATATGAGCTGAAATCAATATTTGTTGACACATATAGTAGATAGTAAGTAGCTCCAGCTGAAGTATTCCAATTAGCGTTGAAGGAAATATCTGTAATGTTAGTGGGTGCTTCACTAACAGGAGCACTAGGTGAAGTTGTTGCTGAAACCGCGTTGGAATTACCACTTTCACCAGCTCCACTATAAGCTCTGACCCGAATATAATATTTCGTCCCCTGACTTAAACCTGAAATAGTTGTACTTGTTGGTGCGTATGGATCTTCGGCACTTTTGGGAACATCCTTTGGATCTAAACCAGATACTAATGCAGTAAATATATTATTTGTTGAAACATATACATGATAGCCAGTTGCACCTGGTGATTGTGACCATGATAGATTCATCGAAGTTGAACCAACACTATAAGGGCTGTTTAGCGTTGGAGCTGAAGGTGGTATTGCTCCAGCATCACTTATTTTAATATATCCACATCCATTTGGCGTACTTATAAATCTTGTATTAAGTGGTGGAGTAGAAGCAGTACTTGGCTTATAATGCCGTACATTAGCACCATTAATATCTGTTGATCCTAAAGGCTTCCCAACAACCCATGACGCTCCAATTCCTGCGCTCATATTTGCGTGATATAACCAATAACCATCTGGTCCTTCATAACAAGCTTTCCCATTATTAGTACCGTTTTGATAATAATTGCCAAGAATTTCAGCAGGCCATGCACTTGCACAAATGTCATCTGCCCCATCATTATTTACTGAAAAATTATTTTGTCCATAGCCTATATAAGAAACCAGGAAAATAAGAATATTAAATAAAAAGGCTTTTTTACTAATATTGAGTTTGTTTCCGTATTCCTCAACGGTCGATTTATTTTTTAAGAAGCTCATAACTTTAATTTATAAATTGTTAAAGTTGCTGTTGAATTCCAATCTTTTTATTTATGAAGCTCAACTATAAGAAAAGCTTCAATTAATTATTGAAAATATATTCTTGGGGAGAGAAGTAGTTTATTAGTGATAAATAACGAGAAAGTTCAAAATGGCATATTTGAATTCTTTTCAATATGTAAAAATAACTAATTCTAATAAATTGTCAAGTCAATTATAAAATATTTGTTATTTTTTATTTTGGTCAAAACACTAATTATCAATATAAAATTAAGATTCTAAGTACGAGATAGTTTAAAATTGTTCAATCAATTTTAAAATAGAATAAGAATTTTTGCAATTGATTTATAGAATATCATCTTCAAATTCAGAAAGGTTCAGGATGCATTTTAGAATTTAGGCGATTAATTGTCGGCCTTCAAAATTGGTTAAGATTAAGAAAAATAAAAAATATTTAAAAAATATTTGGATTTACCAAAATCATGATATACATTTGCAGTGTACTATTTATGTAATACACTAATACAATTATATTAAGATCATATAAAACATTTTTTATTACGAGTACATTTTAAAAATGTTGAAATAAGTTGTAACGGATAAACAAATCAATCGTCTAAAAATAATTAGCAAAGGTTTTAGCAAATTATAGCTTCTTAACCATATTATAATGTTGAATAAATTACCACAAATTCATGAAAATCAGCATCCAGGGATTAAGCAAAACCTATGGTAACGGAAAAACAGCTTTATCCGATATCAATCTTGAAATTGAGAATGGCATGTTTGGGCTGCTTGGCCCCAACGGTGCAGGTAAGTCGAGCCTGATGCGAATTTTGGTTACCATCATGAAAGCCAGTACCGGCAAGGTAAACGTTAATGGTTACGACCTCACTAAAAACCGAAAAGAAATTCGCAAAATGTTGGGCTATTTACCACAAGATTTCAGGTTCTTCACAAAACTAAAAACCTGGGAATTTTTGGATTATGCTGCAGCACTTTCAGGGATAAAAAGCAAAAAAGAACGGTTAACAAAAGTTGATGAATGGCTTGAAAAAGTTGGGTTGTTCGATGCGCGCGAACGTCAGGCCAATAATCTTTCGGGAGGTATGAAAAGAAGGCTTGGTATTGCACAGGCACTTATCGGTAGCCCAAAAATTATTGTGGTTGACGAGCCAACAACAGGTCTTGATCCGGAAGAAAGAATTCGTTTCAGGAATATCCTATCTGAATTAAGTCAACAAGATGTAATAATTATTCTTTCAACCCATATCGTTGGTGATATTTCGAGTGTTTGCCAAGATCTGGCTTTATTAGATGAAGGACGGATGCAATTTAACGGTTCACCGGAAGAGCTGATCAAAATGGCCAAAGGTCATGTTTGGCAAGTAAATACTTCAGGTACCGAATATGATATATTAAAGAATAAATATGCGGTGATTTCGACCATCCCATCTGATGAGGGTTGGGAAGTACAACTGGTTGGAAAGGATATTGAAGCAAAGCAGGCAATTGAGATAGAACCGAATCTGGAACATGCCTATGTTTATTTCATGGAATATTTATCAAACCATTAAAGAAAAAATTTAATTCATATGTTTTCAATCCACGCCCTAAAAACCATTGCCCGTTATGAAATGCGCACCTTATTGCGTGGGTGGTTTTTCAGAATTTTCGCAGGATTAACCATACTCGGTCTGGGTGGTTTTAATTTAGCCGTTTTTCTGGCAACAAGTGGTTCTCCATGGATTTACAGAGCCCTACCCGCCTCCATGCCTTACGTTAATCTGCTCATTTTAAATTTAGGTCAGGCAATTGTTGCAGTATTTCTTGCTTCTGAATTTTTAAAACAGGATCGTAAAAACGACACGATTGAAGTAATTTATGTCCGTTCGATGACAAATGCAGAATATATTCTTGGAAAGACAATTGGAATACTCTACGTTTTTTTGGTTTTAAATCTTTTCATCTTACTGATGGGAATAGGATTTTCGTTTATCAGTAACGATTCGGCAAAAGGTATCAGTGAATTCTTTTATTATCCATTATTAATTAGTCTGCCAACACTTGTATTTATTCTTGGTCTTTCATTTTTCATCATGACCATATTCAAAAATCAAGCAATCACTTTTATTGTTATACTCGGATATATTGCCCTTACCATCTTTTATTTAAATACAAAATATTATCACATTTTCGATTATATCGCTTATCAGGTTCCGATGTTCAATTCGAGCATTGCAGGGTTCGGAAATATTCAGGAGGTACTCATCCATAGAGGTATGTATTTTTTTATTGGTTTGGGAATGGTATTTTTCACTATTTTCAAATTGCAACGATTACCTCAGGCAAAAAAGCTTACTTCCTTCCCACTTATAATAGCCATTATATTTATATCGGTCGGCGGTTTGTTGGCTCGACAATACATTAAAATAAAGGAATCAAATGTTGATCTTAAAAAACAGATGATCAGCCTGAATAACCAATATGTTCATTATCCAAAAGTAAGTATAACTGATTCGAAAATAGAACTTCAACACCTTGGAGAGAGGCTTAAGGCAAAAGTTGAGATGCAATTCATTAATAGTAATAATCAACTTATTGATACGCTTATTTTCAGCTTAAACCCTTCTCTTTCGTTAATTTCAGCAAATATCGATGGTAAAGACGTTACTTATAATAGAGATTTACATCTGATAAAAATCTTTCCAGGACAGGATATTGAAAAAGGAAGGAATTACAGCTTGACACTTGAATATGAAGGACGCATCAACGAAAACACCCATTTTTTAGATACCGATTTGGAAAATTATACAGATAATTTTTCTCTTGAGATATTTAGAATTCGTAAACGATATGCGTATTTAAAAGATGATTTTGTATGCCTGACAAGCGAATCGTTGTGGTATCCAATTTCAGGTGTTGGATATTCACCACTCGATCCTTCATTATATTATCCCGACAATACTAAATTTCATTTAACCGTTAAAACAAAAAATGGCTTATTACCTATATCTCAGGGTAAAATGGCTGAATTAAATGAATCAACTTATCAGTTTGAACCTGAATTTCCCCTACCTAAAATTAGCTTGCTGATAGGAAATTACACCAAATATTCTATACGGGTTGATTCGGTTGACTATAATTTATTTACAATTAAAGGAAATGAATATTATATTTCACATTTCACAAACATTTCTGATAGTCTTCCTGGCATTATCAGAAGTTTAAAAAATGAATACGAAAATCATATAGGTTTAGATTATCCATTCGAACGATTCTCATTAGCAGAAGTTCCGGTACAATTTGCATTAGACAAACATTCTTTTTCAATGGCAAGTGATGCGGTGCAACCGGAGATAGTCTTCTATTCAGAAAAAGGTGTAACCATGGAAGAAACTGATTTTAAAAAGAGAAGAAATCAGTCGGAAAGACAAATGAAGCGTGACAATGAAGAAATTTCTCCTGAAGAGTTGCAGACCAGAATTTTTAAACGATTTGTGAGAGGTAATTTCATGGCAAATTCTAGTGAATGGTATCAGTTTGAGGAAGTGGTTGATAGAAATACATACTCTATTTTCCCAAATTATTATTCATTTATCACTCAATTGCGTTCAAAAGATTGGCCGATGCTTGATTTGGCTCTTGGAATTTATTTAAAGGACCGCAATGAAAATGCCATTTCATCAAACAGATGGTTTTTTGAAGGAATCAGTAAAGGAGAACGTGTAAACCTTGAATTGAAGAAAAGTTCTCTGGAAGAATTAATGAGTAATGGCATTTCAAAGCAAACCGAAAGTGAAGAACATGAAGATTTAATGACTTTAAACGATGTAATACTTGCTAAAGGAGATTATCTTTTTTCACTTTTCCAAGCTCGATATGGTAAAGATGCCTTTAACCAGTTCCTGAATAACTTAATTGCTCAAAATCAGCATCATTCCTTCTCTTTTGAAACCTTTAATAATGATATTCAAAGAAAATTCAATGATTCAATTTCTACTGAAATACAGGACTGGTATTCAAAAAGGCAGCTACCGGGCTTCTTAATTAAAGATTTACAGACTTACAAAGTGCTGGAAGGAGAGTTTACGAAATATCAACTCAAGTTTAAAATATCAAATCCTGAAGACATTGATGGCTTAGTAACTGTAAATGTTGATTTGAATAATCAGGAAATAAGACAAGATAATAATCAGGTAACAGTCGACTTCTCGAGAGAAATACATATTCCGGCACATACAGCACGCGAAGTTGGATTTGTTTTCTCAACCGAACCTAATCGGATGAATATCTACACCCATATTTCAGAAAACCTTCCTAATAATATTATTTATGATTTTGATTCTTTTGAAGAAATAAAGAAAATTGCCTCATTTGATGATATCCTTTCTTGTGAAATGTTCACCAGCTTGCAAGAAACTAACGAAATAATTGTAGATAATGAGGATACCGGATTTGAGTTTGTACAAACCTCAAATAGAAGTTATTTAAAAACACTCGTTGATAAAAACAAAGTAGAAACTTATAAATATGTCGGGATAAGATACTGGAACCCTCCTACTGAGTGGAAACCGGTATTGCGTTCCGGATTTTATGGAAAATATGTCAGATCGGCTATGTATACCAGTTCATCCGGAGAAGAACGAACTGCCGTTTGGCATGCAAATTTAACGGAAGGTGCTTATTACGATGTGTATTGTCATATCGAAAAGATCAATATTCAGCGAAGGAATCGCAATCGCAAACCCGACTATAATTTCAAGATTTATCACGAAGCCGGAGTTGAACAAATTAACCTGACAGATGAAGAACTTGAAAACGGATGGAATTACTTAGGATCATATTATATAAGTCCTGAATCGGCTAAGGTCGAATTGCTTAATAAATCAGTAGGCCAAATGATTTTTGCTGATGCAATTAAATGGGTAAAAAACAATTAAAGCGCAACAAATTTGAAATATTATAAATTGTTTAGAAAGATGAAATATTTGAAAATTATAATGGTGGCAGCAGTGATGCTTTTCACCGTTAATCTTGCTACAGCACAAACCAAACTTACTTTGGAAGATGCGATGGAAATAGCTTTGCAAAATAGTCCCGATATTTCAAAAGCAAGGTTAAATATGGAGCAAAACAAAGAGTATTTAAATGCTCAACTGGCCTCTTTAAAATCCAGGTTTTCGTTTGAGGTAACTCCTTTTTCTTACTCAAAGACCGACACTTACAACGATTACTTCTCCGAATGGTACACCTCCGAAAATAAAGGTGCTAGCGGAAGTCTAACCATTGCTCAGCCCATTAAATTCTCAGATGGTACTTTGATTCTAAAAAATGATTTTGGATATCAGGACAACTTTGCAGAAGCAAGTCAGAACAACTATAAAGGTTATAATAATAACCTGTATTTGCAATACATCCAACCGCTGTTTACTTACAACCGCACCAAGATGAATCTTGAGAAAAATCAATTGAACCTTGAAAATGCAACCTTGGCTTATGCAATTGAGATGTTAAATTTGGAAAGATTGGTAAATCAGGCTTTTTATTCTATTTATCAGAAACAGATGGCCTTTGAAATTGCCAAAGAAGAGTATGAAAATCAAAAAGTAAGCAAAGAAATTATTGAGAGTAAAGTTGAAGGAGATTTATCGGCCAAGGAAGAATTATATCAGGCCGAGTTAAATTTGGCTACAAGTAAATCAAGTTTAGATAATAGTCTTGTTAATCTGGAAAACGCCAAAGATCAATTCAAACAACTCATCGGGATGTCGTTATACGAAGAAGTAGAAGTTATTACAGATATCAAATATACACCTGTAAGCATTGATCTGGAAAAAGCAATTTCGAATGGCCTTTCTCAACGATTGGAGTTATCTCAACGGCAAATAAACCTTGATAACGCACAATTTAATTTAATCGAAACATCGGCAACCAACGAATTTAGGGGCGATATGCGCTTATCGGTTGGGATCATTGGTAATAATGAAAAATTTCAGGATATTTATTCACGACCCACGAAAAGCCCCCAAGTTGGCGTAACTTTTTCCATTCCAATTTTTGATTGGGGCGAGCGGAAAGCAAGGATCCGTGCTGCCGAAATTGAGATTGAAACCCTTAAAATTGATAAAAAAACACTCGAAGATGATATTATTATTAACATCCGACAGGTATATCGAAATCTTAACAATTTAGTTTTGCAAATTGGAATTGCAGAACAAAACGACAGAAATGCCCAGCTGACTTATGAGATAAATCTGGAACGATATAAAAATGGAGACCTCACAAGCATGGATCTTCAACGGTATCAAACCCAACTTTCATCCAAAAAGATGGAAATGTCCAATTCCCTGATTAATTATAAATTAGAGCTGCTGAACATGAAAATTCAATCACTTTGGGATTTTGAAAAAAACACATCCTTTGTCCCTCAGGAATTACAAAATAATATTAATAAATAGTGAAATTAACCATACAAACAATCAGTATTATGAAACGAGCATGTTTAAATAAAAACACAGGCAACAAAAAAAATAATCACTTGCGAGTTCCATCCGTCCTATTAAAAACAAATTATTTACGGATGAAACGAGCATTAATCATCATTCTTTTAGGGATTATATTAACATCCTGCAGGGATAACAGCACTGAACTGAACAAAGATATTTCAGTTCCGGTTTCGGTTATGGAAATAAAAGCATCATCCATCGAGAGATATATCAGTACTACCGGTACCGTAAAACCGATCAAAGAAGTTGTGTTGCCATCCGAGATCAGTGGTTTGTATCAGTTAATGACAAACCCAAAAACCAACAAACCTTATGCATTGGGCGATTATGTGAGTGCCGGTGATGTTATTGTGATGATAGAAAACCCGGAATACAAAAATAGCATTAAAAATACTTCGCTTGAACTGCAGCTTGAAACAACCAAGCAAACCTTTGATAAGCAAAAAAGCCTTTATGATAAGGGTGGAGTTACCTTGAGCGAGTTGAAAAATGCGGAAATCAATTACATGAATGCAAAATATGCAGTTGATGATGCGGTCATTAAATTGAGAAAGATGGCTGTTCTTACTCCCATTTCAGGTGTTATTGTAGAACTGCCATATCAAACTCCAAAAACACCAATCGCCACAGGAGCTCCATTGGCTAAAATTATGGATTATAGTAAGTTAATTATGGAAATCAATTTGGCCGAAAAAGACATTAATGATGTAAAAAAAGAACAGGCAGTTAGGATTATGAACTATACCATTCCGGATGATACATTAACAGGGAAAATCACCCAGGTCTCCCCTGCTATAAATGCTGATACACGCTCATTTAAAGCTGTTTTAACCATCGACAACCCTGACTTTAAATTAAGACCCGGAATGTTTGCCAAGGGTGAAATAGTTGTTGCATCAATAGATAATACCATTGTTATACCTAAAGAAGTGATCTTATCAAAACAAAAAGGAAATACAGTGTATGTTATCGATAAAGGATTAGCAAAAGAACGTATTCTTGTTTTCGGATTGGAAAATCCAAATGAGGTTCAAATCATTTCAGGTTTAAACCTTAATGAACGATTGGTAATTAAAGGATACGAAACATTGAGAAATAGTTCAAAAGTAAAAGTGGTTAAATAGAAATGATGATTTTTCAAATCGTTAATTTCTGCGCTTTTTTACCATAAAAATTAATCACATGAAAAAAATTACGCGTTTTTCCGTTCAGTATCCCGTTACAGTTTCAATGATTGTAATCGCAATTTTACTGCTGGGATACATTTCATTCGGAAAACTAAGTCTGGATTTATTCCCCGACATGAATGCACCCCGAATATTTGTGGAAATAAAGGCAGGTGAACGTCCTCCTGAAGAAATTGAAAAACAATACATTGAAAACATTGAAGCTCAAGCCATTCGGCAAAAGGGCGTTACTCAAATCTCATCTGTTTGTATGGTCGGATCGGCACGGGTAACGGTTGAATATGCCTGGGGCAGGGATATGGACGAAGCTTTTTTAGATTTGCAAAAAGCACTTACAACTTATAGTCAGAACTCAGATATAGAAGAGTTTACGATTACCCAACACGACCCCAATGCTTCGCCTGTTATGATCGTGGGCATGCTTCATCCCGAAATAACTGATATGGATGAGATGCGCAAGGTTGGTGAAAACTATATTCGGAATGAACTTACAAGGCTCGAAGGAATCGCTGATGTTACTTTGTCCGGAACAGAAGAAAAAGAAGTGTTGATTGAAACCAGTCCTTATATTTTGGATGCTTTTGGGTTGACAGCAAACAGTATTGTTCAGCAAATTCAAAATATGAACCGCAATGTATCGGGTGGTACCATTGTTGAAATGGGAAAGAAATACATTATCAAAGGCTCCGGTTTAATCAAAAATATAGACGATTTGAATGATATGGTTATCACCTACAAACAAGCCGGTGGTGCTCAGAGCCAACAAGGATCAACTAGCGTTTCAGAAAAAATTCCGGTATTTCTAAAAGATATAGCCACCATCAGTTTTATCAACAAAGACCCTGTTAACATTGTTCGAATTAATGGACAACGTTGTATTGGTCTTTCGATTTTTAAAGAAACCGGTTTTAATACCGTTGCTGCTGTTAAAAATTTGAACAAGGCCCTTGAATCTATTCAAAAAGCTTTACCCGGTTATGAATTTATCATCGTTCAAAATCAAGGTTCTTTTATACAAAATGCTATTGATGAAGTTCAAGATTCAGCTCTGATAGGAATTATAATGGCCATCATCGTCCTTTTCATTTTCCTGCGACGTTTAAAAGTAACCCTTATCATCAGTATTGCAATACCTATCTCCATCATCGCGACCTTTAATTTAATGTATTTTAACGGTTTAAGTTTAAATATAATGACCTTAGGTGGTCTGGCACTTGGAGCTGGAATGCTTGTGGATAATGCCATTGTGGTTGTTGAAAATATCTTCAGAAATATGGAGCAAGGCATGAGTGTTAAAGAGGCTGCGATTACAGGAACTGCTGAAGTAGGTGGTGCAATTACGGCTTCAACTCTAACAACCATTGTGGTGTTTCTCCCAATCGTATACTTGCAAGGTGTATCAGGTGCATTATTTAAAGATCAGGCCTGGACGGTCGCATTTTCATTACTCGCATCCTTGTTTGTTGCAATTCTGGTAATTCCAATGCTTTTTAATTTTGCGTATGGAAAGAAAAAAGTAAACACAAAAATTAAATCTGTTAAAATTGGTCGGTATGGTGAATTTCTTGATAAGCTTTTAAATATTAAATACATTGTCATACTTCTTGTATCCTTGGTAATTATTGCTACCGTGTACATTTATCCACGGGTTGGAAGTGAGTATCTGCCAAAAACAGAAACCAGCGAATTCGATCTCGACATCGTTTTAACAGAAGGAACCGAATTGCAAAGAACCAATTCTACCATTGATGTTATTGAACAAATGATAGCTGAAGTTTTGGGAGATAATGCCGAAACGATTTACAGTCAAATAGGCCCTGCATCTAACATTAGCTCCAGTAAATCGATTTTTAAAAATGAGAATAGTGCTACAATAAAGGTGAGGCTAAAAAAAGAAGCAGTACCACAATCCGAAAGTATTATTGCTGCAATTACAGAATTGGTAAGCAATATCCCTGATGCTGAAATAACTGTTCAGCGTGATGAAACTGCATTACAATCGACTCTAGGTACTGATGAAGCACCTCTTGTAGTTGAGCTTAAAGGAAGAGATTTAGATATCTTAGAAAGTCTTTCCGGAAATTTAAAAACCAACTTGTCCGAAATTCCTGAATTAATTAACATTAAAACTTCTATTGAAAAAGGAGCTCCTGAAATCGATGTGGTGATCGATCGCTACAAAGCAGGTTTATTTAATTTAACCGCGAATGGTATTGCTTCTCAATTGAATGAAATTTTGATGGGTAAAAATGCCGGTAAATACGAAAAATCTGGCGAAATGAGCGATATAACAGTCAAATTGCCTGATATCACTCTTTTCGAATTCAATTCAATCAAATTGAAAAGTGGAAATATAGAAGTTCCGCTTTATGAAGTTGCTAATATTAAGAGAACAACATCCCCTAAACAACTGTTGCGTAGAAATCAGAATCGGATTGCAAAAATTACAGCCGATTATGATCAATCCATACCTTTTGATAAAGTAGTTGAAAAAGTTAAAAGTCAGCTTGATGCATTGGTTATCCCCAATGGTTATCAAACCTCGATTGTCGGGGTTGAGCAAAAGCGCCAGGATGCGATGTCAAGTTTGGGTTTTGCGCTCTTATTGTCAATTATCCTCGTTTATATGGTTATGGCTTCACAATTTGAATCATTAATTCATCCTTTTACCATTTTACTTACCATTCCTTTAGCGGCAGTTGGGGCAATCTGGGCATTCTTTATACTTGGATTACCGCTAAATATCATGGCTTATATCGGGATCATCATGTTGGCTGGTATTGCCGTAAACGATTCCATCATTTTGGTGGATGCGATCAATCAGAATAAAGAAAGGGGCCTCTCATTACGAGAATCCATTATCAGGGCAGGTGAAAACAGAATCAGGCCAATTATCATGACAAGTATTACGACCATATTGGCTTTATTACCGTTAACCATTGGAATTGGGGAAAGTGCATCGTTACGTTCGCCCATGGCAATAGCTGTTATTGCAGGATTGTTAAGCAGTACTATACTCACACTGATCGTTATTCCTTGTGTGTATAATACTTTTGAAAATTTAAAGGATTTTATTTTCGGAAACACTAAAGCTGAAGATATTAAATCTGTATAACTCATTAAAAAAGAATAAAGCTTTATGAGTTTCATAATCAAAAGAAAAGTTTTAATTGCCATGCTGTTTACCAGCATGAGTATGTTAGGATATTTTTCGTACAAACACTTAGCTGTAGAACTGATCCCGAATGCACAGCTACCTTTCCTGTTTGTTCAGGTTGGAAGTCGTCTGGAAGTTGATCCCCGATACATGGAAAGTCAGGCAATTATCCCTCTTGAGGGAGCCATTGGCACCCTCGAAGGAGTTGATAAGATAGAATCATCTGCAGGTCAGCGTCAGGGCAGCATCCGGATTTCTTATCTACCCTCTTCCAATATCAAATTTGCCTATCTCAAACTGGCAGAAAAAGTTGATGAAGTAAAACGCAACCTGCCTCCTGAGTTTGTTGTTCAGGTATTTAAATTTGATCTGGAGCAAATAAACAATATGTTTATGTCGATTGAAGTAAGAGGCAGCGGCGGAGTTGACAGGGTCAGGCAAATTGTTGATAAGGAAATTCTGGACCCATTGAGAAACATAGATGGAGTTGCTAACGCTCAGGTATTTGGTGGCAGGGAAAAGTCGATAGAAATAAAATTAAACGAAGAAGTATTAAAAAGTCATGGCCTCTCCCCTGCCGATATCAGAACAGCGATTAACAATAATCAACTATCCCGGACTTTTGCAGGCAAGGTAAACGAGCATAATCAAATTTATTTTGTCAATGTAGTTTCTGAGTTTGATAATATCAACGACCTCTATGAATTGGTAGTTAAGCCCAACGGTCCCGTTAAACTTAAGGATATCGCTGAGATTCATTATGGAGTTAAAGAAGAAGATTCATACAGCCGTGTAAATGGACAAGAATCTGTTACGATACAATTAACCCGTGATGCACAATCCAATATTATTGAGCTATCGCATGAGGTAATCAAGCGGATTGAAAAATTAAATACTGATTTGGCAGAAAAGGATGTTGAGCTGGTAGTTCAACTTAATTCTGCCGATACCATGGAAAAGAACATCGACCTGATCATTAATCTGGCGGTGGTCGGTGGTATTTTGTCCATTTTTGTTTTATGGATCTTCCTCAGAAATTTACGTTTGGTAGCTGCTATAGCTTTGGCAATTCCGATTTCGGTTTATACTGCTTTCAATTTCTTCTATGCATTTGATATTTCTATCAATACGCTAACTCTTTTGGGGATGGCACTTGCCATTGGAATGTTGCTCGATAACAGCGTAGTTGTTTTGGAAAACATTTATCGATTGGCTGCTAAAAAAATCAGTCCTGATATAGCTGTAATTCAAGGAACCAAAGAAGTTTGGCGTTCTATATTTGCAGCAACACTGACAACAATCACAGTATTCTTACCCTTTGTTTTTTCTACCAATTTCTTTATCAGCTTATTGGGAAAACACATTGGTGTTTCGATTATTTCCACTTTATTGGTATCCCTAATAGTAGCTTTACTATTGGTTCCAATGATCACGCATGCATTTCTTAAAAAGAGAAATTCTATTAAACCGGTAAATTTTGAAAGTATTTCGTACGACAATCGTTTGATACAAATTTATAGGGTTTTGCTTAAAACCTGCATGCGAAATCCGGGTAAAACCATTCTGGGTGCATTGGGCATTTTCTTTCTTACTTTACTTATAAGTCTGGGCATTAGCGTTATTTCATCGCAAGAGGCTGAAATTAAGGAGATGAAATTATATGTTACACTTACCAGTGGAACCACACTTGAAAATACCGATGTTTTTGTGAGGGAAGTTGAAAAAAAATTAACTGATTTAGAAGAAAAGAAAGATATTATCAGTCAGGTTTATGAGGAAGAAGCAATTGTTACGGTTTCATTAGTTGATGATTACAGAAAAATCAGAAATTATTCTATTCCGCGAATTAAAAATAATATCATTGAAAAACTAGCAGATTTACGCCAGGCTGAATTTAGCTGGGATCCACCGGCCTCCGGACAACGCTTTGGAACCGGCGGATTTGAAAATGATGACGGCTTTTCCAGGATGCTGGGAATTGGGGTTCAACAGGAAAAAGTCGTGATCAAGGGTCAGGATTTTGATAAGATGCTCGACATTGCCAAAGATATTGAATACTACTTAAAACAATTAAATTCAATGTCGCGCGTAAGTGTTAATACACCTGATAAACGACCTGAATTAATGCTGACTTTCGATAAGCAATTGATGTCGCTTTATGATATTCCGGTCACTTCTGTCCTTTCTGAATTAAATTCATTTCCTAAAGAATTTTCAAGTGGAATTTTATTTAAACAAGGTGGCGAAGAATATGACATTCAAATTACAACTGAACTGACAGAAAAACAAAAGGCAAGAAATGTTTACGATTTAAAACATCTGAACGTTCGTAGTAATCAAAATGCCCGATTTGAAATCCAAAATATCAGTAAATTCAATTTCACCGAAGGTTTATCAACCATCAACCGAACAAATCAGGAAAAACAGCTCACCATTAATTACGAATTCATTCCAGAAGTAAATGATGATAATGATTTACTGAACAATTCAAGAATAGAAGTCGATGAATTAATGGCTAATATCAACCTCCCTTCAGACATTGCGATAGAAGTAATTCACGAAGAAAATGATTTGGGTGAATTCGGATTTCTGCTTACCATGGCTTTCGTCCTGATATTTATGATTCTGGCTTCTGTATTCGAATCTTTTACAGTGCCTTTAGTTATGATGTTTTCGATACCGATGGCTGGTATCGGTTCGTTAATCTTACTTGTTCTTACGGGCACCTCCATCATGAATGCCAATGTATTTACCGGTTTTCTGATTTTGTTGGGAATAGTTGTAAACAATGGGATCATCATGATCGACTATACCAGAGTGCTTCAAAAACGAGGTTATAATGAATCCAGGGCACTGATGATGGCAGGTCTGGCTCGTGTCCGACCAATCCTTATTACAGCTATCACAACAATCATCGCATTAGTACCTTTGGCACTTGGTAAAGCAGAATATGTGACCCAAATTGGTGTTCCTTTTGCAATCACAGTTATTGGAGGTCTTGCAGTAAGCACCTTACTCACTTTGGTATTTATTCCAACCCTCAATTCAGGTTTACAAACCTCTTTGAAATGGATTCGATCACAAACCACACTTATAAAAGCAATCCACGTTTTATTATGGCTCATCGGCTTCTATTATATTTATACTGAAGTTGACAGTAAAATATGGCAAATTATAGAGTTCATTTTATGGATGATCATTGTACCCGCAAGCATATATTTTATAAAAAACTCTTTAAGAAGAGCCAATGAAACTTTAATTGATCCCAATACTCCATTACGAATCGAAATCAGAAATTTGGTAAAAATATATGACTGGGATAGTAGATTTGTTCGTGAATGGAAATCAGGATTAAAAACACGAAAACGATTGGGATTGGATTCTGAATTCACCTCTGTAAAGGATCTTGAGAAATTGTTATGGCAATTGCCATTGATAGGTTTTGCTATTTATTTCATCTATTTCCATCTCGAAAGTGGTTTCTGGTATTTTGTTTTACCGGTTGGATTATATCTCCTTTTAATGGGTATTCTAAAACCATTGAAACTGTTTGCAAATAATCTGAAGGAAAACAATAAAAAGAAATTTGTCAGGATATTAATTTCTGCATTCTTAAAAATTATCCATTGGTTCTTCCCTCTCATTGCTCTGGCCTTGATGTATTTTAAATATGGCATCATCGGATTAATTATCCCCTATGGATTTTTATGGTATTTGGCAATATTGATTAAAGTTACTTCTGACAATATTTATAAGAAGAAAATTAACATTAACCGCATCAGTGGAAGATTTAAAGGAATTCGCAAAGCATTCAGTCGTTTTGTTTTAATTATTCCGGTTATTGGAAAAAAGAAAATCCAATTTAAAGCCGTCAAAGGAGTTTCGTTTAATATTGAACATGGAATGTTTGGCTTATTGGGACCAAATGGAGCAGGTAAATCAACTTTAATGCGAATTATTTGTGGGATTTTAGATCAAAGTTATGGTCAAATTACCATCAATGGTATAGATGTTCGTGAAAAACGGGAGGAATTGCAAAGCCTCATTGGATATCTGCCCCAGGAATTTGGTATGTACGAAAATATGAGTGCATGGGATTTTCTCCATTATATGGGTTTGTTGAAAAAATTATTCGATACCGAAGAACGGAACAAAAGAGTTGAATACGTTTTAAATGCGGTACACATGTGGAACAGCCGAAATGATAAAATTGGCTCTTTCTCGGGAGGAATGAAACAACGTATCGGAATTGCTCAAATACTGTTACATCTGCCAAGAATACTGGTAGTTGATGAACCTACCGCCGGATTGGACCCACGTGAAAGGATTCGATTCAGGAATCTTTTGGTTGAATTAAGCAAAGATCGGATTGTAATTTTTTCAACACATATTATCGAAGATGTGGCAAGTTCGTGTAACTATGTTGCCGTGATGAAAAAAGGTTACCTGCAATATCTTGGGAAACCTATTGAAATGGCAAAAATTGCCGAAGGTAAAATTTGGAACTTACAAATCCCTCATCAGGAATTTGAGGAAATTAAGGATAAACTTACCATTATTCACCACATGAGGGATGGAGAAACAATCAGAATGCGTTGCCTGTCAAATAAAAAACCGCATCCTGATGCAAACATCGTAAAAGCCAATCTGGAAGATTCTTATTTATGCTTATTGAATAAGGAAGATGACGAAGTTGAACCCACTAATTAAACTTAGAGCATGAAAACACAAGATAGATATCAGCTCATATTGCGCAGCATTAACTACAACCTGAAAATAATTTTTGCCAATAAATTTATATTCTTCCTGATTGCTGCGATTGCCTTTTACCTCATGGTAATTGGGATCATGCTTTTTGATGACTCGGCAGTAAGTTCTGAAGATATATTTAGTACACTTATTTTTCCCGGCATATTAATTCTCTTTTATCCGGTAATTTTCAATATCCAGAACGATAAAGATGCGCGTATGCTTGAAATCATTTTTGGGATACCCAACTATCGCTATAAGGTCTATCTGGTTCGTTTTGCCATTACCATGGTAATGATGTTTGTGTTATTGATGCTGATGGGCTGGTTTGCCGTTTTTGCTGTTGCAAGGGTAAATGTGATCCCCATTGTTTATCAGCTGATGTATCCCCTGTTATTTTTATCGGGATTGGCATTTATGTTTTCAACCTTAATTAAAAATGCAAATTCAACTGCGGCAATCATGGTGATCATTGGCCTAACCTTTCTTATTTTGGCCGAACCGCTACAATACAGTAAGTGGAACATCTTTCTGAATCCGTATAATGCTCCATCGGAAATGAGCCAAACCATTTGGCAAAATGTAATTCGTGAAAACAGGATTTTTTTACTGGTAGGCACAATTATTTCGATATTGTGGAGTCTAACCAACTTACAGAGAAGAGAGCGCTTTGTATAGATTAGAATGATAGTTTGTTATGTAAATTTTACGATCTGATATTCTACAATATAAGTTCTGTCGATTTTCCTTCTGGTCTATTGCCAATCTTCTTTTTTATCTATAAGTTTACATCATCATGATAAAAAGAATATTAAAAAAATTCAGGGAAAATAGCAGCACCATTCTCATTCTGTTCATATTGCTGTCCATTTTGTTTAGAGTAATTGGGTTTTCTATTGTTTCAGGGATATTTTTATGGGCATTTTATACACTTCTAGCACTTGTTTTTATAGGCTTTTTTATTCAGGCAAATATCCAAAAAATCGACATTCCTGCCAAGGCAATGATTATATTCATTCCTTTTTTACCTGTATTTGGGTTTATGGATGCCTTTTTAATGAAAGCAATCATGAGCCTTTGCATCATTGTTATATATTTGATCGCTAGCGATCGGATTTTATGGCTCAATAAGAAAAACTGGCAGTATTCATTTTTGATTATTTTTTTATACATCATATCCATTGTATTTTCTTTTTTTTCAATCAAATATTCGGGCAATACCAATCTGAAAATAATAGACGAATCAGCCTCTCCGAATGAAATCCACAAGCTGGTAACCAAGCGTGAAGTTGCAGGCTCTGCAGTTGGAAACACCATGGTTTATCTTGAAAAAAATTACTTCGGCCTGTTTAAAAAAAGCGAATTAAAACAAATCAGCTCCTGGACTGGCATCCCGATTCTGCAATGGATCAATGACAATGAATACAAAATTGATCATAAAACTTTTAAGTTAAAATAATGCTTTACTGAGATGAATAACGCAAATATTCCTTTTCAAAATATTGAATGGGGCAAAGTTCCAAAAACAGAACATCAGTGCGAAACCGGAGTTGCTTATTGGCAAACGGTTCAATTTGCGGGTTTAAGAGTTAGGTTGGTTGAATATTCAAAAAATTATATGGCCGATCATTGGTGCCAAAAAGGCCATATCGTTCATTGCCTGAAAGGTGTCGTTACCACGGAGTTTGAAGATGGTGGTAACAGGGCTCTCACAACCGGAATGACCTATGTGGTTAGCGATGAACTCAGTTCACATCGTTCGGTTACCAAAGAAGGTGCTTTGCTTTTAATTATCGACGGAGATTTTTTAAAATTGAATAAATGATTTCTATCACTTTCCACAGCTTAACTATTGGGACTTAACCGTAAATAGTGAAATATTGAAATAGTGAAATAGTGAAATAAGGAAATATTGAAATAATGAAACTTTTGAGCTCCTGAACTTTTAACCCTTTCATTCAAGTTTCAGGTTTCAAGTTTCTAGTTTCAGGTTTCAAAATGCAAGTAGAGAATCAACATTTTACATTTTACATTTTACATTTTACATTTTAGATTCTTTTTTCTTCATTTAGCATTCAACAATTATCATTTATCACTCATAACTCATAACTAAAAAAATCATATCGATTTTTTTTCTATCTTTATTTCTTGAAAATCTTTCCGCTCCGGAGATGGCATTTGTTGATTAAAGATTTTCGCTTCCCAATCTTTGAAATGTTGATCAGTTTGAACAAATTGAAAATATATAAAACAACAATACCTAACTTATACATCCTTAAATGGATGGATAAGGTACAGTTTATGGATTTATATAAAAGTTAGCGGTCATGCTATGACGATAGTGCAAGCATGAAACTTTAGAATAAACAACGACAGGCATGGACAAAGGTTTTAAATATTGGTTGAGTTGGATTAGTGTGTTACCAATCTCATTAATTGCGGGAGTGTGTGTTGACTTTCCTGTTCATTGGGTTTTATATCGGACATTGAGTGGTGGCAACAGTCCTTTTATCACCCCCTATCCCGAACTTCCAGAAAGAATTTTAGCACCATTTTTTAGAGCATTGGTAATTGTTTGGGTTAGTGCATTAATTGCACCAGAACACAAATTCGAGACAGCAGTTATTTTAGCCACACTTTGGATTTTTGGAGTTGGGGCTTCTTTCGTCTTAGGTTATTTAGGTTTTCATACGGATAACATTCAACTTAATCTGACAGCAGACGGACTACCAGTAATAATGGGAGTTGTTGGTGCAGTTGTCGGACTTTATATCTTAAAGAAAAAATTATCAGGAGAACTAACTAAAACCACATAAATGGACAAAGCAAATACAATCGGAATGTTTATTTCGACATCACTAATGGCTGCAATACTTGGAGCTATTTCGGGACTTGTTTGGGCATTTGCTCTTAGCTGTCCATTAAAAAGCGGACTGTTTTACGGTGGCATAATCGGTTTAATTGTTGGACTTCTTTTTTTTCTATTTCAAAAGGCAGCAACATCTTCAGGTAATCTACAAAACAAAGAAGTATCATTTGCATCTGGCTCAATGATGACAATGATATTTATGATTTCAACTGTAATTGCTATCGTGGTCGGACTTGTAAGGTGGTTATTTTTTTGACAACTATTATGACAGACAATTTCAAGCGACACAACATCGTGGACAGAAAAGCACGAACCGGTATCAGCACCTACAAGAAATTGGGAGTTCAATGCTTAGATCAATCTTTGTGCTCCGTATCAAGTTCAGTGCTGGCAGACAGTTTTTTGCTTCGAAATCGCCAACTTCTTGTAGCTGCAAATCGTCATGCCCAAGTTTAAAAACAGCCTATGAAGCCTAAATTGTTATACTTTTAAAAGAAATTATGGAAATAGTTTTACCAGTAATATTAATAGGAGTTTTTTTATTATTAGGAATGATATTGACTTTGGTTGGAATACATAAAGATGTATATAAAAAACCGCCTCAATATAACACGCAACTACATATAAGTAAAGATATTTTCAACTACCCTATTTGGATGCAAAAGCTTAAATATTATTATACTGTACTAGGGGCTTTAGGATTCTTTGTTTTATTTTTTACTCCAATAACTTTACTTATTGACATAGATACAAATAAAAATCAAGTTTTACTATTCATAATTTCTTGCTTCATTTTCTTTATGGAATATATTTTATATAAAGGTTATGATACCTTTGCTAAAGAATTGAGAATTAATAAGTATAAGAAAAAATTAGATGAAATTGAATTTGAAAAAGCCAATATGAGCGATTACGAGTATAATGTTGCAAAAGAAAGAATATTAAAATTTAAATATTAACCTCAAAAGTTGGTAATGATTTTACAGAAAAAAACATTAGTGCGACTTCGAGACCTGATTAACGAAGAAACCGAATACAGGAAAGGGCATGAACTGGTTGCCTTTTTCAACGAGTTAGGATTTAAAGACTCTTATGGACAAGGATTTCCGTCAAGATGGATTTACACAGACTCAAGATTAGAAAAAATTAATGGAACCCCAGAACTTGACAAATGTATAAAAAAGGTTTTCGCCCCTGTAAATTTTGTTGGACGAATTGACGATCTTGATAAATTCATCGCTTACTTCAATCAGTTTCTTGTATTTGACGACTGGCAAGTAAAAAGAATCGGAAAAGAGATAACGTTTGCCAAGGCTGGAAAAATTGACTTCGAACAACAAAAAAGTGAAGTAAAAGAAGATGACTTCTTAAACCGTGAGTTTTCTGATATTTCAATTGAAAAGATTGGTCTCCACGGGACAATATCAGATGTTTTTAGTAGTAGATTTGATGAGATTCAAAAATGTTTTAGAGCAAAATCATGGCTTTCTGTGATTATCATGTCTGGAAGTACATTAGAAGGTTTGTTGTTAGGAGTGGCTTTAATAAATCCACAATTATTTAATTCTTCAAATTCTTCTCCAAAAACAAAGGAGGGGAAAGTCAAACAATTTCATTTATGGACACTTAGCAATTTTATAGATGTTGCTTCAGAGATTGGACTGCTAAAAGAGGATGTTAAAAAATTTAGTCACGCTCTTCGAGATTTTAGAAATTACATTCATCCCTTTGAGCAAATGAGTAGTAAATTTTATCCTGACGAGAAAACATCAAAAATTTGTTTACAAGTTTTAAATGCTGCAATATTTCAAATGACAAAAAATAAAAAATGAATAAAAGCCAGGGCATAATCGAGTAGGCTGCCCCACCAGCGTTAGCTGATGGGGAGAACCTCTCACACCACTGTACGTACGGGTCTCGTATACAGCGGTTCATTAAGATGTGGGGCAATCTTTACGTAGTAAGTAAG
>Ga0180007_10001819_pt1 | contig 27017 bp, 22 predicted proteins | sample MM_PC_MetaG_FD_121122 | JGI IMG/M metagenome (GOLD analysis project Ga0180007, IMG submission 121122) | Groundwater microbial communities from the Aspo Hard Rock Laboratory (HRL) deep subsurface site, Sweden - MM_PC_MetaG | ecosystem: Environmental > Aquatic > Deep subsurface > Groundwater... | reverse complement strand
TTTCTTCATTTCTTCTTCTTCTCCCGGGCGGCCCGGTCCGACCCGTCTGACCCGTCCGACGTGTCTGACCCGTCCGACAACTCCCAAGGGCCGCCCTCTTCTCCCCCGCGACCCTGCCGGGGTGGGGGCGGGAGACGGGCTCCTTCCTCTTCGGGTACAGAGGGGTCTTTCCTCTTGATCCCCTGGTAGCGACGCTTCGCGCCGCAACCCGGGGCTTCATTTCCGTAACGCCGCCGTGCGGCGGCGTAAGGAAGGCCGTCGCGGGCGGGAGTACAGTGCCCATTCGCTCCGATCCTCTCCGTTTCCCCTTCCGTCTTCTCCGCAGTCTCATCCACGAGGTTGACTTTTCCGTCCATTGATTGTATTGCGGATCCCATTGTAGATGTTTTCGGAGGTGTTCGTGTGAAAACCCAGTTTCTATTTGCCTTGATTATTGTATTGCTGACCTCCTGTGCCAAGGAAAAGACCCAGGACGCGCCGCCGCCTCCTCCCCCGGTGAAACCGGTCGAGCCTCCTCCGGTCAAGCCGGTGGTGGTCGACTACAAGAAGCCATGCGCCGCCCTGGTGGCCAAGGTCGCGCAGTGCAAGAAGGAGATCATCCAGCAGGACATGGTCATCAAGCCCGAAGTCATGATCGCCCAATGCGAGAAGACCCTCACGGCCGAGGCCGAGAAGTCCGACGCGGCGCTGAAGCTCATGGACCTGCTGCAGGAGAAGGCTGACCCGGCCTCATGCAAGGGCGCGGTCGCCGGCGACTGCAACGCCTTCATCAGTTGCCTGGTCACCCTGCGGCGCAACGCCGTGTGCAGCCCCTCGCGCACGGCGCTGATCCGCGTGACCCAGCAGGAGATCCTGCTCAACGGCAAGACCGTCGTGTTCGTGGCCAAGGACCAGATCGCCGGCCAGGCCGAAGGTGTCACCACGGTGGCGACCCTGGCCGACCGCATCGCCGAACTGAAGAAGGGCTGGACCGGGAAGACCCCGCTGAAGAACACCTGCATCAACGCCGATCCCGACGTCCCCTGGAAGGTCGTGAACATGGTCATCGGCACCGCGCGTGAGTCGGGCCTGGTTCACCTGGCGCTGGTGTCCCAGCAGTTGACCACCGACAAGGTCGGCAACCTCCTGGAGACGGCCGCCCTGCCCGAAGCCTGGACCCTGACCGACGACCTGCTGGCGTGGGACATCCCGCTGCAGCCCGAGGGTGTGGGCACGCCGCCGGACCCGGTGACCGTCGAGGTCACCCCCGTTGGCTACAACGTGACCGTGGGCGCCAAGTCGCTGTGCGCGCCCTACGCCCAGCGCAAGCTGCCGTGCATCCCGCTGGCCACCATCGAAGGCAAGACCATGCACAACCCCGTGGCCCTGCGCCAATTCCTGTACGAACGGCACGTGCGGCCCGCCTGGCAGTCCCAGAAGGTCAAGCCCGGCGACGCGCTTCCCCCCGTCGGCGAGGTGTACCTCAAGGTCGCCGATCCCCTGCTGCCGTACCACGTGATCACCGCCACCATCGACGGCCTGCGCAAGCTGCCCAACTCCGCCCAGAAGGACTGGCAGTTGGCCGACGCCGCCTGCCGCCTGGCCGGTGACTGGCTCACCGACGGGCAGGTCACCCAGATGGACGGCAACTGCTTCTATCCGGTGACGTTCGCGGCCGGCCCCGCCCCCGTCGAGCCCATGGTGGCCGTGACACCGAACGTGCCGCCGGAGCCGCGGGTGAACCCGGGCATGACCGGTCCCGTGGAGGTGTCGATGAACCCCTCGGTGATGGTGGAGCCGCCCGCGATGATGCCGGTCCCTGAGCCCACCGTCGGCGGCAAGGTCGGCGCCTCCGATCGCGGCCTGGTGCCGCCGGGCGCCCCGCTGGAGGTGCGTCGCTGGCTGGGCAACAGGAAGTGGGCCATCGTCGCCTGCTTCCAGCGCGCTGGCGCCGCCGGCTTCGCCCGCGAGGGCTCGGTCGTCATCACCATGGAGATCCGCCAGGGCAAGGCCCGCGTGCTGAACATGGGTGGCACCCTGGCCGCGGTCTCGTCGTTCATCCAGTGCACCCGCGACGGCCTGCACGGGAAGGACGTGGGGACGTCCGAGGACGCCAAATCCTATACTCAGCGCTGGACGTTCACCCTGCAGTTGAAGGGCTCCGCCTCCGAGTAGGGGCGTCAAATCCATGAAGCTCACCACCGATCGTCCCCTCACCCTGTTTGATCTGGTCATGGAAAAGTTGAAACCGGGCTCGAAGAACCGGGGAAAGCAGATCGTCCAATACAGTTTGATCGAGCTCAACGGGACGGCCACCAACGACCCGCGCACTCTGGTGAACCCCGGTGACGTGGTGACCCTGGAGCGCAACCAGACCCCCGTGCGGAAGATCAAGCCGCCGTTCCCGATCCTGTACGAGGACGAACACCTGCTCGTGGCCGAGAAGCCCCCCGGCATCCTGACCCACGGCGTGGGCGAATCCAACTGGAAGTCGTTCTTCGGGATGCTGGCCGCCTACATCAACGAGATGACCAAGGAGCGAGAGCATCTCTTCATCGTGCACCGGCTAGACAAGGAGGTCACGGGGCTGCTGATCTTCGCCAAAAGCCTGGAGATCCAGGAGTACTTCAAGACCCACTGGAAGACGGTGGAGAAGCTCTACTGCGCCCTGGTCGAGCATGCGCCGCCCCAGCCCGAGGGCACCCTGGAGAGCTGGCTCCACGAGCACCCCAAGAGCCTGAAGGTCTCGTCGGGCCCCCAGCGCCCCTTCGCGAAGTTCGCCGTCACCCACTACCGCACCCTCTCGCAGGAGGGGGACTACACCCTGCTCGAGATCAAGCTCGACACCGGCCGCAAGAACCAGATCCGGGTCCAGTTGTCCGACATGGGCTGCCCCATCGTGGGCGACTTCCGCTACGGCGCCGACGACACGGTGAAGCGCCAGATCCGCCTCTGCGCCTACTCCCTGACGTTCCCCCATCCGGTCACGGGCAAGGTCATCAGTTTGCAGATCAAGCTCCCGAAGTCGTTCCTGAACCCCAGCTCCGTTGACGAATATTACAAATAAATAGGGTGCGGTCGGACTACCACATGGTGAAGTTCAGGCCGAGGTTGACGCGCCAGCCGCGCAGGTTCTCGTAGTCCTGAATCGGGAAGGTGTAGCCGCCGGTGAGGCTCACGAAGAAGTTGCGGTCCGACCACAGGTGCACGCCGAAGGTCGGGGTGATGTGGAAGACGCCGCCGAGCTTCTCCAGGCAGGTCTCGGTGGCCGAGGAGGTGCAGCCCTCGACGGGCACCAGGCGGCTGGTGTACGAGCCGCCCATCTCCAGGCCGAACACCGGGATCAGGAAAGGCCGCCGCGGGTTGCGCTCGAAGGACAGATCCAGGCCGAAGGCGTAGTAGATCATGTCCTCGATCTCCTTTTCGGAGCTGGTGAGGATGTCGACCTTGAAGTACAGGCGGCCGTGGGAGGGGCCGCGCTTCTCGTTGCGGTGCACCCAGGCCAGGAAGACGTAGTTGATGGAGATGCCGGAGAAGATGCCCAGCAGGTCGTTGTTGGCCGGGATGTACGTCGTGGCCGCCAGGCCCGGCAGGAAGAAGCTCTCCCACTCCTCGCGCACCTTCACGACCATGGTCTTGGAGGCGGTGTTGATGCCGTCGCTCACGGTGAAGGTGATGTTGTGCGTGCCCACGTGCCAGGTGCGGGGCTTCCAGTAGAAGATCATGGCCGTGGGATCGAGGCTGGCGTTGGAGGGCGCGCCGGTGATCGTCCAGCGGTAGGGGGTCCCGGAGTTGTTGAGCGTGATCCGGATCTCTTCGCCGACCTTCTGGTAGTGGCGATCGTACAGACTATACCGGTTGGCCTCGAGCACCTGGTGCACGGACATCTCGGGCGCCTTCGGCGGCGGTGGGTTCTGGTAGGCTATCGGCGCGACCGGGGCCGGGGTGGGGGTCGCCACGATGGGAGTGTTCTCCGCGCTGGTCTTGACGTCGGTGCTCTGGGCGAATGCGCTGGCCGCAGGCAGCAGGAAGAGGAACATGGCGATCCAAAAAGTACGGTTGGCTTTCCTCATGAGAAACCTCCTGGGTCGTGGTGATGTCGAAACCCCGGTTCGGACCCGGAAAAATCATAGGCCAAAACGACGCGCGTAGGAAGATATTCTGCCGCATCGGGCATTTTTTATCCGAAACTTCGAGGGTGCCCGACCCAACAAACCATGGTATAAGGAGGATTGCGCGCGGACGGCCCCGATGGCTGCCCGTTGGGCCATGGATGGTGTCATGCGAAATCAAACAATCTATCTGATGATGTTGGTTCTGGGTCTCTTCGCGCTGGCGTCCTGCGCCGGCAAATCCAAGGAAATCGCCGCGGTCTGCGGCAACTCCGCCATCGAGGACGGCGAGGAGTGCGATCCGCCTGGCGTTGGCGCCTGCACGGCCAGTTGCACCCGCGACACCTCCAAGTGTGGCGACGATCTCTGCCAGTTCCCCGAAGGGCCGTCCAACTGTGTCCAGGACTGTCCGTCCGGGGTGTGCGGCAATGAGCTGCGCGACGACGGCGAGGAGTGCGATGGCCACGATCTGGGTGGCGCCGGCTGCCAGACGCTGGGCTATCCCGGCGGCACCCTGGGCTGTTCGGTGGCCACCTGCGAGTTCGACCTGAGCCAGTGCACCAACCCCAACTGCGGCAACACGCTGCTCGACGCGGGCGAAGAGTGCGACACGGCCAACCTCAACGGGCAGTCCTGCGAGGCCCTCGGCTTCGACGGCGGCAGCCTGGCCTGCAGCAGCACCTGCCGCTTCGACGACGGGGCCTGCTATTACCTGTCCTGCGGCAACGGCACGCTGGAATCGGGCGAGGAGTGTGAGGGCTTTAATCTGGGCGGTGCCACCTGCACTGACTTCGGCTTCGCCGGCGGCGTGCTGCGCTGCACCGACAACTGCCGCTTCGACAAGACCGATTGCGCCGCCTCGCTGTGCGGCAACCTGATCCTCAACGAGGGCGAGTCCTGTGACGGCGGCAACCTCGGTGGCGCCACCTGCGCCTCGCGCGGCTACTACGGCGGCGCGCTGGCCTGCCACGGCGACTGCACCTTCAACGAGTCCGGCTGCACCAACTGCGGCAATGACACCATCAACGCCGGCGAGCTCTGTGACGGCCCGGATCTGGGTGGCAAGACCTGCGCCATCCAAGGGTACGACGGCGGTGACCTGACCTGCAACGCCAACTGCACCCTCAACGAGAACCTGTGCTACCAGACCTCCTGCGGCGACGGCATCCTCGACACCGGCGAGGAGTGCGACCTGAACAACCTCAACGGCGCCTCCTGCGTCACGCTGGGCTACACCGGCGGAACCCTGGCGTGCAACGCCAACTGCACCTTCAACGAGACCAACTGCACGACCAACGTGAACAACTGCGGCAACGGCCTCATCGACGGCGGCGAAGCCTGCGACGGCGCCAACCTCAACAGTTCGACCTGCATCACACAGGGCTTCGCCTGGGGCGGCACGCTGGCCTGCAACGCCACCTGCCAGTTCAACACCTCGCAATGCTACTCCGGGTGCTGGGCCGACCGCTTCGAGGCCAACAACGGCTCGGCCAGCGCCACGACCGTGACGGTGGGCACGCGCTATGACGACCTGACGCTGTGTGCGGGGGACTACGACTGGTTCAAGTTCAACCGCAGCGCCTCGACGAACTATCGCATCACGTTCTACTTCACCGGGTCCCGCGGCGATCTGGACATGGACGTCTGGTGGTACGATGGAGCAAACGTGATCTACGTCGGCTACGCCAACGCCAACAACGACGGCACCACGCCCATCGACAACGAAGTCTTCAACATGCCCACCTCGTTCAATGGCGGTTCCACGGGAACCTACTGGTTTCGCCTCTACGGAGAAGGCACCTATCCCAGCAACGACACGAACATGTATTCGGTTCAGATCACCACTTATTAATTCAATGTCCTGTCAGTGTGCTGATCTGGGGGCCGCTGAAGCGACCCGTCGTGGGAGCTACTGCCCCTCGATTTCCTTCAGGCGGCGTTCGTTGTCGGCTTCCCGCATCTGAATCGTGTCGTTGACCTCATCGCGTACCTGGCCGGGCTTGCCGGCGTGGCCGGAGACGCCCGGCGGCACGATCTGTTCCTGGGCGGAAGGCTGGGCCGGCGTTTCCTTGTTCTCCTTCTTTTTGCCGCATGAGAGGGCCAGCGGGAGCAGACACAGGGCGACATAAAGCAAATTTTTCATGGGAAGACTCCTGTGCGGACGAAGCCGCGGAAGGGACAGAGAACAGAGGATAGTTCGGTCGCTGCGCATTTTCAATCCGATTGAACCATCCGTGCCAAGATGTTATTTTGGCGTGCCCCACCCAATGTTCCGGTGCCGGGCCCGCTATACCGAAGCCAAACCGGTGGTGGACTGCATCGATCGCGCCGGGTGCGAAGGCTTCATTGCCTGCTTTCGGGGAAACGGAAAGGGCCAAGGCGATGCTCCGCCCGCGGAACAATAGAAAAAAAGGGTGGATCAGGATCACCAAAGTTTGTTAAAAGGAGTCGGTCACGCCATTCGATGTCGAAAATAATACTTTTGAACCCGTCGTGACCCACTGGAGGAGAAGAGCATGTTCACATCGTACCGGTTTTTGATTCTGATCGTTTCCGTGATGGGCCTCTTCGCATTCTCGGGATGCAAGAAGAAGGAAAACATTTCCCAGTTGGGGCAGCGCTGCGGCCAGAACGTGAAGTGCGCCCAGGGCCTGAAGTGCTGGGCAGGAATCTGTGAGGATCTCTCCGGAAACAGCCCGGCCTGCAAGTTCGTCAAGGAAGCCTCCGGCGCGATCATGAACGCGGGGCCCAAGGATCTGCTCAAGGGCCTCAACTTCGAATACGACCCGAACTTCATCTCCGAGATTCCAAACTCCGCGGCCCAGATCTACAAGGGTTTCGCGCAGGGCATGCCCGAGCGCTCCTGCAAGCGCGTGCTCGAGTGCGAGATGCCCAAGCTGGGCATCGGGTACTCCTGGTTCTGGACGCGGGCGGCCTACGAGGCCACCAAGACGATCCCGGAGGGCGCCAAGAAGGTGTCCGCAGACGCGATCTCCGTGAACGTGCAGAACTTCGATCAGAACGCCATCGGTGACGACACCACGATGTTCCCTGAGGTGAAGGTCCGTCAGATGACCCAGCACCGCTTCGGCTGCAAGGCCGAGGTCGAGGTGAAGGTGCGTGAGGAGTTTGCCGGTTTCGCGACCTTCCATTTCTGGCGTAACACGGGCTGCGAGTTCGTTGAGGCCGACAAGGCCGTGGCCGACTCCAAGCCGGGCTTCAAGTGCCAGGGCGAAGAACTCCTGAAGGATCCGAAATACACCTACACCGTCTACCTGTATCCGTTCTCCTCGGCCCAGCTGGAGACCCAGAAAAAGGCTGAGAAGAACAAGGATAAGCAGGGGCGCGCGTATTTCACGGGCAACCCCGGCACCTACAAGGTCGAAATCTGGGCGTACAACCCCATCGACGAAGCCCTGTTCGGCGAGCACAAGCAGTTTGAGAACGAGTCAGACATGAAAAAAATCTCCGGCTTTGCGTTCTGCCCGAAGTACACGGAAAACGTCAACGAGAACGGCTGCGGCTGCATCGGATTCGTGAAGAACAAGATCACGGTCTCCCTGGATCCGGACCCGTTCTTCCTGCCCATGGACGAAGAAAAGTGCACCAAGCAGGCTGAAGCCGAAGAGTCCAAGAAAGACAAATAATTTCCCTCCTCGATTTGACATCTATCCTACATTGTAGTAAAAAGGGGACATGAGCACCACACTACTCCCCCAAGAACGTCGTCGAAATTCCCGCATTCCCCTGCTTATTTCCGTTCGCGAGCGTTCCGCCAGTGGCGTGGTGATGTGCGTGGCGACGGACATCTCCGAGTCCGGCATGGCGCTCAAGCGTGCGTCGGATTCCACGGCTCCGACTCCGGTGATCCTGGAGTTTTCACTGCCTGGCATCGAGGGGCTCGTTCGCGTCACCGCCCGTTTCATCCGTCAGATCCAGACAGCCTCGGTCCAGTTGGGTGCGGTGAAGTTCGACTCCGTCCCGGAATCCCTCAACGGCTGGCTCGCGCAGTGCGGGCACTCCCCGATGACCTAGTCTCCACCTCCTCCCCTGAAGACATGAAAAATAATTAGCGGGTGCTGGCGTACAGCGCGAGCATGCGCAGGAGCAGGCGGGAGACCAGGAAGTCCGGGGCGATCATGCCCGGAATCGGCATCAGTTCGACTACATCGAAGCCCACCACGCGATGGCCCGTGAACACGGAGTGCAGCAGGCGGGTCAGGTGGTGGTATAGCAGGCCGCCGGGCTCGGGCGTGCCGGTGGCTGCCATGATCGACGGATCGAGCACGTCCACGTCGAGGGTGACGTACAGCGGTGCGGCAGGATCCAGCGCGCTGACCACGGAAGACACCCACTCCGGCCCACCTTCCAGGATCTCGCGGGCCCAGAAGATGCGCAGGTTCCGGGCGCGTACGAAGTCCATCTCCGGGGCTGACAACGAGCGGATGCCGACCTCTACGACAGGACCCAGATCGACGAGCCGCCGTGCGACGCAGGCGTGGTTCTCGGGGGTGCCCTCGTACTCCTCGCGCAGGTCGGCATGCGCATCGATATGCAAAAACTGCAGGCCGGGGAAGCGGGCCGCATAGGCGCGCGCGGCGCCGATGGTGACGGAGTGCTCCCCGCCGAGGGTGACGACCATGCGGCCTGCCTCCAGGTGGTGGGCCACGGCGGCTTCGATTGCTTCGCCCATTGCCTGAGGTCCGGCCATGCGGGGCATCAGCGGCTCGAGGGTGCCGATGGGCAGATCCGCGACGTCGACATCCAGCGTCTCGTCGTAGGTCTCCATGTTGCGGGAGGCCTCGATGATGGCGGCCGGCGCGTCCCGCGATCCAGGACGGTAGGAGGTCGTCGAATCGTAGGGCACAGGCAGCAGCACGATCTCCGGGCTGTCCACGCGGGGCACACCCATGAAGCCGTAGGGGATGGTCTCGGGGTATTCACGTTTCATTGATCACCTCGCCAGAAAACGTCCGGGCCGGGAGTCGTCCGATCCGTCTGGATAATGGTTACACGTCGTCGACGGTGCCGTAGCGGAAGAAGGTCATGGTGAACTGGGCGCCGGCGCGGGTCTTGGAGCGAAGCTCGGTGGCATAGCCGAACATGCTGCGCATGGGCACAAACGCCTGGATGACGCGACGGTCGCCGCGCATCTCCATGTTCTCGACGCGGCCGCGGCGCTGGCCCAGATCCCCGATGACATCGCCGACATAGGCGTCCGGGGTGACCACCTCGACGCGCATGATCGGCTCGAGCAGGCGGCAGCCGTCGGCGGTGGCCGCATGCCGGAAGGCCTCCTGCGCGGCGATCAGGTATGCGACCTCGGTGGGTTGTGCACCTTCGGCGAAGCCGACGTCGAGGAGCGTGATGCGGATGTCCTGCACGGGATAGCCGCGCGCCCCCGACGAGCGGGCAGCCTCGGAGGCGCCCTGCATGGCGGCTTCGAGGAACTTCAGGTGGGTCGGATGCTTCTCTTTCAGACCGGCGGTCATGACCACCTCGACCCCGGCGCCGCGCGCCAGGGGGGTGACTTCAAGCTTCACCCGGCCGTACAGTCTGCGTTCCTTGTTGTCCTCCTCAATGACGCGCTCGAAGACGCCCTCACCGGAGGTGGACTGCAGGAACGTCTCACGGTACACGACCTGGGGCTTGCCCGCCTTGGCCTGCACGTTGTGTTCCCGGGTGAGCCGGTCCATGACGACCTCGAGGTGCAGCTCTCCCATGCCCGAGATCAGCGTCTCCCCGGTCTCCTTGTCCTCGTGCACCCGGAAGGTGGGATCTTCCTCCATCAGGCGCAGGACCGCCTGTTCGAGCTTCTCCTTCTCCTCCATGTTCTTGGGCTCCACGGCCATGGAGATGACGGGCTCGTAGGTGTCGATGGCCTCGAGCAGCAGCGGCTCCCCTCCGAGGCAGACCGTGTCACCGGTGATGACCGACTTCATACCCAGGGCCAGGAAGATGTCGCCGGCCTGCGCGCTGTCGATGGGCTCCTTCTTGTTGGCATGGACCCGGAACATGCGCGACAACTTCTCCTTCTTCTGTACGCGGACGTTGAGCAGGTCGTCGCCCTCCTCGACATGTCCGCTGTAGACCCGGAAGAAGACCTGCTTGCGGGTGCCGTCCATGGCGACCTTGAAGGCCAGCATCGCCAGTTGTCCGTTGGGATCCTGCGGCAGTTCGACGGCCTCTCCCGACTTCGGGATGCGTCCGTGGACCGGCTTCAGGTCCGCGGGCGAGGGCAGGTAGTCGATCACGGCGTCGAGCAGCGGCTGCACGCCCATGTTGCGAAGGGCCGAGCCTGTGAAAACGGGGACGATGCGGCCCGCGACCGTGCCCGCACGGATGCCGGCCCGGATCTCCTCGACCGACAGTTCCCCGGTCTCGAGGTACTTGTCGGTGAGGTGGTCGAGCTGCTCGGCGGCTCTCTCCATCAGGTGCTCGCGATGGAGCGTGACCTCGTCGGCCAGATCGGCCGGGATCGGAATCTCCTTGGGCGGGTCCTCTTCGAGGCCGGTGAAGTGCCAGGCGGTGCCCGTGACCAGATCCACCACGCCATGGAAGCGATCCTCTGCGCCGATGGGCAACTGGAGCGCCACCGGGCTGCCGCCGAGACGTTCGGCGATCTCTTCCTTGACGCGGAAGAAATCCGCACCCACGCGATCCATCTTGTTGATGAACGCGATCCGGGGGACGTGGAACTTGTCCGCCTGGTGCCAGACCGTCTCGCTCTGGGGTTCGACGCCGCCCTTGGCGCAGAACACGACCACGGCGCCGTCGATGACGCGCAGGCTCCGCTCGACCTCGATGGTGAAGTCGACGTGCCCCGGGGTGTCGATCAACTGGAACTCGTGGTTGTTCCACTGGAAGTAGGTCGAGGCGGCCGTGATGGTGATGCCGCGCTCCTGCTCCTGGATCATCCAGTCCATCTGTGCGGCGCCGTCATGGACCTCGCCCATTCGGTGGATCTTGCCCGTGTAGAACAGGAAGCGCTCGGTGAGCGTGGTCTTGCCCGCGTCGATGTGCGCGGTGATGCCGATGTTGCGCACGTTCGTGCGGATTTTCAGTTTTGAACCTTTGCTCTTGCTGCTCATGTGTTCCTGCCGTGTCAGTTGCCGGTATGCTGGCGCAGTGCTTCCATGTTGTTCCGGATGCGATCGAGCTTCTCGAACATCATGCCGAACTTCAATTGGGAGGCCCGCGGGTCCTGTGCGCGCACCTGATGCAGCGCCTCCAGGATCGTGCTGTAGAAGCTCGCGCTCTTGATCTCCCGGTCTTCGTTCAGGTGCCGGTATTGTTCCAGTTCGCGGTTCAACCGAATGATTTTTTCACGTTTTTCAACCTGGATGGCGCCGAGCCGGCTCTTGAGCGAGTCCACCTGGTTGGTCAGTTCATTCTTGCGGGCCATCCGCTCCAGGGTCGTCGTGGGGCCCGAATGCTGCTTGATCTCCTGGGTCAGGTCGAGGATGGAATACCGAAGCGCGCTCTCCTGGCGGGCGAACTCGGAGCGGATCTGCTCGAATTCCTGCTCCCTCAGGGCGATGGTGGCCTGAAACGAGGAAATCTCGTTCTCATTGTGGATGATCTCGTCGATGACGCGCGAATAGGAGATGTCGAGGATGCCCGCCTCCACCAGCCGAAGGGTGAGCTCGAGCAGCGTCTCGTGAACGGCGGTGCGCATCTCGATCAGGGACATGCCCCGCTCGTCGGTGGCAGCCTCGGGGGGGCGGGGAAGGATCTCGACGGCGTGCTCGCGGTGCGGCGTCTCCGGCAGCTGGGCCAGCTGGGAGGCCAGGTTCAGCATCACCGTCTGGACCTTCTGCAGGTCGGCGCGGACCTCTCCTGCGGTGGCGTAGCGCTCCGAGGGCTTCTTGGCCAGGCACCGGAGCACCACCCCGTCGAACACGCGGGGGATGTGCGAATCGGGCACCAGGGCCGAGGGCGGCGGGGGCATCTGCGACAGGTGCGCATGGAGGATGTCGGCCGGATTCTCGTTGAGGAACGGCGGTTGTCCGGTGACCAGCTCGAAGGCGAGGACGCCCAGGCTGTAGATGTCGGAGCGGCCGTCCATGGACTTGTCGGAGGCCTGTTCAGGAGACATGTACTCGGGCGTCCCGAAGACCTGTCCCTGCGCCGTGATGCGGGAATTGGTGCAGTCAGGGACCATCAGGCGGGCGATGCCGAAGTCAAGGATCTTCACCACGTCGACGCGGTTGCGCTCCTCCACGAGCAGGACGTTTTCGGCCTTCAGGTCTCGGTGAATCACACCCATCTTGTGGGTGTGGTCGAGGGCGTCGGCCAGCTGGATCAGGATCGGCAGGGCCCGGGTGAGAGGAATCCTTCCCTGGGTCTCGAGCAGCTTGTCCAGGCCCATGCCCTCGAGGAACTCCATCACGATGTAGAAGTTGCCCTCGGGCAGCCTTCCGAAGTCGGTGATGTACACCACGTTGGGATGCACGACCCTGGAGGATGCGATGGCCTCGCGACGGAACCGCTCCACGAACAACTCGTTGGTCAGGTACTCGCTCTTCAGGATCTTGATCGCGAAGCGGCGGGGCAGGGTCTCGTGCTCGGCCAGATAGACCGTGCCCATGCCACCCCTGCCGACGAAGTCGATGATCCGGAAACGCCCGGCGATGGTTTTTCCTATGAGGGGCTCATTGTTGGATGGCTTCACGCGTGCCTCATTCCCGGCCGGCGCAGTTTCCGGTTTCACCGGCCTGCTTCCCCGGGTGCCGTTTTTTTATCATACATTGGACCGTTTTCCTAGGAACCTATCGGGATTTCCTTTCGGGGAGCAGCCGACCGGCTCAGTGCAGGGGCAGCTCCTTGAGCATCGAGCGCAGCAGGTTGGAGGCGGCCTTGCGGACGTCGGGGTGGCGGTGGGAGGTGGAGATCCAGTAAAGAAAGCGGCGGGCGTCGTCTCCGCCGATTCGGGCGATCTCCGAGCAGAGGTAGACCGTCTGCTCGGGCGTGACCAGCAGCGCGAACTCGGCCAGGGGCTCGACGGCGGCAGGATCTCCCAGCTGGGCGAGCACGCCGGCCACGGTCATGCGCAGGGAGAGGCTCTCATCGCTGTCGAGCATGCGGATCAGCGCGGGCACGGCGACCAGGAGGCGCCGCTTCTTCACCGCCTCGACGGCCGCCCGCTTCTGATGGGCGTTCTCCGAGGAGAGCAGGCGCAGCACCTGCAACGGGGCCATCTCCTGAAGTTCGGCGTCCATCCACAGCAGCGTGAGCGTCTCCAGGAAGGCGTCGCCGAGCTCGGCCAGGAGGCGCTCGTCGAAGGACTTGACATCGGCCTGGGCGTACTGGATCCAGCGCCCTGCCACGGCGGTGTGCACGTCGCCCGGAGCGTGCGGGAACAATGGGGTGAGGGTGCTCTGCACGGTCAGTTCGATGGCGTGGTCGAGCATGTGATCGCCTTCGGTGACGGGGCGGATGCGGGCCGCCGGCCGCAGGGACCAGTTGACGTTGAGGCCCAGCGGCCTTGCGTATCGGTGGATGCTGCGCCCGATGGCCACCTTGGTGCCGGTCTCCGACCCCGTGGTGCGAAGGCGATCGACAAACAGGCTCTCCCCCGCCGAGAAGGTCGGGGCTCCGGCGAAGGGCATCTGCTGCACCTCGATCCGGACGATCGTGGGTGCCGGTTCGACGGGACCTTCCCGGCCCGAGCGACAGGCGGGCTGGGACCATGCGCACACAATTGTCAAGAAAAATGGAATACAACGAGGAGTAATCCGCACGCGACAGGTGTACCAAATGGATGAACAGCCCGCAAAATTGTGCGTTGGGCGACTGCGAGAATAGTGTTTGAATCCCGCTTTCGTTTTGGATACTCTGGGCCCGTCGGCTTGAAGGGCGCTGGCGCCCGGGGACCGACCCATGCAACAGGAGGATCAATATGAACAAAGTCATGATCACTGCCGCGATTTCGGGAGCCGAAACCACCACGGAACAGCAGCCCGCGCTGCCGGTCACGCCCCAGGAGATGGCGCTTGCGGCCAAGGCCTGCCGTGACGCGGGCGCCTCCATCGTGCACCTGCACGTGCGCGATGACGCCGGGAACCCGACGGCCTCCGTCGAGCGCTTCAACGAATGCCTGCTGGCGATCCGCACCGTCACCGACATCGTCGTGGAGTTCACCACCGGCGGGGCCATCGGCATGAGCGACGACGAGCGCCTCGGCCCCGTCGCCATGGGTCCCGAGATGGCCAGCCTCGACTGCGGCTCGGTCAACTTCGCCGACGAGATCCTGCCCAACAGCCTGCCGAGCATGCGCCGCTTTGCAAAGACCATGCTCGAGACGGGCGTCAAGCCGACGTTCGAGTGCTTCGACGTGGGCCACGTCTACAACGCCCGCATCCTCATCAAGGAGGGCCTGGTGAAGCCGCCCTACCACTTCACGTTCGTGCTCGGCGTCCCCGGCGCGATGCCGGCCACGGTCGAGGCCCTGATCATGATGAAGTCCGCGCTCCCCACCGACGTGGAGCTGGAGTGGACGGGCATCGGTGTCGGCGGCCGCGGCTCCGTGCTGATACCGCCGGTGGCTGCGCTCATGGGCGGCCATGCCCGCGTGGGCTTCGAGGACAACGTCTACTACACCCGCGGCGTCCTGGCCGCCTCCAACGCCATGCTCGTGGAGCGCGTCGCCTCCACCATCATCGCCTACGGCAAGGACATCGCGACACCCGACGACGTGCGCGAGCGTTTCGGCCTGCGCTGATGCATTTTCCGGCGCCCTTTTGCGGGCGCCTCTAGTGGCCGGCTGGGGCCGGGTTGGAGTCTGAGGCCACCCGGGTGGCCGGATGATCAGGAGTCATGTCATGAAAAAAGTGCTCATCACCGGCGGCGCCGGTTTCTTCGGCCTGCACATGACCCGGTTCCTGCGGGCCCGCGGGCACGCCGTCGTGCTGCTCGACATCGCGCCCTACGCCACATCCGAGTATCCATCCGACGGCATCGAGTTCCTGGCCGGTGATGTGCGCGTGCCCGCTGACATGGAGCGCGCCCTCGACGGCGTCTCCCACGTGGTCCACGCCGCAGCCGCCCTTCCGCTGTGGTCCCGCGAGGACATCTTTTCCACCAACGTCGAAGGCACGCGCGTGGTCCTCGACCGCTCCGTGGTCGCGGGGGTCTCACGGGTCGCCTACGTGTCCTCCACGGCCGTGTATGGCGTGCCCAAGGTGCACCCCCTGTACGAATATTATCCCCGCGTGGGCGTGGGCGACTACGGCGAGAGCAAGATTCTGGCCGAGACCGTCTGCGACGAGTACCGCCGCAACGGGCATCCCGTGGGGGTGATCCGACCCAAGACCTTCATCGGGCCCTACCGACTGGGCGTGTTCCAGATCCTCTTCGACTGGATCGAGGGTGGACACCGCATCCCGCTGGTGGGCTCGGGGCAGAACCGTTACCAGTTGCTCGACGTCGAGGATCTGTGCGACGCCTTCTACCGCATGATCACGACCGGCGACGACGACGCGGCCTGCGACGTCTACAACGCCGGAGCCTTTGAGTACGGGCGTGTGATCGAGGACGTCGGCGCCCTGTGCGAACACGCGGGCACCGGCTCGCGTCCGCTGCCGCTGCCGGCGGCCCCGGTCATCGGCGCCCTCACCGTGCTCGACGCGATGGGGCTCTCGCCGCTGTACAAGTGGGTGTACGGCACCGCGCACACGGACTCCTTCGTCTCCACGGACAAGATCCGGGAGAAGCTCGGCTGGGCCCCGCAATACTCCAACGCCGCGGCGCTGATCCGCTCCTACGACTGGTACATGGAGAACCGCGGCTCCATCGCCACGGGCACGGGCGTCACCCACCGGGTGGCCTGGGACCAGGGCATCCTGAAGCTCATCAAGAAGTTCATGTAACGGGGGAGCGCCCCGCCCTCGTTCCCTGCGCCCGTCCTCGTTCCCGCCGGCGGCCCGTTCCCCTGCGCCGCGCCTTTTCTTCTCTTTTCTTGTTCTTTTCCCGGGCGGCCCGGTCCGTGTCAGTCCGTGATTTTTCTCCCGGTCCGTGTCGGTCCGTGTCAGTCCGTGGGGCCGCCTCTTCTCTTCTCCAGGTGGCCCGTTCCCTGCGCCGCGTCGCGGAGAACGCCTCGTGAGCTTGCCGGGCGACCTGCGCCGTTTGGTAATCGATTATTTTGGGTCAAAAAGCGCCCTGCGAGACGCCGCGGCCGGCATTTGGAGATCCAGAAGCGCGCAGCGAAACACCGCGGGCGGCATCTCGATCTCCCCAACGCCGCTGAAAATCGCCGCGGTTGACATTTCGAGCTCAAGGAACGCGCCGCGAAACGCCGCAGCCGGCATCTCGCGCTCCCCAACGCCGCTGCGAAACGCCGCGGCCGACATTTTGACCTCACCAATCGCGTTGCGCGACCGGGCGACCGAACTTCAGCTCTGCGGCGGGGTCGGATCCTCGGCCGCCGGTCGGCCGGAGAGCTTCGGGAACAACCGCTCGGTGGTGTCCCTGCCCAGGGTCCGGCGGGCCTCCAGATAATTGATCTCATACTGGCGCCTCAGGGCGAGTTGGGCGATCTCTTCCTCGGCTTCGGACTTTTTTTGTTCGGTGATGGCGAGATAGAGGGCGGTGATGGCCTGCCGGGAGGCGTCGGCTCGCTGCTTCAACCCGGCTGCGAGCCCGAAAAGCGGATGTCCGTTCCCGAGGCTCTCGAGGCGCACCGCCAGCTTCTCCACGACGTCGGGCTCCTGGTTCCGGTTGACCGACGTGATGACGCTGAACTTCCCCTCGGGAAAGATCGTGGCCAGCACCGGCGGCCCCTGATTCTCCCGGTCGTGCTGGTTGCACCGCTCGAAGGCCGTCCTCACTTCGTTGTCCAGATCGGCGTCGAGCAGGATGACGGTGTCCAGCGCGTCCTCCCGTTGCTGGACTTTCAGGGTCGCCGACATGTGTTTCTCGATGAGGTCCTTGTATGCGGGCTCGATGGTCGCGACGAGAGGTCCGGCGCCTTTCTGCAGGCCGCACAGGCGCATGTGCCGCCGCACCGCGTTGAGGTGCGTCTGGGTGGATTGATTGTCGCGTAACAGGGTTGCCATCATTTTCTCCTTTCCAGGGGGTTGATAAACATAACAAGAAAAATACGTTTATTAATTTGGCTTCGTTTGTCAAACGTTTTTATTCATATTTTTTTGAGCTATCTGTCTACTGCCTTGACTTGCGAGTTTGCACGGGTAGTCATTTCATGGATCTTCCCGGGACGGGTGGGCCGAGCGGAAAGTGCCGCTTTTCGTTGACTTCGCATGTGAAATGAGGTACGAGGCGTACCCAGCGGGCATGGCCCGAATTCTTTCCTAACCGGAGGTTATCCATGAAAATCGTTATCACTAATGAATGCATCTCCTGTGGAGCCTGCGAACCCGAATGCCCCGAGGGCGCCATCTTTCAGGGCGACTCCCAGTACGAGATCGACCAGTCGATGTGCACGCAGTGCGAGAACTGCATCGCCACCTGTCCGACGGCGGCCATCATTAAACAGGATGAGTAAAGAATTCTAGTCATTTTTTCGATACTGAACTGAGGAAACCATGAAAAAATACGAGCCGAAAGAAATCCGGAATATCGTCCTCGTTGGCCAGCGCGGCGTGGGAAAGACAAGCCTGGGCGAGGCCTTCCTCTTCCAGTCCAAGGTCAATACCCGCATGTGTTCCGTGGACGAAGAGACCTCCACGTTCGATTTCGAGCCCGAGGAGCAGAAGCGCCACTCGACGATCGCCACGGCCACCGCCTGGCTTGAATGGAACGGCCGGAAAATCAACGTGCTGGACGCTCCGGGGGCCAGTGACTTCCTCAATGACACACGCATGGCCATCGAAGTCGCCGACGGCGCGCTCGTGCTCGTGGGCGCCACCGACGGCGTCCAGGTCGGCACCGAGAAGGTGTGGGCCTTCACGGAGAAGGCCGCCATCGCCTGCGCCGTGCTGGTCACCGGCATGGACAAGGAGCGCGCCAATTTCGCCGAGGCCGTCAAGGATGTCCAGGAGACGCTGACCCGCCGTGCGGTGCCCGTGTTCCTTCCCATCGGCCAGGAAGCCGGCTTCAAGGGGCTCGTCAACCTGCTGGAACAAAAGGCCTACCTGTTCGAGGACGGCAAGATGACCGAGGGTCCGGTGCCCGCGGACATGGAAGGGGCAGTCGCCACGGCCATGGAAGCGATCATGGAAGTCATCGCCGAGACCGACGACGCCCTGACCGACAAGTATCTCGAAGAGGGCGAGCTCTCCCTCGACGACATCAAGGGTGCGTTCCCGGGCGCGGTCCGCAACGGCAAGCTCATCCCGATCCTGTGTGGCTCCTCGAAGAAGCTCATCGGCATCGACACCGTTCTCGACTTCGTCAACGAGTTCTTCCCCAGCCCCGAACAGCGCAAGCCCTTCATCGCCAAGGATGGCGACAACATGATGGAGATCACCGTCGATCGCGCCAAGTTCTCCGGGCTCGTCTTCAAGTCCTTCACGACCGACATCGGCCGTGTGAGCATCTTCCGCGTGGTCTCCGGGGGCATCGCCTCGGACGGCAACTTCAACAACGTCACCCAGCAGAAGAAGGAACGCTGCGGCCAGTTGTACGTCCTGCGCGGCAAGAAGCGCGACAACGTTGAATTCCTGAGCCCCGGCGACATCGGCGCGGTGGCCAAACTGAAGGCCACGTTCACCGGCGACACCATCGTCGACGAGAGCGACAACTTCATCTTCGAGGTCGCCCCCGCCCCGGTTCCGGTCGCGGTGGTGGCGGTGCATCCCAAGTCCAAGGCCGACGAGGACAAGCTCGGTGGCAAGCTCAACGACATCGTGCAGGAAGAGCCCTCCCTGAAGGTGTGGCGCGATCCCGAGACCTCCGAGCAGCTGCTTGGCGGCATGGGCCAGATGCAGCTCGATGTGGTCATCGAAAAGCTCCGCCGCAACAAGGTCGAGGTTGAGACCACGCTGCCGCGCATCCCGTATCGCGAGACCATCACCAAGAAGAGCCCGGTCACCGAAGGAAAGCACAAGAAACAGTCCGGCGGCCGCGGCCAGTTCGGCGTGTGCTTCATCGAGCTAGAGCCGCTTCCGTCCGATTCCCCCGTCGAGTTCGAGTTCGTCGACAAGATCTTCGGCGGCGCGATTCCGAAGAACTGGATTCCTTCGGTCGAGAAGGGCATCCGCAACCGCATGGCCAAGGGCGTCATCGCCGGCCACCAGGTCATCAACGTCCGCGTGACCCTGCTCGACGGCAAGTACCATGACGTCGACTCCTCCGACGCGGCCTTCCAGATGGCCGGCTCCAAGGGCTTCCAGGCGGCCGTCAAGACCGCCGGCGCCGTGCTGCTCGAGCCCATCTACAACCTGTTGGTCACGGTCCCGCAGGACTACATGGGCGCCATCATGGGGGACATCACCTCCAAGCGCGGCCGTCCGCTGGGCTCCGAGCAGAAGGGCAAGATGGTCACCATCAACGCGCAGGTTCCTCTCGCCGAAATCCAGAAGTACAGCGCCGACCTCGAGTCCATGACCTCCGGCCGCGGCACGTTCACCATGACGTTCGATCACTACGAGCGCGTGCCCAATGAAATCGCCGACAAGATCATTTCCTCTGCCAAGCCCGAAGAAGAAGAAGAATAAGCTTCCAGCCTTTCCCCCTTTTCAATCCCAGGGGACTTTTTCTACAACTCCGTTATGCCAGGGGTATAGAGGTGAAATGACGCATTCATCACAGGAAAATGTTTGACAACACCCGAAAGCGGAAATAATCTTCCGAATACGCTTAGGAGGTCATGATGTCCATCCGTATTCCGTTCCCTATGATTTCATTCTTCCTGACGCTGCTGGTCCTGCCTGCAGTGTCGGCCGCGCAGAAACCCGGTGCTTCTCCGGCCGTCGTCCCGGTGCCGCCGGCGGCCCCGATCGATGCCGAAAAGGTCGATCCCGTGCCCGTTCCGGAGCCGATCCCTCCGGCGGCCGAGGCGATCCCGCCGGCAGCGGAGCCGGTCCCCCAGTCGAACCTCAAGCAGCTCGATTTCCTCTTCACCTCGGATCTGTACGGGCGCTTCTACACCCCCGACTGCCTGGGAAACAAACCGCGCTCCTATCTGCAGGCGATTCAGTCCAAGGTCAACGAGCTGGCGCCGGACCTCAAGCCAGCTGGCGGGAAACCCGTCCTGATCGGTGGCGGCAACCTTTTCTCGCCCGACGCGATGGGGCATTTCCTGCTTGAAAGCCCCACCGGCGCGGCGTTCATCGCCGGGGAGTACCGGAAGATGGGCATGATGGTGAACGCCTACGGTCCCCAGGATTTCCTCGCGCCCGACAAGGTGCTCGAGGCGGCCTCCGGAGCGTTCTCGAAGGCGGAGATCCCCCTGCTGGCCACCAACATCGAGTGCGAGAAGGGGCAGGACGCCAGGTGCAGGGCGCGCATCGCGCAGCATCAGGTCATCGTCATCGACGGCATGCGCATCGGCGTGCTCGCCCTGTTCCCGGAGGCCCACAACGCGCGTTTATCCAAGGCCGTCCGAGCGATGTTCAAGTTCACCGACCCGGTCAAGGCCTACAAGGCGAAGCTGGCCGAGTTGAACAAGGACGGCGTCCACCTGGTGTTTCTGGTCTCCCACCTGGACACGGAGATGTCCTACCCCGGGAACATCCTGGGCTTTCTCCGCGGGCTCGATGTGGCTGAGCCGGCCGTGGTCTTCGCCTCCCAGTCCCAGAGCCCGTCGATCCAGAACCTGGGCTACATCCCGCTGATCAAGCGCAATCAGGGCGCGCTGATCGTGGGATCCTCCCGGTTCGGACGCAGCCTCACGCGGCTTCGCCTGGCAGTCCTTCCCGGCGAAAAGGGCGGCTTCATCGTGGATCCGTCCGCCACGGAGGCCATGGATATTCCGGTTCCCGTGCAGGATCTGGCAGCCGGCGATCCCGGTGCCGTCCAGGTCAGGGAATTCTGCGAGGCGTTCAACAAGCCCCTGGGCAACAACGTCATCGAGAAGCCCATGGAATTCGAGCCGTTTCTGGCCTACATGCTGGGCGTCATGCGCACGACCGAGCGCACGGAGCTGGCCGTGATCAACCGCGACGTGCTCAACCATTTCGACTTCCCCGTGTCGGGTCCCGTCACGCGGGAGATGATCGCCCGCCTGATCCGCACCGACTCGGCGCTGGTCGTGCTGAACATCAAGGGCAAGGACATCAAGGCGCTGTTCGGCGCCTTTGCGGACTCCACCACCGGTGCGCTGAAGGTGCTGGGGCTGGAGAAGACCAAGACCGGGCTCACGATCAACAACCGCGACATCGAAGACGACCTGCACTACGCCGTGGTCACGACCCAGTTCGTCGCGTCCGGCGGCGGCGGCATCATCGCGGCCCAGGCCGGCTTCGATCCCGGCGAGAAGGGGGTCCGGACCCTGATGATGGAGTACTTCGAGGGGCGCACGGGCAAGGCGCGCGGACTCGACGCGACGGCCGACTTCCCCGACCTGTGGAAGAACTACGTGTGGAACGGCGGCGGCAACGTGGGCATCACCTTCGGTCACTCCAACGTGTTCCACACCGGCGTGTATGCCGACAAGCCGAAACTGATGGGACAGGACGTGACCTCGATGAACGTCGACATCACGATCTTCACGGGCATCTCCAACGTCACCCACGCGCTGACGGGCCGCGCCCGCCTGCTGTACGGCAAGACCTGGACGACCCAGGTCGACGAGCTCGGTCAGACCGTTGACGTCGACACCGAGTCCGCCGACGAGGTCAAGCTCAACCTCCTGTACCAGCTCAAGAGCCCGAAGAACGCGTGGTGGAAGGGCTCCTGGTGGGCCCCCATCCCCTTCGTCGACGTCGGTTACAGCACCGAGTTCACGCCTTCGCTGCGCGACGAGAGCTACCGCGCCAAATTGTTCACCGGCATCCTTGGCCTGGGCATGGAGGTCTGGGAGAGCCGGCTGTTCTTCAAAGCCGGAGCGGGCATGCGCCGCGAGTACGGCGAGGAGGACGTGAAGGCCCAGAACACCCTGTACGCGGGCTGGCAGCTCAACAACGGCGACATGTTCAAGGTCTTCGGCCAGGGCGTCAAGGGCGAGAGCCGCCTCGACGGCTACATCCTGGACTCCGACGGTGAACCCCGCAATTACGAGATCCAGATGTCCAACAAGCTCTACTTCGCGCTGAACAACCGCATCTTCTTCAGTTTCACCCACGAGGCGTACGCCCTCAAGCGCGACGGCGAACGCTGGTCCTTCGCCATGGACTTCCTCTTCGGCTTCAACGTTCTGTTCGACGTCCGCATCCCCTTCATCGTGTACTGAACTTCAACGACCGGGGCGGCAGATGAACTGCGTGGTCTCGCCGTCGCGCACCTCCACGAGGATCTTTTGCCAGTTGCCCGGCACCTCCGGGTTCCAGACCTCGATGGTGTAGGCTCCTGGCTTCATCGGAGAGGACCAGCCGCCGCCGGGAAGGCACTCGGTGGCTCCGAAACGGCACCGGTGCTCGCACCGCACGGTGAGGCGCCCCGTCTCTCCGGTCAGGTAAGTGGAGACGAGCAGGAAGGCCAGGGACCCGACCAGCAGGACGCCACCGAGCAGGAGCATCCGCCGGCCGTGCACCTTCCAGGAGAAGCGCTCAGGCTGTGACGCGGCGGCCAGTTGCGCGTCGACGTCTGTATAAGGATCCTGCAGCATGGGTTCGTCGTCCGCGGCCCGGGTGGACTCTCCGGTCTGGACCTCCGGTTCATGCCACAGCCCCAGCGCGCTTCCCAGTTCGTTCTTCAGGTCGACGGTGGCCGCCGGGTTTTCGAGGAATCCCGGAGTGAGGGGAACGGTGCGGTTCCCGGCGAACTTCAGCAGGAGACGCGCCGTCGGGATGGGAGTGGAGCTGGACTTGGCGTGCCAGGGAATGAACGACGAGGTCTCGACGAAGATTTCCCTCAATCCACGAACGTCCAGTTGCCGCCGGCGGCCATGCACCCCGTGATGGCTCGCCTGGATGCGCAGGCGACCTCCGCTGTCGTCGAGTTCGATCCGGAAGGCGGTCACCGCGCGGGCGAACATGGACAGCAGCACCAGGCCGGCGGCCAGCATGAGCAGCACCCCCAACCAGAACCAGGCCGAGGGCGCCACCCGCTCGCCCAGGGTCGCTTCGCCGGGATTGTCAAAAAAGTACTTGATTCTCTCGAAAGCGGCACGGGAGGCAGGCTGCGGCCCGGTGGCGACCCTGATTTCGTGTCCCGAAGCCAGGACGAGCACGGTCTCCCCTTTTTTTCCACCCTTGGGACTGGTGGTGTCGCGCCAGCGCACCTCGCGAACGGCGGAAACGTTAAAGGAATGCTCAACGGTTGCGGTCCAGGGCGTCTCTGACACGATTCGGCAGGTCCCCCTGCCGGGGCTCGGGCGGTCGCAGAGAAACGCCCGCCGGTGGACCATCGTGACGGCAAAAAGCCCCGCCAGCAGGAAGGAAAGGACGCCGAGCGCCAGCTTCCCCCAGTGCCGGGGCAGGGGGCCATAATGGAGAGTGCGCGTGGCAGAGAAATCGGCTTCCATGGACCGATGCTCACCCGAAACGAGGGCGGGGTCAAGGTTGTGATGCACTGAAACTCTGACTTGACAATTATATGGAATCGGGCATAAGCTGTCGCCGACTTCGCGTCAAGGAGGTACTTATAATGACGAAAGTTGCAATCAATGGTTTCGGTCGTATCGGTCGTACGGTGCTGCGCCTTCTGGCCCAGCGCGAGAGTTCCCTGGAAGTCGTTGCCATCAACGATCTCACCAGCCCCGCCACCCTGGCACACCTGTTCAAATATGACTCCGTTCACGGCGCCTTCCCGGGCGTGACGCTGGACGGGGACGTGCTCAAGGTGGGACGTCACAATGCCAAGATCTTCGCCGTGAAGAACCCGGCCGAGCTGCCGTGGAAGGAACTCGGCGTGGACATCGTCCTGGAATGCACAGGCCTCTTCCGCTCCCTGGAGAAGGCCCAGCCGCACCTGACCGCCGGTGCGAAGAAGGTGCTCATCTCGGCTCCGGGCGAGAAGGGTGTCCCCACGTTCGTCATGGGCGTCAACGAGCACCTTTATGATGCCGCGACGCAGCACATCATGAGCAACGCGTCCTGCACGACCAACTGCCTGGCCCCCGTGGTCCGCGTGCTCCACGAGAACTACAAGATCGTGCACGGCCTGATGACCACGATCCACTCCTACACCAACGATCAGAACATCCTGGATCTGCCCCACAAGGATCTGCGCCGGGCCCGCGCCGCCGCGATGTCCATGATCCCGACGTCCACGGGCGCCGCCAAGGCCATCGGCCTCGTGATGCCGGACCTCAACGGCAAGATCGACGGCTATGCCATGCGCGTGCCGACCCCGAACGTGTCCGTGGTCGACTTCGTTTGCACGGTCGAGAAGGTCCCGACCGCCGCCGAGGTCAACGACCAGCTGCGCCGCGCCGCCAAGGAAGGCCCCCTGGCCGGTTACCTGCACGTCAGCGACGAGCCCCTGGTGTCCATCGACTTCAATGGCTGCCAGGCCTCCTCGACGGCCGATCTGGGCAACACCGTGGTCATGGGCAACATGATCAAGACGCTGGCCTGGTACGACAACGAGTCGGGCTACTCCGCTCGCCTGCTCGACCTGGCCGATCTGGTCGCGTCCAAACTGTAACCGTATGATTTTCCACTGTTTTTCACCGTTTTCACCCCACTGAAACGAAGGAGGGCTAGTCATGGCCATCTACAGCATCCGTGAGCTTCCGATCGAAGGAAAACGTGTATTCATCCGCGTTGACTTCAACGTGCCGATCAACAAGCAGACCGGCGAAGTCTCCGACACCACCCGCATCGACGCGGCGCTGCCCACCATCCGGCATGCGCTCGAGCGCGGCGCCAGGATCATCCTGGCCAGCCACCTTGGCCGGCCCGACGGGAAGCCCAATCCGAAATACAGCATGCAGCCGGTGGGCAAGGTCCTCTCCGAGAAGCTGCCCGGCGTCGACATCCTGGTCGCCGACGAACCGACCGGCGACGGCGTGACGCGGCTGGCCACGGACCTGAAGCCCAACCAGATCCTGCTGCTGGAGAACCTCCGCTTCTCCCCCGGAGAGGAGGGCAACGACCCCGGGTTTTCCAAGGAGCTCGCAGCGCTGGCCGAGGTCTATGTCAACGACGCGTTCGGCACCGCACATCGGGCTCATGCCTCCACGGCCGGCATGGTCGCCCAGTTCGAGGAGAAGGGCGCGGGCTTCCTGATGATGAAGGAGGTCGAGTTCTTCACCAAGCTGCTCAAAGCCCCCGAGAAGCCGTTCGTGGCCATCCTCGGCGGCGCCAAGGTGGCTGACAAGGTGGGCGTCATCCGCAACCTGCTTGAGCTCGTCAACGTCATCATCATCGGCGGCGCCATGGCCAACACGTTTCTGGCCGCGCGCGGCAAGAACCTGGGTGCCTCCCGGGTCGAGGCCGACAAGTTCGGCTTGTGCAAGGAGATCGAGGAGGCGGCACGCGCCCGCGGCGTGCAGTTCCTGCTGCCGGCGGATCTGGTGATCGCCGATGGCCTCGAGGCGACCGAAGTCGAGACCGTGCCGGTGGCCTCCGGCGTGCCCATGACGAAGATGGCGCTGGACATCGGTCCGGAATCCCGCCGCGCCTTCGCCGAAGCGCTTGAAGGCGCATCCACCATCTTCTGGAACGGCCCGATGGGCGTGTTCGAAAACCCGGTGCTTGCACAGGGCACGCTGGCCGTCGCGCAGGCCGTGGCCGGCAGCAGCGCCGTGTCGGTCGTGGGCGGGGGTGACTCCGTGGCCGCGATCAACAAGGCCGGAGTCGCCGACAAGATTTCCCACGTGTCCACAGGTGGTGGCGCCTCCCTTGAAATGATGGAAGGCCGCATCCTCCCGGGCGTCGCCGCCCTCGAGAAATAACAGAAAGGGTTCACTCGCATGTCCCGGAAATTTCACGTCTACGGCAACTGGAAACTGCACAACAACATCGCCGCTTCCCGCGCCCTGGCCGACGCTGTGGTTTCAGCCACCGCTGACTCCCGCGACCGAGTGGTCACGGGCATGGCACCTGTGTTCACCTCCCTGGCCGCAGTGCGCGAGACCGTTCCCGCGCATCCGCACCTGATGGTGCTCGGCCAGAACGGATATCCCGCCCCCAAGGGCGCCTTCACCGGCGAGATCTCCTTTGCGCTGCTGAAGGACCTGGGATGCGACGGCGTGATCCTCGGCCACTCCGAGCGCCGCCAGATCTTCCACGAGACCGACGCCTTCATCAACGAGAAGGTCCAGGCTGCCCTGGCGACGAATCTCCAGGTCGTGTTCTGCGTGGGCGAGACCCTCGAGGAGCGCGAGTCCGGTCGTACCTGGGAGGTTGTCGGGGGCCAGATCGACGCAGTGCTGCCCCACGTCGCGGCCGACCTGCGCGCGCGCTTGATTGTGGCCTATGAGCCGGTCTGGGCCATCGGCACGGGCCGCACGGCCACGCCCGCCCAGGCGCAGGAAGTTCACAAGCAGATCCGCGACCGCATCGCGCAGTTATGGGACGCCACGGCCGCCGCGGAATGTATCATCCAGTACGGCGGTTCCGTGAAGGCGGACAACGCCGCCGAACTGTTCGCCTGTCCGGACATCGACGGCGGGCTCGTCGGTGGTGCAGCGCTGGACGCCGCCGGGTTCGCGAAGATCATCGCGGCCGCGGCCGCCATCCAACGGTAGATGTCCACGCCACGCTCTCATCGCGTGCCGTTCATGCAGGCTGCCCTCGAGGAAGCCCGCCTGGCCGCCGCCGAGGGGGAGATCCCTGTGGGCGCGGTGGCGGTGCTCGGGAACCGGATCATCGCCCGGACCCACAATCGCCGGGAGCAGGCGCATGATCCCTGTGCTCACGCCGAGGTCCTGCTGCTGCGGGAGGCCGGCGCCGCGCTGGGTTCCTGGCGCCTGTCCGA
>Ga0180007_10001818_pt1 | contig 27023 bp, 28 predicted proteins | sample MM_PC_MetaG_FD_121122 | JGI IMG/M metagenome (GOLD analysis project Ga0180007, IMG submission 121122) | Groundwater microbial communities from the Aspo Hard Rock Laboratory (HRL) deep subsurface site, Sweden - MM_PC_MetaG | ecosystem: Environmental > Aquatic > Deep subsurface > Groundwater... | reverse complement strand
GGTTTGAAGCCGGACCACGAGGTGAAGCCAACCTCTCGCAGGAAATCCAGAGGGAGGGCATGCCTCCCCTGATCCACAGGCACCATCATCTCAAAGGACCGACCCTCGAACTGGCTCATGGCATAGGCGAGAAGACAGCGCGCATTCTCCGGCTCTCCGTCCAGAAAATTTACGGTGACTCTGCCCGTGTGCTGAGGAGCCTGTCGGATGCAGAGAGCAGCAGTGAGCACGCCCTCAACCCACAATCCTACGCAAAACTGCAGCCGGGCAATCGCCTCGCCGGGGTCGTGATCGAAAGGAAAGAAGCGCCAGCCGCGAGGGAATCGTCGATGTGCCAGGGACAAGAAATGAGACGTGTCAACGAATGAAAGCGTCTCTGGCGCAGAAAGCAATCGAATTTCAGCAGGCATTTCCGCAGGAAGAAGAGAGGGCGCTTCAGCAAGACGCTCGACGTATGAGAAGGTTGCGACGCGAGAGAATCCATACGATTCAATGATGTGAATGGATGCCTCGTTCTCGATGTAGGTGGAGAGGTTGATACGTGTTGCGCCATCCATGCGAGCCCCACGAATGAAGTGTTCGGTGATCGCCTTGGCCGCTCCGTGGCCTTGCCACGCGGGATCCGTACGAATGCCCTCAAACCAACTGATGCCGGGACTCAGCCAAGTGCGATGAGCAAACCCGATGACCAGATTATCCCATGCGGCGACAGCCAATTCCCCCGCGTGATCAGAAAACCATTCGTCCAGCAGCTCAGGAACGTAGTCGTCTCCATCCCAAATCTTCGAAGAGATCTCAAGGATGCGAGGACGATCCTCTATTGTCGCTCTGCGTACGGAAATCATGAGATATTAATGATCGATCAAGGGTTCATGAAGGTCCAGCTGGACGGTCACCTCTGAGTTGGGTATTCCGTGGGCGCTAGAGAGGGCTGTAGGTCCAATCTGAAGGAAGGTACAAGCGTGTGTCTGGATGGAAAGCATACCAAGCAAACCAAAAACTGCGTTCCTTGGAGATGAGTTCCTGAGTCGAGAGATTGACCACGTTGATCTCTCCTGAGGCATCTTGCGTAATGCGGATGCGAATTCCATTGACGCGATCTTGAATGGTCCCTCGCGAGGCGACGTCGAGTTCACGGTAGGCCACAAATGAACCATTGACTTCGATGCCAATCACAACGGACTTGGGATGAATTCGGTCGTCGCGGGCTTGCACAGGGAACCAGATGTGGCTGTCTTCGTAGTAACTGCCATAGGGATCGTTTCCATAGTTCCGCTCGAATCCAGTGTCCCTGCTCAGCACTTCGGATTCCGGATGGGCGATTTTCCATTCTCCCCATGTGACGGTATCCAAACGAATCGGAGCCAACTGCAGTCCGGATCGTTCGCCAACGATGGCCAGCCCATTCATTTGACTCCAGAAGGTTCCCGTCGTTCGGTCATACAGGACCAAATTGGAATTGTACAACTTGCCTGACGTTCCGAACTCAATTGGCGCGCCATCTATCGTTCGATCGTAGGCCATGCCTGAACCGCAAAGAGGGCAATAGGTGATCAATACGGGAGTGCTCCCTACGAAATCATTCACAATCTCATGCCAGACGAGAATTTGCAGTGGGTAGGCGCGGGTGATCCCCTGGTAATTCAGCGCCATTACGAGTTCATCGTCTGAGAGCCATTCATCGGCCGCATTGGCGGGAATGTACACAGGAGCATCAATCGATGGGATGCCATCCTTGCCAGCGCCGCTACTCATCAACAGGGCAGGATCTACGATGAATGACAAGCCGACGTCGTTTGTGAACACGTCATGGGACTTGTCAAAGCTGAGGGCTGCGGCCAGTAGTTTTTGCGGAGGCGTTGCCGTTCTTGCAAGAACAAGCCCAATACCTGTGCCGATCAAAGATAGCACCGTGATGCCGATGACCCATCGAACTCTGCGACTCCGTCTCATGGTTCACTCCTGCCCAAGCCTGGTTCGACAACGTACAGACACGAGCCTCACGAAATAGTTGTACCCCTCTGAAGTGAAGGGCTCGTGAATCGGGGGTGGGCTTTCAGTGGGAGACAGTGGAGACGCCAGGAGCTAGGCGTTGCGGGTCCGACGTACGAACCCACCCACAGTGGTCGCCGCCAACGCGATGAGAAAGAACGCGATGGAGACCAGGACGATAGCTGCCCCAGAGGCCACGCCAAAATAAAACGAGAGGTACAACCCGATGATTCCAGACAGGGCACCCAAAAGCGAGCCGAGAAGGAGCATTGAGGGCAGCCGTTTGGTCAAGAGATGGGCGGTGGATGCGGGGGTGACCAGCATGGCCAGCATGAGGCCGATGCCGACGGTTTGAAGTGACAGCACGACGGTGATGGCAATGAGGACAAACAGCAGATAGCGGTAGAATCCAGCGCGAATCCTCAAGGTTCGCGCCAGGGTAATGTCAAACGAGACGATGACCAGCTCTTTGTAGAAAAGAGCAAGAATCAGCAAGACCGTGCCTCCGAAGGAGGCAATGAGAACCAGATCGTGATTGGAGACCCCAAGAACATTGCCAAAGAGGAAATGAACCAGATCGACAGAAAATCCTCGGACGGTGGATATCAGGGCGATGCCTAGCGCAAACATGCCGGCAAACACAATGCCGATGGCTGCATCCTCTCGAAACCGGGTCCGTTCGGAGATCCATCCCATCCCCAAGGATGTCACGATCGCCGTTGCCAGCGCCCACCAAAACAGGCTATCGCGATTTCCTTCGCCTGCGGTCAAAAAGCCCACGGCAAGTCCAGGAAGAATGGCATGGGCAAGCGCATCGCCGATAAACGTCATGCCGCGCAAGACGACGAATGCTCCCACTGTGGAACAGAGGATGCCGACCGCGACTGCCGCGAGGATGCCGCGCACCATGAACGCATAGTCGAGTGGGGCGATGAGCCACTCAAGCATTTGGAATCTCTCCTCCTGAACATGCCGTATCGTGCACGACGAAGGCGCCATCTTTGCCAGGAACGACATGAAGGCAGCTACCGTAGGCTTTTCGTAGCACAGCTTCGACGAGCACCTCCTGGGGCGATCCAAATCCCATGACCTCTCCCTTCAAGAGAAGAAGCTTGTCAAAATGGGCCGCAGCAAGCGTCAAATCATGCAGAGACATGATGACGGTCACCTGCTTCTGGTGAAGGGTCGAGATCAATTCGAGAACCTCGTGATGGGTGTGAACGTCCAGTCCGACGAGGGGCTCATCGAACAGGATGAGTTCGGCTTCTTGCGCGAGCGCGCGAGCAATAAACAAGCGCTGCTGCTGCCCGCCAGAAAGGAACTCGATTTGATGGTGGGCAAGCATTCCCAATTCCACAGAAGACAATGCATCGTGGACGACCTTGCGGTCGTGAGATCGAGCTCGCCGAAAGGGGCCGATACGTTGTGCTCTTCCCATCATAACAAAGTCAGACAGGGTGATGGGGAAATGCCAATCCAGAGTGTTCCTTTGCGGGACATAGGAAATACAAATATGTTGACAAGGGCCATGTCCGTGGATGCGTATCTCGCCACTCATGGGGTCAAGCAATCCCACCAGAGCTTTGAGTAGCGTTGACTTGCCCGCACCGTTGGGACCAACCACGGCCAAGCGCTCGTTGGCCTGGAGCTCAAACGATACGTTAGAGATGACAGGTACCTGAGCATAGCCTGCGGATAGGTTGTGTACGGACACGGCAGCAGCCGCGGGCTCGTGGGGGACTCGTTCTGAGAGGGGGCGATTCCAGACCTTGAGCGACCGCCGTGTTGGGCAGGGTACTGATTTGGGGCGCGTCATGGTGTGCGTGCCAACCCTTCCACCAGCGCAGTGACGGTGTATCTCATGAATGAAAGATAGGTATCTGCCGGGCCATTCGGTTCGCTTAGGGCCCCGGTATAGAGGCGAATGACACGCGTGCCCGTATCCGCTGCGATCTGCTCAGCCAGAGACGCGTTGACTGTTGTTCCCACAAAGATGGCAGGAATACTGAGCGACGTGATCGTCGAGATCAGCGAGGCAATGTCACGCGCCGAGGGTTCGGACAACGTGCTGAGTCCCGGAAAGACCGTTCCAACCTGCTCTAATCCATATCGCGCTTCGAAGTAGCCGAATACATGATGATCGGTGACGAGTCTTCGTTGTTCAGGCGGGATCTGATCCAATGCGATGATGATCCATTCATCCAAAGCAGACAATTCAAGTTGGTAGTCGGTCGCGCGAGCACGAATGTCAGGCGCTTGAGATGGCGTCAACTCGCTCAATGTCTCAGCAATGACATCGACCCACAATGAGACAAGCGAGGGGTCAAACCAAACGTGGGGATCGATTGTCGCGTGACCGTGATTCGCGCCCTCCGCCTCTCCGGCCAGAAGGTTCGGAAGGTCGTCTGAAAGAGAGATTACGATATCGCCAAAGGTTTCTAGAATATCAGCCAATCCAGCTTCCAAATCGAGACCATTGATGAAGATGCGATCTGCGCGGTGAAGCATGACCAAATCCTGTGGCCGCGGTTCGAATGCGTGTGGATCTGCATCAGGCGAGAAGAGGACATGAACCTCTATGCCGTCTCCCGCGATCTGTGAAACGATGTCTCCGATGAGAGTGGTCGTACAGACAACCTGCTCGCCAACGAGCGGACATCCTACAAAGAGCAGGAGAAGACATAGGCTAGCGGACATCCAAAATACTCTCATAGGGAACTCCTAAAGAATGAAGCATCGACTAAACCATACACAGTTTGACGTATTTCGGCCATTCGTGAACCTTCACATTGCTGACATAAGTCCGTCTCCTCTCCTTCATACGTGACCTGTACCTTTGATTTGAACAACGCAAGACCCAGAGCCGATGAATCAAGTCAATAGGGAGGAAGACAGCATGAAGAAGATCCCGAAAATCCTGTCCATGATGCTGGTGGTGGGCCTCATCGCCGCCATTCCGGCGAGCACGCAAATCCTTGCAGACGCAGCGACTGAAAATTCTGCAGGAACGGCGGACGCAAGTAATTTGCCCCTGCTCATCCTTGTCAATCGACTGGAATTGTCGCAAGAGCAAACCATCGCGCTTCGCGGCATCCTTTCGAATCTGATCGGAGAACGTGGGAAAAGTGAGAAACTAGCGGCCGATTTCGAGCAGACGATGATCTCCTTTACTGGAACGACCGAAGAACTCGATGCGTTGCTTGCAACCTTCAGAGAGGATCAGCAAGCATTGGCAGGCACGCTTCGTGAATCCATTGCATCGTCTTTGGACGAGGTTCGAGATTTGCTGTCCATCAATCAAGGCCGTGTGCTACAAGAGACACTCCCTCAGTTGATGGGCGGAGTTCTGCTTGGAACGAATCAAGAGATCGGAGCACGACTTCAGCGAGCCGCCCAGATGAGCGGTGCCGGCGTGTCCTCCCGCCCAATGACGAGAGGAACAATGGCAGATCAACAGTCGCAACGCGCCTTGCTGATGGGATCCAGAATGCAGGACGTAGCAGACATGGCTCGTAGTGATGAATCGTCTGGCGACGAAGTCGTCGCTGAGGGCCTCCAAGCCCGAGTGGGCACGCGAATGGCTGGCCGAACCGTAGAGGACATGGAAACGATGATGGTCCAACGGTTGGGGCAGATTGCCGATGACGGATCCGTTGCTGCAATGCGCGAACAGATGAGGACGCGTTTGGAGCAAACGGGATCTGGCTCGATGGGCAATTCATCCGCTCCTCGTTCCCAGATGGGAATGGGGCTGATGGATCAGCGCAGCGAAGGAGCCCGCGCGACGCTGACGATGCAGGGACAACATGGGAATCTGTTCGAGGTCTTGGAACGGGTTGTGGATGTGTTGGATTTGAAACGGGAGGCTATGGAGTAATCGACTCTAGATACCTGAGTTGCCCAAGAACGCCGCCTCTTGTGGGGCGGCGTTCGTCTGTCTACGCGAGGTTGGGAATAGGAAGCGTGAACGAGAAGCAAGCGCCGGCATGTGGCGCATTCTCTGCCCAAATTCGTCCGCCATGTGCCTCAATCAGCGCCTTGGCGATGGAGAGTCCCAATCCTGCCCCAGTATCATCGCCGGTTCGAGCCTCATCCGCGCGGTAGAAACGATCGAACACACGCTCAAGATCTGTCTCAGACAGGCCGGGCCCTGAGTCGCAAATGGATACTTGGACGCTGTCATCGACTTGTTCCGCTCTCACGAGGATACTCCCTCCTAGAGGGGTGTGACGGATGGCGTTGGCCAGCAAATTGAGCAAGACCTGTTCGATCCGTTGGGCATCGACCTCGACGGATGGGAGGTCTTGCGCGATGTCTCGGCGAAGCAGTATGCCTTCATCCTCCATCTGAACGCCAATCGTCTCAAGAATTGTGTCCAGAATCGCTTCGACCGAGCAAGGCCGCGGCTGCATGGATAGCTGCCCTGAATCAGCAAGTGCAAGCTGGTGGAGATCCTGAACCAGTCGTGTCGTGAGAAGAATCTTGTCGTGCAGAGCGGATAGCGTCGCCTGCGTGGGCTCCATCAATCCATCGCGAAGGCTCTCCAAGGCAGATCGCACGGCGGTAATTGGCGTTCGAAGCTCGTGCGAGATATCGGCGATGAGACGCTTCTTCACTTGTTCGGCAGTCTCAAGACTTGCCGCCATCTCATTAAACGAGCCTGCGAGTCGCCCGATTTCATCTGAGGATAGGATGTCTACTCGCTCGTCGAATTTTCCGGCAGCTACCTGCCTTGATGCCCGATCTAGCTTGCGCAAAGGGCCTGTTAATTGGCGGATCAGGAGGTACGAAAGAAGCATTGCGGCCACGCCGGCAGTCAGGCCCGCCCACATCATCGAACGGCGGGATCGCTGCAAATAGCCCTCTTCCAGTTCAAGACCTACAAGAAATCGAGTGGGCAGATAGATCCATTGCTGTCCGTCGGCGGGGAAGGACGTTCCACGTTCGAGAAGGGCTGCGTCGAGGGTTCTGCCAACCTGAACCCGTCTCAAGTCGGGCGAGAAAACGACCACACCGGAAGCATTGGCGACGACAGCGGGAAGATCGACCTCCTGCTCAACCAGCCCCTTCAGCAGGGCATCCATGCTCCCGGCTTGTCTGTAGAGGAGTCCGAACATGCTGAAGGCCATTCGATCCTGTTGGGAATAGCGTCCTGTGTTGAAGTCTGTGAACGCACGATTGACCGACAGGCTCATGAAGAAATAACCAGCCAATGAGGTCAGCGCGATCACCAACACAAAGGCAGTCAGCAACTTTGCGCCGAACGACAGCCGTCGAAGTTGCTTCATCACGCGGAGCCCTCCTTGGCCAGTTTATACCCCACGCCGAACACGGTCAGAATGAGAGACGGCGTTTGCGGATCGGGCTCGATTTTCTGGCGCAGACGCTTGATATGGGAATCCACAGAGCGTTCGAATCCTCCATACGCATCTCCGCGCACGGCTTCCAGTAGCTCAAGTCTCGTAAACACGCGTCCCGGTTGAGCCATAAGGAACGCTAGCAAGTCGAACTCCATGGCTGTGAGTTCAATGAGGGATCCCGAAATGTGAACCTGTCGTTGTTCGTGATCGAGCAGAACAGGCCCCACCTCAAGAATGCTTGAGGTCTCTCCTTTTGATCGCCGAAGGACAGCGCGAACGCGAGCCTCCAATTCGCGTGCACTGAATGGCTTGATGACGTAATCATCTGCGCCAGTCTCCAGTCCAGCGACTCGATCATCTTCATCGATTCGGGCCGTCAGCATGATGATGGGAACCTTGGAGCGTTTGCGGAGCTGCTGGGCAACGGCGAGGCCATCCATTTCCGGAAGCATCCAATCCAGAATGATGAGATCTGGCGCGTGGGCATCGAATTGCGCCATCGCTTCTTTGCCATCATAGGCTGTGACCACTTCGAAGTGCGCGGCTTCCAAATAGGAGCGCACGGACTGCACAACCCAGGGTTCGTCATCCACAACAAGAATTCGCGTAGCCATGATTTCAAGCCTAGTATAGGCGATTCATAAGTTAGGATCTATGTTCTGCGTTTTTGCAGGCACCAGGAGGGGGTGTGCTTCGTGATTGAGAACGTTTCAAGAGAACAGTACCCTGTTCTCTACGAAGAAATGATCCCCACTGAAGTACAGCGTACAGGGTGGAACCTAAGTCATGCCACTTCGTAAGGGGGCCCAATGATTGGGAAAGCTAGGCTTAAGGCGATCGCTGATACAATCCTGAGCGCGGCCAATGCAGATCAAACTGAGGTGCTCGTGAACGGTCAGGATCTCGCACTCACGCGCTTTGCGGCAAACAGTATTCATCAAAACGTGAGCGAGACGGATGTGAGTGTTCGCGTCCGATCGATTGTGGGCAAGAAGATCGGGGTTGCATCCAGCAACGATGTCTCAGAGCAAGCGCTCAAAGGACTGGTTCGCAAGGCGGAAACTGTCGCGTCGTTCCAGCAACAGAATCCAGAGTTTCGATCACTTCCTGAACCTCTCCCAGTTCGTGGGGTTGACGCTTATTCCGAGTCAACAGCCGGCTATTCCGCAGAAGCGCGGGCCAAGGGTGTGCGCACGATCCTTGAACAGTCTCGCAGCCACGACATGCAAGCTTCTGGAGCCTTTTCTACCGGAACAGAGGAAACCATGATCGCCAACTCCCTCGGCGTATCCGCCTATCACTGTGGAACGATGGCCACGGTTATGACGGTTATCATGGGGAGCAATTCCGCCGGATATGCAGCGGATGCGGCACAGGATGTTTCGCGGCTAGATCCATCAGACATTGCACGCATCGCTGTGGACAAGGCGATTCGGAGCAAGAACCCGACGCCAATCGATCCAGGCTCCTACACGGTGATCCTTGAATCGGATGCAGTGGCCACGATGATGTTCTATCTTGGCTATCTCGGGTTGGGCGCTCAATCGATGCAGGAGAATCGCAGCTTCATGAGCGGCCGTATCGGCCAGAAGATCACGGGCAACAATATCACGATTTGGGATGACGGATTCGACCCTCGAGGGATCATGTTTCCCTTTGATTACGAAGGTGTCCCCAAGCAGAAAGTGATGCTGATCGAAGAGGGGATCGCGCGGGGGGTCGTTTATGATACCGCCTCAGCTCAGCGAGAGGTCGGCCAGGTCTCCACAGGCCACGGGCTTCCAGCGCCCAATACGATGGGACCGATTCCCACCAGCCTGTTCATGAAGCCTGGGGTGGCGACCCAAGAAGAGATGATTGCTTCGACGAAGAAGGGCATCTGGGTGACGCGGTTCCATTACGTCAATCCTGTGCATCCTGTTAAGGCGATCCTGACGGGCATGACGCGAGATGGGACCTTCCTCATTGAAGATGGGAAGATCACGCGGCCACTGAAGAATCTTCGATTCACTCAGTCCATTCTAGAGGCGTTCTCCCATGCTGAGATGCTTGGGCGGGATCTGAAAATGATCAAGATGGGATTCGGCGGCTTCGCTACCTGTGCACCAGCGGCCAAAATCAACGGATTCACGTTCACGGGCACCACCGAATTCTAGTGAGAGAGGAGGGAATACTCATGCGGGAAACTACAGAACGCGCGCTCGACGTGTGCCGAAGCCATGGGGCGACCTATGCCGATATCCGCATTGTGCGGCGCGAGAATCAGAACATCACCGTGAAGAACGGTATCGTACAAACCCTTTCTCTCGATGACGACTTCGGATTTGGCGTTCGTGTCATCGCAGACGGAGCGTGGGGGTTCGCAAGCAGCAATCAGCTGACTGGGGCCGAGATTGATCGTGTCGCAGCACAGGCGGTCACGATTGCCAGGGCAAGTGCCACAGCGAATGACAGCAAGGTCGAACTTGGGCCACCGGAAGTCCATGTCGACTCGTACAAAACACCCGTGCATATCGATCCTTTTGACGTATCTCTGGAAGACAAGATCGATGTGCTGATCGCGGCGGACAAGGAAGCTCGCGCTGTCAAGGGCTTGGCTCTCGCTCAAGGATCGATGGGGTTCTTGCGAGAAACCAAGACGTTCGCCAGCTCAGAAGGCAGCTACATTGAACAAACACTGGTGGAATCAGGCCTAGGCATTACCGTTCGTGCCGTTGCAGACGGCGAAATGCAGCAACGATCGTATCCCAACTCATTTGGACGACACCAAGGAACTGGCGGCTACGAGATCATCCAGAAATGGGATTTGCCTGGGAACGCCCGGCGTGCGGCCGAGGAGGCCGTGGCTCTGTTGTCTGCACCGCAATGTCCCAGCAAGACGACGACGCTCATCCTGGATGGGCCGCAACTGGCCCTTCAAGTTCATGAATCCTGTGGTCACCCGATTGAACTGGATCGTGTTTACGGCACTGAAGCCGCCTTTGCAGGCACCAGTTTCCTGACGCCGGACAAATACGGAACGTTCCGCTATGGTTCGGATGTCGTCAATCTGGTGGCTGATGCGGTCACACCAACAGGGCTTGGCACCTATGGATACGACGATGAAGGCGTGCCTGGCCAGACGACCGACATTGTCAAGAACGGTATGTTTGTGGGCTATCTCACATCACGCGAGACGGCCAGCCAGCTTCGCAAGACCCATCCCAATGCGCCTGCACGATCCAATGGAACGATGCGTGCTGACGGATGGAATCGCGTGCCGATCGTTCGTATGAACAATGTCAGTTTGATGCCAGGGGAACCCTCGCTTGACGAGCTTATCGCAGATACCGATGACGGCATCTACATGCTGACCAACAAGTCGTGGTCGATCGACGACAAGCGATTGAACTTCCAATTCGGAACTGAGATGGCCTATGAAATCAAGAACGGCAAGCTTGGGCAGATGGTGAAGAATGCCACCTACACGGGCATCACGCCGAAGTTCTGGGGCGGCTGCGATGCGGTCTGCAATACCGATCATTGGAACGTGTGGGGGACAACCAACTGCGGGAAAGGGCAGCCGGGGCAGACCGCCCACACCGGGCACGGCACAGCGCCTGCTCGATTCCGTAACGTCCAAGTGGGGTTACTGGGCTAGTCGAGCTTTGCTCGACTAGCTTTGAGAATGCGCGCATTCTCTATAGGCTGGGAAGACAACCGTGCTCGACTAGCTTTGAGAATGCGCGCATTCTCTATCGGCTGGGAAGACAGCCGTGCTCGACTCGCTTTTGGAAGGCGTATCGAGCGAGTTCATTTGTTCGATCGTCAGGTGATCAATTTGCGGGAGAAGCGGACATTCGCTTCTCCCGCACATCGCTTGCCATGGGATCAAAGTAGACTTATCAGCAAACGAACGTTTGAGAGAGGTCGCGATCTCTCCTTGCACGAGATGCCGATTCGATGGCATAGTTGAGGAGGCGACTTGAGAGGGGGGATCCTCGTGACTGAACTTGCGCATCTGATTACAGCCGGAGCCTGGGGGCTTGTGGCTCTGACCCTTGCAGCGGGCATTCCATTTGCTTGGCGCAAAGTGCTTGCCTATATCGAAGCCAGAACGCAGCTCCAGCTGGCAGAAGCCGTACGCCGGATGCTCGACGAATAGAGAGCTCCCGCTCTAGAACAACACAAACAACAGCCCGACGATCACATAGGCAAGCAAGGCGGCTCCCGATGCCTCCATACCCATCGTTCCGCCTGTGAGCCACGCAGGCCCAGAAAACGTTGTTTGAAAGACGCTCACTTCTGACACGTTGCCATTCATTGGAAGGCCAAGAATCCCTACCAACGAGAAATTCCACGCAGCATGAAAGCCAATGGGCATCCAAATGGATCCACTTCGAACGTACATGGCGATCAGCAGGAAGCTGACGAGGATACTGGAGACCAGTACGGCCAGCGCCTTGGTCAAGGTCAATGTCTTGAGCTGTCCAATCAAGTGGACGACGCCAAAATAAGTGCCAGCAATAAGCACGGCAAGCGGCCACCCCATCACCCACGCTATCTCGCGCGCGGCCATGGCCCGAAACACGATCTCCTCAGCAACCCCTGTGAACACAGCGAGAAGCGCGATTCCCGATAGCCAAGGGATCTTCTTGCTCCATGCGAGGATACTTTGTGATGGCTGAATCGCTGCGTAGCCGAGTATTCTCAGCATCCCTGCGATCAGGACCGGAACGAGGATACCCATTCCAAGCCCTGCAACAAGCGCAAGTCCTTGAAATGGCAATTGCATCCATGCCGCCGGGCGGCGCCACAGCAGTGCGACGGCAATCCAGATGAGCGGGATGCCCGCGACGACCGTGCCGATCCCCTTCATGAGCAACGTGTCGTGATCTTCGTACTTCCCACTCATGATGGCATCGAACGTCTGCCCGGATCTCCTCACAGCGAGCAGGGCACCGACGTATTGCCCAAGATGCATGAACAGGAACAGCCCAAAGCTCCAAATCAGGACAAGAACAGGATTTCTTGCAGTGATCTCAGCCATCGAGGCGCTCCTTCTCTAGTGAGTGCACGCAGCAACGTGCGGTCCACGCGTGTCTTGCGGTATTTGTATGTCTAATCACGGTAAAGTAGGATTCATTCTACGGTTCGCTTGGGAGGGAGTCAATGTCGTCTTGGACAGCCTTGAAGGAGGGATTCGATGCATTCACGCGGCAACTACCGGTGCTCCTTGGCGCCTACTTGGTGGTGGTTGCCGTCCAACAGGCGGTCTCCCTGCTGATTCCTGAATCGCTCTTGTTGCTTGAGTTCATCCTCGACGGAATCGTTACAGCTCCTTTGGTCGCCGGACAGTATCTGATCGCCCTGAAAGTTGTGCGCAAAGAGCCCGTCGTCTTCAAGGAACTCTTCGCTGGATTACCCATGTGGGGGCCGATTGTCGGTAGCTATCTTCTATACGTCCTGCTCTCTTCACTGGCAACCCTTGCTCTCATCATCCCCGGGATTATGGTGGGGCTGATGCTCTTGTTTGCTCCGATCCGATTCCTTGATCCCAAAGAAGGCGCACGATCTTTGGGGGCAATCGAAGCGTTGCGCGAAAGCGCTCGCATTACGAGAGGCTATAAAGAGATTCTGTTTGGCATTGGATTCCTTCTGGGCATTCCCATGGTGATTCTGGTGGTGCTACAGATGCGCTCCCTCAATGATCCCCGCTTTCCCGCATGGATTATTGAAATCATCTCGCTATTGAGTGGTGCGTTGTTCTTTGGTCCGGTTGCTGCTACCAGTTACATGGTGGTCTACGACCACGCGCTGAATCATCCTCGGGGGTAATTGGCGATTGCTCCCAGCCTCCTGCCTTTGGGCAGCCAAGTTGGTAGACTTGGAGTCACATCCCCAGGAGGTAACAGTGCTTTATGGGCTTCTCGCTGCAGCGTTGTTCGGAATCAGTGCTCCGCTCGCGAAGCTTCTTCTTGAGGGTGCGGATCCGATTGTATTGGCTGGCCTGCTCTATCTCGGGGCAGGCATCGCATTAGGGGCGGCGATGATTCTCTCCTCGGCAAGGGGGCGGAGTAGGCGCGAAGCGCGGCTGGAAAGACGAGATGTCCCTTGGCTTGTTGGGGCCATTCTTGCCGGAGGCGTTGTTGGCCCCATCCTTCTTCTTCTTGGGCTTCAGCAGACGGCGGCAGCAACGGCATCACTTCTTCTCAACTTTGAAGTCGTCGCTACAGGGCTCATTGCCTTCTTCTTGTTCAAGGAATCTGTTGGACGAACGACCTGGATAGCGATTGCCGCCGTCGCGGCGGGCGGCGCGCTGCTCTCCCTGGATCCTTCTTCGGGATGGGGAATTTCCGCAGGGGCCCTCCTTGTCCTGGGGGCGTGTCTAGCTTGGGGATTTGACAACAACTTCACCGGCAAAATCTCACTAAAGGATCCCAACAGAATCGTTGCCATCAAGGGGTTCGCTGCCGGCACGTTTTCGTTGCTTCTGGGCCTCAGTCTCGGGCGACCGTTCCCTACTCCCGGGCGAGTACTCTGGGCTTTGGCTCTCGGCAGCGCGGGCTACGGTGCCAGCATCGCACTGTTTGTTCAATCCCTGCGCCGGGTGGGTGCAGCGCGAACGGGAGCGTTGTTTGGGATGGCTCCGTTTGTCGGGGTCGCCCTGTCTCTACTCATCTTCAGGCAACTCCCTGAGACGACGTTCTTTATTGCTCTGCCGTTGATGATCCTTGCTGCGGTGCTATTGGCGGGTGAGAAGCACGAACATAGGCATGTGCATGCTGAAGAGATTCACATACACAGTCATAACCACGACGATCCCCATCATCAGCATGAACACGTCAGCGGATCACCTGGAACCGGGACGCATACGCACGAGCACAAGCATAGCGCAATGCCTCATGTGCATGCCCACAAACCGGATCCACACCATCGGCATGAACACGATGCACCCTTGGGCTGACGCACGGCCTGGTTTGAAAGAGAGCCTTGGCTCTGACGATCTATTTGTATACGCCGCGGTACTCTTCTGGCAGTAATGCTGCGATGTGCTCCATCACCGTGTCTGCCAACTTCTGGCGATCCTCGTGCGTTGGCTTGTTTGCCGGAACGTCAAGGCGGAATGGATGTCCGGCGCGAAGGTGAAAATCTGTTCGTCGCAGTTTCTTGACATTCGTCTTGGTCTTTTCAACGCCCCAGAAGGCCATAGGAACAATAGGGCAACCGGACTTGAGTGCCAGAATCGAGACGCCTGGATTGCCGCGACCAAGCTGCCCGCTGCCGCTACGCGTCCCTTCAGGCATGATGCCGAGAATATCGCCGTCTTTGAGCACTTGCAGGGCTGTTCGCAAGGCCGCCATATCGGATTCGCCTCGCTTGATGGGGATTGTCTCCCATTGATCGAGCACCCAGCCGAGCAGTTTCTTGTCCCAGGTTTCCGCCTTGGCCAGCGTTCGCACAGGACGAGGATTCATCAGCATGCGCAATGGAGGCAATTCAAATGCAGACACATGATTGGAGACCAGGATGAATGGCCCCTCCATAGGGATTCTGTCCAAATCACGCGCATCGATTCGGAACAGAGATCGTGCGACAATCCACGCTGCAGCATTGGCGACACGGCATCCGAAGCGGCTCATGCCGTGTCTGCAGGGCTAATGATTTCCAGCGCGTGGCCAATGATATCCATCTCCAGTTTCTTTCCTTCAAGGCACAGCGTTTCCCCATCAGCGTGCGCAGGCAACGAACCTTCGAGGGCAGTGACGGAGATGTGCGTTGTTTGGCCATCGGAAATCGCGGGATGGGCGAATTGCGTCCCCTTCATGAATTTCAGCATGAGGCCGAAGATTCGAGGACGGCTGACTTGCCGAGCGATGCACAAGTCGAACACACCATCATCGGGTTTGCCGCTGGGCGCCATCATGAAGCCGCCACCCATGCGCGTTCCATTCATCACGGACACCATGAGAGCGTGGATGTTCATGGGCTGTCCATTAAATTCCAAGCGAACCAACGGGGCTTTGAAGTACAGGAAGATGGTTTTGATCGCAGCTACGAAGTAGCTGACGAAGCCCGTCAGGCGCTTCTGCTTGGCAGCCACAAAGCCAACCACTGCGTCGAACCCGATGCCTATGCCATTGCCAAAATAGCGGCCCTCGGGGAAATCGCCACCGGTCACGCGGCCCACATCAATCCAGCGGCGATGATCATCGCCCAACGCTTGGCAGGCAGCAGACAAGTCGGCAGGAATGCCCATGCCAAAAGCGAAGTCATTGCCCCGCCCCACGCACAAGACAGCCATCGTCGCGATGTGTCCAGCTTCCTTGGCCCGCATCAGGCCATTCAGAACCTCATTAGCTGTGCCATCGCCGCCTACAGCCACAACCACGTCCGCTTCAGCGGCTGCCTTCTGAGCCAATTCGACAGCGTGCCACGGGCGTTCAGTTTTCACCAGATCGAACTTCAAGCCCAGCTTGTTCAGCTTGCTTTCAATGTCGGGAATCGATTGCCCTGCTGTGCCGCCTCCGGCTGCCGGATTGACGATCAGTCGATATTTGACCATACGAATACCATCCTCTGTCTCGCGGTCCAACGATTGTACTTTGAAACGTCCAAGACGACGAGATCGTCTCACAAAGAGACCTCACGCATACCGGATAGTGATTCCCTCCACATCGTGCTGCGCGAGAATCTGATGCAGGCACAGACGCGTATTTGCCCTGCCGACTGAATGTCAGCGATGATGGAATCAACGGAGGAACCATGCCAAACCTTAACGAGAATCCCACGCTGGCTGACTACCAGGCCTATGTGATGAGACTGGAAGTAGAGCGAGGATTCGAAGACCAAGCGATTCGTGACAAATGCCTCCTTCTGGGCGAGGAGATCGGCGAGTTGTTCAAGGCGGTGCGCAAGACGGAGGGATTGAAGGTCGATGTCGCCTCCCAATGTGGAACGGTCTCCGAAGAACTGGCCGACATCTTCATCTACGTTTGTGCCATTGCCAATCGATATGGCATTAACCTTGAAAAAGCCTTTCGAGACAAGGAAGTGATCAACCACCAGCGATCATGGATCGAACAGGGCGACTTGTTTGCTGGTTTTGAGGCGCAATCCGGGAGCGATGAACCAGGAGGAAAGCCGCATGAATGAGATCGTCCCTCTGAAGCCGCGGCAACGAGATCAGGCTGCTGGTGTTCTGGCGGCCGCCTTTGCTGACTACGGCATGTGGGCGGCGCTTTTCCCAGATACGGACGAGAGAAATCGATTCCTGCCGTCCATGTGGCGCGGTGTGGTCGCCTATTGTCAACGTTACGGAACCGTGGAGACAACACGGGATGTCACTGGGGTTGCTGGGTGGATCAAACCAGGATATGCCAACCTGACGCTGTGGAGACACATTCGAAGCGAGTTCCTGTTGCCGCGAGCCGTGATGATGCTGACGGCGAAGGCACGATTGCGCTTTCTACGTGTCATGTCACACACTGAGAAGATCCATCGGCGATTGATGTCAGAGCCACATTGGTATTTGTGGGCGCTCGGCGTTGATCCCATCGCCCAGAGCACGGGCATCGGTGCGAATCTCCTGAGATCCGGTATCTCTTACGCGCAGCTAGAGAGAGCGGCGTGCTATCTTGAGACGAATACTAAAAAGAATGTGGACTTCTACTGCAAACGAGGGTTTGACGTGTTGTTTGAGGATCGCCCGTTTCCCGGTGACCTTCGCCAGTGGTACCTGTGCAGGCCTGCGGATCGAGCGTTGTCGTGAATCCCACACGGCCGAACTGGACAAAGGAGGCATGGACGTGTTTGCAGATTCAGCGTCACGGCGCGACGTTGGAGGCGGGTGTTCTCCGCAGCTTGCGGAAGAAAAGAACGGCGGGGTTTCTGTAGACGGGAACTGAACATCGCCCCCTATCAAGAATCCCCAAAGCACGTGGGGTACCGTGTTGGGTCGATCTCCTTCGGATTCGATCAAATCGACGGCGACCGTTCGCTACCCGCCGACGCAAAGCCCACGGGGAGCCGCGCTGGCATCACTTGAAGACCTTGATGGCAATACTTCCCCCCAGCCTAGTCTGTTCAGACAAGCAATTCCCTTTCAGCGGCGCCCACGGGCGACTTGTGTTGGGAATCTGCGAGAGCACTCGGACTTCGCTCCCTGCGCCCGTAGTACTAAACTTGGAATTTTCTTGATAGAAAGCTATTAGTATTGCAATATTTACCAAAGATAGTGACCCGGGGGAAGGCGATGGCATCGATGAGCATTGTGATGAGTGCAGCAGGAGGGTTGGCCCTCTTTTTGTATGGGTTGAGGATTCTTAGCGATGCACTCAAGCGGGCCATTGGCGAGAGGATGCGCGGGCTCCTCGAACGGTTGACAGGCAAAGCCTATCGCGGCGTTATTGTCGGCACGGTGACTTCAGGAATCCTGCAATCGAGCAGCATGACGATGGTCCTTTTGATTGGATTGATCAACGCCGGAGCAATCACCCTCGCCCAAGGCATTGGGGTGATGTTGGGGTCTGAGATCGGGACCACGCTGACCGCACAGATTATTGCTTTCAAGATTGGCCACTATTACCTACCGATCATTGCGATTGGTTTTCTGCTATCGGAGATCTTCCGAGGGAAACGAGTGGGAGACATCGGACGCATTGTTTTGGGATTCGGGCTGCTGTTTCTGGGGATGAGCATCTTGTCTGGTGGGCTCAAGGGGCTGGCGCAGTCCGAACCTGTTCTTCGATTGCTCGAATCGTGCGGATCCAACATTCTTCTTGGCGTGGTTGTCGGCACAGTGGTTACTGCGATCATTCAGAGTTCGTCGGCCATGACGGCGCTGGTCATTGCCATGGGGGCTGCCGGTGTGCTGACGTTGCCTGCTGCCATTGCGCTTACGCTTGGCGCCAACATTGGAACAACCGTCACTGCTCAAATCGCCTCGATTGGAGCATCCGTGTCGTCTCGACGTTTGGCGATGGCGCAATTGACAGTCAATGTGGCCGGCGTGGCGGTGTTCATTCCCCTTGTCCCATGGTTCGCGCACATGGTTTCCCTTACATCTGCGTCACTCCCTCGGCAGATTGCCAATGCGCACACGATTTTCAATGTTGCTGTGACGCTGGCGCTCATTCCCTGTGTCGGCGGATTGGTCTGGTTTGTGACGCGGTTCGTTCGAGGCCGTGAGGCCAAGGGAACGGCTGTTCCCCAGTTTCTCTCAGACGAGGTCCTGTCAACGCCGTCAATCGCCTTGAGCCAAGCCAGAAAAGAGGTGCTGCGAATGGCCGATCTGTCTACGGCGATGATTCGCACCTGTCACCGGGGCTTGTTGGGGCGCAATCGAACGATGGTTGCAGAGGTCTTTGAGATTGAAGAGGCCGTAGACAGTCTGAAGCGCGCGATTGAGGAGTACTTGGATCGGATTCACAGTGAGGCCCTCTCTGAAAAAGAAGCGCGGCTATTGCATGCCCTGCAACACGTGACAGGGGACATCGAGCGTGTAGGCGATCAGTCCGTCAATATCGCCCAACGGGCCATCCTTCTGTTGCGCGAGCAGCAAGAACTGTCAGAGCCAGCCATTCGCGATCTCAATGACATGTTCGAGAAGACAACGGCGCTTTTTGCTCAGTCGATTCAAGCGTTGAGAAACGAAGATCGGGGGTTGGCGAGCCAAGCCATGGCGCTAGAAGAGGAAGTAAATCGACTGGAGCGCGAATACAAGGACAATCATCTGATGCGCCTGGAGCAAGGGCAATGCAGTTCCCCTGCTGGCGTACGCTATGTGGAGATCCTTCACAATCTTGAACGAATGGGAGATCATGCCGTGAACATTGCCGGAGACGTGATGCACACGATATAGATTACGCCTTAGCACGTCACAATGACGTAATGCGTGACAATCTCTCCTGCAGCATTCAGCAAGAACGCCAGATCATGATCGTCACTCCACATCGGCTCAGAAGCATTCCAGAACAGATGGGTCACGGTGTTCACCCCGCTGCCTGAGTGAATGGTGATCATTGCTCCGGGAGCAAGCTTTACGCCACCCGGGAATCGAAAGGCAGCCCCACGCTCGTTCTCTACACGCCAGCCTGAGAGATCAATCGTCGTGGTGCCGGTGTTTTGGAGGGTGAAGTACTCATCATTGAGGTTGACGGCATCGTCGCCCAACGCATCGAAGTGAAATGGCCACACAAAAGCAATGGACGACTCATGCGTCGCGATGGGGGACTGAACAGTCACCTCGGCCTGGCTCGAAGCGGTCTGTCCCTGATGATCGGCAATCCGAAGCGTCACGGTGAATGTCCTGGCTTCAGCTGTTTGATACGAGTGAGAGACGATCTTCCCCTGCCCCAGCGTGCCGTCGCCAAAATCCCAGGCATACTCGACGATAACTCCATTGGGTGAAGAGGATTCCGATGCATCAAAGGTGACCAGCAGAGGCGAGGGGCCAGAATCCTGTGACGGGGTGAACGACGCCGCGGGGGGCAGGGAGGGGGCAACGCACCCGGTGGCAATCCATCCCAGCAACAGGAGAAGCGCAACAGTCGCTGACTTGTTCATCATTGGGCAGAAGCATATCACATCTGTCGATGAGGACAGGATCAGTGTATATCCTTATTCCGACGGTTTTCGCAGCTTTTGTCCGCTATAGTCGATATGGTCTATATTCGGATACATGAGTTAAGCGGCAAGATGCCGTCAAAAGGAGGAAGAGAATGAAACGAAGAGCTGTTTGGCTGTTGGGAGGACTACTGGCAATCACGCTGTTCCTGGCAGGATGTACTGCCTTGCTCGCGCCCGAGAGGCTGGTTGAACCTCAGTCGATCGAAGGAACGGGCAATTACATTCTGGCATTCAACAAGCTGCCGAGCGATCTGTCTGAGACGATCTCAGCATTGGGGGGATCCGTTCGTGCGATCCTCGAGGAAATCGACGCGGCTCTTGTCACAGGAGATGCATCATTCGCGGCCTCTGTTGAAGGAATGAAGGGCCTCGATGCGGTCATCCCCGATGTGTCGACGCAGTGGCTGCCTGACATGACGCGCGTCGAGCTCTCATCGGACCATATTGGAGAAGACGAGACGTACTTTGCCGGCTACCAGTGGGACATGCTGGCCATTGACGCTCCTGGTGCATGGGATGCTGGATACACGGGCGCGGGCGTTCGCGTGGCGATTATGGATACGGGGATTGATCCGACCCATCCAGACTTGGCTCCCGTGCTCAACGCCGCGCTTTCGACTTCATTTGTGCCAGATGAGCCATTCATCGACGACCTCGATGGACATGGATCCAATGTCGCAGGCATTGTCGCTGCAGCAGACAACGGCCTTGGCGTGATCGGAGTTGCTCCAGGCGCGGAAATTGTCGCAATCAAGGTCCTCGATGGCACAGGAAGCGGTGACTTCGGATGGCTCCTTGAGGGAATCCTCTATGCTGTCTCGATCGACGCGGACATCGTCAATATGAGCCTGGGGGCCTACATGTCACACAATGGCTATGTTGGCTATGGCGACGCCGCGGTCTATGTTGGGGCCTCAGCGATCAACGGATTCGTCAATCTAGTGCGCAAGACGATCAACTACGCGCTGTCCCAAGGCGTTCTTCTTGTTGCCAGCGCGGGCAACGATGCATTGGACGGTACCGGGGATTCGGGTCTCATGCATGTCCCCTCTGATGTGGGAGGATGTGTGGTTGTTTCAGCGACGGGTCCGATTGGATGGGCTTATAGTCAGGATGTCGATCTGGATCAATTCGCTTTCTACTCCGACTACGGGCCGCAGATTGATTTCGCTGCGCCGGGGGGAAACGCGGACCTCAGTTTGCCGTTGTGGTATTTCGATCTCGTGCTGAACTGCAGCAATGGGGGCGGATACTCGTGGTATGGCGGAACAAGCCAGGCATCGCCTCATGTTGCTGGCGTGGCGGCGCTCATCGTGGAGAAGCATGGCGGAGCTCTGACGCCTTCTCAGATCAAGCAACAGCTTCGACACTCGGCTGACGATCTTGGCAAACCGGGGCAGGATCCATACTTTGGATTCGGGCGCGTGAATGCTGCCCGCGCAGTAGAAGACTGACATTGCTGGAAATATCAGCGCCCAGGCATTCGCCTGGGCGCCTCTCAAAGGATGGAATGATGGGGTGGCGGACTAGTCGCCGGTGACGTAAAGCGTATAGGGAACGACCCAATCCGTGTCAGTGAATTCCCGGACTGCGACGTAGTACGTGCCTGCTTTCAGATTGATGCTAATCCGGCTTGATGGATCCCCCGCAGACACATCGTCATTTTCTGCCAGCGTGTTGCCCAACGCATCGAACAAACCGATCTCGGTATCGCCAGTGGTTACCGTCCAGATGACTACGGAGGTTGCCGTGGTCACGTCAAACGTATAGTAGTCAAGATCCCCGATGACAGAGATCGCCCCTGCCGCGCTGACCTTCCCCGGGACTGAGCCGAGAGAATCGGCAAGCGTGTAGTCATCGTTGGGTTCAACCTCAGAGATATACGACAATCCTGAGACAGATAGCGTGTAATCATAGATGACGTTGTCATCGCCATGCTCGCGAACGACCACATAGTACGTTCCGGGCTCGACTTCGCGTTCAATCCAACTCCAATACTCCCCGATGACATAGTCGTCGTTGGATGCGAGAACAGTTCCGGTGTCACTCAGCAAGGAAATTTCTGTATCTTCATTGGTGATCGTGGAAATCGTGAGAACGGTCCAGTCCGTCACTGCGAGCGAGTAGACATCGAGATCGCCCACTACGCCGATGGTGCCTACTGCACAGGCATCTCCGGGGAATTGTCCAATGTAGTCTGCAAGCGCCAGTGAGCCGTTGTCTTCAACTTCTGTGGCGCAGCCTTCGGTGTACACACTGAGGGTGTAGTTGTAGATGACATTGTCGTCACCATGCTCCCAAACCATCACGAAATAGCGTCCCGCATAGAGATACTCTTGGATGCTGCTTGAGTACACGTTCAAGGCAACATCATCATTCTGTGCGATGACATCGCCATTTGAATTGAGCAGAGTGATTTCCGTGTCTTCATGAGTCAGCGTCTCGATGGTCACCCACCGCGACGAACTCAAATCGAAGTAGTAGAAATCGAGATCGCCCACGATGCCGATTGAGCCCTCAATACATCCACTCCCGGGCAGATCGGCCACCCAATCCGCGACAGGGCCAGAGTTGTTGTCTTCCACTTCTGTGTTGCATTGCCCAAAGCCCAAAACTCCTAGAGCCAATACGAGAATTAAAACCAGCCAAGCTACTTGGTTTCGTTTCATAATTTACTCCTCCTCTCTGCCATGGATGCAGAATACAACATTTACTCAGACAAAGATGATTGGTTTGCCTCCTCAAGCGGGGAATTACCGTGTAGAATCGGCGCTACCATGAAGCAGCCCAATTCCCAAATGACAGGCGCGTTCACGCTGCTTTTGTCTGCGATCATCTGGGGATTTGCATTTGTTGCCCAACGGGCGAGCATGGAGCACGTCGGCCCGTTCACGTTCAACGGGATTCGGTTTGCGTTGGGAGGACTGGTGCTCATCCCATGGATACTCGGGACCCGTCGGAGAGGGGGAACGCCTGAGCTTGCGGCCTTACCTCACCAGTTGTGGATAGCCGTCGGCTTGGCAGGCTTGATTCTTTTTGTCTCGGCCAATCTGCAACAGCTTGGCCTTGTGTATACCACAGCAGGCAAAGCGGGATTCATCACGGGGTTGTATGTCGTCCTTGTTCCGTTGCTTGGATTGTTCCGGCGTCATCGCGTGAGCGCATTTGTCTGGATTGGCTGTGGGCTAGCAGCAACGGGCATGTATCTTCTCAGCATGACCGGCACCTTCTCTCTCTCTCTTGGAGATGCCCTTGTGTTGGCCAGTGCATTGGGATGGGCTGTTCACGTGCATCTCGTCGGCTGGATGGCACAACGGATCAATCCTCTCCAGGTGGCTGCTTTTCAGTTCGCCATCTGTTCCATTCTCAGCCTGGCCGTGGCACTATTGGCTGAGACGATTCAATGGACGGAGATCCTCAATGTCGGCTGGATGATTGCCTACGCAGGGATCTTGTCAGTTGGGGTGGCCTACACACTACAGGTATTTGGCCAGCGGCGCATCGATCCAGCTCGCGCAGGCATCATCCTCAGTCTTGAGGCGGTCTTTGCCGCTGTTGGGGGATGGGCGCTGTTGGGAGAGACGCTTTCCTTGCGGGGATCCATCGGATGTGCGTTCATGCTGGTGGGCATGATGCTGGCGCAGGTACGAGCGCGACGCCAGCGCTTGACTTCGAATCAATCGTAGATGGGAACGGTCTTTCGCGGCCACAGATAATCCGAGACCACACCAAGACGCACCGCGCAAGTTTGGCAGTCTAGACAGTCGGCTGATCTGCTTCTGGAGGCTCGTTCAGGGAGATCGGAGTGCGCTTCAGGGAGATACCTTCGATCAGCGTCTGCGCTCGCTCCAGCATATCCTCGGCAACCATGAATCGAACGGGTTGAATGAAAGGGCGTATCTGATTGAAATTGTCCCCATGGGCCAGATAGTCGATTCCCTCGCTTTCGAGCAGTGATTTGATGATTGCGATATCCCCCTGGTTGAATGTAGATACCAACTCACGTAATTTCATGAACATCACCTCTGATGTGTTTGCCAGCGTATCAGCTGCGTGGGCGCTGAAGCAAGAGGGATTGAAAACGCAAGGGCCCTTCAGTCTCTGGGACGTCCAAGGATTCGAAGCTCAGCTCATCGAAAACATCACTTGCTACGCGGCGAAGTCGAGCATCCTCGTAGAACGAGAAGAATCGCCGCGGGATGTGATCATCATCTTCAAAGATCCCCTCATGATCATATCCACCGTAGGTGCCGAAGTAGAAGAGCCCCCCGGGGGCTAGCACGCGACGAATTTCCTGTAGCACAGCAGGCAGCTCGCTTTTGGGGAGATGAAGCAGGCTGTTGAACGAATAGACCGCGTCGAATGTCGCGTCTGCGAAGGATAGATCGGCTACATCCATGATTGATGCGGTCAATCCCTTGTCTCGGCACAACTGGACCATCGCCCCAGACAAGTCGATGCACGTGACCTCACATCCTGCGTCTGCGAAGAAGCGACTATCTCGACCCGTTCCAGCGCCAACTTCCAGAATCCTGATCGACAGTCTGTCCTGGAGAACTGCGAGAAATTGCTGGCGTTCTGCGTGTTTCCATGGGGGAAGATGGGATCGCTCACGTAGGATTGCGTTTGCGTCGTAGGCCCTCCTCAAGTCGTGGCGCAGTTTGTCAGACACGAGTCACTCCTTGATGGCCAGCAGGGCGCGCAATTCGCCAAGACGCCGAATCTCATACGTCGGCGCTACATCAGAATCATTGGGTTTCGACTCTGGATTGAACCAACAGGTATCAATGCCTGCGTTCGATCCGCCAAGAATATCTGAGGAGAGCGAATCACCAATCATGAGCACAGTGGATTTGTCGGGCCAGCCCATCCTCTCTAGCACGATGTCAAAGATCGCAGGATCAGGTTTTGCTACGCCGACTTCTTCTGAAATGATGATCGACTCGAACAAGCTGGCCACCCCCAATCGGGCGATCCGTGCGTGCTGGACATCGGCAAAGCCATTGGTGAGCAGGGACAAGCGATACTGAAGCTTCAGTTGGGCAAGCAGCGGTTTTGCCTCTGCTAGGAAGGTGGACGCCTCAACGAGGTTCCGCAGGAACGTCTCGCTAAATGCTTGTGCGTCCCCAGCGATACCCAGACTTTCGAAAACCCATTGAAATCGCTTCGTGCGCACGTCGCGCGCGAGCAGATCTCCGGCTTCAAACGACTCCCACAGCAGGGTATTGATTCGGTGGTAGGTCTCCACATACCCGGCGGGAACGACGAGCCCCATCTGAAAGGGCGTGTTCTTGAGGGCGATGCTCTCAGCTCGCTGAAAGTCAAACAACGTCCCATCTGCATCGAACAGAAGCCATGCATAGCGGCTCATGAATCCTCCTTCATCACGGGGATCAAGGCCGCTCGTCGGCGTTGTTACCGAGACGAGTGAGCAATCTCAGGCGAGCATAGAAAGCCATGCTAATCCCCAACGGAGGGAGCGTCAGCATGAGCGAGTTCGCAACATGCTTCCACCCTGACATCGCAATAAAGAAGGCAATCGCAAGGAGCAGGAAGCCGATGGATGCCAATTCATCGCGACGCCATCCGATGGCAAGAATGACAAGGACACTCACCGCCGGGATCAAATGGAGGATGAATGCCTGGCTGGTTTGCCAGAAATCATTGCCTTCTGAATACACATCCATGGCGAGCATCGCTAAGAAAAGCGCCAAAAAAAAGGCCAAGATTCGAGGGGTCCAAAGGATCGCTGCAGTTATCCGCCTCATGTGGGGACCTCCTTCAGTTTGATTAGCTACTCGACCCATATCCCGCCAAAAGCCATTCTGTTTACGGCAGGGGGCAAATACAGAACGTGAATGTTCTCTGATTGGCGTTCCGTGATGCAAGCGATCTCCTGCGTGAGCTTGAGCGCCTCAACGCGAAGGAGTTCAATCGGCGGATTCTGTGCCTTCGGAACGGTGACGAAAATCGGGTGCAGGTTTTCAGAACGACTTGTCGCGTTTTCTGCATCATGAGATTGTTGCATTGCTCGCATGCGAACCCAAGTTCGACCTGGCGGCGTGCCAAAGACTGAGCCTGCGACGTCAGCGATTTGCTGTGCCCAACCTGGGTCGATGTCTTCGTTTTGCGCGACGATCACTTCAAGGTCAAGGATTGGCATCTAGTTCCCCCTCGAAACATTCTAGCGTGCGGAACAACGGGTGCGAAGCTGAACGTACACAGCCGTGTTGCATGGGTCGAGTTTCCCATCTGGGCCAGGTCTTTCTTCGGGGAAGATCCGATCTAGCTGAAATCCGCATCGCTCGGCGACGCTGCGACTGCGAAGATTGGCTTCATCGCAGTGGATGCGCACTTGATCAGCTGCCAAATCAGAGAAAACATGCGTGACGGTTGAGGCCACGGCCTCTGACACATATCCACGACCTTCATGCCGACACTCCGCAACGTACCCAATGATGAAGTCGACAGGTGCCTCGCCAAACGGCCCCACATAAACCTGCGCGACAAACTCATCGGTCGCTTTGTCGAACACACCGACAAAGTAACAGACACCCTGTTTCCAGTATCTAGCGAGCTCGTCCAAGATCTCGCGAGAGTGCTGTTCACTTGTTAGAGACATGATGACATTACCCGACTCGTAATGCCTCAGGTGATCTCGGTTCCTCAGACTCATGGGGTAGTACCAGGAAGCATCCTCTTGGGTGTATGAACGCAAGACAAGCCTTGCAGTTTCCCAGCGAGCGGGCAGTCTTCCGTCTGCCATGGGGCCTCCCTTCTAGCTTCTAAACTGCGCCAAGGTGCGCCCGATTAGGCATCACGTGGCCCAGGATTCTGGCGACATCCTGGGGACAACAGTGAAGAATTTTCTCAATCGCGTCTCGTATTGAGAGCTCCAGGACGGATGCGTTGGGCCGCCTACGCATCGTTGCAGATCTCGCCTTCGTCGACTTTGAACCCCGTGCCCTCTGAATAAAACTTGCGTCGCGAGGCAAGGAATGCAATCAGCTGCGCTGAGGTCATCCCCTCTGCTGAACAGGTATGAAATCGAGCGGATTCGCC
>Ga0180007_10001817_pt1 | contig 27029 bp, 26 predicted proteins | sample MM_PC_MetaG_FD_121122 | JGI IMG/M metagenome (GOLD analysis project Ga0180007, IMG submission 121122) | Groundwater microbial communities from the Aspo Hard Rock Laboratory (HRL) deep subsurface site, Sweden - MM_PC_MetaG | ecosystem: Environmental > Aquatic > Deep subsurface > Groundwater... | reverse complement strand
TGCCATGCGTTAAAATATTTTCCAGGGTGATGCATTGGCAGGAAAGATAACATTTCTATTATGAAGAAATCGTGAAGTTCGTCAGTTTTTTTAACTGGAAAGATCGGATGGCCGTAAAATCCGGCAGGTCTGGATACTATGAATTATTCTTGAGCATTTATCAATTTGAGCTTTCGCCAAAGAGCTGCTCGGCTTATGCCCAGAACTTCTGCAGCCTTTGACTTGTTGTATCCTGTTGTTTGTAACACTTTGAGAATGTGATTTTGTTCGATTTGATTAAGTGTAAGAAGTGGTTCATTTTCGATCAAAGGTGAAGTTGGTTCTTGTTCTCTAAACCGTTCAGGAAGGTGTTTAAGTTCTATGGTTGAATGATCGGCAAGTATAACAGCCCTTTCAATGAGGTGTTTCAGCTCACGAACATTGCCGGGGAAAGGATAGGACATAAAGATGGAAAGCACTTCATCAGAAATAGATTTGATATTTTTTTTAAAATCTTTATTTAATTTATTTAAAAAATAGCTGCATAAGGGAAAAATATCATCCCTGCGTTCCTTCAGGGATGGTACTGACAAGACAATGGCATTCAGTTTGTGATATAAATTTTTATTGAATTTGCTTTGTTCAACTCTTTTATTCAGATCTTGATGGGTCGCAACAATAAACCGAATGTCCTTAGCGGCTTCCACAACATCCATCGGCTGGTTTGAAGCCTTGTGGTCTATTATTTTCATCATTTCACGTTGCGTCTGCTCAGGCATGATTTCAAAATGATCCAAGAGTATTGTTCCGATAAATCCCTTTTCTATTGTCCTGGTTTTTATTAAATCCTGGTTGAGCCCTGGCTCCTCAATGGAACCCAAGAGCTCATTGAAATGAAAATCATTGCTGAAACAGCCGCAATTGAATGCCAGGAAACGCTGGCCTTTTCGATGACTCAGTGCGTGGATGGCCCTGGCAGCCAGTTCTTTACCCGTACCGGTTTCTCCTTGGATGATGATGGTGCAGTCCAGCCCGGCCATCCGTTCAATATTTTTTCGAAATAGCTGCATCTCGGGTGTTTCACCAATGATTTTTGGCAGATCGCCAAAACTTCTGCCGATGGAATCAACATTGGCTCTTGGAATCTGCTGATCGGTTCTCTTCTCGTAATGGTCATTCAGCATTTCAATCGGACTGGGGTGAACCTCGTTTTGAAAATAATTTTTTCTGGATGGGACCCCCGTGGTTGAAGACGAGGGCTTAATGCCAACCACCGTATCCTGGGTGTTAAATTGTTTGATCACATCCCATAGACCCCCCATTGAATCTTTTTCAAAATATCCGGAATCAAGCGCTTCGGTTTCATGTCGTATCTTTTCACTTCCATAACCGGTTAAGAGGACTGTCTTCAGATCAGGGATGATCTCTTTTAATCGGACGATCGTTATCAAGCCGTCCATATCCGGCATTTTTAAATCTACAATAGCCATGTCCATCTTCGTATTTGAAGCGATTTGAATTGCCTGGGTGCCGGATGACGCTTTTATGACCTCAAATCCCATAAGCAACAGACGCTGAGCCATGGAATCCAGCAGTCTTTCTTCATCATCAACAAGCAGAATTTTTTTTACAGAAGTGGTCATTTGGTTTTTTTTGTGGAACCCTCAATTTTTAAAGCATCGTTGTGATCTCCACCCTCGGCCATTCCAGCTGCAGCCATTGTTGTTTCAAGGGTTTTAAGGATTTTCCTGAAAAATCCCCAGAAACTTCCCATGTCTTCTTTTTCAAAATAGGATGAGTTGAGCGCTTCAGTAGCCTCTTTGAGTTTTTCGTCCCCATGGCCTGTCAACAACATTGTCTTTATGGCCGGGTCAATTTTTTTCAATTGCGTAATCAGGACCAAACCATCCATATCCGGCATTCTCTGATCAATGATGGCCAGGTGAATCTGGTTGCTTTCCATGATTTCAAGCGCTTCTTTACCATTCAATGCGGTTAAGGGATCATGGCCTTTTAATCGTATCCGTTCTGCCAGGGTATTGAGAAATTTAAGGTTATCATCCACCAATAAAATATTAATTTTTCCCAAAGAAAGATTGGCCAGAAAATTCCAGAAACCAGAAATGTCTTCTTTGTTAAAATAAGCAGAATTGAGCGCTTCAGTAGCCTCTTTGAGTTTTTCATCCCCATGGCCTGTCAACAGCAAGGTTTTTATATCTGGCATAATTGCCTTGAGCTTGGTGATAACCACCAAACCCTCCATTCCGGGCATCTGCTGATCGACCACAGCAATATGAATCATTTGCTTGGATGCGATCTCTATGGCCATTTCTCCGTTTGTTGCGGTTAAAACGGTGTATCCTCTTAGTTTAGCTCTTTCAGCCATGGAATTAAGAAATTTTTCATTGTCATCGACCAGCAATATGGTTAATTTTTCATTTTTCATAGTTCACCTTTTAAATTGTTCTGTCTTAAGGGTTTGTGCACAAGAGTCCAGGAAATAACATATGGAACACTAATGGCCACCACTTCCCAGAAGTCCTGAAGCGGCAAGGGACAAAACCAGAATTTCTAAAAAGGCTATCCCGGCATAGATCCAATCTTTTTTTGCAATGTAACCTTTTAATAGTACCAAAAAGCATACGATTGTCATCAAAGCAAGGAAAGCAAACCCGATGTAATTTAAAAAATCCGCTTTTGCCAGTAATGTCAACCAGCCCAATCCCTGGGGCGAATGAGTAATCTCCAAATATTCGTTTACGCCTTTGCCCCAGTTTCCTGTAATCAGAGAAATATCCACATGGGACGGTATCAGGCCTGAAATATAAATAGCATAAGTTATAAACAATATCGCAAGACCGGTCCATACCCCGACCACCAGTATGTTGGCATAGATGACCTGTTCTTTTGAAGGTCTTGATGCCAAATTAGGTTGTGTGTTCATATTATTATTTTACTCCTAAATTAAGTTCATGTATATTCATAGTTTTGATCATCCCAGTATCCCGAGGCCAAGGCCTTTGTCCATGGCCTTAAGACCTGCAAACAACAAGATAACAATGACAAAATAACGAATCATCTTAGGCTTGGCAATGGCAAGCAGTTTCACACCCAGTAATGAGCCGAGCATTAAACCGACAATGGACGGAACTCCGATCAGAGGAATGACACATCCCCGGTTCATATAAATCCAGGCAGCAGACGTATCTGTAATGGATAGCAAAAACTTGCTTGTGGCCACGGAAACTTTCAGCGGTGCACCCATCATCAGGTTGAGTACGGGGACATTGGCCCATCCGGCTCCCAGTCCAAACATTCCGGCCACAAGTCCAATCAGAACGAACATGAACATGCTTAATAGGGTTCGGTGAGTTTTCCATTCCACATTTTCTCGGCCTCCCTCGTCCCAATAGACTCCACCCAATCCCAATGCCATACTGATCGCATCCTGGTTGGTCACAATTGGTTTTTCAGAATTCTTGGAAAAAATAAGCAGGGAGGCAATGCCCACGATGGTTGCGCCTAGGCAGACTTGAATAATATCCGGATTCAGTTCAGACAAATATAACCCAAGCATGGCACCGATTATGGAAAAGGTTGATGCAATCAGGGCTACGGGCAGTGCAAGACGAAGATTTGCCAGGTTTCGACGAAGCAGTCCGGGGCCTGCGGCCAGAGCACCTGCAAGGGCAACCATCAGGCCGACACCGCGAACAAAATCAATGTGAAACGGGAAAAAACCACTGACAAGTGGAACATAAAGAACGCCTCCGCCAACACCGGCCATCACTGCTAATATGCCTAGGATAAAGCAGAAAAAAAACAAAACAAGTGGCCAGAACCACCATGGCTTATCCCCACCGCCGGATAGGGCTTGTTCTGCTGCAAAGGCACCAGCAGGACAACTTAAAACAAGGACGACTATAAACATAAACAGTCGGTTTGCAGAATTTGTAAAAGTGTTCAACATTTAATCAATCCCCTATTTTAGTGTTTACAAATGAAACTAAACTCAGTATATTTGACTGTATAAAGTAAAATTTTTAAACAGTCAATCAAAATTATTGCATTATGAAACATACTGATATATTGATTATCGATGATGAGAAAAAGTTTGCAGCCATGCTGGCCAAACGAATTGGGCTGCGAGGCTGCCATTCTGAAGTATGCAATGATGGTCGGACAGGTCTCAAATGGATTAAAGAGTATAGTGATTCTGTTACCCTGATTCTGCTTGACCTTAAATTACCGGATATATATGGTACAAAAGTATTAACTGGTATAAAAGAAATCAATCCTGCCATTCCTGTTATTATTTTAACCGGTCACGGAACTGAAAAGGATCGACAACAATGTGAACAGCTTGGAGCATATATGTTTATCCATAAACCACTTGAAATAGACAGACTCATGATCATTCTGGAGCAGATCCGGGAGACATCCAAATGAGAAAAAAGTTTATCTCCTCTTTGAAAATCTTTTGGCCGGAATTTCATAAACGCAAGGGAAATATCCATTTGGAGCCTTTTTACACCTTTACCGATTATCAGCACCTCTGGACAATGAGCATTTTTGTTTTAGCTCTAACAGCATTGATTCCCCTATGCATTGTAACGCTCATACACTATCAGCTGATTCAAAAATCTGTTGATTCTGAATTACGCCTCCGAACAGAGCGATTAACTTCCAACGCAAAAAGGTCTGTTGCTTTTTTTATGGAAGAACGATTGAATGCATTGATATTTACTGTCGATGAGATGGGATATGACCATTTGATTGACAATAAAAAACTTGTCGAAATATTAAAAAATTTGAAACATGGATTCGGGGGCCTCTCAGACCTGAGTGTCATTGATATGGGTGGTAACCAGATCGCTTATGCAGGCCCGTTTAATCTTCAAGGCAAAAATTACAAAGACCAACCATGGTTTGCCCAAGGTCTTAAAAATAAATATTTTATCAGCGAAGTATTTACCGGATACAGAGAGTTACCCCATATTATAATTGCTGTCCGATCCGTCAAGAAGGATGGATCTATTTTTATCCTGAGGGCCACACTGGACACAGAACGTCTGATGCAAACCCTTACGTCATATAAAACCGGAGAATACATCGATATCTTTCTTGTCAATAATAATGGTGTGTTGCAAACGCCATCGGTTCATTATGGGGATATATTTACCAGAACAGATTTAAAAACATTTAACTATTCAACCCGAACAGAAGTGAGCATGTCAACCTGCCAGGGGGTTCCGGTTATTTTAGGCCATTCGTTTATATCCACAGATACGGTGGTAACTCCGTTTATCCTTGTGGTAAGTAAAAAAAAGCAAGACATGATGTATGCCTGGCTGGAATTACGTCAAAAGATTAATTGGACTGTGGGTATCAGTGTTATTCTCATCGTTCTTGTCATAACCTTTGCATCCACATTTATGGTCAATAAACTTTATCAGATTGATAATGCAAAGGCCCAAACCATGTTACAGATGGAACAGAATCAGCAACTGGCTTCCATTGGCCAGCTTGCTGCCGGTGTTGCCCATGAGATTAATAACCCCTTGGCTGTGATTAATCAGACCGCAGGCTATGTCAAGGATCTTTTTAGTTTTAAAGATGAAGTCCGGGATGATGATGAAATAATTGAAAACATTGATTCTATCCTTGAGGCAGTGGACCGGTGTGGCACCATCACCCGACAACTGCTTGGATTTGTCAGACAATTTGACATTAAAATTAAAAAGGTCCGTTTGAAAAAAATAGTCGCTGATGTTCTCAGCTTTCATAAAAAAGAGTCGGAATACCGGGGAATTCATGTGACTGTCGATATTCCTGACACTATTCCGGATATGGAGACGGACAGCGGTAAACTTCAACAGATTCTTGTCAACCTTGTCAATAATGCTTTTCAGGCTGTTACTGAAGATGGTTGTCTGGATATTATTGGTTCGCAAATCGATACAGAAACCATAGAACTTGTAATACAAGATACGGGGTGCGGAATTTCCGAAGACAGTTTGGCAAAAATTCATGAACCGTTTTTTTCCACAAAACAGGATCAGATGGGAACAGGACTTGGGCTTTCCATTACCTATGGACTGGTAAAAAAACTGGGTGGGAATATATCTGTTCACAGCACCGAAGGTGTTGGGACTTCTTTTACAATTACCTTGCCCATCAAAATTCAGGAAAGGGAGTTAGCATGAAAATTATTCTCGTAGATGATGAACAAAAATTTATCACCATGCTGGCCAAAAGACTTGCAATGAGGGGGATTAAAGCAGATATCGCTTTTACCGGTGATGAGGCCATTCAAAAAAGCCGGGATACGGTCTATGATGTTGCTGTGCTGGATATCAAAATGCCTGGCATTAGCGGTATTCAATTAAAAAATAAACTGAGTGGCCTAGACCCGGAGCTAAAATTTATTTTTGTGACCGGGCACGGGGCAGTGGGGCAATCTGATGAAAATCTGATTGACACGGATGTATATCTCGCCAAACCGCTGGATATTGAAAATTTGATTAAAAAAATATACGAAATTACCAAAACCGGATAATAAACACGATATCCTTTCATGGAACAAACTCTTGGACCATTAACGTTTAAACTGACAGGAGAGAAAAATGAGTGATGCAATTGATTTTATGAACATGGAGGGGTTAAAATTTTTTGGAAGAGTAAATGCAAGTATTTCCCATGAGTTAAAAAATATTCTTGCTATAATCTCTGAAACGGTTGGGTTTTCAAATGATTTAATAGACCTGACAGAGCAAGGTGAAAAACTAAAACTCCCTTTGTTTAAAAGTTGCAATGAGAGTATTGTCGAAGAGATACAACGAGGGTTTGACACAATCAAACAAATGAACAAATTTGCCCACAGTGTAGATGTTCCGATCAAAGAGACAGATCTTTTGGAAACCCTTATGCTTTCTATAAAACTATCAAGCTTCTTAAGTTTTGCAAGCCATGTTCAAATCACCAGTCAAGGAGAGGAAACCAAATCTGTTTTAACCTGTCCTTTTCTTCTGCAAAACCTTATATACCAGATTTTAATTTTTATCTATAAATCAATAGGCCCGGATGGACAGATTAATATTCAGCTTAATTCTAAAAAAAATGATGGGACACAGATTCTTTTCTCATGTCCTACCCAACTATCCCTTGACGGTTTCCCGACACAAAAAATTCAAAAAATTATAGCCATACTCGGTGTAGAACTTAATATGAATGAATTTTTAAATGAACTCGATATTTGGATTCCCAACGACAGTAAGAAAATCATTGTACTGGAAAAAGAGCTGCAAATGTATTCATACACTGAAAAGAGTGACAACGAGAGCAGTAAAAACAGTTAAAAAAGGAGAATATAATGGGGAGTAATAAAAAAATCCAACTTCTTATGGTTGATGATGAAGTAAAGTTTTTAAAAGCGATAACAGAACGACTGAAATTAAAATTTTTTGAGATAACATCTGCCACAAACGGTGAAGAGGCTATATCGGCTGCAAAAAATGGACAATTTGACGTTGCTGTGATTGACCTGCAGATGCCAGGGATAGATGGTGTCAAAGTGCTTGAAATACTTAAAAAAAATCATAAATATCTTGAAGTTCTTGTTTTATCAGGCCATGCAACCATCGAATCCGCTGTAGCGTGTACAAAACTTGGCGCTTACAAAATTCTTGAAAAGCCCTGCGACTTTGATAAACTTGTTGAAGCGATAAAAGAAGCCTATGAAATACGACTGAAAAAGAAATTTGAATATGATCAGCAACGGATCAAGAAAATCGAGGCATTGGCATTTGGTCAGTCTCCTTTAGGAATACTCAAGGAACTGGCCCAGATGGATGAAGATTAAACATAGGCCATCTGTACAGCATTCACCATTTGTTTGGCTGGTAAATCCAGTTGTTACCGATAAATCGAAGACGTAAAATTGTGCTCAATCACTGATGCGGTGCTTGCATTGCAATTGTTGAGTAACAGAATTTGTGTATCTATTACGAATGATTCGGCAATTTAAAAAATAAGGTTGTCATTCATACCTGCTTGCTTTATAAAAGGGAGTTGAATTATACAGTTTGCAATGGTTGATAATGATTACATGTGAAAATATGACAGCTATATGGAACAAAACCTGACCAGTCTGACCTGATCTTTTCTAAGATTTCTCCAGAAGGCTTGATCCAAATTGTATTAAATGCGCTTAACTATCAAAATAGATATGTTGTTATTGTCCTTAGGGTTAAAGGGAAAATAAATGGAACTCTCGGTTTCTGAATTGTCAAAACACCTGGGTGTGGCTCCGGATACCATAGAACGGTGGGTACGCCAGGGGAAACTGCCGGTTTCCAAAAAAGGCATAAAGTACAGGTTTGATGCACAGGAACTTAAGAAATGGGCATCCAAACACAATATCCAGTTTAATTTTTCACAGACAGTCTTGCCTCCCAAAGAGATCGATTCTGTCATCCCATTATCTGTGGCCGTACAGAATGGAAGTGTCTATTTTAATATTCAAGGTGATGATGTAAATAGTGTTTTAAAATCCTGTATTGAAGAAATCTCCATGATTCCGGATGAGTTTAAGACAGATCTTCTTGACCGATTGATTGAAAGAGAAAAAGCATTATCAACCGGTATTGGAAAGGGAATTGCGATTCCCCATCCCAGGGAGCAGTTGAGCTATATTAAAACCGCTATGGTATCGGTGTGTTTTTTAGGTCATCCAGTGGATTACAAGGCATTGGACAATCAACCGGTATCTGTATTGTTTTTTATATTATGTCCGACCTTAAAAATGCATTTGCACGTATTATCTGCCCTGTCATTCTGCCTTAGGGATGATTTGTTTATAAATTTTTTAAAATCAAGACCTGAACCTGTTGCGCTGATTAAAAAAATTGAGCTGATTCAGAAAAATAATCCAATATAGCAAACAGGATAAAGTCACCCGGTTAAATGTCCAGAATAAAAATTTTTTTCAAAAATATTTATCACCGGCTGTTTCAGCTGGATGACAGATTATTGCTTATCACTGCAGGCTCTGTTGTCGGAATCTGCAGTGGTTTTGCTGCTGTGGCACTGCGGTTGTCCCTGGAATCTGTCCTTGAATGGCTTCATCCCTTTCGTCAGTATTGGTGGGCATTTATTCTGCCGGCAACGGGGGCTCTGCTGAGTTCTTTTTATCTTGAAAAAATTGCCAGGGAAGGGGCAGGTCATGGTGTACCCGAAGTGATATACTCTGTTTCAAGACATGGTGGTCTCTTACGGTTTCGATCCAGTTATTCACGGTTGGTGGCAAGTTTTCTGACCATTGGAAGTGGCGGGTCTGCAGGACCTGAAGCACCCGTGGTCATGAGCGGATCAGCCATTGGTTCCAATATTGCCAAATTTTTTGGTTTAAACGATCGACAGCGGATCACGCTTGTGGGATGCGGAACAGCAGGCGCCATCGCCTCTATTTTCAATGCACCCATTGCAGGCATGGTTTTTGCCATTGAGGTCATTCTGGGAGAATGGAAATTCCTTAATATCATTCCCATTGCCATTGCTGCCGTGGCAGGGGCACAGGTCAGCCATGCCATGATCCCGGATCAGGTCATTTTTAACCATCTGACGTTCCACGTAGGGGGATCAGATATTTTGCCAAGCATTTGTTTGGCTGCAGTTACGGCAATGGTTTCCGTATTGTTTACAAAGGTTTTAAGGCAGACCGGAAGAATTGCCAAAAAATCAAAGCTTCCGTTCTGGTCCCGTGCGATTATCGGCGGGGGGTGCGTTGGTATTATCGGACTGTTTATGCCGGTAGTCCTGGCAGAGGGATATCATTCCATTCAGTCAATGATTTCCGGAACGTTTTCAGTGGGTATTTTTTTTGCTTTTGTGGCGGTTTTTGCCAAAATATTTGCAACGGCCATGACCTTGGGCTGGGGGGGATCAGGGGGTATATTTGCACCATGCCTGCTTATTGGAAGCCTCACCGGAATTGTTTTTCATAAGGCATTATTTTTTTTGCTCCCGACAATGGCGTGTGCAAGGGAAGGGGCCTATGCCCTGCTCGGTATGACAGGACTTGTCAGCGGTGTGATGCAGGCGCCGCTCACGGGAATTTTTTTGATCGTTGAAATTACCGGTGGCTATGAGACCATTCTTCCTTTAATTGTTGTATCTTCCATCTCATCCACCATGAGCCATTATATTGAACCGGCATCCTTTTATTTTAAAGAGTTGATCGAGCGGGGACAATTTTTAAGGCCTGGTACAGATGCAAGGATTTTGTCTGATTTAAATATCAGTGAGCTTATTGGGAAAAAGTTTATAAAGGTTTCGGAAAACATGTTATTCAGAGAATTTATTGAGGTCATCAAAACATCAGACCAGAATTTTTTCCCTGTTATTGAGGATGGGACCGATGCATATAAAGGCGTAATTCAAATCAGTTCAATACGGAAATATGCCCTGGATCCAGGAATGTATGACATGATTTTTCTAAGCCAGATCATGGATACCGAAGTTCTGACGGTGTCACTGGAAAATGATTTGCAGGAAGTACTGGATTATATGAATATGAATCAAATGGACAGTATCCCGGTGGTGGAAAATGACCGGTTTGTCGGCATGATATCCAAGACCCGGATTCTGGACTTATACCGCAGAGAATTGATTATGCAGACCAGTGACCAATAAAGATTTTATAAGGAGAATAAGATGAATTACAAATTGCTTCATATTTTCAGGAATACGCCTTTTGGCAGGGAAACATTTTTCCAGTCATTGTATTTTTGTAAAACAATCGATGCGCTTCCTGTTGTCTATATTCCTAAGAGTGATAAATTTTTAATGTATTTTTCCAATGATGCCGTACAGGTTGACCTGGATCATTCATATCTGAACTCCCCGGATACAGCCAAAGGTCACGTCGAGGAGTTGTTCAATGAGATGCAGATCAAACCCATGTTTTACGAGCCCAAAAATTTTACAGCATCCACATTACCGGATATTTCAACTAATTTTGATTATTTGAGCTGTCCAAGGTCAGTCAGTGACCTGTCTTCCAAAATCGGTCTGGGACACATCGGACCAAAGGTCAGAAGAATTATCAAGCATTCCACATTTCCTGTTTTAATTACAAGCCCGGTATTTAAACCCTGGAAAAGTATTTCTGTTTTCTTTGGCGGGTCTAAAAATGCTCTGAATGCGTTAAAATTAGGAATGAAAATAGCTCTGTCTTCCGGCTTTCCCCTGAACATTTATACCCTGCTGGAGAATCAAGATGAAGCCTATTATCGAGAGTTAATAAAAAAGGCAGGCCTTGAAACATCCGTCGGCCAATTAGCCCATCAGTGGTATTTCTATGAAAAATCAGATTTTGATACCCTGTTGTATGAGGTGCCCCATAATTCACTCATCGTTTTAGGCGCGTATGGACATGGAATTATCAAAGATATCCTTTTGGGCAGCAAGATGGAGCAGGTTCAGTCGACCGTCACAAATAATCTTTTAATCACTGGGCCATCCTGTACAGTATCCCTATAACAGTTTCAGGTTCCAGTTCCAGAGCCCGGGTCGGTTTTTCATTTTAATTCCACGGGGTATGGTTTCATGGATATTGACAAAGAGTGAAAAACCGGCATTCGTAAGCATTTCTTTTTTTGATGTTAAATCCAGATACCAATTGGGAAAAACAAAATAATTGTTGTTATATTTGGATATCCATGCTGTTTCACCCATAGGGCTTGTAAAGGCCTGGTTTGTTTTAAGATCGTTTGAAATAATTCTTGAGATGCCCAATGGCCAGTTGCCATAGATCACAACGCCCAAAGGCAGATCACAATTCTGTGGCAAAGCGCAGAATGTCTCCTGGTCAAGTTCAGGGCTGACAATGGCACCGGAGAATCCATAACGGTTTAACAGATTCACTGTCATGCTGTTGGTGATATTACAGAAAGGCCCGGCCCAGATATTTAAGTTTTTTGGATTTTCAAACAGCGACAATTGCCAGAAGGCATTTAAGACAAAATTTTTAGCACCTTTTTTGATGGCCTTGGCAATATATTCAGAACATAACTTTTCTTCACCTGGAAATAAAAGAGGATCCAGCCACAACCAGTTCCTGCCTGAAGGAGAAATAGAATACCCCTGGGTTGAAATCCATACCCCGGTTTCTGCATGATTATCCCCTTGAAAAAATTTACCCCTTGAAAGAGTGATTTCTCTGGTTCTGTTTTTTGATTTTTGCAGATTTTGAGAAGAAATACGATTAATCGTATCCATAACCGGCCGGATAGATATTTTTTCTATATGATTCAGTTCATCATCAAGGCTTTTCATAACGTTTGCAAGTTCTGACCCTCTCCGGTCTATGATATAAACCGGCGTTCCTTTTTTGATCTTAAATTTTGATTTTTTGTCTAGAAAAAATTTCCCTTTTTTGGGTATCGCCCGGGTGACTTTTTGAATGGCATGGAATAAATCATCCTCAAAACCGATCCGAATAAGATCTGAAGGCATAAGTGCCTCTCTCGTGATAAAAAAGGGTGTCTCAGGATTCTGTATCCTTCCTGCAAAAAGTCCTGAGCCGGTTTCTGAAGAGTGATCCAAAGGATTTATGATCCTCTGGGACAACAGATTATAATGGCAAAATTCTCTTCCCATGGCATAATCAAGAAAGGACAGGGCTTCTTTTTTCTTTTCCGGCTCATCTCTTAAAAGTTTATAGGCTTTAACCGTGTAATAAACATAGTGAGGACTTTTTTTCCGGCCCTCTATTTTCCAGGTCGTTATTTCAGGGATTTGTCCCAATATCTTTGTCAGCACATCAGCGGAAAAATCCATACAGGAAAAATGTCTTTTTTTCTGGCCTTTTTGTTCGTACATCCTTCTGCAGGGCTGGACGCATCTGCCCCTGAGAGAACTTTTCCCACCAAACCACGAACTCCAATAGCACCGTCCGGAAATAGAATAGCACAAAGCACCATGGATAAAAACTTCAAGCCCAATATCCCCGGGAATATTTTCAGCCATCTGTTTGATTTCATCAATGGTGAATTCTCTTGGCAGAACGACTCGTTTAAATCCCATTTGCCGGGATATTTTCAGGGCCAGTGGAAAGGTGCAATTGGCTAAGGTAGAAAGGTGAAAGTCTTTTTTAAATCCGGCATTCCGGGCCAAGGGTATCATGGCAAGATCCTGAATAATCAGGGCATCAAAATCAACAAAACAACAGAGTTTGTTTAGAATCTTGCTCACTTTTTCCTGCTCTGATTCTTTGATAATCGAATTGAATGCCACATAGACCTCAATGCCTCTGGATTTGGCAAGCTTGGTTAATTGGGCCAATTCTTCAATACTGAAGTTTTCTGCTTCCATGCGTGCGGAAAATATTTTCAAGCCGCAGTATATTGCGTCGGCGCCAGCAGCAATGGCTGCTAGAAATGAATTTTTATCCCCTGCCGGGGCAAGTATTTTGGGAGTGTTTAAGCTCATTTATTTATCCAGTTTGTGTGGTTTATTAAAAAATGACCATGAAGGGCATGAATATACATTTTGTTATGTTTTTCTGAATCTTCTTGTCCCTTGGTTTTTAAAATTTAAACGCTATTTGAAAGAAGCAGTATTGCAATTTTGTGAAATTTTGTCAAAATGATAAAAATATGGATAATAATAACAATGAAAAAAAGGAAAAAATAAATGTTTGCAAAGTATGATGCAGGAAATTTTTTAACACCGGTTGAGGGGATTGAAATGAAAACCCTTGTATATGGGGAAAAAAGCTTATTGACAAGGTTCCATCTGAAAAAAGGAAAAGAGTTGCCCAGACATTCTCATCCCCATGAGCAGACCGGTTTTCTTGTGTCCGGGAAAATAAGATTGTTCATTGGCGGTGAGGATTTTCTTGCCGAACCCGGGGACACCTGGTCAATAAAAGGAAATATCGAACATAGGGCAGAAATCCTTGAGGATTCTGTGGCAATAGAGGTGTTTTCTCCTTTAAGGGAAGATTATATGCCAGAACATGGATAGATTCAAAAGCAAGGGGAATGGCTGAAGGGTTTAAACACGGCAAGTGATAACCATTCTCAAATCGTTCTGTTCTTGTCTCTTATATAATTGTATGGTATGAATTTTTTGTCTATTTAACGATTTTTACCATATTAACAGACAGTTTTTGATATGAGAGGGTATAGTGATGGATCAGCTAAAGCAACTGAATGACAGAATTATCAGGCGCGTTAATGTGAATTTAGAGGAATTTGATTTTAATACTGAAAATTTTGTAAAAAATTCTCTTGAATATGATAAAATGATGAAGTTCTATGCATTTTATGGAATTACATCTCAACACCCAATTTATTTTCATTTTAAAAATTCCAATATTGCCGGCAGTTATTTTCTGGGTAAATGTTACGTGGGAAGATCGGCCATCTATAAAAGCGATATAAGAGGAGATGAACTAAAAAGGATGGGTGACACCATCCGGTATAAAAATGATGTTCCCATTGTTGAAGATGAAATGATCACGATCAGGGACAGTCTTCTTTATAAAACGCTTGTCCACAGCAACTCACACAATCTTGAGAGTCCTGAACAATTTGGTATCCACAATACAATTGCAGCCCATTATGTAAATATTCATGGGACTACGCTTGAAGGGTGTTTCTTAGGCCCTTTTGCAACAGTGGATCTTATGAATCTTCACTCCTGCATTGTTGGCGAGTTTTCATACATTCAGGCAGGGGAACTTTTCCATCGGAGAATTGACCCCGGAACGGTGTGGATACGGAATCAGAATTTTGAGTTTAAATATAAGTTTAATAAAGAGGTTCTGGATAATTTTGTTGGAGTGAATGCTTCATACCAGCCCCGGGGAATTATTTACGATTTTGTTAAAGAGCGTGAGCAGGATTATGAAAAATTATTTGATGTAATGAACCTTACACCTGTGGACGCCCCTTCGAGCTCTGCCGTCAACCGATATGCTGTAATCCAGGGCAAAACAAGCATTGGTAAAAATGTTCTTGTTTCCCAAAAAGCCTTTTTAAACAATGCTGTAATGGGAGATGGTTCTAATGCCCAGGAAAATACGTATATTATTCATTCAAATCTTGCAGGTTCGTGTATAACCGCCCATGGCGGAAAGATCATACATGCAGATATCGGGTTTGAAACGTTTGTCGGATTTAATTCTTTTCTAAATGGGAAACCTGAAGCACGCATTGAGATTGGTGAGGGGTGTATTGTTATGCCGCATACCATTATAGATTCTGCTGTTTCTGTCAAAATACCCGATGAACACCTGGTGTGGGGATTTATCGGGTCTAAGGAAGATATTAAAAACAATACCATTCCCCTTGATGATCTGGCTGAAGTGCGGGATGATTTGCGAATAGGGAAAATGATCTTTTCCGGTAAAGGCGCTGTTTTTATTGATGCTTTTCGGAGGAGGATCAATAAGATTCTATTGGCAAATGGTGCATTGTTTAACAATGGTGAAAACCGCGGCCATGCTCAAGATGATCAAAATATTTCCTTTAACACGATTCAGCCGTATAGAACAGGAGAGCGAATGGGCTTGTATCCTTCTATCAGAATTAACCCATAGTCTGCCAATGATGAAAACGATCTTATGAAAAAATTGATGCCGTTAAAGCCAGGGGACACGTTAGGGATCTGCGCACCATCTGCTCGGTTTGATTCGGAAAAATTACATTTGGGTATTCAGATGTTAAACGCATTGGGATTTCAGGTTAACACCCCTGTCGAAATCTTTAAAACGAAACGATATCTTGCAGGAGAGGATATAATGCGGGCAAATGTGATTCACAGACTTTTTTCAGATCCGGATATTGATGGAATCATTTGTGCCCGGGGAGGTTTTGGAGCCATACGAATTCTTGAACACTTAGACTGGGACCTTATTAAGAAACATCCCAAGCCGTTCGTTGGATTTTCTGACAACACGGCAATATTGTCGGCTATCATTGATGAAACAGGGAATCCAGTGATTCACGGTCCCAATGTCGTTTCCTTTGCCGATGCCCAAAAACAGACCATTGATGCGTTCTATAAAACCCTGACAGGGTGTTTTGACAAAATCGAAATGCCAGATGCACGGGTCATTAACGCCGGCCGGTGTAACGGTGTGTTAAAAGGGGGGAATCTGGCAACCCTATCCCATCTTCTGGGAACACCATTTCAACCCGACTTTAACGGCTGTATTCTGTTTTTTGAAGATATCGGAGAACCTGCCTATAAAATTGATCGGATGCTGACTCAGATGAAAATGGCAGGTTTGTTTGAAGGGATTCGAGGAGTGGTTGTCGGTTCTTTTGAAAATAGTGACAATGATGCGTATACACAAGAAATATTGATTGAAGTATTTGCGGAATACAATGTTCCGGTTCTTACAGGGCTGGATTCCGGACATGGTCAGGTGAATTTATCTTTATGCATGGGAACTCCCATTAAGATGGATACAAAACCAGCAAGCATTTGCTGGACGTAATTTATATGGGCAATGAAAAAATTTTCAGGGAAATTGAGAATGCCATCTTCCAAGGCATTTTTCCCGGGGCAGTCCTGTTGTGTGCGGTAAATCAGCGAATATTGTTCCATGACGCGTTTGGTCTATCCAATCTGTTTGAAAAAAAGCAAATGAAAAAAGACAGTATTTTTGATCTTGCATCTCTGACAAAACCCTTGGCAACCGCAATGGCTTTATCAAAGCTCATTGAGAAAGGACAGATTGATATAGATCAGAAAATAGGATCCATCCTTAAGGCATTTAAGACATCCCCAAAAGCAGATATTACCATTGACATGCTTCTCAGACATACGTCAGGTTTCCCGGCTCACCGTGAATATTTTAAAAAAATGGTAAACGCAAAGGAACCCCCCCGACAATGTTTAAGACATCTGCTGGTTTGCGAAGAACTGGAAAATAGAATTGGTGAACGTCAGGTTTACAGTGATCTGGGATTTATGGTCCTGTCATGGATTATAGAGGAAATAACCGGCCAACGACTGGATCAATTTGTTTGGGAGCAAATATATGCTCCCCTTGACATTGATGGCCTGTTTTTTCTAAACACAGGTTTAGAGAGTAAAAAATGTATTCAATATTGCCAAAAAATTGTTGCTACCCAGCAATGTCCCTGGAGAAAAAAAGTGCTTGCAGGGGAAGTGGATGATGATAATGCCTGGGCTGCCGGAGGAGTTGAGGGGCATGCCGGTCTTTTTGGTGATGCGGTTTCTGTCTATAAATTGTGCTGTGAAATATTGAACGTATTGCAGAATAAACCAACCACGGTTTTAAGGTCGGATATTATAAAAAATTTTGTATCCAAAAAAAATCAGTTTGACATGGTTGCAGGATTTGATACGCCTTCAAAAGTGAATTCATCCTCGGGTAAATATTTTTCCGCATCTTCCATAGGGCATCTTGGATTTACAGGCACCTCTTTTTGGATTGACCCTGAAGTAGGCTTGATCATTATTTTTTTAACCAACAGAGTGCATCCTGTAAGATCAAATGAGGGCATAAAAAAATTTCGGCCGCAAATACATGATTTCATATATTCTGAGTTGATATAAAATATTAAGGGGTTAAAGCGTTTTGGACTTGTAAAAAATAGTTAAGTTTGTTAGCAGATAGTGGTTAATAAAATCTTTTGTGTTTAAATACAATTTATAAATTTTTGTCTGAAAGAGGTAAAATGAACTTTATAATAGACTCTTTGCTTGGAGCATTTTCCAATGATCTGGCCATTGATCTTGGAACTGCAAATACACTTGTTTATGTTAAGGGCAAAGGAATCGTATTGAGTGAGCCTTCAGTGGTTGCTGTTAGAACGGATGGAAAAGGAAAAAGCAGAGTGCTTGCTGTGGGTGCGGAGGCCAAAAGGATGCTGGGTCGTACGCCTGGCAATATTGTTGCGATACGGCCCATGCGAGATGGCGTGATTGCTGATTTTGAAGTTACAGAAGCAATGTTAAAGCATTTTATCCGAAAAGTTCATAATAACCGGAAAACACTTGTCCGTCCCAGGATTGTCATCGCTGTCCCATCAGGTATCACCCAGGTGGAGAAAAGGGCTGTAAGAGAATCAGCAGAATCAGCCGGGGCTAGAGAGGTTTTTTTAATTGAGGAGCCCATGGCAGCGGCTATCGGTGCCGGTCTTCCCATTACTGAACCCACCTGCAGCATGATTGTTGATATTGGTGGCGGAACAACGGAAGTTGCAGTCATTTCACTTGCCGGTGCTGTTTATACAACATCCTTACGCGTTGCCGGTGACAAAATGGATGCTTCCATCAGTCAGCATATAAAGCGCAAATACAATCTTCTGATTGGAGAAAGAACCGCAGAAATAATTAAAACAACCATTGGAAATGCATATCCTGATCCTGATAATATTGAAACCATAGAGGTTAAAGGTCGCGACCTTGTATCAGGGATCCCCAAAATACTGACCATTGATTCTGAAGAGGTTCGGGTTGCCATTTCAGAACAGATTGATGCCATTGTTGAAACGGTTCGCATTGCACTGGAACAGACACCGCCTGAGCTTGCTGCAGATATTGTCGATAATGGAATTGTTTTAACCGGCGGGGGCGCTCTATTGAAAAATTTGGATAAATTACTCAGGGAAAAAAGCGGGCTTCCCATCGTTGTAGCAGACGATCCATTAACCACAGTTGCTCTTGGTTGCGGGAAAGCCCTTGATAGTATCGATATTTTGAGAGAAGTAGTTATTAACTGATTTAATGTTTTCACAAAAACTGATTATTTTTGTTGGGCTTGCTCTGTTTATTGCCATTAATTTAACTGCAATGACCATGAGCAACAGAGAATTTTTGCCGACCAACGGCATTGAACGATTGTTTATTACCATTACTGCGCCTTTCCAGATGGCTGTCACTAAAATCATGCAGTTTACTCAAAATATCTGGAACACTTATTTTATGATGGTCCTTGCGGTTAAAGAAAATAGTGAACTGAAAAGGCAACTTGGAAACGCAATAGAAATTAAAAACCGCTGTGAAGAACTGGAACTTGAAAATATCCGGCTCAAGAAATTTGTTAATTTTACAAGCGCAATGCCAGACACCTATATGGCAGCTAAAATTATTGCAAGAGACCCATCCCCATGGTTTAAAACCATAATGATCGATAAGGGGACAAAAGACGGTCTGATCCAGGGAAGTCCCGTGTTCGTTCCAGAGGGGATAGTCGGTCAAATAATTAAAGTTGCAGGAGATTATTCCCGGGTTCTTTTAATCACGGACAGGAATTCTGCTGTTGATTCCCTTGTACAGAACTCGCGTGTCCGCGGTATTGTAAAAGGAAACAATGAGGACAATTGTTTTTTTGTTTATACCTTAAGAAAAGATGAGGTAAAACAGGGGGAAATGGTTATTTCCTCAGGTTTGGATCAAGTGTTTCCAAAGGGAATGAAAATCGGCAGAATTTCACAGGTGACAAAAATCCATTCTAAACTTTTCCAGGATATTATCCTGGAGCCCAGCGTTGATTTTAATAAAATAGAAGAAGTTCTTGTTTTGAAAAATAACAGATGAGCTTTTTTGAAACGAGGCAATAATGAACGCATTCTTTTTCATCACCCTCACTTTGTTTTTCATCGTTATCCAAACGATTATCCTCCCCACTTTTTTATGGTTTGATCAGTGTTTTGACCTGTTGATTATCGAGATCCTTTTTTTAAGCTTTATTCCATCACATTATTCAATGGTTTTGGCCATCATTGCCATCGGATGCCTGATGGACAGTATTTCCGGTGTTCCTTTCGGTCATTATATTTTTTCGTATTTATGGGTTTATATTATTGTGCAGATAGCCAAACAATTGCTTTTTCAACGAAGCACTGTCTTTATTTTCATCATGAGTATTGTTTCAATTTCTATTCAACATGGATTTTTGCTTTTTTCAGTTTTTGTCCAGAACGGTGTCGATGCTATATGGGAATTAAACTTCACCCTTTTGATAAGGCAGATTTTTTGGGGAGTCGTTTTTATCCCGCCTGGGATCTGGCTGATAAATATCTTCTGGCAGAAATGGATACTGAAAACAAAATTTTTACAAAACAGTGTGTTTCAAAATACTGAGGACCGAATTGACCGAATTCAGTAAAAATCAGGACAAGGAATGGATAAAGCAAAGATTTATCGGTGTAAGTGTATGTATCTTGTTTGTATTTGCACTTTTGTTTTTAAGGCTGGTATATCTTCAGATCATTAAGGGTGAAGAATACAGGCTCTTATCTGAAAAAAATGCAGTACGTCTTAAAAGTATTCAATCCTCCCGCGGCTTGATCTTTGACAGAAATCAAAAATTACTGGTGGATAACAGACCTTCTTTTAATCTCAAAATAGTGCTTGAGGATGCCGGCGATGTTAAGGAAACTGTTGAAAAACTGGCCCAATTCATTCAGGAGCCGTACCAGGAACTGATGGACTATATTGCACAGGCAAAAAATGGTGCAATTTACGATCCGATAACATTAAAAAAAGATATTTCAAGGGATCAGCTGGCTATTGTTGAAGCGCATAAATTTGATCTTCCCGGTATCCTCATCGATATTGAGCCCACAAGATATTATATTTATAAAAAAACAGCGGCCCATCTGTTGGGATATCTGGGACAAATAAACAGTAAAGAATTGAAAACAGGTAAGTATCCCAATGTCAGGTCAGGAGACTCAATTGGCAGATATGGTATTGAAAAACAATTTGAAGGTTATTTACAGGGGAAAAGAGGTGGAAGGCAAATAGAAGTCGATGCCAGTGGCAGAACAATTAAGGTTTTAAAAACAGTTGAACCGGTTGCCGGTTTTGATCTGAATCTAACCCTGGACCTTGATTTGCAGCAGGCAGCGGAAAAATTGCTTGAAGATAGAGATGGAGCTGTGGTTGCCATGGACCCCAATAATGGAGACATCCTTGTTATGGTCAGTCACCCCAGTTTTGATCAAAACGATTTTATTGGCGGTATCAGTCAGGAAAAATGGGCGGAATTGATTTCCGACCCAGGCAAGCCAATGATAAATAAGACTATTCAGGCTGAATATCCGCCGGCATCTACGTATAAAATCATTACCACTTTGGCAGCACTTGAAGAAAATTGCATCAACATTAATACCACAGCATACTGCCCGGGATTTTTAGAGTATGGCAATAGAACCTATCGTTGCTGGAATAAATATGGCCACGGGAATGTGAATGTGACTGAAGGGTTGTCCCAATCCTGTGATGTTTTTTACTATCAGGCAGGAATTAAAGCGGGAGTGGATAAGCTGGCCAAGTATGCAATGGGGTGCGGGTTGGGAAAAGTGACGGGTATTTTGCTTGAAAATGAAAAAGATGGTTTGATTCCAACTTCTGCATGGAAAAAAAAACGATACAAGGAATCCTGGCAAGGGGGTGAAACCCTTTCTGTGGCAATAGGGCAGGGTTATAATTTAGTGACACCGCTTCAAATGGCTGTTTTGATTGCTGCCGTTGGTAATGGCGGCACCTTGTACAGACCCAGAATCGTTAAAACAATTAAAGATGGTAGTGGCCTTGTGATAAAAAAAAATGAATCTGAAATTACGGGTGGTCTGCCGGCTAGCAAAGAGACATTGGATATTGTCAGAAATGGACTCTTAAAAGTTGTTCAGGATGAGCGGGGAACGGCTAAACGAATCAGACTGAAAGATGTAGAAATAGCGGGTAAAACAGGGACGGCTCAAGTTTATAACCTGAAAAAAGAGGATAAACGAGGAGCAGAAGCCAAAGAGGTGAAATATTCTTTAAGGGATCATGCCTGGTTTGTCTGCTATGCCCCGGCAAAAAATCCTGTTATTGCCATATCCGTCATGGTTGAACACGGAGAACATGGATCAAGTGCTGCCGCCCCCATTGCTGCCGCTTTGATAGCTCAGTATATCCAAGAACCTGCAAATAAAAAAGTACTACCGGAGTAGCTCATGTTTGACAGACGATTAATAAAGCATTTTGACTGGGGTCTTGTGGCATTGATTTTTATCATCGGTATGATCGGCCTTGGCATTTTATACAGTGCCCTTACTGCCGGAAATGAAACAGGCGCAGTCCACGTTCTTTTTAAAAAACAGATGGTCTGGATGGGTGCCGGGTTTATGGTAATGATAATTATACTGATGATTGATTTTAGAGACCTGGATAAAATAAATTTATTCGTTTATTCACTCTGCATTGGACTTTTAATCAGTGTCATTGTTTTCGGTCAGATTGGCGGGGGATCCAGGCGATGGCTGCTGATCGGTTTTATCAGAATTCAACCCTCGGAACTGATGAAAATTGCCTTGATAATAAGCCTGGCATCTGTCTATTCAACCTGCATCTCCGAGACAGGGCTCAATTTTCGAAAATTGATCAAACCAGCAGTATTATGCCTGATTCCTTTCGGTTTGATCGTAGATCAGCCAGATCTCGGGACCGGCCTGCTCTTATTGTTAATTGCCGGATCAATTACACTGTTCGTTAAGCTGGAGCGCAAGGTATTGTATATATTGTCAGGTATCTGTCTTGCTGCGGTGCCGTTGCTCTGGTCTGGATTAAAATCGTATCAAAAATCAAGGATATTAACTTTTTTAGATCCTGACCGTGATCCCCTTGGGGCGGGCTACCATATTATTCAGTCAAAGATAGCTATTGGATCAGGAATGTTGGCAGGCAAGGGATTTTTAAAAGGAACCCAGAATGCCTTATCCTTTTTACCGGAACATCATACGGATTTTATCATATCCGTTCTTGCGGAAGAGTGGGGACTTATGGGGTGTAGTATCCTTTTGTTGCTTTATTTTATTGTCTTATTGTGGGGATTAAATATTGCCTATAATTGTCGTAATATGTTTGGATCTATTCTTGCTTTTGGTATCACGGCCATGATTTTCTGGGAGATATTTATCAATATCGGTATGGTCATGGGACTCATGCCCGTTGTTGGTGTGCCTTTGCCCTTGATATCCTATGGGGGATCTTCAGTGATCACCAATATGGTGGGCTTTGGAATTCTTTTAAATATCAGTATGCGTAACTTTTCATCCAATAAAAATTATATCCGGCCGTAATTTTTTTTGAATGTCCTGTAAATAATTATTTGCCTGTGTGTGAAATATTTTATTTTTCCATGTTGACAAATTATTGCCTGGATGTTACTCAATTCTCGATTTGATTGGAATTTAGGCTGTTTTTGTGTAAAAACAGTCAGTTGGATATAAACAGTTGATTTTTTTATATATTAACTGGCAGTTGGGATTTTTTTATAATTATTAACTGGCGGAGGGGATTTTATGATAACTGTGATTCCTGATATATCATTTGTATATCAGATGATCAATTTCCTAATCCTGCTTTTTGTGCTCAATCTGGTTCTGTACAAACCAATCCGGAATGTTCTTCTTGAAAGAAAGGCAAAAATTGAAGGTATGCAAGAGGGTGCCCAAAAAGCATCAAACGACCTTGTTGCTGGAGAAGATGCATACAAAGATGGATTGAAAAAAGCCAGATCTAAAGGTTTGAAAGAAAAAGAAACCTTTATGGAAACAGCATCTCAAGAAGAAAAGGAAATAATCGACAGAATTAACAAGAAAGCTCAGGCCAACCTTGCCGAGATTAAAGGACAGATTGCTGATCAAACCGAACAAGCCCGCAAAACGCTTGAAGGTGAGGTGGAGGCATATGCCAAAGCCATAGGCGAAAAGATTCTGGGGAGGGCCTGCTGATGGGGAAAAAAGGAATAAATAGAAGACTGTTTGGAGTAGTTTTTTTTGTTTCTGCACTTGTGGTTGTAATGAGCGGTATCTGTTTTGCATCTTCTGAAGGTGGAGCCGTGCATAATGCATGGCTTAAGGTCGATACCTGGAAAATGCTGAATTTTGCTATTCTCGTTATAGCCGGGTTTCTGATTGCAAGAAAGCCTATATCACAGTTTTTTTCATCCCGTGCATCAAATATCAAAGAAGAGATAAATGAACTGGAATTAAAAAAACGTGACGCTGAAAAGCGGCTTGCTGAATATCAGGCTAAGTTTAAGAATCTTGATCAGGAATCAAAACAGATTGTTGCAGATTACATTAAACAGGGAGAAGAAGCCAAAAAACGGATTATTCTTGAGGCCGAGGCCCAGGCGTTAAAACTTGAAGATATGGCCAAACGCAATATTGAACAGGAATTCAAGTCTGCCAAAGCCAAACTTCAACAGGAAATTGTTGAAAAAGCCATGAAAAAAGCTGAAGAAGTTATAAAAGCCTCCATTTCATCTGATGATCAGGACAAACTTGTTGACGAATATTTGAAAAAGGTGGTGGCATAATGAAAAATTTAACGGTTTCCAGGCGTTATGCCAAAGCATTGCTTCTTATCGGCCAGGAAAACGGCCTGGCTGAAGAATACAACGCAGAACTTGAGTCGGTTGTACAGCTTTTTGATACCCAGGAAGATTTTGAAAAGGCATTGACAAATCCTCTGTATAATAAAAATAACAGAAAAAAGGTTTTGGAAGCAGTTTTAGCTGCCACTGACCTGTCAGCCATTATGAAGTCTTTCCTTACGCTTTTGTTTGATAAAGGTCGAATCGGTTTTCTAAGAGAAATTGCTTCATATTATAAAGATCTGGCAGACGAGCTGAAAGGCGTTGTCAAGGCCAGCATCGTGTCTGCAACAGAGTTGTCATCTGACGCTGTTGCCAAGATAAAAGAAGCATTGTCTAAAAAAACCGGAAAAAATATTGTTCTGAATGTTGCGCAGGATCCAAGTCTAATTGGTGGTGTGGTTACAAGAATAGGTGATCTTGTTCTTGATGGCAGCGTAAAAACTCAGCTGATTAATATGAGAGAAACATTAAAAAAAGGTGAGAGTGTCTAATGGAAATTAAAGCAGAAGAAATAAGCCAAATAATAAAAGACCAGATTAAAGGTTTTGATGCACAAGTCGACCTGAATGAAACAGGTGTTGTCCTTTCGGCTGGAGATGGTATCGCCCGTGTATATGGCCTGGAAAAAGTAAAAGCCATGGAATTGGTTGAATTCCCCGGCGGAATCCTGGGACTTGCATTAAATCTTGAATCCGATAATGTTGGTGTTGCTATCCTTGGTGATGATAAAAAGATCAAAGAGGGTGACATTGTTAAACGGACTGACCGGATTGCTTCGGTTCCCGTTGGTGAAGAGCTTTTAGGACGTGTTGTGACCACAACGGGAGAGCCGGTTGACGGGAAAGGTCCGATCAATGCAAAAACGTATATGAACATGGAAATGGTTGCCCCTGGTGTTATTGCCAGAAAATCAGTTCATGAGCCCTGTTACACAGGTTCAAAAGCGATTGACGGCATGACTCCTGTAGGCCGTGGTCAACGTGAGCTGATTATCGGTGATCGTCAGATCGGTAAAACAGCGGTTGCGGTTGATGCCATCATTGCTCAAAAAGACAGTGACATAAAATGTATTTATGTTGCCTGTGGTCAGAAAAAATCTACTGTTGCCCAGGTTGTTGCAGCCCTTGAAGAGCATGGTGCCATGGAGTACACAACAGTGGTTATAGCATCAGCGTCTGAATCCGCTGCCATGCAGTATCTGGCACCCTATGCCGGGTGTGCAATGGCTGAGTATTTCAGAGACAAAGGCGAGCATTCTTTGATCATTTACGATGATCTTTCAAAACAAGCCGTTGCTTACCGTCAGGTATCTTTGCTGCTTAGACGTCCGCCAGGAAGAGAGGCTTTCCCTGGTGATATTTTTTACAATCACTCCCGGTTGCTTGAAAGATCTGCAAAACTCAGTGATGCAGAAGGCGCAGGATCTCTGACAGCCCTTCCCATCATTGAAACCCAGGAAGGTGACGTGTCTGCTTTTATTCCGACCAACGTTATTTCAATTACAGACGGTCAGATTTTCCTTGATAAAGATCTTTTCTTTGCCGGTATCCGTCCTGCCATTGATGTAGGACTATCTGTTTCCCGCGTTGGGGGTGCTGCCCAGGTAAAGGCTATGAAACAGGTTGCCGGTACCTTACGGCTGGATCTTGCCCAGTTCCGTGAGCTTGAAGCATTTGCAGCATTCGGATCAGACCTTGATGCAGCCACCCAGAAACAGCTGACCCGTGGTGAACGTCTGGTAGAGCTTTTGAAACAACCCCAGTTCAAACCACTTCCAATGGAAAAAATGGTGACCGCACTTTATGCCGGAACCAAAGGATATATTGATAAGTATCCAAGAGAAGCGGTTTCCAGATATGAAGCCGGCCTTTATCCGTTTGTTGAAAATCGGTTTCCTGAAATTTTTTCCGGTTTAAAAGAAAAACAAATGATTACCGAAGAGATCGAAGGCAAGCTGAAACAATGCCTTGAAGCCTATGACGAAGAATTCAAAGATACAATATAGAAGCTTTGGAACTTTTCGTGACATTATTTATTAACTTATAGGCGTAAAGGTAAATTATATGGCAACTTTAAAAGAAGTACAATCAAAGATAGTCAGCGTAAAAAAGACTAGACAGATTACCTCTGCCATGAAAATGGTTGCCACTTCAAGATTACGCGGTGCTCAAAACAGAATGGAGGCATTTAAACCCTATGCGGCTAAATTTGCTGAAGTTTTAGGAAGTATCGCCGGTAAATCCGGTGAGGATGCAAGTCCATTGCTTGTTCCCCGTGATGAAGTCAAAAAAGTGGCGCTCATTCTCTGTACATCTGACAGAGGACTTTGTGGCGGTTTTAACAATAATCTGATTGCTAAAGCTGAAAAATTAATCAAAACCGAGCTCGCAGGCAAGGATGTCTCTATTATCTGTTTTGGTAAACGAGGAAGAGACTGGGCAAGGAAAAGCCCCTTCTCCCTCACAGATGAATACATAGGTGTGGTTGGCGGAAATATCCCCTTCTCAGTGGCATCCACCTCGGGACAAAAAACGATAGACAGTTTCCTTGAAGGGGCTGTTGATGAAGTATATCTGATTTATTCCCTGTTCGTAAACATGGCAAGACAGACCCCCACCTTAAAACAGAT
>Ga0180007_10001816_pt1 | contig 27038 bp, 22 predicted proteins | sample MM_PC_MetaG_FD_121122 | JGI IMG/M metagenome (GOLD analysis project Ga0180007, IMG submission 121122) | Groundwater microbial communities from the Aspo Hard Rock Laboratory (HRL) deep subsurface site, Sweden - MM_PC_MetaG | ecosystem: Environmental > Aquatic > Deep subsurface > Groundwater... | reverse complement strand
TTAACGATAGTTTCGATCTTTTCGAGTTCGACAGCTCCGATCGACTCAAAATGAGTAAAGTCAAAGCGAAGTCGTTCGGGCGAAACCATCGAACCAGCCTGTTTAACATGATCGCCAAGAACCTGCTGCAGAGCCTTATGCAACAGATGTGTTGCAGTATGATTGCGCATGGTGGCCCGGCGGCTTGGTACATCGACCTGCATCTGAACCTGGGCGCCCTTGGCAAAAGTCTGATTGCCTTGCCAGTGGCCGATGTGCAGAGAAACGCCTTCAGCCGTTTCGGTTGTATCCACTACAAATACTGCCGAACCGCTGCTGATTTGCCCCTTATCGCCAACCTGACCGCCAGACTCGGCATAAAAAGGAGTCTTGTCGGTAATTACCAGAACCTGATCTTTGGCGGTAACGACATCAAGCACACTTGCGGTATCGTTCAAGACCTGATAACCAACAAAAGTGGTTGTCTGATAGTCGCCCGGGTTAACCGCCTGAAAATTTACAAAGGCCGATACAACGTTAGCGCGGCCACGTTTGCGCTGCTTTTCGAGCTCGACGTTAAAGCCTGCCTCATCGACCTTGATATTTTCTTCCATGCAGATTTCTCGGGTCAGATCAAGCGGGAAGCCATACGTGTCGTGCAGCATAAAAGCCCTTTCGCCAGCCAGTGTATCTGCTTTGCTGGCTTTGAGCTGTTCGATATGTTCGGTGAGCATATCGCTGCCGGTTTTAAGAGTTTGTAGAAAGCGCTCTTCTTCGTTGCGAACAATTCGGATCACATGATCGGCATTTTCTCTTACTTCAGGATAATCGCTCATTATTTCGGCCACTGTCGGCACGATCTGATGTAAAAATGGCTTATCCTGCCCGAGATAACTGTAACCAAAACGTGAGGCACGGCGCAAAATCTTGCGCAGCACATAACCGCGACCTTCGTTGCCCGGCAGCCCACCATCAGAAAGGGCGAATGACAATGCTCGCACATGGTCAGACACGACCTTCAAAGCGGTTTTTATTTTGGCTGATTCGTTAAAGCTGTGCCCAGTAATTGCTTCAACCTTGTTCACAATACCGATAAACACATCGTTTTCGAAGTTATCGAATTTGCCCTGCATTATTGAGGCAAGGCGTTCAAGACCCATACCGGTATCTATATTCTTTCGTTCAAGCGGTGTGAGAGTGCCATCTTCGGCGCGGTCATACTGAGTGAATACCAGGTTCCAGAATTCAAGAAATCGCGCGCAATCACAACCTGGCGCACAATCCGGGCTCTTGCAACCTATTTCAGGGCCCTGATCGATATAAATTTCTGAGCAGGGTCCGGAAGGGCCAACGCCGATTGTCCAGAAGTTGTCTTTGTCGCCTAATTTTACGATACGGTCGCGCGGCACACCGATATCGCGATGCCATATTTCGAGAGCTTCATCATCGCTGTTATGAACACTTACGTAGAGGTTTTCAGTCGGCAACCCCATTTCTTTCGTAATGAATTCCCAGGCCAAGGCGATGGCTTCTTTTTTAAAGTAGTCACCGAAACTGAAGTTACCGAGCATCTCGAAAAAAGTATGGTGCCTGGCAGTGTAACCGACATTTTCGATATCAGTTGTTCTGAAACACTTCTGACATGAGGTTGCCCTCGATAAATCCTTTTTCAAACCGAGAAAATAAGGTTTGAAAGGCGCCATGCCGGCACTGATAAAAAGAATAGTCGGATCATCCTGTGGAATCAGGGGCGCCGACTTTTCGATCTTATGATTTTTTCTGCCAAAGAAATCTAGAAATTTTTGTCTGATTGTAGCCGTCTTCACTGGTGTCTCCTGAGTATATGTTCGACAGATCGATGCTTAGTCAAATTTTGCATTAAGAATTCTTGAATATATGCGGGTTACAAATGTTCTCTGTTTGATCGGTTTTCTATCGCTATCAAACATCTCGTGCATTGAAAGCTGAACCTCAACGCCTTTGACCTTTTTCAGATCACGAAGACCGTTGGGTGAGGGATTTGATGGATGATAATAATGCGGACGCAGATAGTTGCGGTAATCAGCCATGCTCTCTTCGGGGTAACGATTGCGAAAGATGGTTCCGTCAGTTCCCCATATTTTTAAATAGTTCATCTGTTTTGTTATGAGCTGTCGCTTGGCACCGCCATCGACCTGACGGGTAATAGTTTTCATCTGCGAACCCTCGCCATACTTATCAGGCCCTTCATAAGTATATGTCACCCGCTCAAAACCGCTGCCATCACGCTTTGGAATGGTCATGGAGATTTTATAAAGCAGTGCATTTTCTTCGTCAAACAGGCTGCTCTTGAATATGGTATCGAGTTCGTCCACTTCAGTCATTTCACGTAGGTCGCGCTCAATGACCATGAGGAAATTGCGTGCTTCATGAAGAGTGTCAAGCGATTGTCGCTGCCTTTCGAGGCTCATGAAAGTACGATTCAGCATAGTGTAGCCAAGTACCAGCACTATGCCAAAAATCATGAATGAAATCATTACTTCGACGAGAGTAACAGCGCGTCTTGAATCTTTCAGCTTTAATCTGTTCATAGTTTACCTCTCAGGGTTTGTTAAGCATCGCCGGAAACGATGCATTCAACCCGGCACCGAGGGTCTCGTCACCGAGAATGGTTGCAAGTTCAAATGACTTTTCGTTATTCTTCTTACCCATGGCCGCCTCATTGAATCTGACAATTACTCTGATACGAACACGTCTTTTCTGCAGTTCATAGTCGGGCTGTGTAGGATCCGGATCAATGTTGGGATAGAAAGACAGGCGGGTTTCACGGGCATATTCTACGCCTGGAGTGTTCCAGACACCGTTGAGTTCAAGCGGTAGTACTACTTCTTGAAATGGTCCTTCTCTGGCGTCTTCTGCAGCAACTTCGATTATCTGGCGCAATTCGCCAAACGGGCGACTCTTGAACTCTTCAACCTTCTGCAGCGCCAGATTACAGGCAACAACCTCGTTGATGCTCTTGTAGGTTATCTTTTCGGTGACGCCGAAAAGAAGTATGATCGGCAACATAACCAGAGAAGCAACCGAAAGAGCCACGAGAATCTCAACCAGCGTGACCCCACCCTTCTCTGATTTCAAATTGATTTCATAATAATTGTTCAAAACAGGTAAACTCCTTCCCGTAATTGGCCGATAGTTAAATCAAACAGATTTACTGAGGTCAAACAAATGAAAGTCAACAAGAAGCATTTCGGACTGATAATTGCGTCGCTGATGGCGCTCTCCTTTAACAGCCAGTTCGCACAGGCAGCTCGCAAAACCGGTGAAGCGTTCAAGCCTGGTAAAGCGTATGCTTTCAAGAAAGTTGGCAAAGAATACGTAAGACTGCCGCAGATTACGCCCGGGCCGGTTGTAGTCAAAAAAACCGGCGTCAGAATCGACCGCAACAACATCTACATTGGCGGCTACATCGTAAACACCACTGATCGCGAAATCAAACATCTGCAAATATTTCCGTCCTTTGCCGATCAAGCTCTTAACAGCACCGAGTTGTCTCAAAAGCTGAGTCACAAAGAAAAAAGCCTGGCACCACATGAAACCCGACGCTTTGTAATCATGCGCCCGGTTTCTGAAGTAGCGCCCCTGCTTTCGCACAACATCCCGCTTAACGACAACTGCATACTCAATTGCCGCGAGCTCGAGGGCTAAGCTGCTCGACATTACCGATCGCTGCATCCCACTCAGGCCCCTGTGATTCAGGGGCTTGTTTTTTCATGAGGTGAAAGATGTTAAGGTAAGCATCTTTAGCCTTTTCCGGCATATTTTTCCGCTCATAAACCTTCGACAGAGAGTCATAAGCGAACACAAGTACATCCAAATCTTCACGGTCGGCACCTTTGGTAAGCAATTTCTCCTCAAGCAGCCGTTCCAGCTTCATAATGCCAAGGTTATCAGAATCTTCCAATGCCAGAACAGCATCTTTCAGCTGCAATGAAGACGGTGAATTCAAACGACGACGCAAATCTTCACGCTCCTGCTGAAAACGATCAGCGACCTCGCGCGTCGCTTCATATTTTTGAATAGCCATGATGCGACGCTGTTCACGCAGATCCTTTGCTTCAACAGGTCGACTGAGTGCCTCAGTTTCTGTAGCCAGACCCATCTTTGCCATCTGCTGCTGATGTTTATTCTGTAGTTCCCGCGAACCAGCTGAGAACCGTGAAGGCTTCAAGAATGACAGTATTCCCCCATCAGACTGATCTGAAGAAGATCTCGCAGTCGGGTCAATAACTCCCGGGCTGACAAAATGGTAAATAACCAGTATCACCAGAACCGTTACCAGCGCCAGCGCTCCCATCAGATATGGATTCTTGTAAACAGGCCCGGCGGGCAGCTCGTTTTTTTTGCCGGGCGCGTTTTTTAATGGATAAAGAGGTCGGACCATGCTTGGCATCCTTTTTCGGGGTCAATTTCTACAGTCAATTGCAGTTTCAGGATCGCCCCTGATTCACAGAGTATACCAGAGAGAGCTTCTACTGTCTATTATTACAGATGTCTGAAAAAAATCGGCACGACTTTGTGCGATATGTGCGGCTTGACCAGAATTATTAACTGTGTTATAAGTTTAACAAGAAGATTGTAATAAATGAAAAACTGCAATCTGACACTTACCGGAGAGCGTGTTGATAACCTCCCATAGTATTAAACAAACCTACAATAGATTCAGCTCACTTTACGACCTGATTTTCAAGCCCTACCTCGATTTTGGCAGAGAGCGTGCCATTAAGCAGCTAGCGCCAAAATCTGGTGCACGGGTTCTTGAAATCGGTGTCGGAACTGGCCTGAGCCTGGAGTATTACCCGTCGAACGTCGAAGTGCTTGGGTTTGACTACTCTTATGGGATGTTAAAAAAATCGAAGATCAAGGCTAGGAATCTGAGCCACTGTCCGGTAAATCTGATGCAAATGGACGCGCAAAACCTTGCTTTTGCCGACAATTCATTTGACTACCTCCTTGGAGCTTACGTTTTAACTGTGATACCAGACCCCGACAAAGCGGTCAGAGAATTATTCAGGGTAGCCCGACCAGGTGCTAAAGTCGTTATCATGAATTATATCCGCAGCAGAAATAAGCTGATGGGATTGATCGAAGACATTTTTCACCCTGTTTTTGCCAGTATTGGCCTGTTTACTCTCAACCACGACCTGCCGGGTCTGCTCAAACAGCACGGTGCACAGGATATCAGAATTGAGCCTACCTCGCTTCTGAATCTGCATTTCATTGTTTCATTCACCGTTCCAGCCTGAATGATTTTTCTTATTCAACTGGAGCATCGTCCCCTGCTTCAAATCGGGAACAAAAGCGCAGACGATTGTTTGCAGCATTTTCCGGGAGCATACGGGATACGTGACTCTAATGGCTAAAGTTCATAAGAGTCGCCGAAATTCAGAAGGCCGAAGATTTTACACTACTGGCTTTCTATCTAAACTGGAGTTTTATTTGTGATCAGAGAAACCAAAAAGTCAGAGCCCCTGACAAAAAAGAACCCAAACAGCGAAGCAGAATTTGGCAAAATCAAGGAAGGCATCAAAGCTAATCCCGCCAGAGTGCTTGAAAGCATCAGACTAAAAGTCGGCGCGGGCGACTGGAAGTTAAGTGAAATAGATGCTCCCATCGACGATGGCAAAGACCATATTGATCTGGTGTTCAGTGCTCCCGATGGCAAAAAGGAAAAGTATGTCATCGTTGACATTTCTGTGCCCCATCTCGGGGTTGGACAGAAATATGCGTTGCCGGGGAAAGCCAAGTTTTTCCAGCATGAACGCCAGGTAACGGCAACAAGAATTAAAAAAGCAATAATACTGATTCGCAAGGGAACAGAAAGCATCAGCACCAGTCCCCTGAAGCTACGCTGCCCAATCATCGAAATATCATATGAGAGCGTGGTCAAAGAACCACCCAAGCCTCGCCCCGCAGAACAGACAGAAAGACCCCGACAAGACAATCGCCCGCAAAGTCGGAGAGACCAACCTCAGACTCAGCCTCAACAGCAACAAACAGAAAATCGACCTGCCCCTGCCAACAATTCTGGAGTCTCTCAGGAGCTCTTGTTTGCTCTTAAGGAGGCAGTCGTTCATGAATGTCTTTCAACAATGCACAAGCGTTGCAATAAATACGTTCGCAAAGGATTGTGGCGCTGGATCGAGCGCGAGATCATGGATCCCAACGTTCACTTTTATCTGATAATATTATCAAGTATCTATCAAGGCAAGACCGGTGAAATTCTTAGCCGCAAATTCAAGACCCCGGAATCCTATTCCAGCAAACCGGATGAAGTCATAGATGCAATTTTTTCAAGAGAAAACAGCCTGGCAGACGAGATAAAAAAAGCTGCCGAGCGCCACAAAAAGGCGCTGAATAAGCTACTTGCCTGCTTCAGCCAGACGCCACCGTTCGAATACCTTAAATCAATTTTCCTGAAAGAGTTTCGAACTCACGCTGATGGACTTAAGGCCAGAATGACAGTTTACTCAACCCTGCTTCAACTCCTTGAAAGATGCGGATTTGAGGGCGAAAAGGAAACACGGTATCCGCTCGAAATCCTTGACGAGCTTAAAATCTTTCAGGGAATTATGACCGGCAATTACGCCAGTCTTAGAACAGACAACGCCTCAAAGAAGCTCAAACATCTGGTTCCACAAATTGAATGGACAGACGAAGACATTTACCAGCTTCGCAACCAACTCGCCAAGGCATTGAATCTGCCATCCCAGGAATTCAATCTAAACGCATTTCTGCCGCAAGCCTTCTTCCACGACGCTAGACATCTGGCTGAATCTAGAAAAGAAGCAATCAGAGCTCCAATCCAGCAATCACAGAGGCCTGCCACACGAGATACTCGAGACACAAGAGACACAAGAGATACGCGAGATACTCGAGACACAAGAGATACGCGAGATACTCGAGACACAAGAGATGCGCGAGATACTCGAGACACAAGAGATACGCGAGATACTCGAGACACAAGAGATACGCGAGATACTCGAGACACAAGAGATACGCGAGATACTCGAGACACAAGAGATACGCGAGATGCGCGAGACACAAGCGAGACACGCGACACACGCCCACCAAGAAATGCGCCCACACACAAACCGCGTGAAGCTTCCGACGAAACTGAACGAAACTTACATAGACCGCGCATCAACCAGCCATTGCGACCGCGAAACCAAGATGTTCATTCTCGACAGGAAGACAGTGCCGAAATCTCTCAGCAGCCTCCTCAAGAAAAACTTCCGCCAAGAATGGACAGAGACAAGGGAAGAGGCAGGGGCGAAGCCAGGGAACCAGCTATAAGCGTGCGCAACCTGGTTGACTCACAAAACGCTGGCCGGGAAGAATCTTCTGACCTGCGAGACAGAAAACGCTATCAGGAGTGTGACGAATCCAAGCACCGCTTTTTCGAAAATTATGGTGGGCATCTCGAAGAAGACCAGGATGCCATCAAACTTGCTCTTGCAATGGAGAAGCTGAAGCTTGAGAACGCGACAAGAAAAGCCGAGTTTGTGCCAAAAGCGTCTGAAGAAGACGAATACGGCATCGACGCATCATACAGGGCGCCGACCAAACCAGCACCTGGCAGGTCGATGGTCGATATGAACCCCAATCCCCCGAGAAAAGTGGCAGGAAACCGTCCCTCAAACGATAATCAGCCCGCCGCGCGAACGGATCGCAAAAGACGTTTCTCAAAAAGTTACGGTCAACGCAATAGAGTTCGCAGACCATCTGGACCCGGAACTGACAGATGAGCCGCCTTCCGCCACACATGATCAAACGCATGATCTTTATGCTCTGCGTCATGTTCCCGGTATTGCTTTACGCAGAATACACCGGGCGCAATTCGATCCTTGTTGCCGCGCTGACCGGCGGCCTGTCGAGCGGAGTCTCAGTTGTTCTCTTCCCTGATCCTGAGCACCTCAAAAAAATCAAATCTGATGACGAAGAAAAATAGCGACGTAGTTATCGGACTAGATCTCGCTCAGAAACTAGGCGTCTGTGCTTTCGACGGCAGCAATCAAAAGTTGTTGTTCAGCGAGAGCATAGTTTTGTATCGCGGTGACACTCAGAAGAGGTTATTGCGACTACACGAGTATCTGTGCGAGATTTTTGCGCGCTATGCCCCCTCTGAAGTTGCTATTGAAGACATCTTTCTACCCGCCAAAACCTCACCGAAAACTCCTATCGCGCTCGGTGAAATGCGCGGCATTGCGCGCCTGTGCGCAGCTGAAAGAAATCTTCCGGTTTTCTTTTACCCACCACGCCAGGTTAAAATGGCAATTACCGGCTACGGGAACGCCAGCAAGCAGGATGTGATTCACTGGATAGAGAATGAGTTCAAAATACAAGTCAAAGACGATAACGAGGCTGACGCGGTAAGCATCGCCTGGACCCACATATTGATGCGCCGCTTTGCCCCGGAAAATCACCCTCAATAACCAAGCTGCAGAGATTTGCAAATGATGGCGCGTTATGATAGACTCCTTGTCGCGGACCTTTGCAGCAGTTTCGCAAAGTTACAGCATTAATCACATCTTCGGAGTTAATCTATGCAAAGTAATGTAAAGTGGTTTGACAACGTCAAGGGTTATGGATTCATTGAAAGCGCCGATGGTCAGGACATTTTTGTTCACTATAAGCAGATCGATGGAGATGGCTATAAAACTCTGCGCGAGGGTCAGCAGGTTGAATTTGAACTTTCTCAAGGCGAAAAGGGCCCGCTGGCAATAAATGTCAAAATTCTCTGAATCAATTACGCGAAACTCAGGGGGCTGCTGCAGATAACTGTATCGCCCCCTGTTTTATTTTAAGCATTACCGAAGGGATACCGGATCATGGAAGAACTGAAACTTAACCAGACACAAGAACAAAGGCTACAGGTAATCGAAGATCTTCGAAAAGAAGGAATAGACCCCTATGGCGCCCGCTTCGACCGCAGTCACAGCGCTGAAGAGGCTCAAGCCTATTTTGCCGATGCTGAAGCAAAAATCGAAGAAAAAGAGCATTTTACCACTGGTCCGGTAAAAATTGCCGGCCGCATTATTTCTAAACGTGATCAGGGAAAGACAGCTTTCATACACATCGCCGATCAATCTGGCAAAATTCAGATTTACATTCGAAAGGATGTACTCGGTGAAGAGCCCTTTGCCATGCTTAAAAGATTCTATGCTGGCGACATAATTGGCGTCGAAGGTCCTGCCTTTCGCACCCGCACCGGCGAAATTTCGATAAGAGCCGAAAAAATAACAATTTTGAGCAAGTCGATCACGCCACCACCGGAAAAATTTCATGGCCTGACTGATGTCGAAATGCGTTACCGCCAGCGCTACGTCGATCTGATGTCGAACCCCGAAGTGCGCGACACCTTTGTCAAGCGCAGCCAGATTGTACAAAGCATTCGCGAATACATGACCGGAAAGGATTTTCTTGAAGTCGAAACGCCAATGATGCACACGGTAGCTGGTGGAGCCGCGGCCAGACCATTTGTAACACATCACAACGCCCTGGACATGGAATTATTTTTGCGCATCGCCCCAGAACTCTATCTAAAAAGGCTTCTGGTCGGTGGCTTTGAAAGAGTGTTCGAAATCAACCGCAACTTCAGAAACGAAGGAATCTCAATCAAGCACAACCCTGAATTTACCATGATGGAAGTCTACCAAGCCTACGGCGACATGGAAACCATGATGGAACTCACCGAAGAAGTCATCTGCCATGCTGCCGGAAAGATCTTTGAAGACCTTCAGGTGCCCTATCAGGAGCAGACACTTAACTTCAAGCGCCCATGGCGCCGCGTACAGTTACTCGACCTGGTAAAAGAGGCGACCGGTTGCAACGAACTTGCTTACAACTGTCCGCGCGACCTGGCCGCGGCACAGGCACACAAACTGCATGTTCCAATAGAGCCAGTCGACAGTTCAGCCAAAATCATTGTAAAAATATTCGACGAAAAAATTGAAGCAACCCTGATGAATCCAACCTTTGTTTACGGATATCCCAAGGAGACATCGCCGCTGGCCAAAGGCAGCAAAGATGATCCAACACGAGTTGACCGCTTCGAACTATTTATCTACGGCCGCGAGATAGCTAACGCTTTTTCAGAACTCAACGACTCAGAGGAGCAACTCAAACGTTTCGAAGGCCAGTTGCAGCAAAGAGATGCCGGCGACGACGAAGCACATCAGATGGACTCTGACTACATCAACGCCCTCAGATATGGTATGCCACCGGCAGGTGGTCTCGGAATCGGCATAGATCGCGTGATAATGCTGTTAACAAATTCAGCTTCTATTCGCGATGTCATTCTTTTTCCGACTCTGCGGCGCCGAGTTGCCGATAGCGACCAGAGTGAAGAAGAAAAACAGAACGCGGTTGAAGAAAAAACGCAGGACGTTACCGAATAAAAGCTTCACGTAATCAGGAAAACAAAAAAACCGCTCAATGAGCGGTTTTTTGTTTGTCTCTATTTCGGTGAGTAGCGCGGGGTATGTGGCTCTAGCGGCTGAGCCACCTGAAGTTTTGAATCAGCGTAAACTACGGCGCAATTGCTTAACTCTCTCTTTAGCCTGCTGCATACGCAATTGAGCGGCCTGAATCTGTTGCTGACCGCTGCCAGAGTTTGCCATCAGACGGTTATAGTCGGCGAATGCCTGATAATAAAGTTCCTGGGCCTTAGCCAGATCGTTAACGCTGTCAAATTCGCCAGTCTGAGTCCCTGGGATCTCAGGGGCGGTTGCACCACCAACCGGCGCTGAGCCGACTGATGGGACATCAACATTGGTTTCGACAGAGGCAGATGGCATCGGCGCAATCGGGCTCTGCGCACTTCCAAACAAACCTGAAAACCAGCTGGAGATTCTTCCCCAGAACGAGGTTGGCTTAGAAGTGGTTGTTGTGTTAGTGGCAGTCGAAGTCGGACGATTACTGGCTGGCTGACCAGATGTACCGGTAGTAGCTACCACCAGACCTGCCTGTGCAAGATAATCGTAAAATGCGCGGCTGACAGTGCGTGACCCACCATTTACGTAATCGAGAATTTCGTTTAGCGTGATTTTACCCTGACTGTTGTTAACCAGTATCTTAGCCAGGGCAACCTTGTCGTCGGGGTAAAGCGCAGTAAACTTGCGGCAGAAGTCGCGCAGAGAAGAATGTGGCCCGCTGCGCGATATCGCGTTAAACACCTTGTCGCGGCCTGAGGTGATGCTGCCAAAACTATCATAGAGCACTTTGCCAACAAACAGTTCGTTTCGTGTCATCTCGGCGAAGCTTTTGTTCTGGAGAAAAGCCAGTGTACTGGTGTTGTTGAGATTGAATGAGAACACCATACCGCTATTTTTCTGGGCAGCAAAGGCGTTGGCCCAGCCCTCAACCCAGGCAGTATTTTCGTTGGGCAGAATTTCGTCGAGATAATGTTTATCATCGTCGCCGTAGTCGAGCCCACTGAATTTGTAATTGCTCGGATAAGCGTTCAGCATGGCGACATGGCCAAATTCGTGCAGAAACAGAAACGTCTTGCTAGAATCAGCCGAAAAACTGTTGATGTATTTGTAAAGGTTCAGGTTGTAGCTGCTCGAACCCTTTTCGGTGTAGGCAGTCATGTTGCGATCGCTTAAGGTCAGCTTAAGAGGCTCGGCAAGATAATCTGCAGTATCGCGGGCATACTCAAAAACCGTCTTGCCATCGCTCAGTTTGAGATTTAAGTAATTGCGCCAGGGCGATCCGACTGGCAGATCGTTGGGACTGCTTATCTGCGTTGAACGATAACCAATTTCGTTGCCCCAAGAATCAGTGATAACCTGCTCATACATCAGGTTCAACTGGGTTGCGAACGCCGGCATGGCGGTCATCATTATGAACACTAAGAAAACCAGCCATTGTCTGGCGCCAGATCGAGCCGTAAAAGTTTTTATCATATTTTTCCTGCTGTCAGGGTTAATTATGAGTTAATTATATGAATCATTGCACCGTACGTCCAGCCACAATACAGTTATTTTTGTAAACTTTTTAGCATATAGCTATAAATGCCGTTATAATGTCGCCTGGAAACTCCTTTGAAGATTAATACTCGCGCGAAAACACAAGGGTGCAAAGAAAATGAATCAACCTGACACCACACCGATGAGAGCTGCAGTAAGCGGTTCTCTGCGAGTTGCTCTGGCTGCGCTTATATGGGGAGCGGCATACCCTCTGACCAAATTGGTTCTGGCTGATACTCCTCCAATTCTGCTTGGGTTTCTGCGTTTTCTGCTGGCCGGACTTTTTTTCATGGTTTCCGAACAAAGCCTGCCCTTGCGCGACGTGGCACAAGAAGACCGCAAATGTTTTATTAAGCTGGCGTTCTGGGGCGTGTTTTTGCTGGTACTTGGCATGAATTTTGGTCTGGTATGGGCACCTGGCATTGCTGCATCACTTCTTTCGGGCACCCCACCATTGTTCACTGTTGTGCTTGCCGCAATTTATCTCGGCGAAAAGCTGCGCCTCGCTCAGTTTGTCTCAATCGGACTGGCGCTGAGCGGGCTGGCACTGCTCGGTGGCGATGTCAGCACCAATCAGGCAGGCCTGCTTCCCTGGCAGATCTGGGTCGGCTGCCTGCTGACTCTGGTTCCACAGTTTTCATGGGCGATGTATGGGATAACCGGCAAGCGCCTGAGCGAGAGATATCACTGGCGCACCATCTGCCGCGACACCTTCACACTGGGAGCTCTTATGCTGTTGCCTCTGGCGCTTATCGAAGTGACTATAGTCGGGTTTGGCAGCTGGAACTGGCAGACTGTCGCCATTCTGTTCTATCTTGCACTTTTTAATTCGGTCGTTACCTACTCGCTCTGGAACAGCGCTCTGAAAAAAATTCCGGTATCGCTGGCAAGCTTTCTAATATATCTGCAGCCGGTGTCTGGCGCCGTTTTATCATATTTCATTTTTGGCGAAAGCCTTGGCTGGGCTGGCGTTGGCGGCACCGCACTGATTTTTGCTGCGCTAACTCTAGTGCTGTTGCCAGAAACAAGAGGAAAAGCACAGATAAAAACGACAGTTGCTCAAAATCCCGGCTGAGAGTAGAATCAAGAACGAAATTAAAAGCAGGAGCTTTTGCATGCCCTTTACCAGAATTGTTTTTCTAACGCTTGTATATTGTCTTTTCATGAACGCTGCTTCGGTGCATGCGGTGACTCCGCAGATCAGACTACCGGAATGGAACCGGACCAGTTTTGCCATTGCCGAATGGAAGCCAGAGCAAGGAATACTGGTGATAAGCGTCTCAATCGAGGCAAATCAGGTGAGCCTCAGCAAGATTTCGTCGCAGCTTCATGCTCCGCCAGAGCTCAACGTTCCGGCTGATCGACACGAGCGTGAGAGTCTGGTCAAAGGCGATAAAACAGTTTTTCTGCACAAAATCAGTGTTAAAGCAGGGTTTACCGGCTGGCTTGAATTAGACGTCAGAGCTCAACCCGCAAAGCAGGGAATGCTTGCTTTGGTTGCCGCAATACATAGCAAAGAGCCCCTTACCTGCAAGATTCTGGAAGAAGAAGTAAATACAATCAACCAGCCGATCTATATCGGCACTTCGCTGCCGGTGCTATTACGAGATGATGCCGCATTAAGCACTATGCCAGAGGCGGCCTTCACCAATGACTTAGAAGAAGGCGGCAGAAAGTATTATCTGTGGTACCCACCTGAAAGTCTAGCCAAAGGCATTACTGGCGAAGGCTTGAAGGTTTACTCTTCGGCACTACGCACAGCCAGTCTGACTAAGTCTGAGTCAGCAGCAAAAATGTTGCTGCGCAAGCTCGAAAACGACAAAGAACCGCTCGTCGTAGAAAAAGCGGGGGGCGAGACCTTTACGCTCCCGGCAATGGTTGCTCGTGAACTGATCAACGCTAATCAGCTAATTATGAGGGCAGTTACTGGCAAAAAGCCCGAAATTCTTTCAGAACATCTGAATACTATGCAGCCGGGTTACACCAGACCTTTTCTCTATTATAATCTGGCGATGCTTGAGAACAGCCTTAAAAAACGAGCGCTGGCTATCAAAAGCCTCGAAAAAGCCTTGGCTGATCAGCCGGCGTGGCCGCTGGCCGAAAAGCTTCTTAAACAGCTAAAAAAATAAGGAGTTAGCAAATGCTCTGGTTTTTCGCCTTTACTACTCTCGGAATAGCAATTTTTGCGTTTTTTCTGGCGCTGCGCAAGTTCTTCGCCCTACCACTGCTGCAGCTTCTGGGCGGCGGAGCGATTCTGGGCCTGTGCGGCCTGCTGGCCGCCAGAATCCAATAAAGCTTACAAATTCAGCCCAGCCCGTTGGCCTGTAACCAGCGCTCAGCGTCGAGCGCCGCAACGCAACCAGTGCCAGCTGCGCTGATCGCCTGCCGATAATGGGGATCGGTTACGTCACCGGCCGCGAACACACCTTCGACTGAGGTGGCGGTTGATGGGGATTTAACCTTGATGTAACCTTTGGCATCGACTTCAAGAGCATTTTTTACAAAGCCAGTGTTTGGAGTGTGCCCAATCGACATAAACAGGCCTTTGCAAGCATAATCACTGATCTGCGAAGTCTTGACGTTCTTGAGCTTGATTCCTTCGAGGAACTGGCCGCCATAGGCCTCTTCTAAAACTGAATCAAATACGATCTCAATTTTAGGGTTCTCAAAAGCACGCTTTTGCATGGCTTTGCTGGCCCGGAATTCATCACGACGGTGAATCAACAGCACTTTTGATGCAAACCTTGATAGAAAAGAGGCCTCTTCAATGGCCGAATCACCGCCACCGATAACCGCAATCACCTGATTGCGAAAAATCGGCAGAGCACCATCACAGGTTGCACAGGCAGAAATACCCTTGCTCCAAAACTTCTTGGCGCTTGGCAGATCAAGCACCATAGCGCTGGCACCGGTTGCAATAATAACTGAATGCGCAGTAATGGTGCGCGTAGAGTTACTCAGAGTGAACGGGCGACTTGAAAAATCTACTGTATCCATGTCTTCCATTATAAATTCGGTGCCAAAGCGAGCAGCCTGCTTTTTCATGCGATCGATCAGTTCTGGGCCATCAATGCCCTCCGGGAACCCCGGAAAATTCTCGACCTCGGTTGTAGTCATCAGCTGACCGCCGGGCTGACCGCCCTTCATGAAGCCTTCGATAACTACCGGCTGCAGATCGGCGCGCGCAGCATAGATGGCTGCAGTCAGTCCTGAAGGGCCTGATCCGATGATTACCAGTTTTTTTGCCATGATTTTTCTCCTGAAAATTTACTCTGTATGATTTTGTGTGATTATACATCGAACCAGCCTAAATTTTAACCCGGATAATTTTGCTGTTCAAATATGGCAAAAAAACATTGTGGATAGACAGATTGCCGATGACAACTTGGAAACTTATTCTCTGATGTTAAACGATGTTAAATCGAGCCTTAGAAGAGCTTGCAATGCTGGAAACAAGACTCTTGAAGGCCTAGTTTGCCGACCGAAAAACAATGAAATGATTGCGCAAAAGCGTTTGCAGAAAATATGTTACAATTTTCTAAAATCATTGAAGGAGCAAATCTTGTCAGCAGAAACAACCTCAAATATCTGGAAATTTGTTGAGCCACATGAGTTTCAATTGCCGGCCGAGCCTGCCAGCAAAACTGCGCGCTCATTTATATATAGAATGTTTTCAGGTTTTTCAGAAAGACAGGAAGAAGATGGAGCCGAGGCAATTCAGTCAGAGTTAAAAAACGCACCAAGCTCCCTCGTCGACTGGCTGGCCCCTTACCCGGACTGGCTGGGAGCTCCTGAGGAAATATATAGAACAATTGAACCCTGGCTGGAAGATGAGAGTCCAGAAGGCTTGTTCCGAGTTTTTATTGGCCCCTATGGTAGCGGGATTGGCGAAATGCTAACATTGCTCGCAAAGGAAAAAGGCTGGCAAACTTTGTCACTGCCTAGTTATAACCAGCTGCTAAAAAGTGATTTCAGCTGGCTCGAAAAAATTTCTGCCTATAATGAAACCCCTCTGATAATTCCCAGGCTTGAAAGCGTTTTTCTGCGGCATTACAATGGACTGGAACACATAAGAAAACTTATCAGGAAACTTTTTCATGGTAAACAGCGCTGTATAATGGGCTGCAGCAGCTGGCTATGGCAGTATCTTGAGTCGGCCATGGAAATGAGGGACAGCTTCTGTAAACATTACTATTTACAAAGTTTTTCGGCCCAGGATCTTCAAGTATTTTTCTGTGAACTTGAAACAAAAAAAACGAACCAGGCAACTGTGTTCAGACAGGCTGATAATGGCAGTTTTGTGCTTCCTCCAGAAATTACCGGAAAGGGCTGGATTGACCAGGACGCTACCGTCAAAGAATACACACCAGCAACCTTTCCGTCGGATTATCTGAAAAAGCTGGCAGTCGAATCAAGGGGCATACCTCTGGTAGCATGGTCAATCTGGCGAAACAGTCTGAAATTAGCTCCTGAAGAGGATGTCGCAGACATTGCCCGAGAAGTCGCCGACAAGGATGCAACCGCCTCTGCAACGGCAAAAACCATCTGGGTAAAAGCTTATAAAGACATCGAACTTCCGCAGTTGCCTTCTGGTCTTGGGCAGCTTACAGCTTTTCTGTTAATGTATCTGCTTCAGCACGATGGATTGGCTTCGCCCGCGATTTTTGACCTGCTGGACTTCGAAGACGATCAATTGATCGGCCTTCTGAACAGATTGCAAAAATCTGGCATTATTGTTAACGAAAATGAACTGTGGCGGGCCAGCTGGCAGGGTTATCCGGCGATCAGACGCTTTCTGGCTGAGCAGGATCACCTGCAGGATTCAATGTGAAAAATCATGACACCTGAAATCATTACCTCCGAACAGATACTTCGAGATCTTGACCAGATACCTTTCTTCTACATAATAATTCTCCTGACGACAGCGCTATTTCTAACCAGCATGGTAAGACGGCTTATACCTGCCCTCGCTTCTGCTTTACCACCAAGATTCAATTATTATCTCCTGCCGCTGATACCTATCTTCAGGCTGCTTATAACAGCCATTGCCATGCTTATGCTGATTCCAACGATAATCAGGCCTACCATGCAGAATTTTATCGCAGTTTTTGGCGCAGTTGGTCTTGCTATCGGCTTTGCGTTCAAAGATTTTGCCTCAAGCCTGATCGCTGGTATCATTGCAGTTTATGAGCAACCATACCGCGTTGGTGATCGTGTAAGCATAAATGGAATATATGGTGAAGTGAAAGCAATTAATCTTCGCTCACTTAAACTGGTTACTCCGGACGACAATGCCGTTACAATTCCTCACAGCTGCATCTGGAATGGCAGCATTCAAAATGCTAATGATGGCAGTCGTGAGCAACAATGCACAACCATGTTTTTTCTGAAACCAGACCATGACGCTGGCATGGCAAGACAGATATTGCGCGACGTTGCGCTGGTCAGCCCTTATACGCAGTTTTCAAAGCCAGTAAAGATTAGCTTGCGTGAGTATCCCTGGGGAACACAATATCGTATCAGAGCCTACCCTGTTGATGGTCGAGACGAGTTTGCATTCATCTCTGACCTGACAACTCGTGGTAAAGCAGCACTAACCGAAGCGGGCTTTAAGTTTGCCAGTGTTCCTGTCGTTGCTGATACAGACAATTGAGCCTAAATAACAGTGTCCGCTCATAAAATTGTTCAGTCTGTAGTATAATTCTGGAAATTTGTAGTACAACGCTGTAAATATAACCGAACCTCTTTTCGACAGGAGCAACACATGAAAAAACTCATTCTGACAGTATTTTTTGCGCTATTTATCACGCTAACCGCCTGGGCGGATAATGCCGACCTTTCTCCGCAGGAAGCTTATGGGCGCATATTTTCGAGCACCGAGAATCAGGTTGCACAATACTTTGCTCCAGAATTTCTCAAGGCAATACCGGCTGAAAAAATCATCGAGATTACAAAAATATACAACCAGGCATTAGGCGCCTACAAAAGCGTCAGACATACCGATGATGGCTACCGGCTTGAATTCGAAAAGGGCGAGGCAGCTTCAAGAATAAGCATAAACGCTGACAATAAGATTGCCAGCCTATGGTTTGGTGCTCCCGAACTTGTCAATGACAACCTCGAAGCAGTTAAAAAGGCTTTTGCAGAGTTGCCTGGCAAGGTCTCAGTCTGCCTTCTTCACCACGACTCGACAACAGGTATTGCCAGCGAAACATTCGTCATAAATCAACTAACTCCGCTTGGCTGTGGTTCTGCCTTTAAACTATATCTGCTCAAAGCGCTGGACGAATCGGTCAAAAGCGGCAAGCGCAACTGGACAGACATTGTCGAACTGCGCGAGGAGTGGAAATCTTTTCCCAGCGGGGTTCTACAAGACTGGCCTGCCGGCAGCAAACACACGCTTGAAACGGTAGCCGGTCTAATGATATCGATAAGCGACAATACCGCCACCGATCATATTTATAATATTCTTGGCAGCGAAACTGTTCGCGCTTACTTTCCTGCCAGCTGTGTCGATCTCTACAACACCAGCCAGTTGCTCAAGCTCAAGTTCTTTTTTCCGGCCAGGGCAAAAGAATTTGTCAAGGCTGATACAGAAGGCAAAAAAGCCATCATCAAAGAGATGGATGCGGTAAAAACCTCTGAAATAGCTTCATACTCAGCCATATACGAAATCGACAACCCAATTCTTGTCGAAGAAATAGAGTGGTTCGTTAGTACACGCAACCTGTGTGATACGATTTATTCTCTGCGAGACAATCACCTGCTGCGCATAAATCCTGCTACTGGCCTGGTCAACAAGCAGGACTGGAATATCGCGGGCTTTAAAGGCGGCAGCGAACCAGGTGTTCTCAATTACACCTGGGTTCTGCAGAAAACACCAACAAGCCCGTTTTACACACTCTCATGCTCGATCAACGACCCGGTTAAACCGGTCGATGACAACAACTTTAACATTGCGGTTGCGCGCATGCTCAAGCTCATTGAAGCTCTCTGAGCTTCGCACCGTTTGTCATCATTCCTATTGCAGCGTTCTTGCGAAAGTAAGTTTGTGAAGAGTCTACGAGCCAGTCCACCTGAACCCGATTCTGTAATCTCGACACAGTCGACCTGCTATGAATTTCGCTGCGGTTGTACATTGACGCTTTGCGGTTTCCTTCTTATAATGAAGAGAAAATCGACAGTTACGGCCAACGATGGAGGTCGCTATGAAAAATAGAACAGGTTACACCAGGTCAATTACATTGGCAGGCGTTGTGCTACTCTGCATGTGCAGCGCAATTCTTTCTGCTGCCAGCATTCAACAGGAGCTTGAAGATGCGCGTTTCAAATACGAACTTCTCTACAAGCAATATACAGAATCAATGAGCGAAGCGGCCAACAGTACGAAGCAAACACTCGCCTATGAAGTAGAATCTGCAAAACGTAAGTATGAAGAAACAAAAAAACGCTTTGCACTCTCGCAGTCTACCAAAGACACATTTAAAGGTGCCGCAGACAAAGTCAAAGAAACTGTTAACAAGCTTTTTTCGACAGGCAGCAACGATGCTTCTGCCCCGACTGCAGTAGCCAGCAAAGCACTGCCCGGCTATGACGATCAGAGGATCAGCATCGATGGCGACAACTATTGCGGTCAGTTTGCCATGACTTCAGTGTTTCATGGCATGGGCATCCCTCAGGATCCCCAGCAGATTTACAAAAACACTAATCCGGCAGGTATTTTCACCGGACCGCCAACCATTGTCGAATACCTCAACATGAATGGCGTCGATGCTAGTCAGCGCCACAAAGCCTCGATCAGCGACATTACCAAAAAAATAGATTCTGGCCTGCCAGTCATGGCATTGGTAAATTCCGGCGGCGGCGTTCCGCACTGGATAACCATCTACGGTTACTCTACTGATGCCTCCGGCAACGTTGTTTCGCTGAAAATGCGTGATTCATACTGGGGCACCAGCAAGGGCTACGAAATGGATATCGAAAGATTCAAAACAGCCTGGAACGACCCGGTTGGCAACAAGTTGCCGAACAGTCTGCTCGGCTATTCAAATCTGATGATCGACATTAAAGGGCCACGCACACCGGCTCAATCACCAGCTGCTCTTAACTTTAACTTCAACACCGCCATGGAAGACAACATGTCAAGCGGTATCAATGACGTAGTCACTGGTTTTAAGCGCCTTGCGCCGATGCAGTTGATTGGTGGCGTGGTCAAGTGTGGACTGGGTATTCCGGGCACCGTGCTTGCCGCAGCCGGCAAAGGAATAAAAAAAGGCAGCGACCTGATTGTTAACTGGGGCAAGGAAAAGCTTACCCAAGGCGGAATTGGCAACACTATTCTCGGTGGTGGCGCCGTCGTAGTTGGCAGCGTAGCTAAGGCAGCCGGTTGGGTTGCACAGGCATCCGGCAACCTTCTCTCAGGCGTAGCAAATCTGGCAGGAAACTTCACCAAAAAATTGGGTTACGTCTTCGCCCGCTAAGACCAATAAAAGATCTCATAAAAAGGCCGGGGCATTGAGCCCCGGCCTTTTTATGTTCTGACATTTGATGTCGTGATTTTGCTGCGGTTGTTATTCCTGCGGCTTTCAATTAGTATGATAGAAAAACTGAAAGGTTGCACAAATGGGAAAAAATAAACTGACCAGGCTGCTGATTTGTCTGTTGGTGTTTTCTTTCTCAGCAGTTATTAACATTATGGCCAAAGAAGGTTACCGTAATCCAGAAAAGCGAATAGTAAAAATCGTAGACAAGCCTAACCCGCCGCAGCTAAGCGTCAATCCGCAAGGTAAAACTGCATTGCTGGTAGAATACACTACCCAGCTCAGCCTCGAAGATCTCGCCGAACCACAGGCAAAACTTGCAGGCATGCGCATTCTCACGCGCTACAATATTCCAAAACGCAGCTATTTTGTGCAAGGCCTGCAGATGCTTGACCTCAAAAGCGGCACCCAAAGCCCCATCAAGCTACCAGAAGGCAAAAAATTTGGACATCCGACCTGGTCTCCTGATGGCAAAATGTTTGCTGCCGCGCTCTATCAAAAAGGCGGTTCAGAAATCTGGGTTTTTGATGCAATAAAAGGAACCAGTCACCGCATTTCGCCGCCACGAGTAAACTCAGTGCTGCTCACTCCGTTCTGGTGGAGCCGCGACAGCAAAACTCTTTATGTGCCACTCTGGCCCGAGAACCGTGGCAATCCGCCAGAAACGCCATTGCTACCTGAGGGGCCTGAAATTCAGGAAACCAGTGGCAGCGTATCACAGGTGCGCACCTTCCAGGATCTTATACAAAGCGACCATGACGAGCGCCTGTTCGACTTTTATGCAACCGCACAGGTTTATCGCTATAATGTTGCGACGGGCAAAGGCACCAAATTTGGAGCTCCCGGCCTGATCAGCAATATCATCAGCTCGCCAGACGGTAAATATTCTCTGGTTAAGATTCTTGAACGCCCATTTTCACGTATAGTTACAGTTGGCCGCTTTGCGCATCGCTATGAACTATGGGATATCAACGGCCGCCATCTTAAAACCCTGGCCAGCCTTCCGGCCGGAGAAGATATTCCAATAGAAGGCGTCAGCGAAGGCATGCGTTCGCCCTTCTGGCAACGCATGCAGCCAGCAACGCTCTGTTGGGTCGAAGCTCTTGATGGTGGTGACCCTAACCGTAGCGCCGAATTTCGCGATGTTCTCAAGGCGCATGAGGCACCTTTTGCCGGCAATCCGCGCGAAGTAATAAAGCTACCGATGCGATATTCCGGCCTCGACCAGCTCAACAAAAAAGACATGGCGATGATCTGGGACTACGACCGCGACACCAAGTGGATCAAGGCCAGAATCATAGATATGAGCCGCAATAATATTGCCTCAGAGAGTCACACACTGTTTTCTCGCAATTATTATGACCAGTACAACGACGAAGGGAATCTGATTTACCGCACCAACAGCGACGGTGAATCTCTCGCCATTCTCGAAAAAGATAAATGGGTATATCTCGACGGCAAGGGTGCAACACCCGACGGGCTGCGCCCGTTTATCAGGCGATTCAACCTTTTTACCGGCGAAAAGAATGACATTCTGGTTTCCGGCGCTGAAACGTTTGAGAGTTTTGTCGACTTTGCCGATAATGACCTCAAAACAATAGTTACTGCTCGCGAAGACGCTGAAACGCCAAGCAATTACTATGTTCGCTGCATCGAAAAATTTATCGCCGGCGAACCTCGCGCGCTAACTGCCTTTGAGCCACCGGCACCAGAACTTGCCAATGTAAAAAAAGAGCTGATTAAGTATGAACGCAACGATGGCGTACCGCTTTCCGGCACCCTTTACTACCCATTAAACTATAGACCGGGGCGACGTTATCCGGCAATTGTCTGGGCTTATCCACGGGAATACACCGACATTAAAACTGCCGGGCAGGTGCGTTCTGCAACAAATCGTTACACCCGCATCGACGGCATTTCGATTCTGTTCTTTCTGCTACGCGGTTATGTTGTGCTCGATAACGCCACGATTCCGGTGGTTGGTGACCCGCTTACCGCTAACGATACTTTTGTTGAGCAGATCAGCGCCGGAGCCAAAGCGGCTGTCGACAAACTGGTTGAGCTTGGTGTGGCCGATCGCGACCGCATCGGCATCGCCGGCCATTCATACGGTGCGTTCATGGTCGCCAACCTGCTGGCACACACAGACCTGTTCGCCGCCGGCATCGCACGCAGCGGGGCCTATAACCGCACTCTAACCCCATTCGGCTTTCAAGGCGAGCGGCGCACTTACTGGGAAGCCAGTAATATCTACAACCAGATGTCAGCCTTCAGCCACGCCGACAAAATTAAAGAGCCAATTCTGCTGCTGCATGGCGCCGACGACCCCAATCCCGGCACATTTCCGATTCAAAGCCAGCGCATGTTTGGCGCGATAAAAGGGCACGGCGGCATCGCCAGACTGGTCATTCTGCCTTACGAAAGTCACAGCTATGATGCACGCGAATCAATTCTGCACACACTGGTTGAAATGTTCGACTGGTTCGACACCTACGTCAAAAACCGTGGGCGCACCCTGAAACGCACCGTTGAAGAAAAAAGTCCGGCTCACGTCGATTAAACGACGATGATCAAAGACTGATCATTCTTTATCGTGCCAGAAAGGCTCAGCTTTATCTACAATCCAGCTGGAGCCTTCTTTTCTGACGGAATAACCATTTCCTAGAACAATTGCTACAAAAGCCTGGGCGGCAGGAACATTCCAAAAACTTCCCCAGATATTAATGCGAACTGGACATGCGGTTTTGTATTCAAACCCGGCCTGACTGGCCAAATCTTTTAAAACGAGGTTAATATCCTTGTCGCTGAATTCGTAGTCAACAAGAGCAGTGACTCCATCACCCTCCAGCCGTTCCAGAAAGAACTCAGCTGCCTCTGGCAGCTTGTCTACGTAGTTTTCTGGTCCCTTGTAAATTCTATACGACGTATATGGCATTTGATAAATGAGAAGAACACCGCCAACATTGCAGGTCGATAAATTGTGCTCGCTGACAATTCTTTCAATAACCTGGCTGGCTGGCTCATTCGAAGCAGAGATGGTAATTTTCTTTCGGACTGATTTATCCAAAACAACGTTAGATTGGCTTTGACGACAAATTAACCTTATCGCGTCTCTGAGATCGACCTGCTGAAGATCGACAGAGACCAGGCTAATATCAGCAGCAGGCATTTCTAAATCCGCAATTGTTTCCTCAACTTCATCGACAGGAGCAGTCAGCTCTTCATTCGTTGCAGTGGGCACAGCGGACTCGGCCCATGAATGAGGCGGGAGAAAAAATGAAGTCACCAACAAGAAAAGAACAGTCCAACGCAGATTTCTCATAAATGAGTGGACTCAGGGATTTGGCAGGCGCATGATCAGTATTTCAACTGATTGTTCCTGAGTTGATTCGATTCTGAACTGGAATTCATCGCCGCCACCGAATGAGGCGGGCTGCTTGAGCAGATAATAGGCCGTGCCCATTGGTGGTATCAGTTTACTAAATGGGGCCGGCGTGTAACCAAGGGTGACAGACTGCTTGGCCATGGTGCTCAAAGCAATGTCTTCGGAGAATTTGTAATTGTTGGTTATTGTCGAAACATTAGTAAGGCCATCGTGCTTGAGGTTCTCGTTAAGAACGGCCAATGAAAAGTCTCTGGTCAGCTCGGCGATGCTTTTGTCATAGACTTCTTCGATGTTTTCCAGCCCAATCACGGTGTTCTGATTCATGTCCTTTATTTTTTGGGCGCCGTATTTTTCGAAGAGATAGTAGTTAAACAAACCCTTCTGGCCATAATGGCCCAACACTCCGGCCCAGCTGGTCATGCCATAGGTTTCTGGCGAACTATTGAGCCACGAATCGAAACGAGCCTCGTGCAACTTGTCATTTTCCCCGGCTTCGATTCTTCTCAATCTGTATCTGGCTTCAGAGCCCACTGACAGGCTTTCGTCGAGCCAGACTGTTTCGAGATAATTATCAGCGCCTGTGCCAACGCCATCACGCGGCTGACCGTTCGGATAAACCTTCGCACTGAAATTGATTGCGTGCTGCATTTCGTGGGCAACGGTTTCGCGGGCATCCATGCGCCATTTTTCGCCGGTCGACTGCTGGCTCGGCGACCATATACCGATCATATCGCGCTGATTGCTGTTTTCCGGGTTAGCCGGGTTCAGGTGCAAAGTATTGAACAGTCCGGCAAATCCTATCTTGGGATAAACCGGCGAAAACACAATTGAAAGCATCTTATCGTTGTCTATATTGTAAACATTGCCGTATTGCTGGTGCATCAGCGGATAAATGTAAGACTCGAATTCAGTCGCAATATGTTCTATATCTTCGTCAGTGATCCTGTATAGGCCATCAACTGCACTCAGCCCGTCGTAGGCGTCCTGATCGACAAAAATTTTGCAGTTCGTAGTCATGCGCACGAGTTTGCATCTTCTCGATACATAACTGCTGCCCCAGCTGTTGGCAACGATATTCAGAAAAACTTCAGTGCCAACAGCCTCAGTCGCATGATCACTGGCACGCAGAGCGCTGCTTTTGCGCATACCATCGGCACCGCCGGCACGACGCATGCTGTCAACGAAATCCTGGCGCATTTTGGCTTCGAAGGGAGCCTGATTAATGCGCGCCTGGTCGAGCGCACTCATCGCCGGCTCAACCACACGCTGTGAAGCTCGCAGAGCTTCGGCTTCAGCCTGAGCCAGCAGTGAGCCTGACAGCACATAAGATTCGGGACGAAACTTGATTGCCTGTGATGAAGTTGATGAATTTAGAACAATCAATGCGTAGTTAACGTCTGTACCCTTCTCAACCGGGAGCTTAAGCGAAACATTGGCAGACTTTGAATCATACTCATATACCGAGGCCGGAGTAGTTAGCGTTGAAACAGTATTGGGGGCCAACACTGAAGTCGGGGCATAATCTGTGCCCGGAGCAACAGGATTGCCACCGCCTCCACCACCGCCACAACCCATGGTCAGCAGAATCGAAAATACTGCGATCAGAGCGACGAGAATCTGTTTAACTGATTTGTTTAGCATCTATTATTTTCCAACCTTGTGGTTAAATTCTAAGAACAAATGTATTTGTTATCACACACTTTTCCAGTATTTTATCATACATTGTCTTACCTTACAAAGACCTAAAACACTCAAATACGCTCAAATAACCAGCCACCCCAAAAAAAAGACATCGCCAAAACAAAGACTCACACAAGTGCCGTCGCGAGCGACTAACAGGCAGGAACCTGGCGATGCAGATCATCATCTGATGCCTGGAGTTTTAACAGAATTCATCTACCGGGTTGCAACTTTTTATGATACAAGTATCACATACAAAATGAGTAGGAGGCCATGTATATGAGCGGTAAAAACTGGTTGAAAATGTATGATTCAGTGGTTCCTCATGAAGTAGACATGGAATTTCCTTCTCTGGTCACTTTCATCGAATCCGCCAGTCAGAATTTTGCCGAAAATGTTGCGATCAAAGATGATAAAGGCAGCATATCCTACCGGGAATTCGCTCGATTAACTGGCGTAATTGCCGGCAATTTGCGCATTCAGGGCATCGAGAAACAGGATCGCATAGCAGTTTTTCTGCCCAATCGAACCGAAACGATACTGGCCTTCTGGAGCATCATCAGAGCTGGAGCAGTCGGCGTCATGACCAACCCGCTCTACATGGAAACAGAGCTGGTACACCAGTTCAATGATTCTGGCGCCCGTTTTCTCATTACCAGTGAGCAACTCTGGCCAAAAGTTGCAGCGATTTTTGGCAGCACCAGACTTGAAAAGGCCTTTATCATCAATGACACCGGCGAAACGGCACCGCAAATCATCGACAACAAACAAACTTTTGCCTGGTCTACACTTTTGCAGGACAATTCAGGCTACAGTTGCAATAAAATCAGCCCAACCGAAGACCTGGCGCTACTGCAATATACCGGTGGCACTACCGGGATTTCCAAGGGCTGCATGCTCACTCACGCCAACCTGGCGGCAAACGCGTTACAGAGCGGAAAGATGTTTCATGTTCTCAAGCCTGGTCAGGAAAAGTTCGTTGGCGTTCTGCCATATTTTCACATCTACGGCTTGACTGTGACCATCATACTGCCAGTGGCACTTGGCAGCACAATGATTCCGCTGACCCGCTTCACACCAAAAGCTTTGATGAACCTTATTGAAACCGAAAGAATCACCTGCATGGCGTCAGCTCCTTCTATTTTCAATGCCTGCCTGAGTCAGAAAGATATCGACAGTTATGATCTCTCGTCGCTCAAGCTTATTATCTCTGGTTCTGCCCCTCTGCCAGTCAGCCAACTGGAACTTTTCGAACAAAAAACCGGCGCTAAAATAATCGAAGGCTATGGTTTGAGCGAAACTTCACCAGTAACTCATTTCAACCCAATTTTGGGAAACAGCAAGCCCGGCTCGATAGGTTTGCCAATTCCTTCGACCGAATCTAGAATAGTCGATGTCGAATATGGCACCCGCGACATGCCACACGGCGAACATGGCGAGATA